>OLSA01000046.1_pt1 | contig 82950 bp, 75 predicted proteins | sample 1672731 | NCBI WGS metagenome assembly OLSA01 (sample SAMEA3136718, study PRJEB25190) | human gut metagenome | biome: human gut; feature: human-associated habitat; material: faeces | place: Austria | collected 2013
GACTCGAAATGCGGTAGGTCGGCTCAAACCGACGCGAGAGTTCGAATCTCTCCATATGAAACTGATCTTCAAAAACCTAACCGCCCCTGTCACGCTGGCAATCGACCTGTTTTCGCTGATCTGCATAGGTATCATCTCTTGCTCCGCAATGCTTCTCAGGCTGGTCAGTGGAATTATTGGCATCCTCGGCATAGCGGTTCTGGTGACGTATTCCCCAAAGAACGGCTTGATCCTTCTGACCATTGCGTTCCTGTTCAGTCCCATGGGACTGCCCATGATTGCGGTTTGGATTCTGAGCGTGCTTCAAGGTATGTCGGGAATGCTGAAAAGCATCTAAATTCAAGCTCCGGTGTCAACATGGCACCGGGCCTTTTCTCTATACACTGATATAGATTAGCGTTCTTAATGGAAAGCAAGCGACAACTTGATTTTATTCTTTCCTCGAAGTATACTGCTGGGTACTGACGGATAGTAATTTTGATTTAGCTAATGCACTACTCCATGGGTATACTCCCCACAAAGAAATTGATGAAAGGACATGGGAAAGGGTTCAGAAAATTTTTATAGAAACTTGTATGAAAAACAGCGATGTGCTTTGCTTAAAAGAACGGTACGAAGCGTGGCTACAGTCCGAAGAGGATGCCATTTTATTACTAAGTGTAATGATACAGCAGGTCAATACAACGTATGAGGGATGATGCGTGTACATCACTTTAGGTGCGGTTCCTATACTCACATCGAGGAAATGACAAGTAGCCGCCTCCAAACGGAGGCGGCTGTGCTATTTGGGTGGTCTTTATAATAGCCCGCATTTCATAATCATATCTGGAGGTGATACCATTTGGCGACCACGCGGCTGATGCCGCTGCACACCGGAAAGGGTCGGACAGTTGGCACCGCAATCGAAGCCATCATTGACTATGTAGCAAACCCGGAAAAGACAGATAGCGGAAGACTCATTACAAGCTGGCAATGCGACAGCCGTGTTGCCGACAGGGAGTTCCTGCTTTCCAAGCAGCAGTATATCAGAAACACCGGGCGAGTGCGGGGTGCGGATGATGTGATTGCTTACCACCTCCGCCAGTCCTTCCGTCCCGGTGAGATCACGCCGGAGGAGGCAAATCGTTTGGGCCGCGAGCTGGCACGTCGGTTCACAAAAGGCAATCATGCCTATATCGTCTGTACGCACATTGACAAAGCCCATATTCACAATCATGTGATTTGGAATTCCACCGCTCTCGATGAGCAAAGCAAGTTCCGCAATTTCTGGGGCAGCACCAAAGCGATTCGCCGCCTCAGCGATACAATCTGTATTGAGAACGGCTACTCCATTGTGGAGAATCCAAAGGGCAAAGGCAAGTCCTATGATAAGTGGCTGGGCGAGCAGAAGAAGCCCTCCCACCGGGAGCATATCTGCTATGCCATCGATGAAGCGCTGGCACAGAAGCCCCAGAGCTTTGAGAAGCTGCTGGAGCAGCTGCAACTCTCCGGGTATCAGGTCAAGGGTGGCAAGGTTCCCGCCCTGCTGGGGGAAGGACAGAAGCGATTTATCCGTATGGACACGCTGGGCGCAGGCTATACCCCGGATGATCTTCGTGCCATCATTGCCGGAACGAAAGCGCATACCCTGAAAAAGAAGCGGGTCATAGATGCTCCCGCAAAACCCAGTGGCAGTTTGCTGATTGATATTCAGGCAAAGCTGCAAGAAGGAAAAGGTGCCGGTTACGCACGGTGGGCAAAGAACTTCAATCTGAAACAGCTTTCCCAAACGCTGATCTATCTGGAGGAAAACAATCTTCTGGACAGATGCATCCTGGAAGAAAGGACTGCCGCCGTCACAGCGCAGTACCACACCCTGTCCACCAAGATGAAGTCCGCCGAGCAGCGCATGGCGGAAATCAAAGTGTTGCAGCAGCACATCATCAACTACGCCAAGACCCGCAACACCTATGTTGCCTATCAAAAGGCTGGCTACTCCAAGAAATTCCTTTCAGAGCATGAATCGGAAATCATATTGCATAAGGCGGCGAAGCAGTCCTTTGATGAGCAGGGCTTGAAAAAGCTGCCCACCGTCAAGAGCCTGCAAACAGAATACGCCCAGCTCCTATCTGAGAAGAAAGCCATGTACGCAGATTACCAGAAAGCCAGGGAGGATATGCGATCTCTGCAAACTGCCAAAGCAAATGTAGATCGGATTCTTGGGGACGATTCTCTCGCCGCTGAGAGAGAAACAGAAAAGTATGGGCGTTGATAGGATTCAAATTCGGCATAGTCCTCGTCATCCTCGTCCATGCCGTAGTCGTAGTCATCCAGATCGGTGTCGCCCTTGGTTTTGGGATTGGGCATCTTGTTTTTCAGGAAGTACCAGCCAATGACGCCGACCATGACAATCATCAGCAGTACCGCCAGAACAGCGCCGGAATTGGATTTCTTTTCCGGCTCCTTCACCGGCTCTGTCGCGGGGATGGTGGGTTCCTCAAAGGATTCCGGCTCTCTGCCCACGCACTCGGTCATATTCTTGGCGCAGATGGGGCAGGTGGTATTCACATGACCGGCGTAACAACGGTCAATGCAGCCGCAGACTTCCACTTTCTCACCGTCCTCCAGCAGCGCCTGCAAATCCGCATCGTCCACCTTGTTCAGGAAATAGGTGCTGAACTGCTCACTTTTTTCATCCACAGGGGCATCGTAGTCGATGATGATGTAGAAAATCTCCCCGCTGCGGGTTTCAATGGTAATGAACTGCTTATTGGTGTCCGCGTGAAACTGGAGATCTTTCGCAATGGCATTTCCCTCTGTGAATGGTTCCACCGGTTTCACCGCGGTGGGCGTGGTTGGAGCTGTGGTGGCAGGCGGCTCCGTTTTCGGCGGTGTGGTGGGTTTCGGCGTTGTGGGCTTCGGTGCAGCCTCCGTAGGTTTGGGTTCCGTGGGGTCGGCGGTGTAGATAATCACATCATCCTTGGGGGGATTGGCTTCGGCGGATGCCGTGATGGTCAGAAAGGACATACACAGCATCAGCACCGCAAACAGGGTGAAAAAGCGGCGATTAAGTCTCAATGGAAGCATCCTCCTTTTCCTTGGTTTCGGCGGCATTGGGCGCAGCCTGGACTTTTGCCAGCAGGCCGGACAGGGCTTCCGGCGTCAGGCCGCACTCGCGCACCATGTAGATGATGTCGATGTTCTCCAGCTCCTGAATCTGCTTTTTCAGCTCTGTGTTTCGGGACTGGAGTTTTTCGATTTTCTCCGTGTTTTTCTCAGGAGGAGATGGCAGAGGCTCAGGCTTTTCCAGGATGGTGTATTCCAAATCGGAAAGCCGCCCCTGAGCATCCCGAAGCCCACGACGTTTTACATACCCCGCCTTTTCCAGCTCCTTAATGGTAGCGCAAATACTGTCTACACCATCCTTGCAGATGCAGGAAAGCCCCTTTGTGGTATAATCCCAATCTTCTGGCAGGGACAACATGAGAGAAAGCAGACCTTTTGCTTTCAGGGAAAGCTCCCTGTTACGCAGATGATGGTTTGCCATGACGGTGTAATCTCTGGTTTTGTCTACACGAAATACTGCGATAATTCATCACCTCTTTTCGCAGGGGCATTCGGCGGGGCAGAATCAGCCCCTGCCCATAATGGCCCTGGACTTAGGTTTCGTAGATAACGACCTCATCCGGGTGGTATTCATCGGGGCACAGACTTTCCAACCGGTCCACGAAGTCCAGCAGGTCAGGCACCGGCTCGGAGAATGGAATCTCATCGCCCTTGTACTCCCGGTACTCAGTGATGTAGTCATTCCCGTCGCAGAAAACGATCTGAACGCAGGACACCACAGCAACGCTCATATCCTCCAGCAGCCACAGCTCCAGATACCGGCTGGATGCCACCTCCGTCTCATCCACGCAAACCACAGGCTCCCGCCAGAGCAGCATAGCCTCCCGGTCAAACAGCTTTCTGCTGCGGTACTTCAACGTCATGGAGCGGTCACCGTCCGTGGAGTAGGCATACACAGTCTCCGCCCGGTCCCGCAGGGCATCATACATATGGGCGAGCGCAATGTCGCAGACCAGGTTCGTGATCTCCTCCGGGGTGTACCCGCCCCGAAGCCCTAGGTCGATGCAGACAGCGGCGATGGAATCGATCATCTTTTCAATGGTAGTAGTGGTATTCATAATTACATTTCCTCCTTGTTTTTTCTGGCGTTTTTTCTTTTCGGTTTTCTATCGTCAACGAGATACCCGCCCACGACATTGGCATGGTGCAGGATGCGCAGAATCCCGTTCAGTTCCATCCTGCGAACGGTTTTGAACTCATCTTCCGACAAATACAGTCGGGCGCGGTAAGGCTCGTTCCGATCATAGACGGGGAGTTCGTAATCGAATTGTTCCAGTGCCTCCGTATGCCGGTAAACCTCGATCATCACCATGTGACGGGTGTCGAAATCGAAGCGGCGGTTGGAATACTCAACATGACCGGCAGTTACGCCGAAATCACTTGTCATGGGATGTTTCCTCCTTTTTCAGTTTCATTGCGGCGATTCCATACCGGGCAATGAGCATGGCGTTGATAATCAGCCGGAAGGCATCATCGTCCACCAATTCCCGGTCAGCCATTTCCGAAAGGGTGACACCCCTGCGTTCGGTAAATAAACCGACGGCGGCGCGGTACAGAGCATAGTTGTAGGGACTGATACCTCTCAGAATGGCGAAGCTGAAATCCAGCCCGGAACGGCAGAAGCAGTTTGCCATGCGCCAGTAGAGCGTCTCATTGGCAGTCAGCAGATACATGGCGGCGTAATAGGCCGGAGTGTTTCTGCTGGGAGAATAGCCCATGCGGGTATTGAAGAACTCCATGCGGGATTTGTGCCGGTCATCCAGCCAAAAGGAACCCGAATAGATCTGCATCAGCTTGGGCAGGCGGCGGATCAGCTGACATCCCGAATGCACCATGGCGTTTACAGCTTCCTGGTAGGTCACGGCCCCGGCTTCAATGCGTTCTGTGATATACGGGCAGATCTTGTGCGGACATTTCTTTCTGCCCCGGAACTCCGTGCAGAGTTTGCAGTCCACATCTTCTTTCTTGTAGGTAAATCTTCGGATATACATGAAACCTCCTGCGGTTGACATAAAAATAACCGGGCAAGCGGGAGCCTGTCCGGTTGGGTGGGATATTCAGTTTTACCGACTTTTGTCGTGCTGGCGCTTGCGTATCCAGGCATCCAACAGTTTGAAGATGGTCTCCTGGATTTTTTCGGGAGAGTAGGAACGGGGGAAATACTTGCGCAATTTTTCGCCGGGAAGAACAATATCATTCTTCACGGGCTTTTTCTGCTCCATCATAATGGAAAGCATGGTGTCCTCATTTAGTTCTCCGATCTGGCTCAGTTTTTTCATTCTCTGTGCCTGGGACAGTGACGGGGTGGCCTGCTCGCTGCTCATGGTTTCCACCAGCAGTTCCTGTTCCTGCTCTGAAAGAGCAGCAAGCTGATAGGCAGGGGTAAGAGCAATTTTCTTCTCGTCCACCATCTGCATCAGCGGCGGGGTGAGATTGTTCAGAGAAATGTAGTTGCGCACGGTGTCTCCGCTGACCCCATCCCTTTCTCCAATGAGATCATCACTTCGGAACTTTGCCGAACCGTTCGGCGAAGTTAAATCGGTCCTCGCACCCTGCCGTTTGATGGCATCCATTTTCATCTTGTATGCCCTGGCCCGTTCCGAGGGCAGAATGTCCTCCCGCTGGATGTTGCTGTCTACAAGCTGGATGACAGCTTCATCATCATTCAGGTTCAGAACGATCACGGGCATAGAATCTTGCCCGGCCTGTTCGCAGGCGTGTTTCCGCCTGTGACCGGCGATCAGTTCATAGCCGCCTTCCGCGCGGGGTCGGGCAATGGCAGGGACAAGAACACCGTTCCGACTGACGCTTTCCTTCAACTCCTGCATGGCGGGATCGTCTCGCACGGCGAAAGGATTTTGCGGATGTGGGTGAAGCTGGGATAACGGCACACGGAGAACGGAACCAATCTTTTCCGGCGCTTTCTTTGGCATGGCATTGCCTCCTTTCAGAGATTTTGGGCATAGAAAAAGGGCATTCCCGTAGTGTGGAAATGCCCTGAATCTTGGATAAGGGAAGCCTTATCCGGGGGATATGAATTTGTCGTTAATTTAACACCTCCAAAAATTTGCCTTCATTCTGCTTGATTTTTCGGGTTGGAAAAGGACGAAGAATCAGGGCGCAGAATCCCAAAAACCGTTGGTAATTCAGGGCTTTCCCGGTTTGTCGTAATTATACCGTAAGGGCACAGCTGTGCTTCACTTTTGTTTTCCCAGGGCGTCAGCTTAAAAGAAATTCAAGCATGGCTTGGTCACAGCACAATAGGTACAACCGCTAATATTTACACGCATCTGGACGAAAATAATAAGCTGTCGTCCGCAAACGCAATTCTTTACATTTTGCCAGAAAAATAGAATCTCAGAGCAGAAAACCTGCTCTGAGATTCCAGATGGTGCCGCTAACCGGAATCGAACCGGTACGAAGATCACTCTTCGGCAGATTTTAAGTGCTATCCCTTATTCCTACAGTAGCGTAAGATAGCAACCTCAAGCTGCCAGTATTTATGACGGTATTTTGCCGCATTCATGGTATTTGATCCACATTTTTGAACGAAAATGTTTGGATTTCTACGGAAACCAGCCTTGAAAAAGCGTATAGTCGTTTGAAAAGATTTGATGCGGATTTTGATGAGTTGGAGGGATCTTTGAGCGGATATGCACCCCAAAGCTTACCAGACAAGGAGGAGATTTCATGCAGAGCAGAAAATACTACGAAGCCTACTGGAGCCAGTACGACGATGTCGTAACCCTAAACGAGTTTCGCAAAATGCTCGGCGGTTTGGGAGAGGTTCAGGCCAGACGGCTGCTTCAAAACAAAACTGTTAAGAGCTTCAAAATTCGTGGCGAGTACCACATCCCAAAGCAGTGCGTTATCGACTATGTTCTGAGTAGCCATTACGCAAAGTACAGACAAATCCTCAAGGCTCAAATACCATAACAGAAATCAATATGCTTTTCTCGAAAGGGTGTCGCGAAACGCGACACCCTTTTTCATATCCCCAAAACGAAGCGTAAATCAACAAAACTCATTAGGAGGTATATACCATGATTGACCCTACAGTATGGGGACCTATCATTTTGAAAATCACAGCAGAGCAGCGTTACTTCCCCAAGAAGGAGTTTGGAATTACAGAGGTCGATCTGAGACTCCAATCCTTACAAGATGTAAGTGAACTGATCAATGGCCTCGCCAGTATCGCCTTTTATGAATTCAATCATGAGCACCAGCGCACTGAGAGGGCTGATTGCGCTCTCAACCTTGTCTGGCTGTTAACAGAAGCAATCCCCAAGGAGGCCATCAGCAATCCAATCGATCCCTCTGAATGCAACCCCAATTTTTGGGATGATTATGATAATTATGATGATTATTATGATTGTGTAGCACCGAACAGGCGATGGTGCGATGATCCAATGTAAGAAGGGTCGTGGCATTCAGAGCGGCAAAATACAGGCAGATATGAAATGAAATGTTTTGAACCATCTGCTATACTGAAAGCAGAGGTGTTCGCTTGTGGATTATGATTTGAATTATGAGAAACAGTTTCTGGGGTTGCTCGCCAAGCAAGCCCGTGAAGAAAAAGAATGGGATCAGGAGTATCTGGCTGATGAGTTAGACATCGATATCCGCACTGTCCGCAAGATAGAAAGCGGTCAGGGCAATATCGCGTATGATCTGCTCACGGAAATCATTCATACGCTGGAAATTTGCCCGCAGGTTCTCTTCTACGTTGATGAAGCGGATAAAGGCATGAAAATGGACAGGCTTTACAGGGAACTGCTTCGGCTGCCTCTGGAGGATATCAAGATGGTTGCCGAATCCGCCTATAAGGTCAGAAGATGGCTGGATAGCCAAACTGCCGATTCAGAGAAGGCATAGCCGGTCAGCAAGGGTGTCGCGAAACGCGACACCCTTTGATTCCAAAACCGATATGCCGTTTGGGCAAATAGAGAACCTTCAGTATCGCTAACAAGAGCTGAGGGTTGTTTCTCACTCCTCGGTTTCCACAATCCCGTAGTCGATCAGAATGTTCTCCTTTGCACGAGGAGGAGAAACCATTCCCTGCATTTCATATTGATACCGTTTAACACGCCGGAAGTTGTGAATCAGCTCGGGTGCATAGGCGGCGATCTCACAGTGCGCATACTCAGGCATTTCTGCCAGATCCTCCGCTACATCCTTGATGAGTGCATTGGTCACTTCGTCGATACTCCCGCCAATCTCCACGGCAACCAGTTCGTGCTTTTTGATGTCCTTGTCCAAGTCCCCAAAGGAACGGTACAGAATATACTTCATTTTCTTCACCTTTGTTTCGTCTTGGTCCATATACGATGTGCTAATAGGGAAAATAACAACCCTCAGTATCGTCCTTCCAATACTGAGGGTTGTTATTCACTCTTGGCATCTAGCATCGTCGATTTGACCTCGCTTTCTGCAGATTGGATATCCTTCCTCAGGTATCCGGGAGTTACATGATCATTGGACCCACTCCTTTTCTGTAACTACATGGTACTATAAAAAGCCTGAATTGCAAGATGGAATATGTGATAAAATAGTACAGAACATTCTGTTCAAACAGGAGAAATCCGCATTTTCCGGCAAGTATATGTTGACGGCGATTCTGCGTCATGCTATGATAGTAATGTTGGGGCGGTTTTATTCACCGTCCTGTTTTGTTTATGGGGGTGAATGTATGTGCGGCAGATTCTATGTACCGGAGGACAGCGAAACAGCTATGCTCCGCAAGATCTTAGAAAACCTTGAAACCAGGAATGTATCTGTGAAAACCGGCGAAGTCAGCCCCGGTGATGTTGTTGCTGTCATTGCCAGCAACCGGGAGTTGAAGCCCCAACCCTTTGGAATGTTCTGGGGGTATCACCTTCCGAATGGGAAACTGCTGTTCAATGCCCGCAGCGAAACCGCCGCGCAAAAGGCCATCTTTGCAGACGGCATGGCACATCGCCGGTGCCTGATTCCGGCTTCTCACTATTTTGAATGGCAGGACACGCCTGACGGGAAGGCAAAATACGTGATTGCGCCAAAAGAATCCAGTGGTATGCTGTTGGCAGGGATCTACCGCTTTGAAAATAATCTGCCAGTATTCACGATTCTTACCCGCACTCCGTCTGACGATATTGCCATGATCCACGACCGGATGCCCGTCATCCTGCCTCGGGAGGCAGCTGCTGATTGGCTGAATCCAAGATACCATGGGGAAGAAATACTCAGTGCTGCACTCACGAACATGAAGTATCATGAATTGAAGGGTGCCGCGAAACGCGACACCATTGATGGATATCCAATATAATGTCCAAAACCACATCAACCGACCCATGGATGGCTGATGTGGTTTTCTTACTGCAATGCCGGTTACTTTTCCAACAAATCCTCCATTGTACATCCAAGAACTCTGGAAAGCCTGAGAACGGTTTCGGCGCTGGCTTTGTTGATGTCCTTGTTGCGCTGTTCGTACATCTGGATGGAACGGAGACTGACCTGGGATCGCTTGGCCAGCTCTGCCTGTGTGCAGCCGTAGGCAGTGCGGATACGCTTCAAATTGGTGTCGGTAAAGAACTCCCGCATCCGGGCATCCATAAGACCTGCAAATTTTGTAATGTCCGCTTCGTGGAGGGTGTAGTACATCTTCTGCAAGTCTTCAAAGGTAACTGCCTTGAAGATGTCGCTGTACCTTCTGCCGGAAAACCACTGATAATACGCGACTGCCCAGCCGATCCAGTATTCTCTGGAACGGCCATAGTGGTCCTGCGGCAAAGCCTCCGGCGCTTTTCCGGTTGTTTCCACAAGAATATCCATTGCCACTTCAATGCCGCTTTTCCCAGCCAGATAGTCCGGTTCGCCATTCTCCATTCGCCTGCTGATCGTGCTGGCAACAAATAGTTTTACAAAGCTGTCTCCAGGAATGATGCAAATATTGATCGCATAGTCAAAGGCATCCCCCAATATGGATTGGGCCTTACTCAGATAGATTTCTTGGTATGCGTGGGTCATCGTTGAGGACACCTCCTCTCATAATGTCCTGAATATACAGGCCATCGTTCTCCTCTTCCAGCATGTCAAGATAAAGCTGATTCGCTTCATCGTCTCTTGCTTTGCGGAGGACATAGTATTTCTCTTTCTCTGCCACATCAAAGCCTTCATAATGGAGTCTCGAAAATGCAAACTGAGATTTGATGACGATTTGCTCCCCCAGTTTTCCCAAGCGCATAGCCCTTGCAAGCTGCTCCACAGAGATTCCGTTGTTCAAGAAGGATTCTGCATAGTCAAAATAGGAATCGTCAGCGCGGTAGCCGGTGATCAGGTCGTAGGCGTTTACATTCACGCTGAAATGGTCAATCAGATAGCACTTGGCCCTCCGGGCCACAGGGGTCTTGATGGAAAACAGACGATGCTCCACCAAGACCGCGATCCAGTTCAGAATGGTGTAATCGGGGCTGTTCAGATTCAGAATGTTCAGATACTCCGTGTCCAGTGTATAGCGGTTGGCAAATCCGTTTCGGAGAGAGGACACGGCCCACTCCTTTGCCAGATCTTCACTTTTCGTGCAGTAGAAGCCCAAGCCGAAGTCATTGTTCTTTTTCCCTTTTCCAAAAGTCGGCTCCTCCACAAGCTGCTCCGAACCATGATACAGCGTTATCAGTTTCTCCATCGGCAGTTCCTCCCATTCGTTTTTTCTTTATAATATCACCACGGTGATATTAAGTCAACAAAAAATAGTCGAATGAAATGAAGTGTTGTTGCAAGCCTCGGATGGTGTTATAGTGATAGCGGCGTGAGGAGCAGTATCACATGAAATGGCGGTGCAGCTTTTTACACGGGCTTGATTGGCTCCGCCTGATCGAGATAGAAAACACATATCTGCTGCCGGGGCATGATAACTCCCGGCACCCGGTAAGAGCAGCTGGTATTCCACTGCTGCATTTCCGCCATGATTCTGCAAAGCCGCAGGCTGCTGATCTCCATGCTCCTTTTGCCCTTGTAGACTTCCGCCGAAACGCGATGGGAATGAAAATCTTTCTTCGGATATGGTTTCAGAATCAGCGTTTTTCCGTTTTCTCCGATCATAAAACAAATGTTGGCTGGAGACCCGATTAACCGCAGAGCGTCTACAAATATATGGATTCGATTTGCTTTGAGGTAGAACGAGAGATGGGTTTTGCTCATGCAGTACCCTCTGACTTGCAGGTCTTCCACACTTCGGGATGGCTGAAGTCAAACAATATCATCACTTTCTGATTCACTGTCACCAAATGCCCTACCGATCTGTAAGTATAGTCCGGGTCCAGATTCCACTTCTGGTATAACTGCTCGCCAAAAGCCTTTGATTCCAGATTACGCAGGAACTTTTCCTTTTCTCCTTTGATCCAGCGAATGCCGTCTTTGTCAGATGAAGTTACCGGACAAACAAGCAGGCACTTTGTGGTGGGATTCACCTGAATTTTGATGTAATCACAGTAATGCAGTTTTTCCAGAGCCAGCTTGTTAAAAGAGATTCTGGAAGGCCATACCGTGCATGTCGCCTCACACTTCCTTGCGGGATGATGGAACAGGCCGGCATTTACAATCTGATATCCGTCCAGGCTCATTTCTTCGATCGGAATAAATTGACTCATTGGTTACTACCTCCTATGTTTTGTTGGTTGTGATATATCCGTCTGCTAAATTGATCTTGTAGGAATCTTCGTGCTCATCCACCGGGGTTCCAAAGTAATTGCGCCAATCCTCCGGAAGGTAGGACTTCGACTTTTTCCCGTTTACAAACAGCTCAAAGTCCGTTAGTTTGAACAGGTACAGCATTTCCGAATCACAAACAGCTGGCTTTCCCATCATCTTGTATCGGTACTGAGGGTTCCAGCCCATCAAGTCAAAGACTTTTGCCGCAAAGATTTTGCACAGAAGATCTCGATTGGAAAGCTCCTTTTCCCCGCCGCCTCTGGCCCAGCGGAGGGAGTCCGGGGCATCCGGGGCGCAGGGGCGGATGATAAGCCGTTTCTGCTCTGGATGAATTAGAATCTGGATGTGTGTTACTCCCGGAAAACGGCGTAGACATGCCATGTTGAACTTGATTCTGCTGTCCCAGATTGTAATAGCCGGCTCTCTTGTGTGCGCAAACAATTCCGCCTTTGTCACCTGATATCCGGCAAGATTGACCAGTTCTTCCGCTTCCTCGGGATTTTCCTGAAGGATGGTGCTGTCTGCGAAATAGTGTTCAATTTCCTTTGTTTCCATCTATTTTATTCGTTCCTCTCAAAAGATCGTCGATTGTCATTTGTAGTTGTTCTTGACTTGGCCCCATATACTGCTCAACACCGGGAGCGACTACGCTTCTGGCCTGCGAGTGCCACTCGGTATTGGGTGCTATGTAGTAAAAGCCATTCTCTACTGTGTGTTCGTAAAACTCATCGCCAAAATCATTTTCCCATTCCTCCGGGCATAGCGTGATTCGCTTTTTCTGCTTTGCTTCCTCACCACCATCATCTGCCGGAATCAGCATGACAGGGACAGCATTGGGCAGGTTAAACACAATGATCTGCTCCCCCCGGCGGCTTGCCCATGTCCCACGCACTTTGTAGGTGTAGTCCGGGTTCCACTTCATGATAGAGTAGAGTGCATTCCCAAAATGCTGGCAGTTCAGTGTTTTGCTGTATAGCGGTTTCTCTGGGTCGGGTCTCCACCGAATACTGTGGGCATCGGATTCCCGGCAGGGGCGGATCGCCAGCTTTCTTTCCGCTGGATGGAGAAGCAGCTGGACATAAGCAACGCTGTCAAACTTCTGCATACAGAATTTGTTGAACGCGATTCGCTCATTTGTGATATTCAGCGTTGGCCCCTCATAACGAATTTGAAGGAACTGCCCCCTTACTACCTGATAGCCTTGCAAATCAAACGCACTCAGGGATGATTTTTCAATCCGTTTCGCTCTATTGGGCTGCTGCCGGACACTATTGGAAATATCGTAGTAAGTGCCGGGGTCGTCATTGACCCAATGATGATTGATGGGAATGAACCCCCGGAAGATACCCTCGTCAATGACATGCATAACGGGCAAGCCACCGCGCACATGGTGTTTTCTGTTCTCCATCAGTACCTGAACGGCTTCAAACTTTTCTTCCGGGATAATGGCGGTGTGCTTGTCGGTGTAGAGATATTGGTCTCTGTCCTGCCTGTTTTTTCGGTGTTTGTGTTCATACAGGTCTGCGGTAAAGGTTTTCCAAGTCAGGACATTACCGCAATATCGTTCATTGGTCAGGATATAGCCAATAGAGCCGGCATTCCAATCCGTGCCGCCCGCTTTCGTTTCTACGCCAATATCTTTCAGGAATAATGCAATCTGCTCCATGGACCATCCCGTGAGATAGGCATCATATATGAATACAACGATTTTCGCTTCCGATTCATTCACGATCAGCGGTGCATACTTGATGTATCTGCCTGTCACATCTTTCTGCCGGTCGTATCCCAGCGGCGCAGGGGTCAGGAGCTTTCCATCTTTGAAGCGTTGCTGTAATGACCAGTTCATTGCCTCGCTTTTCTTCACCGATTCCTCCTGCGCAAAAGTAGCAAGGAAAGAAAGCATAAACTCTGTATTCTCTGCCAGAGTATAGAGATTGTCCGTTTCAAAGAAAACGCCAACCGGCGGCACTTGGCCTTTCAGCATACGAATAAGAGAAATGCAGTCAACCAGATTTCGGGCAAACCGTGATACGCTTTTGGTTACAATGAGATCGTATTCTCCCCGCCTGCATGCAGCAATCATCTCATTGAACTGATCCCTGTTTTTAAGGGAAGTGCCGGAAATGCCTTCGTCAGCGTATATGTGTTTCAGTTCCCAGTTGGGATGATCCATCACCAGCTGTTTATAATGGGATTGCTGCAACTCAAAGGAAGAAAGCTGCTCATCGTTTTCCGTAGAAACACGACAGTAGGCGCAGACGCGAAAAACATGCTCGTCTCCATACAGATTGACCTTTGGTTTTGCTGGGATATACGCTTGATAGCGTGCTTCCGCTCTCTGATATACCTGGCGAAGTTCTTCTTTCGCCTGATCCCTCGACATGTACTCACCTTCCACTTTCGGACTCTGGCAGAAGCCAATACCACGCGGTGTCACGCTTTACCGAACGGATTTCCAACTGCTTTTTTACCTGATGAATGGTTCTTTCGCCAATGCCCTCTTTTTTCAGTTCTTCAAGGATATCCGTCGCCTTGGCTGGGCCGTTTGCCAATCGCATTTTGAGAATACTCGTTGCGATCATCTGTTTTGTAGACTTGTCTGGCGGAACTTCAAAAGGCTGCTCCAGCCATTCCACCCGATGATTGGCATCCAGTGTGAAGTACACATCCTTGCTCTTTTGGGTCAAACTACTTTTGACATGATGAATGACTGCAATATCCTCATCCTCCGGCAGGCGTTCGATGTGCAGAACACTTCTGGCAGCTGCAACAAGGTCAATGCTCCCAAGGCCCCGGTACAGGTCTTTGGAACTCTGTTTCTTATTGAGATGTCCTATCAACACAACCGCACAATCATACATAGCAGCCCAGGCTGCTAGTTGGCGAAGCACTTTTCGCATGGCCGCCGCGCTGGCAATATCCGTTTCTCCCAGATACGCCTGAACAGGGTCTATTACAAGGAGCTTTGCGTTAAAGTCAGCGATTGCCCTGCGAATCTTTTCGTCATTCAGCGTGATCCAGTCCGTTTCCTCGTCCAAAAACGCGACATTATTACAATCAGCGCCAGCGTTCAACAGTCGGGGCTTGATTGTGTCGCTGATACCGTCCTCTGAACACTGATAGATGACATGAAGCGGCTTTTTGAGTTTCTTCCCGTCTGGTGAACAGTTCCCGCTGGATGCCGCTGCTATAAGGTTCATCATCAAGGTGGATTTTCCACATCCGGGATCACCTTGCAGCAATGTCAGCTTCCCATACGGGATGAACGGATACCACAGCCAGTCAACAGCCGTTTCGGTGACCCCGGAATACAGCTTCAATTTTCCGTCGCACATATCAATCATTCAGCTACCTCCTCTCTGAGCGGCCTAAAGATGCTACCTATGAAATATGATGGAAATATTATAATTGCAATCTTGCATTTACTCCACAAACTGACGGTTACATTTTCTCGGAGATGTAACTGTCGGTTACATTTCAACCAAGATTGCAACACACCGGGGAGCATCAAAAATGGTGCAATCTTGCATCCTTCCCCAGAATCGAAGAGCCAGAAACCGATACAGTCGATCACCTTGGTGTTTTGAATAAGGAGGTAAAAGTCTCAGTGATCGACATAGAAAGTATCGGGTCCAGGGTGAAATATCACAGATTAAGAAACAAAATCTCGCAGGAAGAACTGGCAGAGCTGGCGCAGGTGAGCCGGGTTCACATCAGCTATTTGGAGCGTGGAGAAAGAATTCCCAGTATGGAATCCTTTATCAACATTGCAAATGCCTTGAATGTCTCGGCGGATGAGCTGCTTGCAAATAATCTTCTTGTGACAGGCAGCAATATGAACTCCGAGGAACAGAATATCCTTTTTGACTGCTCTGAAAATGAGCGGCAGATTCTGCTGGAGAATATGCGGAAATTAAAGGATATTCTGCGCAGCTACCACATTTCCAAGTAAATAAGCATAGACAGCACCAAGGTGTAGACAGGCACTCCGGCTTACGGAGTGCTGTCTATATGGTGCTGCTTGAGAACACATACATAGAGCGGTTATGAACTTCCGAGATTCCTCGGTGGTTGGTAGCCGCTCTTTTTTTCTACGGGAAAGCAAGACCATTTCACGGTGATCGAGCCACCGAAACAGCCTCGAAAAGAAAGGATGAAACATGAGCAAAAACGAACCACTGAGCCTCGAAGTGTTTGACAACCCCGAATTTGGCCAGATGCGGATTCTGCGGGAGGGCGACAAGTATCTCTTCTGTGCCAATGATGCGGCAGTTGCACTCGGCTACTCCAACCCCAGAGCTGCGTTGCAGCGGCATTGCAAGGGTGTCGCGAAACGCGACACCCTTACTCCGGGCGGTGTTCAGAGCCTGTCCTACATTCCCGAGGGAGATCTGTACCGGCTGATCATCCACAGCAAGCTCCCCTCTGCTGAAAAGTTCGAGCACTGGGTCTTTGAAGAAGTGCTGCCCTGTATTCGCAAGACCGGCGGCTACATGACCGACAATCTCCTGAGTGAGCTGATGAACGAGCCTGACATCATCTACAAGGTCACATCTGACATGCTGAAGGAACGCGGTCAGCGGATGCGGCTGGAAGGCGAAGTGAAAGCTGCAAAACCCAAGGTGGAGTATTTCGATTCCTTTATCACCGCCGAGGACTGCACCAACATTCGGACCACCGCCAAGGAGATTCAGGTGCCCGAAAAGCAGTTCATCGCGTGGATGCTGAAGAACAAGTACCTGTACAGGACTGCCAAGGGCTACCTGATGCCCTACGCCAAGAAGTCCAACGAGGGGCTGTTCATCGTGAAGGACTTCTACTATGGGTACGGGCAGATTGCCCACCACACCCTGATTACCCCCAACGGTAAACTCCTGTTTATGCGCCTTGCCAGCCGCATCCGCGAGTCTGCATAGATGCCAGATTGCCGCTGCGTAGGAAGAAGGTGCTGCCTATCCCTGTTTTCCGTGTAGAAAAGAACGCCAACTATACCACCATGAGCAATTACCACCTCAGAGACAACACCATTTCCTTCAAAGCCAAAGGAATCCTTTCTATGTTCCTGAGTCTTCCAAAGGATTGGAGTTACTCTGTGAGCGGTCTTGCTGCCATCTCCAAAGAGGGCAAAGATGGTATCCTGTCCGGGCTGAAGGAACTGGAAGCCGCCGGGTATCTGGAACGGCATCGGTATAGAAACGAGAGGGGCCGTTTGGGTGACAGTGAGTATGTCATCTATGAGATTCCGCCCCACCGCAGACCAGTTCCGGCTACTCCAGAACAGGGTTTGCCTAAACTGGAAAAGCCTGCTTTGAAGAAACCAGTTCTGGATATTCCAGATCGGGAAAGACCAGCGCAGGATATTCCTGCTCGGGAAAAACCTATGCAGGATACGCCTGTGCAGGAAAAGCCTGCGGAGGAAAAGCCTGCGGAGGAAAAGCCCCCACAAAGAAATATAGAAGCAATAAGAGCAGATAGAACAATGACAGATGAACAAAAAGAAAGAGAGAATGGGGCATCCCGCCATCGGTATGGTCTGTATCGCAATGTGCTTCTGTCAGATGTAGAGTTTCAATCCTTGAAAGAGCAATTCCCTGTGGACTACTCTGCCCGGATTGATCGTCTTTCCGAGTACATGGCTTCCTGCGGTAAGACCTACAAAAATCATCTTGCGACCATTCGCAGCTGGGCACGGAAGGACGCACAGAGGAATACCGACTACCATCATGGCATGTACACCTATGATGGCAATGACAGTTTGTAAGGAGTGATTGAACATGTTGGAGCAAGAATACCGCAGCCTGCAACGCCTGATGGAGATCGCAGAACTCCGACAGAAAGGCATTCAGGACACGCATCTGCTGGACTGGAACTTTCGGGTAGCAGAGGATACGCCCTATGTGCAGATGGGGAAGCGCTATGTGAATAACTGGAAGCAGGTCAAGGCGGAAAACCTTGGCCTTTTGTTTTGGGGTGATGTGGGCACAGGCAAGTCCTTTCTTGCCGCCTGCATCGCCAACGGGCTTCTGGATCAGGGCGTTTCTGTCAGGATGACCAACTTTACCTGGATTCTGAATAAGCTGAGCGATTTACAAGTCAAAGAACGATGTCAGTATATTGCCTCTTTTGGCAAGGTGGATTTGCTGATCATCGACGATCTCGGCGTGGAACGAAATTCGGAGTTTGCCCTGGAACAGGTATACGCGGTGATTGACGAACGATACAAAGCCAATCTGCCGCTCATCATTACAACCAATCTGACCCCAAAGCAGATGCGAAGCGTTCAGGATGTTGCTCACGCCCGGATTTACAGCCGCGTTCTGGAGATGTGTACTCCTATTCTGCTTCAGGGTGCAGACCGTCGAAAATCCATCAGCAGTGGGAAACGGGTTCTTGCAAAGCAAATTTTGTTCCCACAAAAGGAGGTGCAGCCCAATGGCAAAACAGAGTGAGCAAGTACAGGAAATACCGATTTCTGAGTTATTCCCATTCAAAGATCATCCTTTCCGTGTGCTGGATGATGAAGCCATGCGGCGCACGGTAGAGAGTATCTCGCAATTCGGAGTTCTGGCCCCTGCAATCGCCCGTCCCCGACCGGAAGGCGGTTATGAAATCATTGCCGGACATAGGCGTCTTCATGCTTCCCAGCTTCTGGGATTGGAAACCATGCCGGTGCTGGTTCGCCAGATGGACGATGATACCGCCATTATTACGATGGTGGACAGTAATCTTCAGCGGGAAACCATGCTTCCCAGTGAGCGTGCCCGTGCCTACAAGATGAAGATGGACGCCATGGCTCGCAGAGCTGGACGACCGTCGAAAGAAAATTCCGGCCAACTTGACCGGAATTTTCTGGGCAAGGAAACCCGCGAGATTATTGCCGAGCAAACCGGCGAAAGTGCGCGTCAGGTTCAGCGGTATGTGAACCTCACAAATCTGATCCCGGAACTCATGGAGATGGTGGATAACAAGAAGATAGCGTTCAACCCGGCTGTGGAATAGCTGTGCAACGCTTCTGTTTGCCCAGGGTGTCCCCATGAAGGAAATTCAGGCGTGGCTTGGTCACAGCACTATCGGAACGACCGCCAATATTTACACGCACCTGGACGAGAATTCCAAAATCAATTCTGCCAATGCAATTATTGGCATTTTGGAGCAAAAAAAGGACACTCAGAGCATTTCATCTCCGAGTGTCCGTTGAAAAAATGGTGCCGCTAACCGGACTCGAACCGGTACTGAATCGCTTCAGGTGGATTTTAAGTCCACTATGTCTACCTATTCCATCATAGCGGCATATGCATCCCTCAAAAACGAGGGATGGAAAGTTGGAGGGATGTTTTGGAGGGATGCTCCAAATTTCCCAAATTTCAAATTCAAAAAGCTCGCATTTCTCTAAGGCTTTTCAAATTGGGTGCATGATTCGGCCCGCGGGATTTTAAGTCTCGGGTGTCTACCTATTCCACCACAGCGGCATATTCCCCCATGACGGGGGGATATGAAATTGCATAACAAACGTCAGCGTATCAACACAACATATGGTAGCATATTTTCTGCCAACCGTCAAGTGCTACAGCTGGTCGAGATTCAGCGTGAAGGCTTGCAGACAGTTGTTTAGAAACCATTCCAGCTCAGGGCTGTTCATGGCTTTCAGCGCGTCCAGAGTCTGCAGCGCCGCGGAGTCAAATTCTGTGTTGCCTGCCTTCTGCTCCTCCAGACACTTGATGTGGGCGGACAGCTTGTCCGCGGCCTTGACGAAGGGTTCCAGCTCCGCGTCGTCCTCCAGGACATAGTGGGTGTAGCTGGAGCGCAGCTCGGCCGGGAGCATGTCCAGCAGACGGTTGCCCGCAATGCGCTCCACCTCTTTGTAGGCGGTTTTGATGTCCGGATTGTAGTATTTGATGGGCGTGGGCAGGTCGCCGGTCAGGATCTCCGAAGCGTCGTGGTACAGCGCCGCCACGGCGCAGCGGTCAGGGTCGGGGGCGGGGAGGTTCAGAATGTCCCGGCGGATCAGCGCCAGAGCATGGGCCAGCACCGCGGTCATGTGGCTGTGCTCGGAAATGTTTTCGGAAAAGGTGTTGCGCATCAGACCCCAGCGGGTTATGTAGCGCATACGGCCCATCAGGGCGTAAAATTCATTTGCCATGGATGATCTCCTCTATGTCTGCGACCAGCTGGGCGGGCGTCTCGCAGAAATGCTTCGCACCCACCGATTCCATGCAGGCTCTGCCCCGGAAGCCCCAGAGAACGCTGAGGCAGGGGACACCGGCGTTGTTCGCCGTCAGAACGTCCACGTCACTGTCGCCGACGTAGATGCACGTATCGGCGCCAATGGACGCCATGGCCTTGTACACCATGTCCGCGGCGGGCTTGCGGGGACAGTCGGGGCTTTCCCCACGGGCGTAAATGCCGGGAAAAATGTCGGCGCAGAGGGTTTTTACCGCAATGTCCGGCTTGTTGGAGACAATGGCGAGGGAATAGCGCTTCCCAAGGGCGGCCAGGGCTTCCGGAATGCCCTCGTAGGGGCGGGTCTTGATCTGGCAGTGGGCGCTGTAATAGGGCTGGAACGCCGCAAGCACCGGGGCGGGGTTCGCACCCTCCGGGACGGCCTGAGCAATCAGACGGGCAGCGCCGTTGCCCACGAACTGGCGGACTTCCTCCACCGTGCGCTGGGGATAGCCAAAGGATGCAAGAACGTGGTTGACGCTGTCGGCCAGGTCGGCTATCGTGTCCAGAAGCGTGCCGTCCAAATCGAATAAAATACCTGTTTTCATCATAAACCTCTGTTTTTCAGTACCCGAATGTCGTTTCCCACGAAGGTCAGACGCTGGAAGTCACCGTGGAGCCGGGACGCGATCTGGGGGGAGTAGCGGCGGCTCAGCTCGTCCACATTCAGGTTGGTGGAGATGACCATGGGCTTGACGGCCATCATTCTGTCGTTGAGTAAGCTGTACAGCGCGGCTGTGACGAACTGCCCGGGCATTTCCGTGCCAAGATCGTCCAGAATCAGAAGATCGCTGTTCGTCAGCTTGGCCGCTTCCCGGCGGGTGTCATCACTGGGACTGAATTTCGCCTGCTCCAGCTTGGAGAACAGGTGGCTGGAAGTTTCGTAGACAACGCTGTAGCCCCGGTCGGTCACTGTCCGGGCGATGCACGCCGACAGGAAGGTCTTTCCCAGCCCCGTCCCGCCGATGAACAGCAGATTTCCCGCGTTGGGGGTGAAGGTCGCGGCGTACCGGCGGCAGATGTTCAGCGTCCGCTCCATAATGGTGCGGGGGCTGGCGCCGTATTTGGGGTCAACGGCGTCGGGGTAGTAGTCCAGCCGGAACTGGCTGAAGGTTTCCCGGCTGTTGGACAGCACGGAAATTTCCTTTTTCTGCTCCTGACGGCACAGCTCGCTCAGGCACTCGCACATGGTAGTGCCCACATAGCCGCTGCCGCCGCATTTGTCACAAATGGGGCTTTCGTCCAAGAAGCCATCCTCAAAGTTCGCCGCGGCCAGCGCTGCCCGTTCCTGCTGTAAGCTGAGGTTTTCCCGCCGCGCCTGTTCCAGCAGCGCCTGACCGTCAGAACCCTGCAAAAAGGCCGCCTGAGCGGCCTGCGCCATGGTGCGGCGCAGAAGCATGTCGATTTCCCGGATGCGGGGAACTTTGGCGTAGGCTTCTGCCAGATGCTGCCTGTTTTCCGACTCCCGGTCTTCCTTCGCCTGGGCCAGACGCGCCCGGGCACGCTGGACCACTTCCGCACTGTATCCCACGAATTATCCCTCCTGCAATACTTTCTGAATGGCTTCCAGCTCTGCTTCGCCCAGCTGGCCGGAGGCACCCTTCGGGACGCCCGTCTTCCGGTCGCCGGTGCGGACGTCCTCGGCGCTGTGGAAGCCCTGCTGCTGCCAGCGCTGCAAAATTTTATTCATGTACGCCCAGTTCAGCCCGCCGGTGTTCAGGCAGGTGCGCTCGTAGGCCATGGAGATCAGCTCGTCGTCCATGCCCATGTCCAGCCAGCTCTGGGCATAGCGCTCCTCGGCGGCGGTGAGACTGCGCCCTCGGATCTGGATCAGGCTCATCAGCCGGGACAGCCGGGAATTGCGCACGTTCTGCGCCTGAATGAAGGCGGCGGCTTCCTCTACGGTGTCGATGCCCCGTTCCGCCCAGTTGTAGGCTTCCTTCTCGATGGTGCGCAGAGACGGATTGCGCAGACTTCCTCTCTGTCGAGCGCGTTCTTTACAGTAGCACACCAGCAGGGAGATCACGTCTGCGGTCAGTCCCAAGTAGCGCACAAAGCCCAGAAGAATTTTCAGTTCCTCGGTGTTCAAACTGCGGCCCAGCAGGCGCTGCACTTCGCCGTAAAGGCTTCGGAAGGTGTTGTCCGAGTCCATGGCGTCCAGTACGTCCTTTTCGCAGTAGCTGGGGCGCTCGCCGGGGGCAATGTGGCTGGGACGGTCTTCCGGCCACAGACCCAGCTGCCGCAGGGTAGCGGCGGCGCAGCCGTAGCGGGGAGCGCTGAAATGCAGGTCGGCTTCCGCGTCCTCGGGGCGGTTGCCGCTGTTTATGTAAAGGTAAAGCAGCGCTGCATCCGGATTGGCGGCGGAAAGCAGCCTGCGAATGTCGCTCTGGGAAATTTTGACAGGTTCGGTTATCATTTCGGTGCCTCGCAGAAAAAGTCGTTTTCCGTCATTATACCACACCTTCCCAACGGGGACAACGGCGGGGCGGCAGAGAATTTCGCAGAAAAACGAAGATTTTTTTTGGCAGGACACAGGATGTTGTGGGCAGGGGAGAGGACAAGTACAAAAACCGGAGTCAGGGCACCAATCGCGTGCGCAGCTGTACTCCGGTTTTCGTTTATTCGCAAAATTTCTGTGGCAAAATGTACGCAGGTGAGCCGTTCCCTTCTCCCTGCGCAGGAATCGCTGAACGCAAATCTTTTTTGCCCGCTCGCTTCCGATTAAAATAAGTATTTTAATCAGAAAATGGTATCAAAGAGAAAATACATTCTGTCTGATGCCGCGAGAAAGCAGAAGAAGCTTGTTTTCAGAGTTCCTAATTCGCGTCATACCGCTGCGCATTCGGCGACACACTTGACAGTAAATGAAATGGGCGAAAGCAACCGTCGTCACGTTTGGTTCCCGTTCCTTTGCTGTCCGCAGGTAGCTTAACCGGAACAAGCCTGATTATTCGGAGGTGCCTATGGAAAAATTTGTTACGTTGCTCATTCCCGCCCTTGTCGCGCTGGTGCTGGTGCGGCTGCTGCTGATGCCCATGAAGCTGATCTTCAAGGTCGGCATACACTCCGGGTGCGGCTTTCTGTGCCTGTGGCTGCTGAATTCCGTCGCGGGATTCACGGGGGCATATTTTCCCATCAACGCCGTGACGGTGCTGGTGGCGGGATTTCTGGGATTGCCCGGAATCGGCGTTATGGCACTGCTGGAAGTTTTATCTATGTGATTACCACACAGTACCGCCCTCCCCATTTGGGAGGGCGGTATGCTTTACTTATCCAGATGTACGTTCAGATGGGGGTAGGTCATGGTGATGCCCTGTTCGTCGAAGACGTCCTTGACCCGCTGGGTCAGGGCAAAATACACGTCCCAGTAGTCCTCGGTCTTCACCCAGACGCGAAGGGTGTAGGCAATGGCGCTGTCGCCGTAGCTGCTCACGCAGGCGCTGGGGGCGGGGGTCAGAAGCACATTGTCCATGGTTCCGGCCTGCACCAGTGCGTCGATGACCTTCTGGGTGGGGGCATCGTAGGAGGCGGAGACGGGGATATCCACCCGGCGGGTGTCGGCGGCGGAGTAGTTGACGATCTGCGCCGCGACCACGGCGCTGTTGGGAATGGAAATGAGCTTGTTGTCAAAGGTGGCGAGGCGGGTGTAGGTCATGTTGATCTCCTGCACCGTGCCGGACTGCCCGGCGATCTCCACATAGTCGCCGGAGTGGAAGGGGTGGGTGGAAAGAATGGTGAAGCCGCCGATGACGTTGGTGAGCATATTTTGCAGCGACAGGGAAACGGCCAATGTCAGGACGCTTGCCAAAGCGACGATGCCGGTAACGTCAATGCCAAGGCTGGAGGCTACGCTCAGACCCAGCAGGATATACATGGCCACCTTGGCAAGGGACAGGATCAGGCTGTGGGCGGCCTTTTCCAGGTGGGATTTTTCCAGTCCCCCCTGAAGCAGCTTCGTGACGACGCGAATGATCAGAAGGCCAATGACCAGCACGAGAACGGCGTGGAGCACCTTATCCAGCGCGCCGGTTCCCAGAGTGGTAAAAAAATCTTTCAGCATGGAAAACAACTCCTTCAGTGTAACAATTGAATGATGTAATTATAAAACGGGAACGGGGAAATAGCAAGAAAAAATGTGCCGCGGAAGTTGGCAAAAGGCGCTTTTTCAAATGTTAATCCCATTTTAAGAAATAGACCTCTTTCATCTTAAAGAAGCCGGTGATATAATAAGAAAAAAAGATGACGAGAGGAAGGAAAACCATATGTACAACGTTCTGATTTGCGATGACCAGCCGGATATCGTCAACGCGCTGAAAATATACCTGACCCCCGAGGGGTACAATCTGTTCGAGGCGTTCACTGGCACCCAGGCGGTGGAAATTGCGAAAAACAACGACATTCACCTGATTCTGCTGGACGTGATGATGCCCGTGATGGACGGTATCACGGCGACCTCCAAGATCCGGGAATTTTCCAACGCGCCCATCATTCTGCTCACCGCCAAGTCCGAGACCGAGGACAAGGTGCTGGGGCTGAACGTGGGGGCGGACGACTATATCACCAAGCCCTTTGTGCCGGTGGAGGTACTGGCGCGGGTGCGTTCCCAGCTGCGCCGGTATGCCCAGCTGGGCAGTCGCCCGGAGGAGGGCAGCGGCAGCATCACCATCGGCGGCATCGTTCTGGATGACCGCACCAAAACCGTCACTGTGGAGGGCGAGCCGGTGTCCCTCACGCCCACGGAGTATGCCATTCTGCACCTGCTGATGGCAAACCCCGGAAAGGTGTTCTCCACCAAGGTGCTGTATGAATCCGTCTGGCAGGAGGCGGCGCTGGGCAGCGAGGGCGCCGTGGCGGTGCATATCCGTCACCTGCGGGAGAAAATCGAGATCAACCCCTCTGAGCCGCGGTATCTGAAGGTCGTGTGGGGACAGGGCTATAAAATGGAAGGAGGAAAATAATTTGAAATACAATATTGTATTCAAATTCCTTGCCATCGCCCTGTGCGCCCTGATGCTTCTGGGAGCCGCCGGAAGCGCTGCCGCCATCATCGGCATGACGGAATCGGGACTGTACGACATCTCCGTGGAGGAGCTGCGGGACAGATACATCCGCTCGGACGGCGAATCCATGGCAGACCGCATCGCCGTGGACTATGCCGAAGCGAACCTGGGCGGCGTGCCGGAGGCGATCGCGGGGCCGACCGTGTACGATCTGGGGCCGTCGGGGAAGACCGGCTGGCTTTACGGCGTGTTCAACCCGGCGCTGGCGGGCTATGTGCTGAAGGACGCGGAAGGAAATGTGCTGGAATCCGGCGGCGCAGAAAATCTGACGGACGCCGAATTTTATTCCTTCCCCGTCAGCGGCTCTTATAAATACGTCCTGTCCATCACGGAAAAGTCGGAGGCAACGCCTCAGGCGGACGCGAGCACCTATAACGCCATCCCGGAGGGCGGGGCATTGGTTCTCAGTCTCAGCATTGAAACGGAAGACTCCAGTGGGAGCGTGGACAGCGTCGAACCGATCGGCAATATCTACGACACCGGCAACGGCGTTCGCTTTGAGGCCAATCCCTCGATGGGCGTGATAGACCTGCCTGACGCGCCTACCACGTGCGTGACGTTCGTTGGTGTAGACGGCAGTGTCCTGTATCAGACCTACAATGACGTATCGGACTGCTTCTCGGAAAACGAATCCGGCTATCTGGTGTTCGACACAACCCGGGAGCTGAGCCAAAGCGAAGTCCTGATGGACGACGTTCCCACTGAGGGCGCAGATATATATAAGGTAACATTCTCCACGGAATCGGAGCTGGCAGGCGAGGGGGAACATACCTGCAGCGGCAGCAGCCCGGTGGGCGTGCTGAAACGCAATGACGCGGGCGTCCTGTATTTTCAGTCGGGCGACGCATTCTACCGGGACAATATGCCGCAGGATGCCGTCATCACCGCCGTGGAATTTCGGGACAAGGACGATTCCCTGATTTATAAGGCGGCGAACCCGTCAGGCGTGGGCGAATTTGAATGGAATGCTGACGGCAAAGCAGTCGTATTCCTGGTAACACCCAGCCTGACGCAGAAGGTGATGCCGGAGACCGAGACCGTTCCGGAGACCACCACAGAGACGGTGCCGGAAACAACCGACGAAACCACCGTTGCCGTAACGGTTCCGGAGACGACCGCCGAGACCGTCCCGGACACGACGGAGGAGACCGCCCCCCTCGAGACGCTGTCCGTGAACCCCACCAAGCCGTTGGCAACCGGCACGGCAGACCCGGACGTGATCTTTGCGGACGGCGAAGCTCACACCATGGAATACTGGGACGACGACGCCCAGAAGTCCATGGTGGTGGAGTACCGCTACGCGAAGCTGCCCGCCTATACCGTGGAGCTGACCCTGGCTCCCGGCGCGTACCGCTTTGACAGCGGGTACGCTCTGCTTACCCAGGTGTGGAGCTACCGCGACAGCCTGTTCTTCATTATGGGCGCGTGCCTGCTGCTGTTTGCGGTTCTGACCGTGTATCTCTGCTGCGCGGCGGGCAGAAAGCCCGGCAGGGAGGAAGTCCAAGCCGCGGGCTTCAACTGCATTCCTCTGGACATTTACCTTGCCGGTGGCGGGCTGATCATCTTCGGCCTTTTCATGGTGATCGTCCAATTCAACGATGCCGCCGGCCTGTTCACGCAGAATATTCAGACGCTCTGCGCCGGAATGCTGATGGCGGGCTACGCCATGAGCCTGATTTTCGTAGGCTTCTGCTTCGCCTGTGCCGCCCAGTTCAAGACCCCCGGCGGCTACTGGTGGCGCAACAGCGTCTGCTGGCGGTGCTTAGATTTGCTGGTGAAGTGCGTAAAGGGCTGCTTCTCCGGCTGCGGCTGGCTGCTGCGGAAGCTGCCCAAGGCGGTGGCTGTATTCTGGGACTTCTTGCTGATACTTCTTACACCCCTGAGATGGCTGTGGAAGCAGGTAAAGAAGACCTTTGCGAAAATCGGAAAGTCCATCAACCGGGTGTATTCCATGATGCCGCTGACATGGCAGTGGCTGCTGACGGGCTTCATCATGGTGATGCTCCTGTTCGCCGCTCTTGCGGGCAGATCGAATCTGATGGTGGTGCTGAGCCTGTGCGCCTGCGTGGCCGTGGTGCTGTACGGGGCGTACTGCTTCGGCATCCTGCTGGAAAGCGCCAAGCGCATGGGCAAGGGCGACCTGGACACCAAAGTGGACGACAAATATCTCATCGGCGCGTTCAGGAGCTTTGCCGGTGACCTGAATGACCTGGCCGGCGTTGCCGTAGTGGCGGCGCAGAAGCAACTAAAATCGGAGCGTATGAAAACAGAACTGATTACCAATGTTTCCCACGATATCAAAACGCCTCTGACCTCCATTATCAACTATGTGGACTTACTGCAAAAGCCCCACACGCCGGAGGAGGAGAAGACCTATCTGGAAGTCCTCAACCGGCAGTCCCAGCGCCTGAAAAAGCTGATCGAGGATCTGATGGAAATGAGCAAGGCCAGCACGGGGAACCTGACGGCGGACATTACGAAGCTGGACGCGGTGGAATCCGTGAATCAGGCATTGGGCGAATTCGCCGACAAGCTGGAAAAAGCCCAGCTGACCCCCGTATTCCGCCATCCGGAAGAGTCTGTCACCATGATGGCGGACGGAAGACTTGCGTGGCGGGTGCTGAGCAATCTCCTGAGCAACACCGTAAAATATGCCCTGCCCGGCACGCGGGTGTATATCGACGTGATGGCGGTGGAGGGAAAGGTCATCATTTCCCTGAAAAATATCTCCCGTGACGAGCTGAACGTGGACGCCGACGAGCTGATGGAGCGCTTTGTCCGGGGCGACGACTCCCGGAACACCGAGGGCAGCGGTCTGGGCCTGAACATTGCCAAGACCCTGATGGAGCTGCAGAAGGGGCAGCTGCAGCTGCTGGTGGACGGTGACCTGTTCAAGGTAACGCTGATCTTCCCCGGAGCAACGGAATGAAATAGGCCAAGGGCGGCGCGGGATTTCCCGCGCCGCCCCGTTTGCCGAAGGAATAGGCGCAAAAAACAGGGAGATATTCCGGCATGAAGAAAAACTGTTCACAATTTCGTCGCTTTTTATTTTCATTTCCGTTATTGCCTGTTCAAAACCCAAAGGTATGGTAATACCAGAAAGGTTGCGGAAGCCGTGAGCCGCTCCCTTTCAACTCCGTAGATCCTCTTTTCTACCTCTCTTCTTTCCAAACCCTTTCGCGGAAACCCCGGTGCCATGCTGGCACCGGGGTTTTCCCCCCCCCCTGGGCGGCGGAGGCTGCTTCGGGAGACCACAGGCGGCTGCAACAAAATTGTAACCTTTGAAAGAAAAAAGATATCGAAATCAGAGATTGTCATTTTTCGTAGCTGGTAAAAAACGAATTTTATGGTAAAATTTGGAGTAAATTTCTTAAGATAAGGGCAAATGTTTAAGAATGTTATAAAGTGTAAAGAATTCTGTTACATTTTGTAATTTTCCTATTGACATCCGGGAACGGATGTGATATCATGCAGACATGAAAGAGATGCCGGGTGCGGAAGCGGCGGAAAGCCTCCCCGATTGGCGACACCAAAGGTTCCAGAGCCGGCAGCATTTCTAAAACAACCAATTTTCTAGGAGGTTAGAAACTATGAAAAACACGATGAAGAAGCTGCTTAGCCTCGTATTGGTGGCTATGCTGCTGGTCTGCGCGGTTCCTTTCCAGGCCGCTGCTACGGAAGCTGATGAAACCCTGACCGTCAAGACCTACGTTGACGGAAAGTATGTCACTGACAAGTATGTTACCGTGAAGCCCGGTCAGAAACTGGAACTGACGAAGGAACTGGCCGAGACTCTGATTTACGGCGACAAGGAATTCGTCAAGTGGACGAACATGAAGGACGAAGAGACCACCGGCCCCATCAGCTATGACAACCTGAAGAAGGCAAATGCGAATGGCTACTACGTAAACCTGTACCTCAACAAGAAGGTCGAGGATACCCGCGTTGACGCGAAGGTTCCTGTTGAGATTTATGTTGACGGTTCTTATGCAAGAAAGGGCGAGATCACCGTTCCTGTTGACGGCAGCGTGAAGCTGACCAAGGAGCTGGGTCTGAGCCTGGTCAACTCCGACAAGGAGTTCGTCAAGTGGACCGGCGCTTCCGGCGATGAGGCCACCGATGTCACCATCAAGTATGACAAGATCACCGACGGCTACTTCCTGAAGCTGTTTGTCAACACCAAGAAGGCGGAAGAGCCCGCCAAGTATATCACTCTTAAGATTATTGACGACAAGGGCAACGCGATTGCCAGAGAGTTCCAGGTCGAGCCTGTGAACGGTAAGTCCTCCGTTATCAGCGACATCCTGAGCTACCGCTGGATGGGCAACTGGAAGGATTCCTATGAGTTCGTCACCGCCAAGAGCGATGAAAAGGGCAACAACCTGTCCCTGTCCACCACAATCGATGCCGGCGACTCCCTGACCGTCACCCTGAAGGCCAAGAGCGGCAGCACTCCCGAGGGCGACACTGTCAGAGTGACCTTCTACGGCACCGACGGCAAGGCCGTTTCCACCTACAACGTGACCAGCGGCAGCAGCATTGACAGCAAGAAGGTTTCCGACGCTCAGAGCAAGGCCGATAACAAGACCGGCTATACCTTCAAGGGCTGGAAGATTGACAACAAGGGTGACCTCTACACCAGCGCTCAGGTTGCCAAGCTCGTCATCAAGGGCAACGTAGAATTCTACGCTTACCTCGAGAAGGACACCACCACTACCAACAACAAGTTCCCCTACAAGGTTTACCTGCACATCTTCAAGGACAACAAGGTCGACGATCCCGCCAAGACCATCAATATCACCGAGGGCATCGCTCTGGACGGCAAGGTCACTCTGGACGAGGTCAAGACCGTTGTGAAGAACTACTACACCGCCAAGACCAGCGACGGCATCAAGTATGACGGCATGTACATGGCCAAGGGCAACTGGGTCGGAAACTTTGTCAACGACACCCAGAAGTATGACACCATCTCCGACACCAACGAGCTCCGCAAGGAGAGCGAAGTCCACATCAACGTGATGATCACCAACGCCAACGCCAAGAGCACCACCAACGAGAAGGCCGATAAGACCAACCCCAAGACCGGTGATATGATCTTCATTCCCGTGATCTTCATGGTTGTCTCCGGCGCCGCCATTGCCGGTGTGTACTTCTACAACAAGAAGCGCAGCGCCCGGTAATCGAGAATACGCTAATCTAAGAAAATCCCGGCAGCTTCGGCTGCCGGGATTTTTTGCGGTGTGCGGGGCGATTTGCAGAAAAGATTTTGCCGAAAAAGTATTCCCATTTTCACAGATATGTGTTATAATCATTATATCCCCTAAATTTGGAAAGCAGGAGGAATATAACATGGACAACTACAACGGCAATACCTACGCACGGCAGGACACGGACATGTCCGTCGGTTCCTGGATCGGCACGCTGATCCTCTCGGCAATTCCCATCGTTGGTTTCATCTGCCTGATCGTTTGGGCGGTGAGCAGCTCCCCGGAGAAGCGCTCCCGGAAAAATTGGGCGATCGCCCAGTTTATCCTGACGCTGATCGTTGTGGCTTTCACCATTCTGGTGTACGCCATCACCGGCGGCGCGTTTCTGGCGTATCTGCTGAATTAAGACAAATCCCCCAACCCGGATTTTCCCGGGTTGGGGGACATCTTTTTTGTTTCAGCACTGACGCATCAGGCGGATGTAGAATTCTACGGCCTTGGCGACGGTTTCCAGACGGATGCGCTCGTTGTTGCCGTGGATGGTCGAGCGCTCTTCGGCGGTCAAGTCCATGGCGGAGAAGCGGTAGACGTGGTTGCTCAGGTCACGGTAGTGCCGGGAATCGGAACACTGCACCATCAGATAAGGCGAGACGATGCAGCCCGGCCAGGTGTTGGCCACGGCAGAGGCGACCTTCTCCCATGCGTCGCAGCCGGTTTCGGAGACGGGACTTGGCTCGAAGGATTCCAGAGACGTGATCTCCACGGCGGGGTCGCTGACGGCCTTTTCCAGATACGCCAGCGCGGAAGCGACGCTGTCGGCGGGATTCAGGCGGATGTTGGACACCATTTTTGCTTCGGGAGGAATTACGTTCCGGGCGGAGCTGCCCTCCATCTGGGTAAAGGCCACGGTGGTGCGTACCAGCGCGTTCATTTCGCCGCCGCTCTTTTTGCCGAGAGTGTCAATAATCCAACCGAAGCACCACATGTTGGCGAAAATCACCCGGTACAATGGCGTTGAATACCGTCCCAGCGTGTCGAACATCTGGGCAGCGGGGCCGTCGATGTGGGCCTTGAAGGGATGATCCTCCACCCGCTTGCAGGCCGCCGCCAGAACGCCCACCGGGGTATGAGGCTTGGGGGCGGAGGCGTGGCCGCCGGCGGAGACGGTGCGGTACTGGGCGTTCAGCATACCTTTTTCCGCAATGCCGATGAGACCGCAGGGCTGCTTTACGCCGGGGAACACATTCTCCACCACGGCGCCGCCCTCGTCTACCACAATGGCGGGGTGGATGCCATGCTCGGTGAAATACGCCACAATGTTGACTGCGCCCTGACCGTTGATCTCCTCACCGCCGGAGAAGGCGAAGTAAATGTCCTTTTCCGGCTGGAAGCCCTGACCGATGAGGTAATTGGCGGCGGAAAGGACGCCGTTGAAAGTGACCTTGGTGTCCAGCGTGCCGCGGCCCCAGAGAATGCCGTCCTCGATGACCCCGGCGAAGGGAGGCTTGTCCCACTTTTCCTCGTTGACAGGCACCACGTCATAGTGCGCCATCATAACGGCAGGGTCGCCTTCCTGCTTGCCCGGCCACCGCAGCAGCAGCGCCCGGTCGGGAAGCTGCTGGAAGGTGCAGGTGCCGAACACGTTGGGGTACAGAGTCGGCAGCAGAGAGATCAGCTTCTGAAATTCCCCCTCGTCCTCCAGAGAATGGTCGTTGTAGGACACGGTCTTGCAGCGAACCAGCTGGGCAAGGGAATCCACGGCGGCGTCCCGGTCAAAGGCGATTTCTTCCTTGGTGACTTCGGGCTGAGGCTTGGGACGGAAGCGGATGGTGCGGACGGCGACCACGGCGATGAATGCAGCCAAAACGGCGAGAATCCAATATCCGATCATGTTTACAGAACTCCTCTCTTATAAAGCAGCCGGGAAACGGCAATGGTGAACAGCACGCTCACCGGCACCATAATGCCCACGGTACCGGCGTTCAGGGCGGGGACGAAAATGAACAGAACCAGCATCAGCACCACCGGTGCAACGGCGATCTTCCAGTTCCGGCTGACGAAGGCTACGCCCAGTCCGCCGAACAGGGCGGGCAGCATCTGGGCAAAGGCCGGTTCCAGCACCGGCGCTTCCAGAACGGGGGTCAGAGGGACGATGAGAATGACGCCGATGATGATAATGACGGTGGTGACGATGGAGGAGGTGGCGATGGCGATGGTGGAGATGACCTCGCCCTCCTCGGAGTTGGCGCTGACGTTGTTCTGCTCCAGAGCGTTGATGGCGCAGGGAAGCTTCAGGTTGGAGATGTTGCCGGTGACAAAGCTGAGGTAGGAGCCGCCTGCGCCCAGCATGGGAACGAAGGTAATTGTCTCAATGACACCCACCGCCCAATACATGGGTGCGGTGGCGATCAGACCCACCACCAGCGCGCCCCAGTCCGGGGCGGCGCCAAACAGGGCGGCCACCGTCAGGGGGAAGGCCAGCAGCAAAATCATCACGGAAATGTTCCAGATGGTGCCGCTGCGGTGAACGGAGTCGATGTAGCTAAGCTGCTTTTTCATATCGGCACCTCCTTAACCCAGCCACGCGGTGAGGGGAATGGCGGAAGCCATGCCCAGCACCAGAGAAATGGGCAGCGCGTAATCGTTGACCCAGCTCCACTTGAATTTCTTCATGAGCAGCCCGCAGACCACCATGATCGCAGCGGATACCGCCATGACGCATACCGGCACAAGCCCGGAGGTGGCGGCGTAATCCCCCGGCGTCCACAGGCGGGAGAAATCGCAGAACACATAGCCCAGAAATGCGGAGATCATGCCGATAAACATGGCATTCTGGAAAATATCCGCCCATTTGGCGTCCCGGTTTTCCAGAACGGTCATGCCCCGCAGCAGCTTCTTGCCGATGACAGGCACCAGCCAGATGCCCACCATGATGGACAGGGTCATCACCAGCGCGATGTTGACGTATTGCTGGGCGGTCAGGGAGCTGATTTTGCCAAGCTCTAAGCCCATGGCGCTGACGGCGTTGGATGCCGCGATGGCCTCATAGCTCAATGAGCCGACTACGCTAAGCCGCAGCCAGGGCAGGGGAATACCCAGACTTTTGCTTAGGGTGATGACGCTGATGACGATGGACACGGCCGGGGCGATGGTGAACAGCGCGGCGGTTTTGATGGTTTTTCTGATCTTGGCCTGATCCATGCCGATCTCCTTACTGCGGCGCAGAGCCTTGACGAGGAAGAAAACCGACTGAGCCAGAACCACGGCAATCAGAATTCCGGCAAGCAGGTAAAGCACCGGATGGTTTACGCTGAATTCCATGGAAACACCTCCGAAAAAATAGATGCGTTCATTATAGCACGGCGCCGTTCCCGAAACAAGAAGCAATCCCGCGAAAGAGAAGATTTTCCCGCGAAATGGCCTTGCTATTTCCCGTCGGATAGGGTAAAATGGTGGAAAGTTTTTGGGAAAGAGGCAACGGAAATGACAAAAGCGGCGTTTGATAACGATAAATACCTGCAAATGCAGTCCGCCCACATCCGGGAGCGCATTGCCCAGTTCGGCGGCAAGCTGTATCTGGAATTCGGCGGCAAGCTCTATGACGACAACCATGCTTCCCGCGTTCTGCCGGGCTTCCAGCCGGACAGCAAGCTGCGGATGCTGCTGCAGCTGAAGGAGCAGGTGGAGATGGTCATTGCCATCAACGCCGACGATATCGAAAAGAATAAGGTTCGGGGCGATCTTGGCATCACCTATGACCGGGACGTCATTCGCCTGATCGACATTTTCCGGGGCTTCGGCCTGTACGTTTCCAGCGTGGTGCTGACCCGCTTCCATGAACAGGCGCTGGCGAAGGCGTTCCAGTCCCGCTTGGAAGGGCTGGGCATCCGGGTCTATCACCATTTTGAGATTCCGGGCTACCCCTCCGACACCGGCTACATCGTCAGCCCCGACGGCTTCGGGAAAAATGACTACATTGAGACGACCCGGTCGCTGGTGGTGGTCACGGCTCCCGGCCCCGGCAGCGGAAAGCTGGCGACCTGCCTGAGCCAGCTGTATCACGAGCATATCCGGGGCAACACGGCGGGCTACGCCAAATTCGAGACTTTCCCCATCTGGAACGTGCCGCTGAACCACCCGGTGAACCTTGCCTACGAGGCCGCCACGGCGGACTTGAACGACGTGAACATGATCGACCCCTTCCATCTGGAAGCCTACGGGGTCACCACCGTCAACTACAACCGGGACGTGGAAGCGTTCCCTGTGCTGGTGGCGATTTTTGAGAAGATTCTGGGGCATTGCCCCTACAAATCCCCCACGGATATGGGCGTGAATATGGTGGGCAACTGCATCGTAGATGACGAAGCCGTCCGGTTCGCCTCCCGACAGGAGATCATCCGCAGATACTACGTGGCCATGTGCGAGCAGAAGCAGGGCAAAGGCAGCGACGAAACGGTGCGCAAGCTGGAGCTGCTGATGAAAAAGGCCGGTGTGACCCCGGCGGAACGGAAGGTGGTCGCCCCTGCCCTGCAGCGGGCGGAGCAGACCGGCGCGCCTGCCGCCGCCATGGAACTGCCCGACGGTACCATCGTCACCGGCAAGACCTCCGACCTTCTGGGTGCGTCCTCGGCGCTGCTGCTGAACGCGCTGAAAAAGCTGGCGGGTATGCGGGACAGCCTGCACCTGATTTCCCCGGTGGTGCTTGACCCCATCCAGCACCTGAAGGTTGACCACTTAGGCAACCGCAATCCCCGTCTCCACACCGACGAGACGCTGATCGCCCTGTCCATCTGCGCCGCTACCAACCCCATGGCGGAGCTGGCCATGGAGCAGCTGGACAAGCTGCGGGGCTGCGAGGTACATTCCTCGGTGATCTTGTCCCCGGTGGACGAAAAGACCTTCAAGCGTCTGGGCGTCAACCTGACCTGCGAGCCGAGATATAAGGGATAAATAAAAATGCAGAATGCCGAAACAACGGCATTCTGCATTTTTTGTGGGATAAAGATTAGGCTCTCTGCTCGCAGTAGATGCACCTGTGGATGTCCGCGGCCTTGTCGGTGCAGCGGAACAGCTGGGGCAGCTCCTGCTCGGTCTGGGTGATGCACTTGGGATTGCGGCAGACACGGTCGTATTCCAAACCGCTAACGTCGATGGCTTCTTTTGCGGGATTCCGGGCGGCTTCGTCCAGAAGCTTCAGGATGAGCGCCATGCGCATGTACTTGCCGTTCAGCGCCTGACGGAAATAGGCGGCTCTCGGGTCGTCGTCCACCTTGACGCTGATCTCATTGACACGGGGCAGGGGGTGCAGGACGCACATTTTTCCTTTCGCAAGTTTCATTTTCTCGGTATCGAGGACGTAGCTGTCCTTGAGCCGCTCGTATTCCCATGGGTCGTCGAAGCGCTCCCGCTGGATGCGGGTCATGTACAGCACGTCAAGCTTGGGCATGGCTTCCTCCAGAGAGGACACTTCCGTATAGGGAATGCCCTGATTTTCAAAAATATTATACCGAATAAAACCGGGGATTTTCAATTCCTCCGGGGAAATCAGAACAAATTGAATGCCTTTGTAGCGGCTCATGGCTTCAATCAGGGAGTGGACAGTCCGGCCGTATTTCAGGTCGCCGCACAGACCGATGGTGAGGTTGTCCAGCCGCCCCATTTCCCGGGAAATGGTCAGCAGGTCGGCAAGGGTCTGGGTGGGGTGATTGTGGCCGCCGTCTCCGGCGTTGATGACGGGGATAGAGGTCGCCTGACTTGCCACATAGGGTGCGCCCTCTTTTGGGTGGCGCATGGCGATGATGTCTGCGTAGCAGCTGACAATTTTGGCGGTGTCCGCCACGCTTTCGCCCTTGGAGGCGGAGGAAGAACTGGCTTCGCTGAAGCCGATGACGCTGCCGCCCAGCTCCAGCATCGCGGCCTCAAAGCTCAGGCGGGTGCGGGTGGAGGGTTCAAAGAACAGGGTCGCCAGCTTCTTGTGGGCGCATCTGTCCCAGTAGTTTTCCGGGTGGGCAATGATGTCCTTGGCGGTGGCGATCAGCCCATCCAACTCGTCTACGCCCAAATCCAGAATGCTGTTCAGACTTCTCATGCGTTCGCTCCATTCACGGCAAGATAATTTTTGATCCGCGCCACATTTTCGGCGTTGGCGGGATTTTCTTCCAGATAGGCGATGATGTCATACACATCCACCACGGAGTAGACGGGGAAGCCAAATTCCTCTTCCACTTCCTCCATGGCCAGCTTTTCGCCCTTGCCCCGCTCTTTGCGGTCGACCATGATGAAGGCGGCGGCGACCTTGACGCCCTCCAGACGGCTTAAGATAGCCATGCTTTCCCGGATGGCAGTCCCGGCGGTGATGACGTCCTCTACGATGACCACGTCCTCACCGGCCTTGGGGACGTAGCCCACGAACACGCCGCCCTCGCCGTGATCCTTGGCTTCCTTGCGGTTGAAGAAGAAGGGAACGTCCAGCCCGTCCCGGCTCAGGGCAACGGCGGCGGACACGGCGATGGAAATGCCCTTGTAGGCGGGGCCATAGAGGACGGCCTTCCGCTGCCCCAGCTTTTCCCGGTAGGCGCGGGCGTAGAATTCGCCCAGAGTCGCAATTTCCTTACCGGTTTTGATCTCCCCGGCGTTGATGAAATAGGGGATTTTCCGGCCGGATTTGGCGGTGAAATCGCCGAATTTCAGCACACCGGCCATCTCCAGAAACTGAATGAATTCTCTTTTGTAGCTTTCCAAAATGCTTCCTCCTTCTTTCAATCACAGAATTCCGCCACGCAGCGCTCGTAGGCGGCCACGGGGTCGGCGGCGGCCGTGATGGGACGGCCGACCACGATGTAGTCCGAGCCGATGGCCTTGGCGGCGGCTGGGGTCATCACCCGCTTCTGGTCGCCTACGTCTCCGTCGGCGAAGCGGACGCCGGGGGTCACGGTGAGAAAGCGCTGACCGCAGCGCTCATGCACCTTCCCCGCTTCCAGAGGAGAGCAGACCACGCCGTCCAAACCCGCGTTTTTCGCGGTCTCGGCGTAGTGCATGACCACTTCGTCAATGGGTTCATGAATGAGCAGGTCGGACTCCATGGCCGCCTGATCGGTGGAGGTCAGCTGGGTCACGGCGATCAGCAGGGGACGGGTGCCGTCCTCCCGGGTCAGACCTTCCAGCGCGGCCTTCATCATGGCGGTGGTACCGGCGGCGTGGAGGTTGGTGATGTCCACGTCCAGATTCCGCAGGACGGACATGGCTTTTTTCACGGTGTTGGGAATGTCGTGGAGCTTTAAGTCCAGAAAAATCTTGTGCCCCCGGGCTTTGATCTCCCGGACGATGGCGGGGCCTTCCGCGTAGTACAGCTCCATGCCGATCTTCACGAAGGGCTTGCGGCCGGTGAATTTGTCCAGAAAAGCGAAGGTCGCCTCGGCGGATGAAAAATCGCAGGCTACAATGACGTCCTTACCCATTTACTTTGCACCTCCAATAATGTCTTTCAGGTTCTCAATTTTGTATTTTTCCATGACGGTGGGAAGCTCCCGGATGATGTCCCGGCAGACGTAAGGGTTTACGAGGTTGGCCGCGCCCACCTCTACGGCGGTAGCGCCTGCCAGCATCATTTCCACCACGTCCTCGGCACTGCTGACGCCGCCCATGCCCACCACGGGGATTTTCACTGCGCCCGCGACCTGATAGACCATGCGAAGCGCTACCGGGAAGATGGCGGGGCCGGAAAAACCGCCCATTTTGTTGGCAATGACCGGCCTGCGGGTGCGCAGATCAATGCGCATACCTAGCATCGTGTTGATCAGGCTGATGCCGTCCGCCCCCGCGTCCTCGCAGGCTTTGGCAATGGACACAATGTCGGTGACGTTGGGGGAGAGCTTGACGATAACAGGCTTTTTCGTGACCTTTTTCACCGCTGCCGTCACCTCTGCGGCGGCTTCCGGGCAGGTGCCGAAGCTCATGCCGCCGCCGTGAACGTTGGGGCAGCTGACGTTGACCTCCAGCCAGCCCACCTGTTCCTCTTTGTCCAGCCGCTCGCAGGTGTAGGCGTAATCCGCCACAGAAAAGCCGGAGACGTTGGCCATGACGGGCTTGTGGAAGCACTGTTTCAGCTTCGGGAGTTCTTCGGATATGACTTTGTCCACGCCGGGATTTTGCAGCCCCACGGCGTTGATCATGCCGCCGGTACACTCGGCGATGCGGGGCGTGGGATTTCCAAAACGGGGTTCTTTCGTGGTTCCCTTGAAGGAGAAGGTGCCAAGGCAGTTAATGTCGTACAGTTCGGCAAACTCATAGCCGTAGCCAAAGGTGCCGGAGGCGGGGATGACCGGGTTGTCCAGCTCGATGCCGCAGAGATTGACGCTCAGGCTTCCCATAGAATTTCCTCCTTCCGCATGACGGGGCCGTCCTTGCAGATGCGCTTGTATCCTGTGAGGGTCTTGCAGGAGCAGCCCATGCAGGCGCCGAAGCCGCAGCCCATCCGTTCCTCGAAGCTCATCTGGCCGGAGGTGCGGGTGGCTTTATACACCGCCTTGAGCATCGGCTCCGGGCCGCAGGTGTAGAAATAGGAATAATTAAGATCGTTCAGGGGCGTGGTGGCGAAGCCCTTGACGCCATAGCTTCCGTCGGCGGTGGCGACGATCACCCGGCAGCCCAGCGCCCGGAATTCGGCTTCATAGAACACTTCCGTTTGGGTGTTGAAGCCCAGAATCACCGTTACCTGCTTGCCCATGGCAAGCAGCCGTTTTGCAAGGTAGTACAGCGGCGGGACGCCCACGCCGCCGCCCAGTAAGACGGGGCTGTTCCCGGCGGGGGTGAGGTCGTAGCCGTTGCCAAGGCCGGTCAGGATGTCCAGCTTCTCCCCGGGAACCATCCGGGAGAGGATTTCCGTACCCTTGCCCACCACCTTGTAGACGATGGTGAGGGTATCCCCGTCATAGTCGCACACGGAAATGGGACGGCGGAGGAATTTCCCGGTGATTTGAATGTTGACAAACTGCCCCGGGGCGGTAATGGCGGAGGTGTCGCCGGAAAGCACCATTTTGTAGACGCAGTCCGTCAGCGGGGTATTGGAAAGAATCGTGAAAATGCTCTGTTTCATGGTCGCTCCTTCCGGAAAATGGATTGTACATCGTGTGTATGCGTAGAGAATCGAGCTGCCCACCCAATGGTGTTGGTCATGGGACGCAGGGAGAAACGCATTGCCTGCGGGCGCTGCCCGCTCAGGCGTCGATGGTGGAGATGGTCAGCGTGGTTTCTTCCAGCACATCCAGCAGAACCCGGATGGTGTCCAGCGCGGTAAACAGCGTCACGTTATGCTCCGTGGCAATCCGGCGGATTTTTATGCCGTCCCGGCCGCTGGAGCCGGGGTCACGGGTGTTGATGACGTAGGCAATGTGTCCCTGACGCAGGGCGTTGGGGATTTCGTCGCTGCCGTCGCTGATCTTGCCCAGAACGTGGGTGCGGATGCCGTTTTCCTTCAGGAATGTGGCAGTTCCGGCGGTGGCCTCGATGTTGAAGCCCAGACGGTAGAACCGGCGGATCAGGGGCAGCGCTTCCTCCTTGTCCCGGTCGGCGATGGTGGCAAGGACGGTGCCGTAGTTCTGCAGCTTCATGCCGGAGGCCTGCAGCGCCTTGTACAGGGCGCGGGTCATGGTGCGGTCATAGCCGATGGCCTCGCCGGTGGACTTCATTTCGGGAGTCAGATAGGCGTCCAGACCGCGAATTTTATTGAAGGAGAACACCGGCGCTTTGACGTACCAGCGCTCCTTTTCGGCGGGGTAGATGTCGAAGAAGCCCTGCTCCTTCAGGCTCAGACCCAGAATCACGTCGGTGGCAATGTCCGCCAGGCTGTAGCCCGTGGCCTTGCTCAGGAAGGGCACCGTGCGGGAGGAACGGGGGTTGACCTCGATGACGGACACGTTGTCCTCCGGGTCGACGATGAACTGCACGTTGAACAGGCCGACAATGCCGATGCCCAGACCCAGCTTCTTGGCGTATTGCAGAATGATGCCCTTGACCTTGTCGGAGATGGAGAAGGAGGGGTAGACGGAGATGGAGTCGCCGGAGTGGACGCCGGTGCGCTCCACCAGCTCCATAATGCCGGGGACGAACACGTCCCGCCCGTCGCAGATGGCGTCGATCTCCACTTCCCGACCCTGAATGTACTTGTCCACCAGAACGGGCTTGTCCTCGTCGATTTCCACGGCGCTTTTCAGGTAGCGGCGCAGCTGGCTCTCGTTCGCCACGATCTGCATGGCGCGGCCGCCCAGCACGAAGCTGGGACGCACCAGCACGGGGTAGCCGATCTCGTTTGCCGCCGCGAGACCGTCCTCGATTTTGGTGACGGCTCTGCCCTTGGGCTGGGGGATGTTCAGCTCCTTCAGGAGCTTTTCAAAGGCGTCCCGGTTTTCGGCTCTGTCGATGGCCTCGCAGCCGGTGCCGATGATCTTCACGCCCCGGTCATGGAGGGGCTGGGCCAGATTGATGGCGGTCTGACCGCCCAGAGACGCGATCACGCCGTCGGGCTTTTCAAAGTCGATGATGTTCATCACATCCTCGGGGGTCAGAGGCTCGAAGTACAGCTTGTCGGCGGTGGTGTAGTCGGTGGAGACGGTCTCGGGGTTGTTGTTGATGATGATGGCCTCGTAGCCCGCCTTCTTGATGGTCATGACGGCGTGGACGGTGGAGTAGTCGAATTCCACGCCCTGACCGATGCGGATGGGGCCTGCGCCCAGCACCACGATCTTCTTTTTGTTTGTCAGCCGGGAGACGTTCCCGCCGGTGTAGGAGGAGTAGAAGTAGGGGATATACGCGCCGGTGTGGCAGGTGTCCACCATACGGAAGGCCGGGAACATACCGTGTTCTCTGCGGAAATCGGACACGTCCGTCTCGGAGCATTTCCAGAGCCTGCTCACATATTTATCGCTGAAGCCCATCTTCTTCGCGTCCAGAAGGGCTTCCGGCTCTTTGACGTGGAGCTTCAGGTATTCTTCCATATCCACAATGCGCTTGATGGCGTTCAGGAAATACACGTCAATGGCGGTGATCTCATGAATCTGCTCCACGGTGACACCCCGGTAGACCATTTCCGCAATGGCGAAGATGTTGTCGGAGCGGAACACGCTGATATAGTCCAGCAGCTCCTCCGTGGTCATGTCGTCGAATTTGTGATGGTAGATGTGGTTCGCGCCTACCTCCAGAGAGCGGATGCCCTTGAGCAGGGATTCCTCCAGATTGGAGCCGATGCCCATGACCTCGCCGGTGGCCATCATCTGGGTACCCAGAATGTTGATGGCGGAGGTGAACTTGTCGAAGGGGAACCGGGGCAGCTTGGTGATGACGTAGTCCAGCTTCGGCTCAAAGGCGGCGTTGGTGTTGGCAATTTTGATGTCCTCCAGCGCCATGCCCACGGCGATTTTCGCGGTGACCCGGGCAATGGGGTAGCCGGAGGCCTTGGAGGCCAGCGCGGAGGAACGGGAGACCCGGGGATTGACCTCAATGAGATAGTATCTGGAGGAATTGGGGTCAAGGGCAAACTGGACGTTGCAGCCGCCCTCCACCTTCAGCGCCCGGATGATTTTGATGGCGGAGTCGTTGAGCATCTTCATGTCGTGGTCGCTGAGGGTCATGATGGGGGCGACCACCATGCTGTCGCCGGTGTGGACGCCCACGGGGTCGATGTTCTCCATGCCGCAGATGGTGATGGCGTGGTCACCCGAATCCCGCATGACCTCGAATTCGATCTCCTTGTAGCCCTTGACGGACTTTTCCACCAGAACCTGATGAACAGGGGAGAGGGCAAAGGCGTTGAGACCAATCTCCACCAGCTCGTCTTCATTGTAAGCAAAGCCGCCGCCGGTGCCGCCCAGAGTAAAGGCGGGGCGAAGCACCACGGGGTAGCCGATGCGCTTGGCGGCCTCCTTGGCCTCCTCCAGGGAGTAGGAAATTTCGGAGGGGATGACCGGCTCGCCGATGGACTGGCACAGCTCCTTGAAAAGCTCACGATCTTCGGCACGCTCGATGGACTCGCTGGAGGTGCCCAGCAGCCTGACCCGGCATTCCCGCAAAATGCCCTTCTTTTCCAGCTGCATGGCCAGATTCAGACCCGTCTGACCGCCGATGCCGGGGATGATGGCGTCGGGACGCTCGTAGCGGATGATCTTGGCGATATATTCCAGCGTCAGCGGCTCCATGTAGACCTTGTCGGCGATGATGGTGTCGGTCATGATGGTGGCGGGGTTGGAGTTGCACAGCACCACCTCGTAGCCCTCTTCTTTCAGGGCAAGACAGGCCTGCGTCCCGGCGTAGTCAAACTCAGCAGCCTGACCGATGACGATGGGGCCGGAGCCAATGATGAGAATTTTCTTGATGTCGGTTCTTTTTGCCATGGTGTTTCTCCTCTCGTTATTTGGCAGTATGGGTTTCCGGAGCGGCGTATACCAGCTTTCCGTCACAGATGGTGGCGATGCACTTTCCATTGACCTGCCAGCCCGCGAAGGGCGTGGCTCTGCCCTTGGAAAGAAAGTCCTTCGGGTCGATGGCGTATGCGGCGTTCAAGTCCCAGATGCTGTAGTCTGTCCCCAGAGGAAGACCGAAGCGTCTGCGGGGATTGACGCACAAAAGCTCCAATAGTTTGTTCAGGCTTAGAATGCCCGGTTTTACCAGACAGGTATACAAAATCGGAAAAGCGGTCTCAATGCCCACAATGCCGAAGGCGCTTTTTTCCAGGCCGCAGGATTTTTCCTCGGCGGAGTGGGGGGCGTGGTCGGTGGCGATCATGTCGATGGTGCCGTCCAGAATTCCATGAATCAGGGCCTCCCGGTCTTCCTTTTCTCGCAGGGGCGGGTTCATTTTGAAACGGCCGTCCTCCTGCAGGTCGCTGTCGTCCATCACCAGATAGTGGGGGCCGGTCTCGCAGGTCACGTCCAGTCCCTCGGCCTTGGCCTTGCGGATGAGCGCCACGCTTTCCTTGGCGGAGACGTGGCAGACGTGGTAGGCACAGCCGGTTTCTTTTACCAGCTGCAAATCCCGGGCAATTTGCCCCCATTCGCTTTCGGAGCAGATGCCCCGATGGCCATGGGCTTTGGCATAATCACCGTCGTGGATGTACCCGCCCCGCAAGAGCGAGTTGACCTCGCAGTGGGCGACAATGGGCTTCCCGAGGGCTTTTGCACGAAGCATGGCCTGCCGCATCAGGTCGTCACTCTGCACGCCCCGGCCGTCGTCGGAAAACCCCACTACGTCGGGCGCCATGCCCTCCAGGTCGGAAAGCGCTTCGCCCTGTTCGCCGATTGTGATGGCACCGTAGGGGTAGACGTGAATGCAGGCGGTTTCCTCGATGAGACGGCGCTGAACCCCAAGATTCTCCACACTGTCCGGCACCGGGTTCAGGTTGGGCATGGTGCAGACCGCGGTATAGCCGCCCCGGGCGGCTGCCCGGCTGCCTGTGGCGATGGTCTCCTTATAAGAAAAACCCGGCTCTCTGAAATGCACATGCACGTCACAAAAGCCGGGAAAAATAACATATTCAGAAGAATCGAACCCGGAAAGACCGGGGGCGAAAAGGGAGAAACAAACCCCTTCGGAAAATACGGACCCCAAAGAAGCAGCGTAAACCTTGGCTTTCGTCATATCCGTCATGCTGATCTCCTTTCTCATAAAAAACGCCCTGCCGGAAAAGCGGCAAGACGGGCGGGATGAGCCGCTGAACTTATCCGTTAAATTATAGCATGGGCAGAAGTGGTTGTCAATTGGGAAAAATGGACATGGATACACCCGAAAACGGCGGGGCTTTTGGGCATAGGGGCGCGATTGAACTGCCCCCTTGTCTCTTTCTGGGAGAGGCGGTTGAGCGAAGCGAAGACGGAGAGGGAAAAAGCCCTCTCAGTCACCTTCGGTGACGGCTCTCCCAGAGGGAGAGCCAAGGGGTGTACCCTGTTTTATTTTTCTTCGCCTTCCGGGAGGACTCCCGATTCCTTGAGCCTGTCCAGCGCCGTCCGGTAGCCGCCGCCGTAGAGCAGGCACCGGTTGACCCGGCTGATGGTGGCCGAGCTGGCGCCGGTGGATTCCGAGACCTCAATATAGTTTTCGCCCCCGTCCAGCAGGCAGGCGACCCGGAACCGCTGGGACATGGCCTGCAATTCCTTGATGGTGGCCACGTCCTCAAAAAACAGGCGGCAGTCCTCCACCGTCCGCAGGGACAGAATGGCCTCGAAAAACAGATCTTCACCGGGATGTCGAACGATATCCATAACACGGAGTCCTTTCTTCTGGGGTGCTTTCCTATACTTTACCACTTTACCATATTGAATACAAGTCCCTTTTGGAGTTTTTCGCAGGAAAAAGGGGGGAAGAAGGGGCGGTTTTTGTGGGTTCCTCTGAAAAAGACAAATGTCCCTGTATGAGATACTTTTTTCCGCGCCAAATGCTTGACTTGCGCCTCCTGCGGTGCTAGAATTGGGAAATAAAATTTCAGAGAGGTGTTTACAATGGAAAGAAAAGATATTGACTGGGGCAATCTGGGATTTGGCTACGTCCAGACCGACATGCGCTATGTCTCCAATTTCCGAAACGGCCAGTGGGATGACGGCTGTCTGACCGATCAGGCCACCATTACCATGAGTGAGTGCGCCTGCGTTCTGCAATACGCCCAGACCTGCTTTGAGGGGCTGAAAGCATACACCACCGAGGACGGCCACATCGTCTGCTTCCGCCCCGACCTGAACGCCCAGCGGATGGCCAGTTCCTGCCGCCGCCTGAAAATGCCCGTGTTCCCCGAGGACAGGTTCGTGCAGGCCGTAGTGGAGACCGTCCGCGCAAACTCCCAGTGGGTGCCGCCCTACGGCTCCGGCGCGACGCTGTACGTCCGTCCGTTCATGTTCGGCAGCGACGCCATCATCGGCGTCAAGCCAGCGACGGAGTATCAGTTCCGGGTGTTCGTCACCCCGGTCGGCCCCTATTTCAAGGGCGGCATCAAGCCCCTGAAGCTGCGCATCTCCGATCTTGACCGGGCGGCGCCCAAGGGCACCGGCGACGTCAAGGCGGGCTTAAACTACGCCATGAGCCTTTACAACATTGTGGATGCCCACGAGAAGGGCTTTGACGAGAACGTCTACGTGGACTCCGCCACCCGCACCCACATTGAGGAGACCGGCGGCGCCAACGTGATCTTTGTCACCAAGGACGGCAAGCTGGTCACCCCCAAGTCCGACACCATTCTCCCCTCCATCACCCGGCGCAGCCTGCTGCAGGTGGCGAAGGATTATCTCGGCATGGAGGTGGAGGAGCGCCCCGTGGAGTTGGCAGAGATCGGCGAATTTGCCGAGTGCGGCCTGTGCGGCACGGCGGCGGTCATCTCCCCTGTGGGCACCATTGTGGATCACGGCAAGGAAATTCACTACGTGGGTATGGGCCCCACCATCCAGAAGCTTTACGATACCCTCACCGGCATCCAGATGGGTCGCCTGGAAGCCCCCAAAGGCTGGATCCGGATCATCGAGTAATGTACAATGTTCAAAAAAGGCAAGCCGTTTTTCGGCTTGCCTTTTTTGCACGGAATTACGCGAGAATAGGCTTCAAAGCGTCGGCGAGAACCTTTTCCTGTGCTTCGGCTTCCGCCAGATCCTTGCCCAGAGTGGTGAAATAGGTCTTGATCTTCGGCTCGGTGCCGGAGGGGCGGACGATGACCGTCGCGCCGCCTTCCAGATTGTACACCAGCACATTGGCGGCGGGCAGGCCGGTCTGAGCGGTGTTCTGGTAGTCGGTGATTTTGGTCACTTTGTAGCCGCCAATCTCTACAGGGGGCTTCTCCCGCAGAGAGGCCATGATACCGGCCATCTTGTCCATGCCGGACAGGCCGGGGAACTCAAAGGAGTTCACCTTGTTCAGATACCGGCCGTACTTGGCGTAAATGGCCTCCAGCCGCGCCTTGATGGACGAGCCGATGGAACGGTAGTAGGCTGCCATTTCACAGATCAGCATGGAGCCAATGATGGCGTCCTTGTCCCGGACGTAAGGACCTGCAAGGTAGCCGTAGGATTCCTCGAAGCCCAGAATGAAGCGATCCACCTCACCGGCGGCCTCCAGCTTGGCAATCTGGTCGCCAATCCACTTGAAGCCGGTGAGAACGTTGCGCATTTCCACGCCGTAATCCGCGGCCACGATGTCCGCGAGGGGGGTGGAGACCAGAGACTTTACCGCCACGGGGCGCTTGGGCATGGTGCCCTTTTCAATGCGGCCCTGACAGATGTAGTCCAGCAGCAGCACGCCCACCTCGTTGCCGGAGACCAGCTCGTAGGAGCCGTCGGGGCAGCGGATGGCAATGCCAACCCGGTCGGCGTCGGGGTCGGTGGCCAGCATCAGATCGGCGCCGGTCTTCTCGGCCAGCTCCAGACCAAGCCGCAGAGCCTCGAAAATCTCCGGGTTGGGATAGGGGCAGGTGGGGAAGTTGCCGTCGGGGTACTGCTGCTCGGGGACAATGGTGATGTCGTCAATGCCGATGTCGTGAAGCACCCGGGTGACCGGCACCAGACCGGAGCCGTTCAGGGGGGAGTACACCAGCTTCAGTCCGGCGGTTTTGCAGATGCCGGGGCGGACGGCGCAGGCTTCAATGGCGCTGTACAGCGCCTCCTTGCAGTCCTCGCCCACGTATTCGATCAGACCCTGGGCGATGCCGTCTTCAAAGGCCATCATCTTCGCGCCGGTGAGGATATCGGTTTTCTGAATCTCCGCGTACACCACGGCGGCGGCATCGTCCGTCATCTGGCAGCCGTCGGGGCCGTAGGCTTTGTAGCCGTTGTATTTGGCGGGGTTGTGGGAGGCGGTGATCATGATACCGGCGTTCGCTTTGTAATACCGGGTGGCAAAGGACAGGGCGGGAACGGGCATCAGCGCGTCGTAGATCCGCACCCGAATGCCGTTGGCGGCCAGAACGCAGGCGGCGTTTCTGGCAAATACGTCGGAATTGATGCGGCTGTCATAGGAAATGGCGACCAGCTGGCTGCCGCCCTGGGTCTTGACCCAGTTCGCCAGTCCCTGGGTGGCCTGCCGGACAACGTAAATATTCATCCGGTTGCTGCCCGCGCCCAGAATGCCCCGCAGACCGGCGGTGCCGAATTTCAGCGCCACAGCAAAGCGCTCCTTGATCTCATTGTCCTGTCCCTCGATTTTCCTCAGTTCGTCGGTGAGGGCGGGATCTTCCAGATCAGCGCTCAGCCAGCGCCTATAATCATCTATGTACATCGTTATCACCTTTTCTTCATATAAATGCACGTATAATATAGTTCATCAGGCAGAAAAAGTCAATGCCGGAGTGGGGGCAGCCGCGTTATGGGGGCAAAAAATGGGAGGCGACGGAAATCCGTCGCCTCCCTTGCGTATTTTAGAAATGTTTTCTCTTGCGGTCGTAGACGCTTACAGCAGCCGCACCGCAGAAGGAGAACAGCAGTACGCTGCCAAGAACCATGACGATCTCGCTGTCGCCGGTCTTGGGGATGTTGTCCTTGCCGTTCTTCACGGACTTCCACTGAGCGACATAGGTCACGTCCTTGGTCACGGTGTCAGTGACCTTGGGGGACCAACCGGTGAAGGTGTAGCCCTTACGGGTGGGCTTGCCATCGAACTTGGGGGTATCGGTGCCAGACTCAAGATCGCTGTAAACCTGATCCTTGAACGCCTTGCCCTTCACGCCGTCGGTGTAGGTAACGGTGTAGAGTTCTTCCCACTTGGCGGTGTAGGTCACGTTCTCGGTCACGGTCTCGGCGACTTCGGGTTCCCAACCGACGAACTTGTAGCCCTTACGAGTGGGATCCTTCGTGCCGAAGGCGGGGGTGCCGGTGCCGTAGGGGATGTCTTTGTAGACGACATCCTCGAAGACTTCTTCGCCTTTCACACCGTCGGTGTAAGTAACGGTGAGAAGCTCGCACTTGACGTTGAAGGTGACGCTGGTCTCCGCAGCAGTCCACTTCTCACCATTCCAGGTCAGCTCGATGGTCTTGCTGTCACGGTCATCAAGGGTGTGGGGGCCAACATTCTCTTCTGCGTTGTACTTGGCAACGTAATCCTTTGCGTTTACGGTGAGGATGCAGGTGTACGCAGTTCCCTTGCGCTCGGGGTCGGAGACGTTGTAAGTGTCTTCGATGAGCGTGTAGGACTTGCCGTTGTGCGCGGTGGTGGTCGTGCAGTCCACCTTCGCGTTGATGCCCAGCCCCTTCAGTTCATCGTAGGTGGGCTTTTCGGGGGGGCACTCGACGTGGAAGGTGATGGGCAGTTCGGTCTTCGCGACCCACTTTTCGCCATTCCACTTCAGCTCGACGGCCTTCTCAGCCTGCTCGCCGACGATCAGCGCATGGGTCTTGCCCATATCGGAGCTGTACTTCTCGATGATCTTGGCTGCCTTGACAGTGATGGTGCAGGTGTAGCCCTCGGAGGCGGTACCGGTGACGTCGCTGACGGTGTACTCACCCTGCGTCGGCTTGTAATCCTTGCCCCAGTGGTTGACGTTCTGGTTATCGCAGACGATCTTTACGCCTCTGCCGATCGCACCCTCAATGTCCTTCTTGCTGGGCTGCTCGGGGGGGCACAGGGTATGGAAGGTGACAGGCAGTTCGGTCTCAGCGACCCACTTTTCGCCATTCCACTTCAGTTCAATGGTCTTTTCGGCGGGTTCACCGGCAATCAGCGTATGAACCGCGTCGCTCATATCGGAGCTGTACTTCTCGATGAACTTGGCTGCCCTGACGGTAACGGTGCAGGTGTAGCCATCGGCGGCGGTGCCCATGACATTGCTGACGCTGTACTCGCCAAGCGTTACCTTGTATGCCTTCGCACCGTGTTTGACGTTCTGGTTATCGCAGACAACCGCCACGCCTCTGCCAATCGCGCCCTCGATGGCCTTCTTATCGGGCTGGACGGGCTTCCACTGAGCGGTGTAGGTGACATCCTTGGTCACAGTCTCAGCGACCTCGGGGTTCCAGCCGTCGAATACAAAGCCCTTACGGGTGGGAGTGTCGCCGGAGAAAGCGGGAGTCGGGGTGTCCTTCTCCAGATCGGAATGGACATCGTCCTCAAAGGCTTTTCCGCCAACGCCATCGGTGTAGGTGACAGTGTAGAGCTTTTCCCACTGAGCGACGTAGGTCACATTTTCGGTCACGGTTTCGGCAACCGTGGGTTCCCAGCCGAGGAACTTGTAGCCCGCACGGGCGGGAGTGCCCTCGAAAGCGGGGGTGGCATCCTCGTACTTTGCCGGATAAGTCTTATTCGGGAATGCCTCACCGTTCACACCGTCGGTGTAGGTCACGGTGTAGGTGTTCTTTTCCCAAACGGCGTACAGATTCGTCCAGCCGTTCACGGTCTGGCCGGTCACGTCGCCGTTCTGACCCTCACGGCTCCAGAACTTGAAGGTGTAGCCGGTGCGGGTCGGGGTGGGAGCGTCCGCGGTGGGAAGGGTCGAACCAAAGGGCGCAGCGGTGCTGTACAGCCGACCTTCGGTCTTGCTGTGGTCATTCTGGAAGTCTCTCAAGGCTTCCTCACTCTGGAAGTAAACGACCTGGTACTTGTCATAGACCATGCACTTCAAATTCGTCCACCCGTTGACGGTTTTCTCCTTCAGGCCGGCAGGGGGATTTGCGGGGTCGCTCTTGTAGATATTAAACAGGCCGTCGTCGTACCAGCCGTAGAACTCGTAGTTCCCGGTGTAATAGTCGGCAATGTCGATCGTGGACAGGTCAATGACATGACCCTTCGGCTGGCTTTCGAGCGCGACGTCCTTATAAGCCTTCGAGGTGTTGCCGTTGCGATAAATCACAAGGTGGACGGGGACCAGCTCTTCTTCGCACTCGACAGGGAAGGTAACGGGGTCATTGACAACCCACCGACCCTCTACGTATTTCAGCGTAAGGGGCTTGGTGTTGTCACCGGTCAGGGTGTGCTTGCCGAAGTCGGTGTTGTACTTCGTTACATACTCATCAGCAGTGATGATAATGTCGCAGGTGTAGCCGTCGGTTTCGTTGCCGAAGGTATCGCCGACGGTGTATGTTCCCTCGATCAGCGCGAAGGATGCGGCGGTGTGCGTCTCGGGCTTCGTGGTGCAGGCCACTTCCACGGGCGCTTCCAGCTTGGCCAGATCTTCAGCACCGGGCTTTGCGGGCGGGCAGATAACCGTGAAGGTCACGGGGGTATCCGTCATCGGCCGCCATACATTATTGTTCGCATCCCAGGCCAGGAGAAGGGGTCTCTCGGTATCACCAGTAATGGTGTGTTCTACACCAATCGTGCCATTGTATGCTTCGACATACTTTGCCGCCCGAATGGTGACGGGGCAGGTGGGCACATCGCCGGTCATGTCGATGCCGCCAAACTCGCACGAGCCTGCAATCACGCCATATTCTTTGGCATCATGGATGTTTCTGTCGCATACAATCCTTACAAGCTTCTCAATATTTTCCAGATCGCCCTCACCGGGAGTGGTGGGTTCTACGGGCTGCAAGCTGCACAGAACATGGTACTTCGCGGGAGCATCCGCCGCAGTCCATTTTCCGTCGCTCCATACCAGATTGATTTTTGTCCGATTCTGACCCGCCATGCTGTTGTCGGTAATGTGCGTTCCCGCAGGGACGCTAACAGCGGCGTCGAACTTGCTCATGTAGGAGCTGAAGCCATTGATGACGACCTCACAGCGGCGGTTATTGCTCTGATAAACGGTGAACGTGCCGTCGATCAGACCGAAGGTCTTGCTGCCATGGCCGATCTGCGCGTTGGTGCAGATAATCTGTACCGCATTTTCGCCCAGCAGAGCCTTGACGGTGTCATTGTCGGGGGCAGTGGGCTGGGGGGGAGCGTCCTCCTCCCACACGGCGTACAGCGTTCTGGTCCAGGTGTTGCCATTCTTGACAACATCATTGCCATACTGGGATACGGCACACGTCATACCACCAGTGTAGATTGTATCAGACCCGTCATTGGCCTTCCAGCCCTTAAAGACATAGCCTTCCCGGGTGGGAATGGTATTCTTCACTGTAAAGGAGTGGTATCTGATAGATGCATCTGTTGTAGACCACGAATCAGCACTGGGCGCGCCGGTGCCGCCATTGGCATCATAGTTCAGCGTGTATGTATATTTCGTGGTGGGATTGGGATTCTTCGCTACGAGATAAATCGTAGAACCCTTGTTGCAGGCGGTCGTACCGCTCTTGTTAAGCGACCACGTTGTGGGATTGGCATTGGATTCTTTCGACCAACCGACGATCTGGTAGCCGCTGTTGACGGAAGCGCGACTTGCGGCGGCCTTGATATCAGAAATCGCAATCGTGTGGTTGTTATACGCGGTATCGGAGTGATTCGTCTTGTACTGGCAAACAAACTTGGTCTTTTCGGAAGAACCGTAATTGTAGCCAATGTTGAATTCATCACCCACATACAGGACGGTGAATCGGACATCGATCTTATGCCCGGTGTCCAAAGCGGCGGGAGCTACACCGGGGTCGGGAATCGTCGGCAAGGTCACTCTTCTTGCACTGGTCTTGCCCGCCTCCCATTGGGCGACATAGGTGACATCCGCAGTCACGGTTTCCGCAACGGCGGGATTCCAGCCGGCGAAGGTATAGCCTTCCCGCTCAAGAGTGCCGCTGAAAGCGGGGGTCGCGGTACCAGCCGGCAGGTTGCTGACCTGATTGGGAAATACAGCGCCGCCTGCGCCGTCAGTGTATGTAACGGTGAATGTTTTCGGCTCTTCCGGTGCAGGGGGATTCTCGTTCTTAGGCTGCTCCTGCGCGGGGGGGTCGGTCTTCTTCTCGCCCTCGTCCACTACGACGGTCTTGGGCGGGGTTTCGTCAGCCCCCGTCGTATCCTCTGCCAACGCAGTCGTGGGCAGAAGTGTGAAGACCATGAACAGTGCCAGAAACAGACTGAAAATTCTGCGCAAACCATGGTTTTTCATCTTGAAATACTCTCCTTTCATTTGGTGATCCATGCCGGAGGCACAGACCGTCTGCACGGTAATGCCATCATTACCTTTATGCCTGAATTATACGCAATATCACACCAAAAGTCAATGGAAAAAGACGTCGATTTTCTGCAATTGGCAAAAAAACAGGGCTGTCTCCATGAGACAGCCCTGTTATATGCGGGGATGGAATGACGGTCACTTTTTTCGGGCGACGACGACGAAGCGGCCGTCCTCTACATGGTAGGCGCAGGTCACCAGAGTGATGAGCTTGTCGCCGTAGGCCGCGGTGACGCCGGTGTCGTAGAGCGCCTTGGAGCGGAAATTCGAGATGGCGTTGTTGAAGTCCGCTTCGTCCGCCGCGTCGATGAACTGATAGAACTTGAAGCAGTTCTCGTAGGTGTAATAGACCCGGTCATAGAAGGCCGCAAGCACCTCGTACTCGCCCTCCTCATAGAGGGTGTCAAAGTGGATGGTGGGGTGCGCCTGCCAGTAGGATTTGCTCTCATACTTGGGCAGGGAGCGGAACATGCTGCCGTCCAGCATGTTGTGGCCGTAGATCAGCAGGTTGTCGCTGTCGGCGGAGCAGTTGGCGTCGATGAAGGGAATGCCGCCGAAGCTGTACTCCCGCTTAAAATTCGTGTGCAGATATTTTTCCGGATCGGTGGGGGTGTGCATCACCGGGTAGTCGATGACGGTGCCGTCGATGCGCAGCCAGCCAAACAGATCGTGGTTCTGCTCATACAGGGGGGCATACTTCGCCAGCATCACCGGCTCCGTCGGCTCAGGCTCCGTGGGGACGGTGGTTTCCGCGGTCGGCCCGGTGGACCGGGTCTCCGGCGGCGTGGTCTCCACGGGGGCAGCGGTGGCCGTGGCGTTTTCCTCCACCATTTCGGAGAGCTTGCGGAAATCACTGCGGGCTTTGCCCATATGGATCAGGATGGCAGCCACCGCGATCAGCGCGATGCAGAACACTGCCACGAGGATGATGAAAAGGGGATTGGGTCCTCTTCTTCTCCGTCTGCGCTGCCCGGCGTCATTGCGGCGGGGCGGGACGGGGGTGCGGGGTGTCTGGAATTTGCCTTGCCTGTTTGCCATGTTTCTTCCCTCTCAATATGGGATGCTCCGGAAGGGCATCCGCCGGAAAAGGGCGGCGACGGAATCTCCGCCACCGCCCTCGTTCAACAGTTTACGTTGTTTTCTTAACGCTGTCTTCTCTTGCGGTCGTAGACGCAGACAGCAGCCGCGCCGCAGAAGGAGAACATCAGAACGCTGCCCAGAATCATGGCAATCTCACCGCTGCCGGTCTTGGGAACGTTGTCCTTGCCGGAGTTGGACTTCCACTGGGCTTTGTAGGTGACATTGCCCGTCACCGTATCGGTAACCTTGGGAGACCAACCAGTGAAGGTGTAGCCGGTGCGCTTGGGAGTGCCGCCGGTGAACTTGGGCGTGTCGGAGCCGTAGGCCAGATCCTTGTGAACTTCATCCTTGAAGATCACCTTGTTCTTCACGCCGTCGGTGTAGATAACGGTGTAAAGCGAACACTTGACCTTGAAGGTGACACTGTTCTTTTCGGCAGTCCACTTCTGGCCATCCCAAGTGAGCACGATGTCCTTGGTGGCATCGTCATCCAGCTCATGCTTGCCTACGCGATACACGGTGCCGCTATACTCACCGACGTACTTTTCCGCCTTGATGGTGAGGGTGCAGGTATAGACATCGTTTTTAAGCGTGGGCGCGCTGATCTCGTAGGTATTCTCCAGCAGGGGGCTCCAGGCCGGATCACGATGCGCGGAAGTGGTGCCGCAATGCAAAGTCACGGAAATGTCCGGGAGCTGCTCAAGGGTGGGTGCTGTGGGCGGGACGATCTCGGTCTCGCACTTGACCTCGAAGGTGACATCGTCCGGTCTGCTCCAGTCCTTGGCTTCACTGTCCCACGTCAGAGTAACGGTCTTGCTCGCGTCGTTTTCGTGGACGAGGGTGTGCTCCTCGCCCTTGGCGTTGCTGTATGTAGCAACATATCCGGCTGCCTCGATGGTGATGGTGCAGGTGTAGCCGTCCTTGGCATTGCCTTCAACTTCACCGATCGCATACCTGCCTTCGTGCAGAGGGTAGATCGCGGTGCCGTGAACGTCTTTCTTCGTCGTGCAGATCACTTTTATGAAGCTGCCTAGATCAGCGGGGACGGGCTTTTCGGGCGGAACGATCTCGGTCACGCACGCAACGTTGAAGGAAACGGGGGCGCCGCGCTTCACAGCCCATGCCTTATCCTTGTATTCCAGCACAACGGTGGCTTCGCCGTCCTTGGGGGTGTGAGCCGAGCCGGTATCGGTATCGAACTGATTTACGTACTTCTCGGACTTGATGGTGACAGTGTAGGTATAGCCGCTCGTGGCGTCGCCTTCGACACCGCTGGTGGTGTAGGAGCCGTCGATCAGAGCATAGCCCTCGCTCTTAGGGGTGTGAGTGGCCGAGCCGCTGGTGCAGTTGATGGTGATATCGCCGATCAGCTTGCTGAGCTCGTCGTGGTTGGGAGCAGCGGGTTTTGTGCCGCAGCGAACCGTGAAATTGACATGAGGATAAGCAGTATCAATGGACGGCGCGATCCACTTGCCATCGACATAACTCAGCGTGATTTTCTTGGTAGCCGCAGGAGGGGTATGCGTTGCCTTCTTATCCTGGTCGAACTGCGGCACATAACTTTCCGAGCTGATGGTAACATCGCAGATATATGTACCAACGCTGGATTGACGAGGTGCGCTGATTTCTTTGATAGCATCCTCGATCAGGTCGAAATCCTTACTCCCGTGATTAACGTCTGTATTGTCACATACGATCGTTACCTTGATATTTGCGCCGAGGACATCGTCCTTCGTGGCCTGCTCAGGCACGGAGGGAGCGGTGTCGCACACAACGTTGAAAATAATGGGGAGGGGAGTCTTAGGAGACCAGGTCCTCGTGCTGCTGTCGTATTCCAGAGTGATGACCTTCGGAGTGTAATCGGCGGTGGAGAGCGTATGCCCAGTATATTTCGTATTGTAGTCCTCCACATACGGCTGTGCGTTCACGGTAATATCACACGTGGGAATGTCACCGCTGCTATTAACGTCGCCGACGGTGAAGGAATCATCCTTGAGGGGGTATGCAGCAGCGGGGTGAACACCAGAACCGGCGGTGCCGCAGAAAATTTTCACTACCTCATTGCCCAGCAGAGCCTTGACGTCTTCAGCCGTGGGCTTGGTGGGCTTGTCAGGCTGGGGAGGCGTGGGCAGGTCTTTGCCGCCACTTATATGGACATATGTGGAGGTGCCGCCAGCTGTGTTAAAAGAAAGACCAAACGTGACAGTGCCTGTCGCTGCCGACATATCCTTGTTGTAGATCCATGCATTCTGCGGGAAGTCAGCTTCGTAATTGTCGAGCTTAACCTTGACATACAACTGCCAGCCGGTCTCGTTACTCCCTACGAAATGCGCAGTCGCGGAGCAGTCTTTGGGGTTATCGCTGCCGACATCGCTCCTGTTTATGTATTTGAAAAACTTAAATGAGCCTACGTCATGCGTTCCTTTTGTGGGGTTATAAAACGGTGCGCTGTAGCTGGAAATATTCAGCGTAAGTGGCACACTGCTATTGGCATAAGCAGCTACGTCGCCATTCCCGTCCTGCGGTTCCGCAATATCCTCCGCGAACGCAGCCGTCGGCAGAAGGGCGCAGACCATCATCACGGCCAACAGCAGACTGAAAATTCTGCGTAAACTAGCGTTGTTCATAATGAAATACTCTCCTTTCATTTTAGGTCCGCGCCAGAGGCACAGACCACTTGTTACAGTAACGCCTCCATTACCTTTCTGGTAGAATTATAGTATAACCTGCGCATAAAGTCAATGAAAAATGCTGCCGATTTTTGGAGAAGTTACAGAATTTTAAGAAATAAATCGAGGCGGTTAAGGCGGCACTTTTACCGGAAATCCTGCCAAAACGGGGGGCGTCTTCTATATCCTGCAACCACATGATACTGTCCACGAATTGGGGTTTTCCCCTCTGAGGGATGTCCACTTTTCGGGGATACCCCTCACCCTCCGTGTCCATTTTTATGGGTACAGTTTACTGCGCTCAGCCACCTCTCCCAGAGGGAGAGGCAAGGGGGCGTCCGCACAGTAAAAATTGGCTCCCGAATGTTCGGGAGCCAATCAAATGGGTATTGACGATCAGGCCTTGCCGGCGCAGCCCAGAACGTCCACCAGCTTGTGGCGAACCAGTTCCTTGATGTTGGCACGGGCGGGCTTCAGGTACTCGCGGGGGTCAAACTTGTCGGGATGCTCGTTGAAGAACTGACGGATGGTGCCGGTCATGGCAAGACGCAGGTCGGAGTCGATGTTGATCTTGCAGACGGACAGCTCGGCAGCGTGGCGCAGCTGCTCTTCGGGGATACCCACGGCGTCGGGCATCTTGCCGCCGTTCTCGTTGATCATCTTCACGTAGTTCTGAGGAACGGAAGAGGAACCGTGCAGAACGATGGGGAAGCCGGGCAGACGGCGGGAGACTTCCTCCAGAACGTCGAAGCGCAGGGGAGGCGGAACCAGAATGCCCTGCTCGTTGCGGGTGCACTGGGCAGCGGTGAACTTGTAAGCGCCGTGGCTGGTGCCGATGGCGATGGCCAGAGAATCGCAGCCGGTCTTGGTCACGAACTCTTCCACTTCCTCGGGACGGGTGTAGGAGGCGGCGTGAGCAGCGACCTTGACTTCGTCCTCGATGCCGGCCAGAGTGCCCAGCTCAGCCTCAACGACGACACCGTGGTCATGGGCGTACTCAACGACCTTGCGGGTGATCTCGATGTTCTCGGCGAAGGGCTTGGAGGAGGCGTCGATCATGACGGAGGTGAAGCCGCCGTCGATGCAGGCCTTGCAGGTCTCGAAGTCGGGGCCGTGATCCAGATGCAGAGCGATGGGGATCTCGGGGCACTCGATGACAGCAGCCTCCACCAGCTTTACCAGGTAGGTGTGGTTGGCATAGGCGCGGGCGCCCTTGGAGACCTGCAGGATAACGGGAGCCTTCTCCTCGCGGCAGGCCTCGGTGATGCCCTGAACGATTTCCATGTTGTTGACGTTGAAAGCGCCGATGGCGTAGCCGCCGTCGTAAGCCTTCTTGAACATCTCAGTTGTGGTTACAAGAGCCATTTGGAATCATCCTTTCTTAAACTGCGGGTCATGACCCGCTTTTATTCCGCTGACATTATAGCATATTTTTCGGGTTTTTCAATATAAATATTTTGATACTTCCGTCCCGGCAAAATGTTCATTTTCACCAGAAAAACGCCCCCCGGCGGTGCCGTCAGTGCCGATTTGAAAGGAAAACCGGAATCCTGAAAGTTCTCCCGGGAAAAAATCAGAATTTTGCTATTTACGTTTGGCGGAAAATAGAGTATAATCTCCTTTGAACAAAATTCAGTAAGGAGTGTATACATCCATGAAACTGTCCCCTCTCCAGGTAGCAAGATACCAGTACAGTCCCAAGCTTCCGGGTATGCTCAGAAACGGGATTTCTGATATTTGTGTGTGCAGCGGCGGCGCCACCGAGAGCGTCGCGGATCAGGAAAAGATCAAGGCGCTGTTCCCCAATACCTACGGCAAAAACGAGATCACCTTCCAGAAGGGTAAGAACACCTCTGAGGCCAAGAAGCAGATCGTGGGCGTGATCCTTTCCGGCGGTCAGGCACCCGGCGGCCACAACGTCATCTGCGGTCTGTACGACGCGCTGAAGGCCTGCGACAAGGAAAACGTCCTCTACGGCTTCAAGGGCGGCCCCAGCGGTCTGCTGGAGGATAACTACCTGATCTTCGACGACGAATACATCAACCAGTACCGCAACACCGGCGGATTTGACATCATCGGCTCCGGCAGAACCAAGCTGGAAACCGAGGAGCAGTTCGCCGTTGCCGAGGGCGTCTGCAAGAAGCACGGCATCACCGCCATCGTCATCATCGGCGGCGACGACTCCAACACCAACGCCGCGGTTCTCGCCGAGTACTTTGCCGCCCACAACAGCGGCATTCAGGTCATCGGTTGCCCCAAGACCATCGACGGCGACCTGAAGAACGAGGACATCGAGTGCTCCTTCGGCTTCGACACCGCCACCAAGACCTACAGCGAGATCATCGGCAACATCGAGCGTGACGCCAACTCCGCCAAGAAGTATTGGCACTTTGTCAAGGTCATGGGCCGTTCCGCTTCCCACGTGGCGCTGGAATGCGCGCTGGAGACCCAGCCCAACATCTGCCTGATTGGCGAGGAAGTGGCTGAGAAGAAGATGTCCCTTGCCCAGATCGCGGACTACATTGCCGACTCCGTGGCCACCCGGGCGGCGAAGGGCTGGAACTTCGGCGTTGCCATCATCCCCGAGGGCATCGTGGAGTTCGTCCCCGAATTCTCCGTGCTGATCGCGGAGATCAACGAGCTGCTGGCCGGGGAGAAGACCGCCCAGTTTAACGCCCTGCCCACCTGGGAAGAGAAGTACGCCTTCATTAAGAATGGTCTGACCAAGCAGTCCATGGATGTGTTCGCCATCCTGCCCCAGAGCATCCAGCAGCAGCTGTTTTTGGAGCGCGACCCCCACGGCAACGTGCAGGTTTCCCTCATCGAGTCCGAGAAGCTGTTCTCCGCTCTGGTCAGAGACAATCTGGCTGCCCGGAAGGCCGCCGGAACTTACAACGGCAAGTTCTCCACCCAGCATCACTTCCTGGGTTACGAAGGCCGCTGCGCATTCCCCTCCAACTTTGACGCCGACTACTGCTATTCTCTGGGCTACAACGCCTTCATGCTGATTCAGTACGGCTACACCGGGTATTTGTCCAAGGTTTCCAACCTGTCCAAGCCCGCCGAGGAGTGGGTGGCAGGCGGTATGCCCATCACCAAGATGATGAACATGGAGAGAAGAAACGGCAAGGACAAGCCCGTTATCCGCAAGGCTCTGGTGGAGCTGGACGGCAAGCCCTTCCGGTTCTTCGCCGAGCACAGAGCCGAGTGGGCGGCAGAGACCTGCTATGTCTACCCCGGCGCCATTCAGTACTTTGGACCCCGTGAGGTCTGCGACCTGACCACCAGAACCCTGGCTCTGGAAAAGGCATAATCAACTGCAAACGAAAATGTCTCCGGCCGCGTGCCGGAGACATTTTTTCGGTAGACTCAGTCCCTCCGGCGTGGCCGGAGGGACTGGTTTTGTTTTATTCGGCCAGAGAGTAGCTGCTGACCTTCCATGCGTCGTTTTCTCTGACGACGACAATGGTCAGATAGGCAATTTCGCTGTCAACGTTCTCGCGGTAGGGGTAGGCAAATTCATAGGTGCCGTTGGCGTCTGCCTCTTTCCACATGTCCACCGTGACCTCATGCCAGCACACGATCACATCGCTTGTATTGCCGGAATAGGCTTCCACTCCGCCCGCGTAGTCTTTGGAGAGCAACCGGGGCAGCGTATCCATATCTCCGTAAAAATAGGCATACGCAAACTCCGTAACGAAGGCGTTGAGTGCCTCTGTGCCCTGCTGTTCCTCCGACTGGAGGATCCGACTGAAGAACATACTGGCGGGAATCACGGTTTCACCGTTCACCGTCACATCCTTGCAGTCGTGGAAGGTCATGTCGCTGCCGCCCAGATCCCGCAGGGTGTTGTTTTCCATTACAATGCCCTCGGAGCTCCAGAACTGGACGCCGCCCTGGCTGCACTCGTAGATGTCGCAGTTGGCGACCCGTATATCGGTGCAGTATTCCGCGTCTACGCCCAGAATGCCGCAGCCGTAGAGACCGCATTTGTCCACGGTGACGTGGTCGCTGTACTGGAACCGCAGAACGCCGCCGATGCAGTAACCGGGCTCCCTTGTGTGACCGGCGGTGAAGCCGGAGAGGGTGATGTAGCTGCACGACTGGAAGGTCAGAACGTTGGCGTAGCGGGGGATGGCGGCGATGGTGTGTCCCGTTACGCTGCCGTCATTGCTGCGGATGGTCAGATTGTCCACCCCGTCGATGACCAGCTGGGGGCCGTCAAATTCGTCCAGCCAGTAGTAATAATCGCCCTTGGAGGTGCCGTAGCCGGTGGCGGTGCTGAGGTCGTAAAGCTCTGCGTCCAGCACGATGTCCACATTGGGGCCGATGGCGGCGATCAGCTCATCCACCGTGGAGACGTGGATTTCCAGCTGCGCTTGGGTCGGCTCCGTCGCGCCTGTGGAGTACAGCTTGTTCATCTGCTCATCGGTAAGAGGATTGCCCGCGCCGTCCGTGACGGTACCGTCGGCTCCAAACCAGCGGCGGACGCTGCAATTTTCAAACCGGTTGCCGTCCAGAACCATACTCGATTCGTCTGCCGGCGTCTGGGTATCTTCGTGGTACTCATACTTGAAGTTGAATGCTTCCAGCTGAGTACGGTTGTTGGAGAACAGATTGCCCTTCATCTGAACGGTGCTTCCGGTAACGATTGCCAGATACATAAGGCTGCTGTCGCTGATTTCGCAGTTTTCCACCGTCACATTCCGGCTGGAACCAATATCAAAATAGGTGTATCCGCCGTATTCCTCGGAGCCGATGCGGTAAATGCGGGTTCCGGAGATGGTGACGTCTTCACAGCTGATGATTTCGGCGGCGCTGCTGGAGCAGTCGTACACGTCGCTGTCCGCGAGAGAAATGTCCTTGGAATCCGCCGCCTGCAATCCGATCATGCCGCAGCCGTAGATGCCCAGACGGTTCATGCCCACGCCGGTGCAGTTTTGCAGGTAAATAACGCCGCTGCTGCACTGACCCAGTTCCAGAGTGTGACCGGCGGTGAAATCCTCCAGCGTGACATTTTCGCAATTCTTCAGATTGATGACGCTGGCAGACCGGGGGTCGCATTCCAGAGTCGTGTTCACCTTGCCGCTGCCGCGGATGGTCAGGTTCTTTACGTTTTGCAGCATCAGCTCAAAGCCGTCGTACTTTTCCGTCCATGCGTAGTAGGGGCTTTCCGAGGGCAGGCCGTAGCCTTTGGCGCCGGACAGATTGTAGGTTCCCGGCTCCAGCTGGATGACGGTGTCCGGCGCAATGGCGGCCAGCAGTTCGTCCACATCATGTACGGAAACGGCGTCGGAGACGGAGGTGGGTTCGGTATCCCCGGCGGCTGCCGCATCTTTTCTCGCGGGGCTGGTCACCAGGCACACCGCCACGAAGACGATGGCGATCACGCCCACCAGACTGATCCAGAAGCCGGGCTTCTTATAGGAAAGCACCGACTTGATGCGCTCCTTGACGCTCACCTCGCCGAAGGCCACGGGACAGGCCGCGAAATGCGCCCGATTGGTGGAGCAGTTCAGCAGGGCGGCGGAGTAGGCTTTCCGCTCCTCCAGCTCCATGAACTGCACCACCCGCTCGTCGCAGGCGATCTCGATGTCCTTGCACAGCAGGATGTAGGCTGCCCACACCAGCGGATTGAACCAGTGCAGTGCCAGCGCCAGAAAGCCCACCATCTTGAACCAGTGGTCGCCCTTGTCCAGATGGGTGCGTTCGTGGGCGAGAATGTAACGCTGTTCCTCGGGGGTCATGCCCATGGGAATGTAGATATTCGGGCGGATGAAGCCCAGAATAAAAGCGGTCTCGATGCGGTCGCATTCCCAGCCGCCGGGGATCTTGACGGCCTCCCGAACCTTCAGCTTCAGGGTCAGGTAGGTGTACAGACTGTAAATGCCGAAGCAGCAGGCAATGCCAAGCCAGAACCATGGCAGAACCGACAGGAAATCAAAGCCCGTATCCGGTTCCGGCGCGGTTTCCGGGGCGGGGGAGGGGGTGCTGATAACAGTGGTGACGGGAGTCTGGATGTCCGGAAGCGCTTCAGGCGTCTGCACCGGCGCCGGGACGTCCAGATCGGCCGGGGAGAAATCTTCCGGCGCGGCGGGCGTCTGGGAACGGCTGATCTGCTGCTGCACCTGTGCCACCGGGTCGGCGCTGGGCTGCAGGCTCAGGTCGCTCTGGATCTGGAAGGGCATCAGCAGCCGCAGTCCCGCCAGCAGCCAGAGCAGACAGATATACTTTCGGGGCGTTTTTTTCAGCACCAGCCGCAGCAGCATGACGGCCAGAATGACGATGCTGCCGTGGAAGCTGGCAGTCAGGATGTTCTGGAACAATGTGTTCATGTTCGATCCTCCTCGTAATTGTCAATGAGTGCTTTCAGCTGTTCCACCTCGTCCCGGGTGAGCTTCTTGCTCCGGGAGAAAGCGGCGATAAAGGCGGGCATGGAGCCTTGAAAGGTTTCCTCCACCATTTCGTCCAGCCGGGACGCCTGCGCCTGTTCCTTGGAGACAAGGGCGGTGACCACGGCGTTCTCGTTCTTTACCACGCCCCGCTCCGACAGACGGCGGATGACGGTGTAGGTGGTGGCCTTCGACCAGCCCAGCTGCTCCTTGCACAGCTCGACGAGATGGGTGGAATTGATCGGCTCATGCTCCCACAGAATCAGGCAGAAGCGGTATTCGCTTTCAAAGATTTTGGGCACTTCCAATCAGAATACCTCCTTTGGGTGTATCTGGAAATACAAAAGTTTAATGAATTAAATCTCTCGGAAGATAGTCTAACATAGTAAACCCCCATTGTCAAGGGAAAAATTACAAAATTATGACAAAACTGAGAAAATCTGGAAAAGTTTCGCAACAGAAGGCCATGGGAATTTTTCCGAAAACAGCGGAGAAAGCCGCGCTTTCTCCGCTGTTTTCGGAACAATAGTTATGCGTTTGCGGCATTTCCCTCCCGCTGCTGGCAGGTGAACAGAATGACCTGACGGCTTTTCGCCATGTCTTCCAGAATGGCCAGCGCCGCCTGCATCCGCGTATCGTCGAAGCGCACCAGCGCGTCGTCCAGAATCAGCGGGGAATCCGGGGTCAGTTCTTCCGCCACAGCCAGACGAAGGGCGAGGTACAGCTGGTCGATGGTGCCGTCGCTGCGCCACAGGGCGTCGTGGAGGGTTTCCTCGTCACCGGTTCCGGCTTGGAGGGAGAAGTCCTCGCCCATGGAAAGGCGCTGGTAGCGCCCGCCGGTCATGGCGGAAAGATAGGTCTGTGCCCGCTGGGAAATTCGGGGGGCGAATCGCCGCTGTAACTCCGACCGCGCCTGCGCCAGCGTTTCCTGCGCGATGGTCAGGGCGGTGTAGGTCTTTTCCAGCTGGGCAAGACGGGCGTTGACTGCGGCCAGCTGCTTTTCCAGCTGCGCCCGGTCGCCCAAGGCTTCCATCCGGCCTTTGTACTGGCTGATGCGGCTTTGCAGCCGCTGCTGCTCCTCAGTGCAGTCCGACAGCAGCCGCGCCGTGTCCGCCGGGGAATGGGTCAGGGTATCCACGCCAACGGGAGGCCGGACAGGCTTTGCCATGGCGCTGAGGGTATCCACCAGATTTTGCGCCCGCTGGGCTTCCCGCCGGGCGGTGTGGTAGGCTTCCCATTTGTTCGTGATCTGCTGCCAGAATTCCATGACAGCATCCGGCTCCTGTGCGCCGCACAGGGAATCCCGGCGCTTGCGCATAACCATCAGACGCACTTCCACGTCTCCCTGGGCGTCCTGATATTCCTTCTGGGCGGCGTTGTACGCCCGGAGGGCAGTCTCATATTCCCGCAGGGAGTCCGTCCAATGGGCGGGGTCGGCGGTTCCGTATTTCTTTTCCAGTGCCTCGGTCTGCTTTTTAAGCCTTTGCATTCCCAAGAGGCTGAGCGCCTGAAGAAGCACGGAGACCATGCCGAGGATGCCCGCCGGGAGGTAATTTCCCATTACCAGCAGCGCGATTGCCCCGGCCATGATGATAGCGCCCAGAATCAGCAGCAAAATCGGCATTTTGCTGCCCCGCAGACCGGTCATGGTCTGGCGGTCCGCGTTGACCATTTCCATGGCTGCCGTCACGTCCATGTCAGCGAAGGGATCCTTCTTCGCCGGGGGCAGGGGGGCGCGGGGAAGCATCTGCAGCTCCATTTGCAGGGCGTTCCACTCGTCGCGGAAGGCGCGCAGTTCCTTGAGCTTCTTTTCCGCGTCCTCCTGAGACGGCAGCTTTTCGCAGGCGGCTTCCCGGATGGCAAGTAAATCCTGCGCCTGTTCCAGCGCTTCCCGCGCCTGCGCGACCCGCCCGGCGTCCGCCTCCGCGGCGGCATAGTCCAGCGCGGCCTGATGGGTGTTCAGCTGCTGCAGCCATGTCTTGACGTCGTCCAGACGCATTTTCAGCTTCTTCACCTGTGCGTCCAGCGCGTCCAGTTCCTCGACCTTATCCTGTAAGGCGTCCCGCTGGCTTTCCAGCTGGGGGAGAAGACCGCTTTTGTTGAAGCGGCAGCGGTTTTTCAGGTCCCGCAGATTTTTTGCCAGCTTGTCGCTGGTACCGCTTTCGTCGCCGGTGGTCACGAGGTCGTTGAGCCTGCGTCGAAGGGCTTCATCCTGTGTTACGGGCAAGTCCGATTGACGGATAAACCCCGCCCGGCGGAACACTGTCTGCTCCACGCCCAGCAGCTGCTGGCCGCAGTTCGCTGCCGTCAGCTCCGGGACAGGCAGCCCGGAATCGGTTTCGTACGCCTTGAATTCACCCAGAGGGACTCTGCCCTTGGTGCGGCGCTCGATGGTGATGTCCCGGCCGTTCCAATTCAGATCAATGCGACCCGCCATGGGATTGCCCGACCAGGGAGCGTAGCGCTCCTTGTCGGCGAGGGCGGTTTTCGTGGTTTTGGCGCGGGTATCCAGACCGTAGAGCATGGCGACAAGAAAGGCGCACCATGTGCTTTTGCCCCACTCGTTGGGGGCAGTGAGGATGTTCAGACCCGGCTGGAGGGTCAGCTCCGCGTGCTCCAGCTTGCCGAAGGTGGCAGTCATTTTGTAGATTTTCACAGCGTGACCTCCCGTCCTTCCAGCAGCTTCCGGGAAATTTCCGCCGCAAGCTGAATTTCTTCCCGGCTGTCAGGGTCGGCCTCCATGGCCTCCCGGAGCAGACGGAAATACACGCCCTCCAGCGTGTCCGCGCCGGTGTCCCCCCAGATGTCCAGCGGCGGAAGTGTCTCGTCCCGCAGCGTCAGATTGGGAACGGCGGAAAAACGCCGCGTGAGCTTGGCAATATCCGCTTCGCCGCTTCCCGTAAGGGTGACCCGGAAAAAGTCCCGGCTTCCCGCGGGAGGCAGGATTTTTTCCAGCGCCGCTTCCGCGCCGGAGGAAATGTCCGCTTTCAGCTCGTGGAAGCGGATGGTGTCCAGCGCCACCGCCCGAAGGGAAGCGCTGTCCTCCACGGTCACGATGCACACGCCCTTTTCGCCGGTTTCGTCCCAGCCGCGCCCCATGGGGCAGCCCGGCCATGCGCACAGCGTCCCACCGGCGTGAAACGCGCCCGCTTTATGGATATGTCCCAGCGCCAGATATTGCAGCCCCGAGTCCCGCACCTGCTGGGCGGTGATGGGGCAGTAGGGGGAGTCCTTCCGGGTGGGATCGCCGTGGAGTACGGCGATGCAGTATTTTTCGCTGCCCTCCGCTCGGAAATTTTCCAGCAGGGGGGCGCTGTCCATGCTCTGGTAGCCCGCACCGTAGACCCGGCAGTTTAAGTCGGGAATCGTGACGGCTTCCAGTCCGCCGGTGAACACGTACACGTTTTCCGGCCAGCTTTCTTCCAGCCAGAGGGAACCGGGGGCGCAGAAATCGTGATTGCCCGGCGTGATGAAGACCCTTGCGCCGCACTCGGACAGGGCTTTTTTGAGGGCTTCCACCGTCTCCCGGGCGGGTTCACCGTCAAAAATATCTCCCGCGAGGAGCATCAGATCGCACTTTTCCCGGCGGCAAAGCTGGGAGATTTTGCCGGGGATGCTCTGCTGCTCCTGCTTTAGAAGCGCCCGCTGGCTGTCGTCGAAGCCCGCGAAGGGGGAGTCTAAGTGCCAGTCGGCGCTGTGTAAAATTTTCAGTCCCATTTGTCGACCCTTTCTGCCTTGCGGCATTTTCCGGTTTCCGAATCGATGGTGAACAGCACGGCCTCGATCTTGGACGCGCCCTCCGCCCAGCGGTAGCGCTCCGGCAGATCACCCCGGAATTTAGCGATGGACAGCTCCGGCCGGATGCCCAGCACGGAGTCCCGGGGGCCGGTCATGCCAAGGTCGGTGACGTAGCCCGTCCCCTTGGGCAGCACACGGGCGTCCGCCGTAGGGACATGGGTGTGAGTCCCCCACACGGCGCTGACCCGCCCGTCCAGCATGTAGCCCATGGCCAGCTTCTCCGAGGTGGCTTCGGCGTGAATTTCCACCAGAATGATCTTCGCGGTGAGCTGCTTGAGAATTTTGTCCACCATCAGGAAGGGATTTTCCGGGCCGTAGTCCATATTGCACCGGCCGATGAGGTCGATGACGGCCACGTCGCCTGCCGCCGTCTGCACCACCTGCCAGCCCCGCCCCGGAACCTGAGGGGCATAATTGGCCGGACGGATGATCCATGGGCAGTCGTCCATATAGGGGACGATCTCCCGCTTGCTCCAGGTGTGGTTGCCCATGGTGATGATGTCCGCACCGGCGTCCAGAATGCTGTCCGCCTGATTGGGGGTGATGCCCACCACGGCGGCGTTTTCGCCGTTGACCACCGCAAAGTCCGCATGATACTGCCGCTTCATCTGCCGCAGATTCCGGCGGATCTGCTCCAAGCCCGGATTGCCTACCACATCGCCAACCGCCAATACCCGAAAGTCCATAGCTGCCTCCACACAAATACTGGAATATACGTTCATTATAGTACAGAATTCCCACTTTCGCAAGCCTTAAGACGCAGAAAGGCAGAAGCGCAGCCAAATGCCGACGCTTCTGCCGGGAAATCAGTTTTTCTTACCCTTTACCAGGAAAATCGCAACCAGGGAGCTGACCAGCAGCAGATACGGATAGAACAGATACCGCATGATGGAGAACGCCGACAGGGCAAAGCCCATTTCCGCTGCCGCCGAGATGGCGACCAGCATCTGCGCACCGTAGGGGATAATGCCCTGAAAAATGCAGGAGAAGGTGTCCAGCAGGCAGGCCGCGCGGGAGGGGGAGATGCCGTAATCCTCGCTCATTTCCTTGGCAATGGGGTTTGCCATGACGATGGCGACGGTGTTGTTGGCAGTGGCGATGTCCATGGCGCCTACCAGCAGACCCATGCCCAGCTGACCGCCTTTTTTGCCCCGGAAGACCTTCCGGATGAAGCACAGCAGCGCGTCAAAGCCGCCGTAGACCCGGATCAGGGCGCACATCGCGGCCACAAGGATGGCGACCATGCTGGTCTCGAACATGCCCGCCGCGCCGTTGCCCATGCTGGCGAGAAGTGCGGTGGCTTCCACCTGCCCGGTCAGGAGCATGATGACAGCGCCGGAAACGATGCCCGTCAGCAGAACGATAAACACGTTGATCCCGGCAACGCCTCCCGCCAGAACCAGAACGTAGGGGATGATCTGAACGAGATCGTAGCTTTCGTCAATGGGCGCGGTGTCATGCCCCATGGTCAGAAGCAGGATCAGCACCAGCGTGGCGATGGCCGCGGGCAGGGCAATCCAGAAATTGCCCTTGAACTTTTGTCCCTCATGGCGCAGCCCTGACCATTGCAGGCGGCGATGGTGGTGTCGGAGATGAAGGACAGGTTGTCGCCGAACATGGCACCGCCCACGACGCTTCCGGCACACAGCGCCATGTCGAAGCCGGACGCCTGGGCGACCTCCAGAGCGATGGGCATAATGAGGGTGATGGTGCCGACGGAGGTTCCCATGGCAGTGGAGACGAAGCAGGCGACCACAAACAGCACCGCCACGGCAAACCGGGCGGGGATGATGTCAAGCATGAAGTAGGCGACGCTCTGGGCGGAGCTGCGCCCCACCACGCCGACGAACGCGCCCGCCGTCAGGAAGATCAGCAGCATGGTGATGATGTTCTTATCTCCCACGCCCTGCCCCATGATGACAAGCTTTTCCTCAAAGGGAACCGCCCGGTTCTGAAGACAGGCTACTAAAATAGACACGAGAAACGCGATGACGATGGGGATGTTGTAAAAGCCCATGGGGATGTGCAGACCGTACTCAAACAGCAGCCCCAGCCCAAGATACAGCACGAGAAACACGCCGATGGGCAGCAGCGCAATGGGGTTCCCTTTTTTCATTTTCCAAACCTCTCAACGAACAGATTTTGCATATTCTGTGGGGGTAATGCCAAACTTCTCCTTGAACTGCCGGGAGAAGTGATGCACCGTGGAATAGTGGAGCTGGGCGGCGATCTCCGTGAAATTCAGGTCGTTTTCCCGGATCATCTGCTTGCTCTCCTGAAGCTTAATCCGGCGGATATACTCGCCGGGGGAAATTTGCAGATTCTTGTGGAACAGCGCCGTGAGGTAGCTGGGGCTGACGTCCACCTGCCGGGCGACCAGCGGCACCGACAGCTTCTCCCGGATGTGGGCGCTGATGAACTGCTGCGCCTGACGGATGATCTCGTTCTCACTGTGGACGGCGTTGGAGGTCTGCAGCTTTCCTGCCTTGGGGGACGCGGCCTCCCGCTGAAGCTGAAGCAGCAGCAGATTCAGCTGGTAGAGGATGATGTCGTTGGAGTAGGCGTCCATAAACTCCTGCTCCCGCAGCATATTCTGCAAAAGCGTCGCCACACTCTGGGGCGCGGTGAATTTCCGGTTCAGCAGGGGAGCAAGGTCAACGCCGCTGACGTCAAAGGAAATGGTCACGAACCGGGGGGCGACGCCGATGTCGGCGTACTGCATGTGCCACTGCCCCGGGCCGTAGAGGACGATGTCTCCCTGCCTGAGCAGAAGATCCTGCCCGTCTACCACGCTGTGCAGCGCGCCCTGATCCACGTAGGTCAGCTCGGTCATGGGGTGGGATTCCCCGGAAAACAGGAAGCCCTGCTCCTTCTCCTGATAGAAGAAGGTGTAAATGCCCTCCACCCGCAGCTGATGATCTACCCGGGCGCTGCCGGGGGCGCGGCGACCCAGCTCCTCCGGCGGTTCCTGAGCGGACACCATCACCGTGGCGTCCCCCTGAAACGGCTCCAAAAGGAAATAGACCCCCTTGCGGATAATGGCGGGTTTGTCCAGATAGAAGCGCTGGTAGGTTTCCCCGTCCGTGCTGGCGGACAGGACGCTCATGCCCATGCCGCAGCTGATCCGCGTCTCCGATGCGGCGCGGTAGACCACCGCCTCCGTCCGTGACAGCCGCACAGCGGCGGCGTCGTCCCGGAACAGATTCCTGTCCGTCTGGGTGCGCTCGGACGGAACGCTGCCGAAGCAGCGGAACGTGACCTGATTCAGATTGCGGATCATGGAAATCAACCCCCGGAAAAAAGATGGCTCGCGCAAACCAGCCGTATAAGAATTATTATATCGAAAAAAGAAAGGAATGGCAAATGGTTTTCCGCGCGTTCCGAAAAACCGTCAAAACGCCCAAAGAACGGCGATTCCCGCCATGCACCGTACAGATGTTTCCACCGGAAAGCGCCCTGCCCAGAGGGGGAAACTCCGGTTGGTCATTTCGCCGGTTTTGGGGAAGGCGTGACCCGCAGACAGCAACAGCCGGGGCAGGTCTGAAGCCTGCCCCGGCTGTTGGAAATTATTTGAAGAACGATGCCTTACCGCTGATACTCAAACTCAAAGTCGTAAATATCCACGGTGTCCCCGTCGGCGATGCCCATTTCCTCCAGGCGGGCGAACAGACCTACCTTGCGGAGCTGCTGGTCGAAATAGTTCCGGGACTCGTAATCCTCGAAATTGATGTTCTGCACCAGCCGTTCCAGCCAGACGCCGGTGACCAGCCATGTGCTGCCGTAGTGCTCGATGTCGAAGGCGTTGGGGTCGGTGGGCTCGGCGATGACCTCCACGTACTCCGGCTCGTAAATGGTCACGGGGGGCAGGGTGCGCAGCCGCTCCGCCACCGCCCGCATGAGATTCCGGGTGCCCACGGTAGTGCCTGCGGAAATTTCGTACAGTTCGCAGCCCGCTTCCTCGGCGGCGACGCGGAGCCGCTCCAGATTGTCGCTGTCCGGGGGCAGCAGGTCGGTCTTGTTGGCGGCCACGATCATGGGGCGGTTGCTGAGGTCGATGCTGTAGTTTTTCAGCTCGGCACAGATGGCGTGGAAATCCTCCACCGGGTCCCGCCCCTCGCTTCCGGACACGTCCACAACGTGAACGAGCAGGCGGCAGCGGTCGATGTGCCGGAGAAAATCGTGCCCCAGACCCGCGCCCTCGGCGGCGCCCTCAATGATGCCGGGGATGTCCGCCATGACGAAGGACACGCCCTCATCTACATAAATAACCCCCAGATTGGGATACAGAGTCGTAAAATGGTAATTGGCGATCTTCGGGTGGGCGTTGGAGGTGACGGAAAGCAGGGTGGATTTGCCCACGTTGGGGAAGCCCACCAGACCCACGTCCGCCAGAAGCTTCAGCTCCAGAATCACGTCCCGCTCCTGCCCCTTGAGGCCGGCCTTGGCAAATCGGGGAACCTGACGGGTGGGGGTGGCGTAATGGGCATTGCCCCAGCCGCCCCGTCCGCCTTTGGCGAGAATGAAATCCTCGCCGGTGGACATGTCTACGATGATCTGGTTCGTTTCGGCGTCCCGCACAACGGTGCCCCGGGGGACTTCGATGATCAGGTTTTCGCCCCGTTTGCCCGCCATTTTCCGACCCTGACCGCTGACACCTGCGGCGGCCTGATACTTGCGCTTGTAGCGGAAATCCAAAAGAGTGGACAGGTTGTCGTTGACCCGGAGAATGACGCTGCCGCCATGCCCGCCGTCGCCGCCGTCCGGGCCGCCGGAGGCCACATATTTTTCCCGGTGGAACGCCACCGCTCCATCGCCGCCCCGTCCGCCGATGACGGTGATGCGCACTTTATCCACGAACATAGTTGTACGTCCTCCTAATCTATGGAAGTACGGGTACTTCCCTTTATTCAGCCGATTCTGCTGGCCAGCTCGAAAGCCAGCAGGGCAATTTTTTCCTTGTCTGATAGCCGGGCGTGTCCGGACAGGCTTCTGGGGTCCCACTGGGGGTGATCCAGATTGTCCCCGGCATAGAAATACTGAAAGAATTCCACACCCCGGAAATCGCACATGGCCTGCATGGCCGCACACTCCATCTCCACGCACACCGCACCCATGCGCCGCCGGGCAGCGACCTTTGCGGGGGTCTCCCGGTAAAAGGCGTCCGTCGTCCACGCAGCGCCCTGCACATAAGGATACCCAAATTCCCGAAGAACCTCGATAAATTCGGGAATATAGCGGGTGTTGACGTCGATCAGATCGCTTGCCGGGGCATAATGATAGCTGGTGCCCTCATCCCGGATGGCTTTTGTGGGAATGATGATGCCGCAGTCCTCGATTCTTTTGTCCAGAACGCCGCAGTTGCCCAGCAGGATGAACCGGCGCGCGCCCATGGCGATGATCTCCTCAAACTGCCCCACACAGGCTGGCGCGCCCACCCTTGCTTTGCAGAAGCCCAGTCGGCTTCCCCGGTAGGTGACCTCATAAATGGGCCAGTCTCCGTCCGCGTCGCGGGTCTGGGCAATGCGCTTACCCTCCAGAAATGCGGCCACGGAGGCAAAAAGCTGGTGGGAAAAGACGGCGACCACCGTTTCCGGGAAATTCTCCACCGGTTTTATGTAGTCCGGGTTGATGACGGCGCGGGGCGTGGGGTCAAATTCCATTAAAAGCACGACGGATGCCTCCTTCCTGCGGCATGCGCACAATGGCGCGGTGTTATCTCAGAGTTCCCCCATTAAAAAAGGCTGCCGCAATTTATGCTGCGGCAGCCTTCCTTGTCCAGATGATCTTACTGCTCGGCGTACACGGAGCACTGCCGGCGATCCTTGCCCAGACGCTCAAACTTGACGGTGCCGTCAACCTTGGCGAACAGGGTGTCGTCCTTACCGATGCCCACATTGACACCGGGATGGATGTGGGTGCCTCTCTGGCGAACCAGAATGTTGCCGGCCAGAACGAACTGACCGTCGGCACGCTTCACGCCCAGACGCTTGGACTCGGAATCACGGCCGTTCTTGGTGGAACCGCCGCCCTTGTGGTGAGCGAAGAACTGAATACCAATCTTCAGCATGGTGTTACACCTCCAAAACTTCGATATTATCAGGATAGTCGTCCCGCAGCGAACACAGAGTCACCAGCATTCCGGCAAGCACAGCCTGAACGGTGTCCTCCTCGTCGCAGGACGCGGGGAGAGTCAAAGTGATGCGGTTATCTTCCCCATCCTTGACCCGGACCTTGGCCTTGGCGCCGCACACATCGTTGATGGTGGCTTCGGCCATGGTAACGACAGCGGAGACGGCGGCGCAGACAATGTCTTTTCCCGGCTCGTCATAATCGCTGTGACCCGAGACGGAGAATCCGGTGATCCTCTCGCCCTCGGTGTGAAATTCGCATCTTGTCATAAATTACAGAGCGATCTTGGTGATCTCCACCTTGGTGTAAGGCTGGCGATGACCGATGTGCTTCTTCTCGTTCTTCTTGGACTTGTAGCGGATGATGTCGATCTTCTTGCCCTTGCCGTTCTTGACGACCTTGGCCTCGACGCTGGCACCCTCCACAGTGGGAGCACCGATCTTGGTGTTCTCGCCGTCCAGAACAGCCAGAACCTGATCGAACTTGACGGTAGCCTCGGCTTCCGCACCCAGCTTCTCCACGAACACGACGTCGCCCTCGGCAACGGTGTACTGCTTACCACCGGTTACGATAACTGCTTTCATTTGTTTCACCTACTTTAATTGTGTAGTCTCGCTCTGGGGGCGCGGTGATTTGGACGCACCGACTGAAAGCCCCTTCAATGCGGCTCGTCTATTCTAGCATTGCAGACATAAAAAGTCAAGAAGTATTTGGGACTTTTTCTTGCGTTTTTCATTGACTTTTGCTATACTGCCAATGGAATCGCAAATCTTTCCCGGCGAGGTGACTGCCCTGTGAAAACAAAAACGTGGATATTGCTCATTGCGGCCATTGCGGCGGTGTGCCTTGGACTGAGCGCCGTCCTTCTGCTGCCCGGCGACGACGCCGTTTACGCTGAGATCAGCAGCGGGGGAAAGATTGTCAGAACCGTAAATCTGCGCATCGATCAGCAGTTTACCGTCACCGGGGAAACAGGCGGCAGCAACACCGTCACCGTCCGGGACGGGCGTATTGCCGTCACGGCGGCGGACTGCCCGGACCACTACTGCATGGAGCGTGGCTTTTGCAGCAGCGGCACGCCGATCGTGTGCCTTCCCAACCGTCTGGTCATCCAATTTCAGGGGGAACAGAGCGTTGACGCGGCAGCAGGATAATTTCTGGAAAAAACGCTTGACAAATGGCGAATGGTTGTGTATACTAATCAGGCATTCAGTTGAGTGCACTGACGGACGATTAGCTCAGCTGGCTAGAGCATCCGCTTGACGTGCGGAAGGTCATAGGTTCGAGTCCTATATCGTCCACCATAAGAAACACCACCTGTCGGGTGGTGTTTTCTCTTTTTAGTGGACGGTATAGGACTTGAACCCATCTGAATGCAGGATGCCAGTGGCATATTGCGGCAGCCAGTTCAGAAACTGGCTGCATCCATACGATTTTGCCCCACGGGGCAAAATCGGTGATCGAGTCCTATATCGTCCACCAAAACAAAGAAATCCGAACTTGTTCCAGACGGGACGGGCTCGGATTTTTTATTTCTATCAGAAATATTTCATATTGACTTCCACGCCTGCGCCCCGCTGCCTGAACGGGGCGCAGGCGCTTTTTTCTTTGCTGATTTGCAAAATTCCAACGTGAAAAGACTTTCTTGTCAAATTTTTGACCCGCCGCGAGTATTTTGACCGCAGCTGTTCCATATAGTGATATACCACTGCCTCACAGGATACGACAGGGGCAGCAAATTGTACTACAATTTATCCGAATACCGATAAATTGGAGGTTTATATTATGGAATATGGGTATATCCGGGTCTCAACAAAGGAACAGAACGAGCAAAGGCAGCTGATCGCAATGCGGGAGTTCGGGATAGCGGAAAATCGGGTCTATATGGACAAGCAGTCCGGAAAGGACTTTGAACGAAAAAATTACAAGCGACTGATCCGGAAATTAAAAAAGGACGACACCCTCGTGGTCAAGAGCATCGACCGGCTGGGGCGGATGCGGATATGTTTGCTTTTTGCAAAAAGTTGTTTGTTTTAACGCTTTCTTTACGCGCGCGTCTGCTGTATAATATGGTCAAATTCAACAAACCATTTGCGCTGCGGAACATGCACGTTGGCGATTTGCGCAAAAATGATTGCGTTTTCTGTGCAATTCCGATGATAAACCCGGAACGGCACAGCGGCGGAAGCACTTTTGGAAATGTATAATTTCCGGTTCAGAAAAAAACTGCCGGCACGGCGCATGACGCCATACCGGCAGCCGCGCAGCTCAGAAGGACTGCCGCTGGAGCCTGCGGAATTCGTTGGGGCTGCACCCGATCATTTTCTTGAAGGAATTTGAGAAGTACGCGGTGCTCTCAAAGCCGACCTTGAAGGCAATCTCCTGCACACTCAGCTCCGTACATGTCAGCAGATTCTTTGCGGCGGTGATGCGATAGTTGATGAGGTACTTATGCACGGTCGTGCCTGTCGCGTTGCGCATAAGACGGTTGATGTGGTAGGCGTGGTAGTTGAACTGCTCGGCGATCATCTCGCTGGTCAGGTTCTCGTTATAGTGCTCCTGAAGGTAGCGGATGAGCTGCAGCGCGGTGCGTCCGGCACGGTTGTTGGAGACCATCTTGGTCTTCGCGATGGTGATGAGCACGGTCTTGAAGAGGCTCGAGGCTTTCTCGCGGTAGTAGACCTCCTGCGATTCATAGACGTCCAGTATGGTCTTCAGCTCGCCCTCGATGAAATTCATGTCGCTGAGGACAAGCGGCTCGTTGAGCGCGGCGCAGTCGTCGATGTGGTCACGGTATACCTCTCCGGCGGACTCGCCGCCGCTGACGGGGATCGGCGGGATGAAGTTTACAATGTTCGAGCGCTCAAAGCTGTAATCGAAGTTGAAGACGATCATGCTCAGCGGTGCACCGGGCTGGAGCTGGTAAAGCTCCCCCGAGTTTATCAGCGCGAACGTCCCCGGGGCAAGCGGATAGCTGCTGCCGTGTACGGCAAGCGTTCCGACACCGGAGGTCACATAAAAAATGCGGTTGTCACCGGGACAGACCTGCCGCCCGACGGGGACGAAAACGATATTCTGGGCAAACCGGAGATTCGGGTTCATATCACACAGCAGCATAATAACAACTCCTTTTGTGATCGTCACGGAAAGGCATGAAGACAAGGTGATTTATCGCACAAACGCGCCCGTCGGCGTCTTCCTATCTTGCGGGAGACGGTATGGGGACGGTGCGCCCGCTCTTTCCATTTTTTATAAATTATAGCACAGCGGATGTAAATAATCAAGCGGCAAAGAAAGCGATTTGCCCGAAATTCAAATTACGAAAAATGTTTGCTTTTTATAAATCCGGGCGGGAAATTGTATTGCTATATCGAACGCGGAAGCTTATACTTAAGGCAGAAACGGACCTGAATGAGAAGACAAGAGAAGCAGTGATATGAAAGAAACGGTAATAGATGCTTTTGCGGATAAGGCCGTGTTGGAAAGGCTTTTTACAAATGGCCCGGGCGAGCTTCTGGCGGTCAATTCCAAAGCGAGCTATCTGAAAGCGGGGCAGGATGTGTATATGCTCTGTTCCGCCGATCTTGGCATAACGCCCATCGGTATCGCCGTGGACGACTATGCCGCCGCGGCGGCGGCTCTGCGGCTTTCCGCGGGCGGGCGCTTCGACACGGCAGACAATGCGCTTGTGTTTCGCGGCGGGGTTCTGCGCGTGCAGCCGTACCCGCGGCGCGCGCCGCAGGAACCGTGGGGCATTTTCCGCACGGAGAGAATTGAGGACGCTGCGAGACTGCTCAGCACTCTTGGCAGGACAAGCGGACTTGTGCCGCTTGCGGATGCCCTCTGTCTGGGGGCGGCGCCGGAAAAAGGTATAGCGGCAAATCCTTTCTGCGCAAAGGCATACGGGCTGCTTGTCCGGCTGAGGGACGGACTTGCACACAATGACGCTGAGGCCGTGCCCGCGGAAGTGAAGAGCCTGCTGGGGCTGGGCATCGGACTGACGCCGTCGGCGGACGATGTCCTGTGCGGCATGACATACACGCTGCTGCACGGCGCGCGGAAGCTGACCGCGGCGGATGTGGAGTTTGTGAACGCAGTGAGGCGCTATGCCCCGGAACGTACAAACCTCATAAGCGCGGCGATATTGAAGGCCGTCGCGGACGGCGGCAGATTTGAAATGATGGACAATGTGCTCCGCGGCCTTACCGGGGCCGGGGAGGCCGGCACGCAGCGGCTTCTGACCATCGGCAGCAGCTCCGGTTCGGAGATGCTGCTGGGGATCACGATCGCGGCAAAGCTTATACATGGGAGGGGACAGTTATGAAACTGCTTGTCAGCAATGTCGGCAGCACATCCTTGAAATTCAAGCTCTTTGACATGCCAGAGGAGCGGGTGCTGTGCGAGGCGAAGATAGAGCGCGTCGGCAGCCGTGACGCGGCGATCATGTCGTACCGCAGCCATCTCAGCGGTGCGCGGTTCAGCGCGGAGGGGCTGTGCATCCCAAGCTACGCCGAGGGCATCGCGCTGTTTCTGGAAAAGCTGACCGGCGACGAAACGGGCGTGATAAAGGGCGTGGAGGAAATAAGCGCCATAGGCTTCAAGACCGTGCTTTCCCGAGGCTACTACGGCGTACACGAGCTGACGGACGAGGTCATGGAGAACATGCGCGAATACCTCTACATCGCGCCGGTGCATAACGCCGCCTACATAGAGGCGATAGGACAGTTCAGGGCCGTTCTGCCGGATGTGCCCATGATAGGCGTGTTCGAGACGGCGTTTCACCGGGAGATCCCCCTTGAGCGGGCGCTGTACTCCATCCCCTACGAATGGTACGAAAAATACGGCATCCGCAAGATGGGCTATCACGGCGCGTCCCACGGGTACATCGCCCAGCAGGCGGCAAAGCTCGGCAGGGCGGAGAGAGTCATCTCCTGCCATCTTGGCGGAAGCTGCTCCATCTGCGCGATCCTCGACGGGAAAAGCGTGGACAACAGCTTCGGCTTCTCCCTCCAGACCGGCGTGATGCACGCGAACCGCGCCGGGGACATTGACCCGTACATTGTGCCTTTCCTCATGAGCAAGGGCATGGAGCTTGACGACATCCTCCACGGGCTGAGCAAAAACGGAGGACTTCTGGGCGTGTCCGGCGTCAGCAACGACCTGCGCGAGGTCAGCGCCGCGGCGGCGGACGGGAACGCACGGGCAGAGCTGGCGATCAATATGTTCGTGTGCAGCATCGTGCGGTTTATCGGCGCGTATTACGCGGAGCTTGGCGGGCTTGACCAGCTCGTCTTCACCGGCGGGATCGGCGAGAACTCCGACCTTGTCAGAAGCAGAGTGTGCGCGCAGATCCGGCATCTGGGCGTGGAGCTGGACGAGGAGAAAAACAGCGGCTGCCGGGAAGGCACCATATCCAGCGCGGCTTCGGCGGTGCGGGTGTCCGTGATCCCCGCGAATGAGGAACTGGGGGTCGCAAGGCAGACCTATGGATACATAGAAAAAATGGAAGGCTGAGAGACGATATGGAACACTTTCGCGAGGTTCAGGACGGAATATTTTTGCTCAAGTCTCCTTTCCCACCCGTGTGGAGCGGGGTGACGCTGGTACGGGGCGAGGAACTTTGCCTCATAGACAGCGGCGCGAGCGCAGACGTGGTTGACGGGGTGATACGCCCCGCACTGGCGGAGCTTGGGCTGGGGCTGGGAGACATCGACTGGCTCGTCAGCACGCACTGCCACGGCGACCACATCGGCGGCCACGCCCGGATAAAGGAGCTTGCGCCGCAGATCAGAACCGCCTGCATCGAGCAGGCTGCCCCGGCGCTGAGAGACCCTGCGGCGAACGCCGTGCGCATCCGGACAAAGTACCCCAGGTTCAGCCCGCCGCCCCAGTGCTACCTGCGCGGTGTGGAGCCGGATCGTGTTCTCCGGGACGGGGAGGCGCTGGGGGACAGACTTACGGTGCTGCACACCCCGGGACACGACGGCGACTGCGTATGCTGGTACGACAGGAAGACGAAGACCGCTGTGACCGGAGACTCCCTGCAGGCAAACGGAACCGTGACGCAGGGCATCGCGTTCTATCAGGATCTTGACGCCTATCTCGGCTCGGTTGCGAAGCTCAGAACCTGCGACGTCGAGAATATCATCGCGGGGCACGATTATGCCGGAATGGGCTACAACATCGAGGGCGCGGAGAATGTCCGGCGCGTTCTTGACCTGTGCGCTGCCTATACGGAGCAATATCAGCGCTTTGTTGACGAGGCGCTCAGCTGCGGCCTTACGGATACTTCGGTCATGGCCGCGCAGATGATAACGCAGCTCGGCTGCGGAATGCCGCAGAAACTGTTCCTCGCAATGTATACGACGGATGAGCATATCCGGCACAGCAAGTTTTATAAAGGAGAGTTGAAGTAAATGGGCAGGAACGTACTTATTTCGGGTGCATCCCACGGCATAGGAGCGGCGACGGCGATCGCCTTCGCGAAGGACGGCTGCAACGTCGGCATAAACTACCACAACAACAGAGCCGGTGCGGAGGAGACCGCGGCGGAATGCCGCAAATACGGCGTGGACGCACAGATTTACTGCGCGGACATCGGCTGCCGGGAGCAGGCGGTGGGGATGATGCGGGATTTCATCGAGCACTTCGGCACGGTGGACGTCCTCATCAACAACGCCGGCGGCGCGCTGAAAATGCCCAAGGGCGAGTTCTGCGACATGCCGCTGGATTACTGGGATTCCCAGATAGCGCTGAACCTGAGCGGCGCGGCCTATCTGTCCCATGAAGCGATCAAGAACATGAAGGAGCACAACATCCCCGGACGCATCGTGAACATCAGCTCGATCCACGGCAGCGTCACATGGGTCAAGAGAAAGGCACTGCCATACTGCGCTGGCAAGGGCGGCATCGAGATGTTCACGAAGACGCTCGCCATCGAGGTGGCAAAGTACGGAATCCGCGTCAACTGTGTCGCGCCCGGTCTGATCCTCACCGGCGTGATGAGCCGTTATTCCGATCGCGACGTCGAGGGCTTCCGGCGCAAGATCGCCGCGGGATACCTCGCAACGCCGGAGGATATCGTGCCGATGATACAGTTCTTCGCGGATGTGGAAAAGACAAAATACATCGTCGGGCAGACGATCGCGGTCGATGGCGGACAGAGCATCGACGGCGCGATCGACTGTATGCTCGAAGATGAATTTTGAGATAAATCAGTAAACAGGCAAAACAAATGCTCAGGAAGAAATTCCGGAAAGGTGAAAAAGACAATGGCAAAGGTAAAGTATGAAAACATGAGAAGCTGCTGGGAGTTTGGCGAAGCCTCCGAGTGCCGCCGCGGACTGATGTGCGGCATGGGCTATACCGAGGAAGAACAGAAGCGCCCCCTCATCGCTGTGGTGAACAGCTGGAACGAATATAACCCCGGCCATGTACATCTTGACAAGCTTGCCGAGCGTGTAAAGCAGGGCGTTCGTGAAGCAGGCGGCCTGCCGCTGGAGGTCATGACGACGGGTATCTGCGACGGCATGGTGCTCAAGGACCCCAGATATATCGAAGTCCCCAGCCGTAACTCCATCGCCGATCAGGTCGAGCTGACCGTTGACGGCAACTTCTTTGACGGCATGGTGCTGCTCTCCTCCTGTGACTCCGTCGTCCCCGGCCATCTGATGGGCGCGGCGAGACTGAACATCCCCGCCATCATGGTGACCGGCGGCTACATGCCTCTGGGTACCTTCCGCGGCAAGGAAGTCCTGCATATCCATGCGCAGGACAAGGTCGGCACGGCGAAGGCCGGCAAGATGGACATGGATGAGTACAACGGACTCATCGAAAACTCCTGGGGCATCTGCGGCGCCTGCACCTCCATGACCACCGCGAACAGCATGTGCATGATCGCCGAGGCTCTGGGCATGACCCTGCCCGGCAACTCCACCATGTGCGCGACCAGCTCCTCCATCTACAACCTCTCCTACATGGCCGGTAAGCAGATCATGAATCTGGTCAACGAGGGCATCACCGCCAGACAGATCATTACCGAGAACGCCATCAAGAACGCCATCATGCTGGACATGGCGGTCGCGGCGTCCTCCAACCTCATCCTCCACATTCCCGCCATCGCGAACGAAGCGGGCTACGACCTGCCTTGGTGGAAGTACTTCGACGAAGCTTCCAACGAGATCCCGCTGCTGTCTCACCTCGCTCCCAGCGGCCCCTACAACGTCAAGGACTTTGACCTTGCCGGCGGTATGCGCGCCATGCTGAAGGAGCTGCTGCCCAAGCTGCACGGCGACTGCCTGACCGTCACCGGACATACCCTTGAGGAGAACGTCAGAGACGCCGTCGTCTACAACCGCGACGTTATCCACAGCCTCGACAACCCCGTCATGACCGAGCCGGGCATCGGCGTGCTCTACGGCAACCTCGCTCCCGAGGGCGCTATCGTCAAGATCGCGGGCGTTCCTTCCCAGCTCATGACCTACAAGGGCAAAGCCCGTGTGTTCGACTCCCTTGAGGATGGCATTCAGGCTCTGCGCGCCGGACAGATCCATGCGGGCGACTGCTGCGTGCTGCGCTTTATGGGCCTGCGCGGACGTTTCGGCACCACCGCTTTCACCTTCCAGGAAGAGCTGAAGGGCCTGCACGAGCTGTATAACTCCTGCGCCATCATCACCGACGGACGCTTCTCCGGCGGCACCTCCGGCCTTTCCATCGGCTATGTGTCCCCCGAAGCGGCGCTCGGCAGCCCCCTCGGCGTCATCGAAGAGGGCGACGAGGTCGAGATCGACATCCCTGCGCGTAAGCTGCATCTGTGCATCAGCGACGAGGAAATGAACAGAAGACTTGCGGCCTTCCATTGGGAGTTCCCCAGCAAGGACTATCCGCGTTACCTCAACCTCTTCGTGCAGAACGTCGGCTCCATGGCAAAGGGCGGTATTTGGGAGACCAAATAAGTCGTGAAAACAGACCTGCTTATTATTGGAGGCGGTCTTGCCGGGCTGACGGCGGCATATGAAGTACTGAAAGCCGAGCCGGGACGCAGAATCACGATTCTGCGCCCCGGTGCGGGGTCATCCCCGTATGTACACGGCTTCAATATGCCGCTGAATCCGCAGGATTCGACGGAACTTTTCATACAGGATACAGAGGCTTCCGGCAGAGGTCAGGGCAACGCGGCGCTCGTTGAAGAGCTGTGCAGGGGCAGCCTTGAGCTTCTGCCGTTTTTCGATGAGCTTGGCCTGGACTTCAACCGCGAGGCGGATGGGAGCTATCAGCAGCTCAGACCCCTCGGGGCATCGTGTCCGCGGGTCATCAGCATCGGCAACGATGCCGGCGGCGCGATCCTCAGAAAGCTGCTTACCGTCATGGAGCAGCACGAAAATGTCAGCGTCTGCACCACGCTCCATGCCCTGCGCCTGATAACGGAAGACGGCAGAGTGTGCGGCGCCCACTGCTTTGATACCCAAAGCGGACGCTGGATGCAGATCAAGGCGAAAGCGGTGATCCTCGCCGCGGGCGGCTTCTGCAGGATATTCCCGTTTTCGACGAACTCCGCCGACCTCGGCGGGGACGCCATGGCAATGGCGCTTGACGCCGGGGCAGAGCTGACGGATATGGAGTTTGTCCAGTTCGAGCCGAGCGCCGCCGTCTGGCCGCTGGCGATTGCCGGAAAGAGCGTGATCACGACGCTTTTCCATGAGGGCGCTGTGCTGCGCAACGGCAAAGGCGAACGGTTCATGTTCCGTTACAGCGACAAGGGCGAATGCGCGGATAAGGATGTTCTGTCCTTCGCGATCGCGTCCGAGATCGCCGCGGGACGGGGAACGGAGCACGGCGGCGTGGCGTTCGACGCAAGCGGCGTCAGGCGCGAACGGCTGGAGGAGGCTTACAGCGCCTACGTAAAGCGCTACCGCGCGGTGGGAATGGACATCGCCGAGCAGGCGATGGAGATAGCCCCGGCGGCGCACACCTCGCTGGGCGGCGTGTACGCAAGGCCCGATTGCAGCACAAGCGTGGAAGGGCTGTTCGTCTGCGGCGAGACACTCGGCGGACTGCACGGCGCGAACCGCATCGGCGGCAATGCCGGACTGGAAACGATGGTGTTCGGCCGCAGAGCGGGCTGCAGCGCGGCGGCGTATATGGACACACTCAGCGGCGAACCGGCGGACTGCACGGACGAGATAAGCGACGCGGCAGCCACGGTCAATATCGATGCGCTTCGCGCGGAGCTGACAAAGATCGTCGGCGGGGCGCTGGGCGTGATCCGGGAGGCCGGTAAGCTGGAGCAGGCGAAGACGGAGCTGGAGCGGATGCTGGAACAGATCCCGGAGAGCGGCTGCTACGCGCAGCAGCGCCTGCGCAACGATACGCTCACGGCATATGCGGTGACGCTTGCCGCCCTTGAACGGAAAACATCCACCGGCTGCCATGTCCGCACGGACTCCGCCGGTGAACCGGAGAAATACCGCGTAAACATCCGCTGTGAAAACGGCAGGGCAGTGCCCCGCCGCACCGAAATCTAATATTATTTCCTGATTAAAATCTTTGATTTCAATCAGGAAGGCATCGCCTGATGGCGCTGCCGGTTTTGTGATTTATAAGGAAAGA
>OLSA01000069.1_pt1 | contig 75645 bp, 73 predicted proteins | sample 1672731 | NCBI WGS metagenome assembly OLSA01 (sample SAMEA3136718, study PRJEB25190) | human gut metagenome | biome: human gut; feature: human-associated habitat; material: faeces | place: Austria | collected 2013
TATCATTTTCTAATACTAGTTTTTTAGTTATTTGATGGATAAAATATTTTCTGGCGTTTCTTAATTTTTGAAATAGAACCGATAACTTCTTTTTTGTTTTATAATAATTACTACTTCCTTTTACGCGTCTCGCCAATTCTCTTTGTTTTCGTTTGATTCTTTTCTCATATTTCTCTATAATTCTTTTATTTTTTATCTTTTCGCCATCACTTGTAATAATTACATCTTTGATCCCCAAATCGATTCCTACTACCCTTCTCGGAATCATCTTTGGTGCAATATGACTGACTTCGACTAATACACTTACATAATATTTGCCAGTCGAACATTCACTGATTGTCGCATGAATGATTCTTCCCGGTAAATCTTCTAAATTGCGATACCCTCTTATTTTTACTTCTTTTAATTTTGGCAAAGTAATTACCTTTCTTTTTAAATCTACTTTTATATTTTCGTACTTTGTTCCTTTATAAGTACTTGTAATATAATTAGTTCGATAACTTCTTTTAGAACCATACTTTCCTTTGAACTTTGGATAATTATTTTGATGCCTAAAATAACGGTTAAAGGCATCGTCTAAATCAAACAAACTACACCTCAAACTACAAGAGTCCACCTCCTTTAAAAATGGGTATTCTGGATATAAATTCGGTAACTCTTTTATCATATCAAAACCAGTTAAATGTTCTTCTTTTCTTTTTTCAAGATAATGGTTATAAACGAATCTTGTACAACCAAAAGTTTTTTGAATCATAATAATCTGTTGCTTGTTTGGATACATTCGAAACTGATAACTTTTATACATATGAATGCTATCACACCTCCTTTTTTCGTTCACAGTTAACAAGAATATATCAAACAAATGTACGTGAGTCAAGTAAAATACAAAACTTTTTATTCTTTTCTATACTTTTTTATTCTGATACGCTTTTTCTCGTATGCGAAGCAATTTCCTAGTATACAAAAAAAAGGAACAACTGGTTCCCTACTTTAACAAATAACTGTTATTGATGACTTCATCACTATATAAAAACAAAATATCACTGTCTTTGAAGTCAACAATACCTTCTAAATAATCCGTTCCGATATATCGCAAGTCAACTAACGTAATCTCGTCATAAGATGAAATTAGTAACGGGGTTAAACTACTAGCAAAGGAATCTCGAAAAATGATTAACTTCTTATCATTTTCAAGTTCTGGATTATCGATAACCAAAAGTGGTGTCGCTCCTCCTAAGAAGACGTCGTATGAATCGACATGAGAATAATACTCATCTTGATAAACTGGTTCCATCCTATTCTTCTCATAATTGTAAACCAAAATCGAATCTAAAAGTGAATTGGTACGATAGATTAAGTTTTCTTTGGAAACCGGTAATGCAATCTTAGAATATAAGGAACCAGCAAAATCAGAAAAAGAATGTTCTTCATAACTAGTTGGTATAGCCTCTATGTTCATACTCTGTAATAATTTAGAGACGACACCATCTAATGTTTCTTGGCGCCAATGAATATCCGTCGCATAATAGGATTCTTTGTTTAATGCATCTGAAATATCGATAAACTGAAAATCTTCTGACAAAGATTCTTTTAAAGATGAAACTACCTCATCATAATCGACTCTAGGATATTTATCGTCTTCTAAATAATGAATCTTATTTGGAATCACACTGTAATAAATGGAATTGGATTCATTCAAATACTTATCTTGAATACGATTTAATTTCTGCGCGAAATTAGAAAGAGACTCCCGGTTCAAATGACTGGTCTCATAAATCATTCCATCTTTTACAAATACACCATCATTTTCTAAATGTCCAAAAACAGAAAACTGAGCAGTAGCTTTTACTGTACGAAAGAAATCTCTTCCTGGAAATTGATCCACTACATACTCATTAAACTCATCAAAAAATTCAAAATTCATTTTTCCATTCTCTATAACGTTTGGAAACATTGCTAAATTTCTTCGCTCACTATTAGATACCTCTTGATCTGGTAAGAAGATACCAACCACAGGAAATAAAACTAAAATAGCAATAAATCCAACAATCATGATATAATCTTTCAAACGATTCACCTCCTAAAATCGAAAATATAAAAACGGATTAAACGACTCATCTACTAAGAATGCTACACAAAGGAAAAACAAACCGAAGTAGAACACAATCTCTAAGAAAGAAAGACGTTTCCATATGAAAGATTTCCTTACCTTCGCCATCCAATTTTTAGCAATAGGAGTTGCAGCAAACAAAGCGATAAGAATCACAACAAAATAATCTCGAACATAATACAAAGCCTCTCGTGTGATAATTGGATTCGAAATAGAAAACATATTTTGTAACATACTACCCATACTAGATAAGTCCTCAAATGAGAAAATAACGAAACTGATTAAAATGAAAAAGATCGTATAGCAATGTGCCAAAATGGAATGTTTTTTAAAAACCTTTAAAAGCCAAACTTTTTCTATAATTAAAAATACGGCGAAAAAAAGTCCCCACAACACAAAGTTCCAATTGGCACCATGCCAAAGTCCGGTCGCAAGCCAAGTTAACAAAATATTGCGACAATACTTCCAAAATGGTACTCTACTACCTCCTAACGGAATATAGATGTAATCTTTCAACCAACTAGAAAGTGAGATATGCCATCTTCTCCAAAAATCAGTCAAACTATTTGCAATCAATGGATAATTAAAGTTCTCTAAGAAATGAAATCCAAACATAAGTCCCATCCCAATTGCCATATCACTGTATCCAGAAAAATCGAAATACAGTTGCAAAGTGAGTGCTAAAGCATGAACCCAACTGGATGCTAGAGAGATTTCTTCCAAGCCTCCTAATGTGCTTGCAAGTGTCCCTAGTACATTGGCGAGTAAAACTTTCTTAGCAAGTCCGATGATAAATCTACGAATTCCATTCGCAATCTCACGACTCGTCTCTTTTCTATGCTCTAACTCATCTGCAACGGTTTCATATCGTACAATTGGTCCCGCAATGAGCTGTGGAAATAAAGACAAGTACGTTGCAAACGTCCAAATATTGGGAGCAGATGAAACTTTACCACGATAGATATCGATCGTATAACTAGTCGCTTGAAACGTAAAGAAACTGATTCCGATTGGCATGACGATGTTCCATAGCGAAAAATCAGTACCAAAGATATCATTGAGAATCGTAATCGAAAAATTAAAGTATTTAAAATAGAATAACATACCAAAATTTAAAATCAAATCGATTATCAAATACAACTTTTTGTGCTGTTTATTATCTTCTATTTTCCTACCAAAAAAGTAATTCAAACCAATCGATGCCAAAAACACGAGGATGTATTTTGGTTCACCATAAAAATAAAAGAACAAACTGGCAACTAACAATACAAAGTTCTTTGCTTTTCTAGAAGCCAGAAAATAACAAAGTAGCACGACCGGCAAAAAATAAAATAAAAACGATATGCTAGAAAAAACCATAATATGCCTCCTAAAAAAGTCTTCTAAATAGAAGACCTTTATTATTGTAAATTCTCAAAATTTGTCTTTAACGTATCGGCATTTTCCCCGCTCATAATCAAAATGATCAAGTCGCCTTTTCTTTCGACATATACGTTTTCTGCTTCTACACAAATCCATTTTCTAGGATTAGCATTTTCTTGAATAGCCGTTACTGCTGCATCAACATCTGCCCCTTCATTCATACGAATCAATACGACAGAATGAGCAATAGAACCAACCATCGATTCGCTAGCAAGTGCTTCTTTCATATCGATATCGGAAGTACCAACATAATTTGCTAATGTATCTTTTGTGACTTCTATGTTAGAAAGCGCCATTGGAAGTTCTTCTTCTGGAATTCCTTCATAAACTTTAGCCATGATATCTGTTAAACTACCTTCAATATTTTTCTCTTTTGCACCACATCCAGTCATAAATAATGTAATGACTGCTAAAAATAAAATTCCTATTTTTTTCATATCAAATTTTCCTCCATAATTTTTTCTACTTTCCGAATCAAAGTAGGAAGCGATTCGTTACTTGTAAGCGATACAACAAAATCTTGATATTGCCACTTGGCAACATATCCGTTTTCTGTTACATAAAAATAAACATCTGTATCTAAAATCGGCGTTGCATCACCAAAGCCCTGTAATGTTCCCTGTGACATTTCTAATTGGTACTTTTCTTTTCCATCTTGAATTTGCACAGAAAAACGATCCCCTGTATTTTGATACGTATAATAGTCCTCACTTTCTTGCCATGGATATTCGATGATTCGACTTGCCAAAGATGGTGTGGCACTGAAAACAGAAACATCTTCGTTATCCATATTTTCAGTTTCAGCAAACAAAACATCGGAATCGACCAAATTAAGAACTGCATTTTGCTTCGTAAATGAAACGACTACAAAGAAAATAAAAATGGCATAGACAACATAAGAAAAAGTATTCATAAGAGAGTTTCTTCGGCTATGATTATGATATGGAATGAGGATGTCCAAACTATTTTTTAGTTTCTTTTCTATCTGTTTCATTTTTGCCTCCCTGTCAGTCGTTTTTCAATTTTACGAAGTGCATACGTATAAATAGAACGAACTTTTTCATAAGATAAATTCAAAACTTCAGCCGTCTCGTAATGTTTTAAACCACCGTAGATATGAAGTGTTACAACTTGTGCTTCCCGTTCGGTTAAACAGTTCAAGGCATCTTTCACATACGATAAATCCGCTTTCGGTCGAACCAAATCTTGATTGATAAAAAATTCCAGCTGTTCCTTATCGATTGGAATTTCTTTCTTTCTCTTTTTCAAATAGGTGGTGACAAGATTTTTCGTAATCTTATAAATCCATGCCCGTGGATTTGTTCCCAGTTCATACTTAGAAGCATACCGTTCAATTCGCAAGAATACTTCTTGACAAACATCCTCTGCTTCTTCGTAATGTCTAAGAACAGAAAACGCATATTTGAAGATGGATGGATACATCAAATGATAAATCTCTTCCAATGCTTCGATATGACCATGTTGCAATTTTAAGAGATTATAATTCAATCTCATTTGTGTAACCAAAGACGAACTCATCTTATCACCACCGTTCGTTCAATATTATAACTTTTTAAGTACTTATTTTGGAGAAAAAAGTGCAAAAAAAAGATAAAAACTTTTCGTTTTTACCTTTAATCTTCTGTTACAACCCATGCGGTTGGAATATTTCGTAATCCTTCCGCACCTCCAGCAACTGGAGTATTGACAATTTCGTTATTGATAACAAGTGCTGAAGAACTACCTCCATCTAAGTTAGCAGCATTGTAAGCACCATAATTTTGCATAATTTCCGTAAGATCGACCATATCGGCTCCAAGTGATTCAGTACGACGACCATTAATTACTAAGAACAGTACGATTCCATCTTGTCTTTGACCGATTGCAGAACGAGGAGCAATTCCCCATCCACCGTTTCCTTTTACGAAGGATGGTTTACCATTGACAATCAAGAATGGTCCAAATTGAATAGCATCCCGCATTCCCATCTCTAATGCTTCTTTTTCAGAACAAGCACAAAGAACAAACTTATCATCGTTTGTAAATCCGATAAAGCCACCACCTACGTTTGCAGGAGTATAACGCCAAACGACTTCACCATTCGAAATAACAACACCATGAGGAATCGCACCATTTGAGTTCCAATCCGGATCATAAAAACCACTTGCATTCATCGCTACAATTGCATTGCTATTTTTAGCAATAACTTTTAAAGATTGACCTGTTTTTCCTAAATACTTTGTCGTAGCAATATGAACTTTAGACGGATCATAGACTGCTACTAAAAATCCTTTGTAACCAGGTCCTTCAATATCGATAACTTTATACAAAGCTCCTTCTTCGTGATCTAAGATTTCTTTTTCATATTGATTTGCATAAGTAGTAGCATTGTAATCTGGATTCGAAATCGTAATCAAATTCGGATCTGTCGATTCCCCAGATTCAATAACTGTATTATTTGCTAAAACACTTGCTATCGTATCATCACTGTAAAACCACTTACATAACCACTGATGTGTCATCGTAGTCATAGCAGTTGTAATCAAAGTTTCTCGAACGTAAGAAAAAGGTCCATACAGAATAAATAAACCAGAACTCATCAGAACAATTCCTGCCGAAACAAAAATCAAAAATGCTCGTTTAAATGCAATTCCTTTTTGCTCTTTCGTCTTCTTTACTTTTTCTTTTTTCGGTTCGCTCGTACCAATTTCTGTTACTTTTTTGCGAAACATCGAATCACCTCTAATCTCTACCTAAGTAAGTTCCATCACCGTTGAAATCGATATAATCAGAATATTGATTGTTTTGATATAACTCAATCGGTTCTGCCGCAGTTTCATTATATAACTCGATTTGATCATTATATAAATTCATGTCTTTAATGAAATAGTTGACACTCGTTTCATATGCCGTCATATAAGAAGAACATTTACTGACAACGTCATCATCCTTGTAGGTGTGATTTGGGCAAAGCTCTTTTAAATCTTTTCCTGCTTCATCCATATCTTGTAACGTTTTTAAATATTCATTAAACAACGTATCATATGACTCTTTTAATGATGCGTAGTCTTCTAAAATAACATCTTGAAACATCGTGTCGTATACTTCTACCCGTTTATCAGAAAATACTGTGGCAGCATCACTAAAGTTACCAAATCCCGCAACAATTTTCTCAGAATTTTCCTTGTCTCTCATATTTTTTTCATTTTGGTCACTAATAATGAATATTGCAACACCTAGCAAAACTAAAATAACGCCAACGATAAAAACATACTTTCCGTACTTTTTCAAAAGAAATCACCTACTTTTTATTCTTTAAAAAATATATCATAAATTTTTACTTTTTACAACCTGCCAATCAATACAAAAAAGATTTACTTTTTTAAATCTTTTTCTGTTTCCGCAACAATATAAATCGGACGGTTCTTTACTTCTAAATATACTTTGGCCAAATATTCACCAATAATACCTGTACAGAACAAATTCACACCACCAACTAAGAAGATAATACAAGCAAGACTAGGCCATCCAGAAACAGGATCTCCAAAAGCAAGCGTTTTGACAACAATCACAACAATCATCACAAAAGCAATCAAACAGAACAACACACCTAAAAAAGCGGAAATTAACAACGGTTGAGTAGAAAATCCTACGATTCCATCAATTGCATATGTAAACAATTTCCAAAAGTTCCATTTTGTCGTACCAGCAACACGTTCCTGATTTTCAAATTCAATCCATTTCGTACGAAATCCTACGAAACTAAACAACCCTTTTGAATAACGATTGTACTCTTTCATGGAAACAACGGCATTTACCATTTTCCGACTCATCAAACGGAAATCTCTAGCACCCGGAACCATCTCTGTCTTAGAAAGTTTTCCAATAATTCCATAAAACCACTTTGTAAACAATTTACGGAAAAAAGAATAACCATTTCGAGAAGTACTCTTCGTTGCACAACAATCGTATTCCCCAGACTCTAATGTATCGAACATCTCTTCTAGCAGTTCTGGTGGATCCTGTAAATCTGCATCCATCGTCGTAACGTAATCACCAGTTGCATTTTCAAGACCAGCAAACATGCCTGCTTCTTTTCCAAAATTTCTAGAAAAAGATATGTAACGCACACGTTTATCTTTCTTTGCTAAATCTCTTAAAATTTCCAAAGTCTTATCACGACTACCATCATTGACGAAAACAAATTCAAACTCTGCTTTCTTTTTCATCTTATCTGTAATTTTATCTACAGCTTTATAAAATAATGGTAGCGATTCTTCTTCATTGTAACAAGGTACAACAATCGATATTTTTTTCATATAACTCCTCTTTTCGCATCAATATACTTAGATTATACCATAAAATAAAAAGTACTACAAATTGTAGTACAATAAATCATTCTAAAAACAATATCGTTTGAATGCGTGATAATAATCTTTACTGATTTTTTACTTTATTTTCTATTTAATTGCCTAAGACTTTTAAAGCTTCTAAATACTCTTTTTCTACTGGCTCAACGTTTTTACTTGATATTTCTTATACTCTTCAGTTGCTTTTTTAATCGCTTCATCGTGGCTACAGAACTAGCCCCTACTAACGTTTTTTCGCCAATGCCAGAAAGAATCAAATCCAATTGCTTAATATAGTCTTAGGCGGTGACGAATCGATTGTATTTCAGCAAAATAAAAATAACCAGAAATTAAATTGTTTAAGATATTGAGTTCCTCCTCAATTAAATAATTCTTATCAACCACCAATCACTCATAATTGGCAAATCACCATGAAAAAGTGATTAATCCCATAAGAGGTCTATCAGAATCAGCTCTTTCATAAATGATTTCTAAAGCGGTATACCCATGAACAGCATAATGTAATTTATTTTGAAAAATTCAATAGATTTACTATCTTTTGGATTGTAATCGACAGCAGTTGCATACAAATCGAGAACCTGCCTATATAAAACTTTTTCAGATGATCTAATATTCTTAATTCTGGCTAATAATTTTTCAAATAATTACCACCACTATTTCCTTTTAATCTTTCATCATCTAAAGTAAAACTTTTAATTAAATATTCTTTTAATCGTTCCGTTGCCTATCTTCTAAAATTTGCAACAGTTTTTGATTTAATTCGATATTCTAAAGAAATAATCATATCTAAATTGTAATATAGTATCTCTCTGTTTACAGTTCGATTACTTTCTTTTCGAACTTGTCGGAAATTACGACAGGTTGAATCTTGATTAAATTCTTCTTCAGCATAAATATTATTGATATGCTCAACAACATTTGTCCTCGAAGTAAAAAATAACTCTGCCATCTGCTATTGCAATAACCAAACCGTTTCATCCTCCAATTTTACATCAATTTTCGTCTTACCATCTTCTGATTGATAAATAATAATATTGTTATGTTCTTCCATGAAAAACCTCCTTCACTTTGTAATCATAATTACGATATTGAATACCGTACACTATAGTTATACAAGAAATGAATTCAAAATTATCTTATCAATACAAAACAAATCTTTATTTTTTTCTAAATACAAATATTTTACTAAACACATAATTTGCAACAATAACGACAACTTGAGAAATAAGCTTCATAATTTTATCGTTACCATGCATGACTGTAACTCCTACAAACATAATTGCCATATCCATAAATAATGTTACAAGTCTTGCTCCTGCAAAACTAAGTGCTTCTTTCATTTTATTTTGTTCATGACTTTGAAATACAAATTTTCGGTTTGTAACATATGCAAAAATAAGTGCTCCAAACCAAGAGATAAAATTAGCAACTTGCAACATAACACCATCACTAGGATCAATGATAGTAAAAACCAGTCCATAGTAGATTGCTAAGGATACAAGAGTTGTCAATACACCGAATATCAAGTACATAATGACTTCCCTATATTTTTGATATAATTCTTTTAATGAGATTTTAGTTTTCTTTTCTTTTTTCATGCTGTCCTCTTCTATATAATTTTCAATGAGAGCAATAAAATTCTGTGTATTGCTCTCAAATTTTTTAGGCTTGAACTTTTTTGCATATGTCAACGTCTTATTTAATTGATTGAAATCTTTTAATTCAACCAAATATCCTTCTTTAGCAAATTCACGAATGATTTCCTTTTGATGATCATTGGTATGTTCTTTATACTTAGAAAGTCGTGGTGCAGCAATCACAACCTTACCAGCTTTTAATCCAGTCATAATAGAACCTACTCCACCGTGCGTAATTAAAATACGACATTTTTTAACCAATTTGTCAAACTCATCAGATGGAATCAAATCAAAAATTTTCATATCTTTGGATTCATACTTCGTATATCCTGCTTGCACGATGACTTCTTCTTTAATAGTTCCATCATCGATAGCCTTTTGAATAGCATCCAAAAGACGTGTAAATGATTTATCTTGTGTACCTAACGTAACTAAAATCATTAATAAATCCAACCTCCCACTACTGCTTTTGGATAAAGTTTTTTCATACTTGGCCATTGAACAATAAATAAATCAGCAAATTTATAAATCAATTTTCCAGTAATCGTCTTTGTGTGAATATTGGCAAACGTCTCAATATAGATAATTTTACTGCCAAATAATTTGCCAAGGCAGCACATCGGACCAGCTGTATGAGCACCAGTTGTAATAATGTACTTTGGACGAATTTTAAAATAAAAATATAATATTAGAGAGCTTTGCTCTCCCGTACATAACCGGACAGTTTTCAATTGAAAATTATCCGGTTAAATATTTTTAAGGGGGTGAAAAATATGCCGTATATACAGCCGGAAACGTTAAAGGAGATAAAAAAGCTTGATTTGCTGACCTATTTAAGAAATTATGAGCCTGACGAGCTGATTCATGTAAGCGGAAAGGAGTATACCACAAGAACGCACGACAGCCTGCGGATTTCAAACGGGCTGTGGAACTGGTGCTCGCAGGGAATAGGCGGAAAAACTGCTCTTGACTATTTAATAAAGGTCAGGGGCTTTTCTTTTATGGAAGCTGCGGAGCATATATTAAACTGCTCGGATATACAGCCGCCTGCTTTCAGGTCGGCCGAAAAGACGGAGAAAGCCAAAGAGCTTGTGCTGCCGCTGCCTAACAGGACAAACGATAACGTATTCCGGTATCTGACGGAAAGGGAGATAGACAGCGGAATAATAAACTTTTGCATACAGAAAAATATCCTTTATGAAAGCAAGAAATATAATAACGCCGTTTTTGTGGGACTTGACAAAACGGGGAAACCAAGGTATGCGTCCTTAAGGGGTATATCGGGAGACTTCATGGGAGACGCAGGCGGCAGCGATAAGCGGTATTCGTTTCATATAAATTCGGAAAACGGAAGCGGTACGCTTAATGTGTTTGAAAGCGCTGTCGATCTGCTGTCCTTTGCCACGCTGACAAAGCTTTGCGGCAGGGATTGGAGAAACGAAAATCTTCTTTCGCTTGCAGGGATATATCAGCCGAAAAAGGTTATTGCGGAAAGTAAAATACCTGCGGCGCTTGAACAGTATCTCGCAGACTATCCGAATACGGACAGGATCGTTCTTAGGCTGGATAACGATACGCCGGGAAGAAACGCGGCTCTTGCTATCAGAACTGTTCTGCCGAAAAAATATGAGACTGCGGCGGTATTTCCGAAGCGGGGCAAGGACTACAACGATATGCTCTGCCATATAAAAGGACTTCCCGTAACGAAAAGAGAAAATAAAAAGGAACGCTGATATGTTTTCAGAGGGCGGTATGAGAATTTACCGGCAAGCATCGCCTTTGTACTCCCGCAAAGGCGCTTGTCAGGGGACCGCCCCTGAAACCCCGGATAAAAAGAAAGGAAAAATATATGTCTGAATTACTGTTTTTTATTATTGGTTTAATACTCGGCGGCAGCGTCGGAATAACGCTGATGTGCATATTTCAGGTAAACCGTATGAACGGAAAGGACGATCGTAATTGACAGAGAGTTTAACATTTTTGGACTTTTTCAGCGGTATAGGCGGATTTCGGAAAGGCTTTGAGCTTTGCGGTATGAAATGTAAAGGTCACTGTGAAATAAATAAGTTTGCAGACAGAAGCTATCGTTGTGAGTTTAATGTAACGGAGGACGAATGGTATGAAAAAGACATTACAAAAATCAAACCCGAAGAACTTCCAAGAACAAATCTCTGGTCGGCAGGATTCCCGTGTCAGGACATTTCTTGCAGCGGCCGCCAAAGAGGGCTTGCAGGAGAACGAAGCTCTCTCTTTTTTGAGATCGTTAGACTGCTCAAAGGCACGTCAGCCGAAGATAGACCCGAATGGCTTGTCCTTGAAAATGTTAAAAATCTGCTGTATGTCAATAAGGGATGGGATTTTGAAACCGTTCTGCGTTCGCTGGCCGAAGTCGGCTATAATATCGAGTACGGACTGCTTAATTCAAAGCTCCACGGCGTACCGCAAAACCGAGAACGGGTCTACATTGTCGCTTACAGACATTTTAGAGCCCAATGCGGACGAAAAATATTTCCTGTCGAAGGCTGCGACGGAAAAGCTCTTGTACAGCTTCTCGGAGGACGTCAGGGAAAAAGAGTCTACGACATTCAAGGCATAAGCAGTACGCTTACCGCGCAGGGCGGAGGCTTTGCGGGGAAAACGGGATTGTACTTTATAGATATGTGTCAGGGCAATCCTGCGGTAACGGAAAACGCAAGGTGCATAACCGCCCGGTATAACAGCGGAATATCCCGGAGAAGCTGCTGCAATTCGGGAGTTTTGGTAAGAGACTGCGAAAGCTGCGATAAGATTATGCTTGTAAAAAACAATATCAATTCCGGCTTTACAGCCGCCCGCTGCGGCGATTCCGTAGACCTTTCTTTTCCAAACAGCCAAACGAAGCATACAAGGGTAATGAAAAACTGTTCGCATACGCTTACGACCTCGTGCAGAACAGGCGTAGCTATGGCGCGCTGCGGAAGAATAAGAAGGCTGACGCCAAGGGAAAGCTGGCGGCTTCAGGGCTTTACGGACGATATGTTCGATAAGGCTGCCGCCGTCAATTCCGACAGTCAGCTGTACGCTCAGGCGGGTAACAGCGTAACAATCCCGGTCGTATATTCCGTAGGCAAACGCATTATGGAAATTCAGACCGAAATTGACAAGGAGAAAGACGATCATGAGAAACAGAAATATACGAATACAGCTATGGCTGAACAAAAAGGAGGCCGACAGGCTTGATAAAAGCGTTAAAAAAAGCGGTCTCAGCAGGGAAGCATATCTGCGGCATTTAATAAACGGACTTGTACCGCCCGAAGCCCCTCCCCCTGATTATTACAGTATGATGAGGGAGCTTTACAGAATAGGAAACAATCTGAATCAGATCGCCGTTAAGGCTCACACTCTCGGAGTTATAGATCAGGCGCGGTATGATGAAAGCTGCAAAATGCTTGAAAACGCCGTAAGAAGAATAACCGACGCCGTTATACTTCCCAAAAAGGCGGGATTGGCTGTGACCTCTATATGGAGAGTTAAGGGGCGGCTTGAAAGGGTTGTGAGGTATGCAAAAAATCCTGAAAAGACCCAAAATCCTGATTTAAGCGGAAACGGTATGCTTGAATATGTTATACGTTACGCTTCCGACCCCGAAAAAACCGCCGCTCCCCATATCCATGATGAAAAAATACCGTTGATGAAGCAGTTCGTTTCGGGTATCAACTGTATGCCGGAAACCGCCGAGGCTGAAATGCTGGCAGTAAAAAAACGCTTCGGCAAGGAAAGCGGAATAATAGCCTATCATGGCTATCAGTCCTTTGCGCCGTGCGATAATATATCGCCGTATAAGGCGCATGAAATAGGATTAAGGCTTGCCGGAAGGCTGTGGGGCGAAAGGTATCAGGTACTTGTGACGACGCATTTGGATAAGGAAAATCATCTGCATAATCATTTTGTCGTCAATAACGTTTCCTTTACCGACGGTAAAAAGTATCACAGAACAAAAAAGGATTACAGGGATATGCAGATTGAATCGGACAGGCTTTGTTATGAAAACAGCTTATCCGTAATCAAACCGAGTCCCACAGGCGGAAGTAAGAATTACGGACAATGGCAGGCTAAACGGAACAATACTCCAACCATAAGGGGTATGCTTAAAAAGGACGTTGACAAAGCCATATCGGAAGCCATGACGATTAAACAGTTTTTTGAAATATTAAGGGATATGGGCTGCGAGTATAAGATACAGAAATATGTTTACGTCAGACCGCCGGAGGCACAGCGCTTTTATAAGCTGGAAAGAAACTTCGGAGAGGAATATTCACTTGATAATATCAAAAGGCGCATATTGGAGCATGAGAGGGTAAAGCCGGTGAAAAAAATCAAGGCGGCGTATTCCTGTAAGGGAAAAATAAAGAATATACGAAAGGCTTCCGGCTTTAAGGCGCTGTATTTTTATTACTGCTATAAGTTCGGCGTTTTTCCGAGGGGAAAGGAATCAAAAGCAAGAATATCGGAATTTAAAAGGGACGTTAAAAGACTGAAAGAAATATCGGAGGAAATAAGGCTGCTGGCGGCAAACGGAATAAATACCGCCGGACAGCTTTTTTCTTACCGTTCCTCAATACAGTCGAAATCATGGAACTGACAGACAGAAGAAAACGGCTTTACGGTCAATTAAGAAACGTTGGCGTAAAGAGCAGCGGCGATAAAACAGCCGAGGTAAGAGAACAAACCGCGTTGCTTACAGAACGGATCGTAAAGCTGAGAAGGGAGGATAAGCTATGCGTAAATATAGCCCGTCGTTCAGAGCTTATGAAAGAGGAAATAAAGCGTCATATGGAACGGGGAAAGGAGAATATAAGGCATGAACAATTCAGGGGATGCCGCTGAACAGGTGGTAAGGATAACGATAGACGGAATAGAAGTCGCAGCCAAAATAACCGGAGCCGCGGCTAAAAATATTGCGGCAATGCTCTATACCGTATACAAAAACAGAGATACTTCAAAGGTAAGCTCAAAGGGCAGGGAAAAATTAAATTCCATGCTTAAAAGCGGCAGACCGTTAGAGGTTTTTACGGTAAGCAGGGAGCATTTCAGGACCTTTGCACAGCAGGCGAAAAGCTACGGAGTTTCTTACTGCGCTATGAAAAACAAAGGGGACAAGGACGGGGTAACGGACGTTCTGGTATTCAGGGACGAAGCGCCGAGGATAAACAGAATTGCGGAACGTTTCAGGTTTGCGGAAGTAAAGCCGGACGTTAAAACGAATACGGAAATTGCGGAAGAAAAAGCGGAGAAACAGAGCCCGGATTCAAAGGCTGAAAACCGAAGCTCTGATAATTCTGAGGAAAACAGCCGTAAGGACAACGATATTATTCTTAATAAGCTTTTAGGGAACAGCGCTGAAAAAGGAGAAAAGAAAGAAAACCCCGATCCGGCCCGAGCCGAAGAAAACCGTCGGTCCGGGCGTATCTCAGAGAAGCAAAGCAGAAGCATGAAGAATATTTCTAAGCCGTCCGTTAAAAAGGAGCTTGAAAGCATCAGGGAACAGAGAAGCGGAGGCACCGGAAGTATAAGGGTCAAGGAAAAAAATATAAAGGAGAGGTAATAAGCTATGCCGAAAAGAAAGAATTTTGACAGTATTCTGACCTCAGGTCAGACCTATAAAAAACAGTTTACCGAGGAAGAAAAGGAAGCTTGGGTAGAAACACAGAAGCAGAACAGGGAAACCGCAAACGGTATTGTGGAAAACGCATTGCCGGAAATATCCCAAAATTCCGAAAAGCTTTTGCAGTATCTTGATACGCAGACGCGTTTTTTCAGCTACTCTGTCAGAAATGCGATCCTTATAATGCAGCAGAGGCCGGACGCCGTTAAGCTCGGCGACAGCTCCTATTGGAGAAAAAATGGCTTCTATATTCAAAGGCGGGAAAAAAACAAGCCCGTACTGATAGTTGAGCCTGCGAACGCCTTTGTAAGAGACGACGGAAGCGTGGGGCAGTATTATAACGCAAAGGAGGTTTACGATATTACTCAGACTACCGCAAGGCTCGATAAATCAAAACCCGTAAAGTACGAGGAAGCCGAACTGCTTAAGCTTTGATTTCCGGTCGGAAATGCGATATCGAAGTCTTGGACGAAATGGCGGACGGAGTAAACGCCGAATATATTCCCGACGACAACTGTATTCTGGTGCGTTCCGGTATGGGCGCCGAGGATATATTCAGAGCCTTGTCAAAGGAAATGGCGCACTGTGAATTTTCAAGGCTTTATGACGATTACAGCTATGAGATCTTTGATTTTCACGCTAAATGCGTAAGCTATATGACAAGCAAGAGGTACGGAATAGAAAGTTCCGTACCCACGCTGCCTGAAAGCTATAAGGAATTGGATAACGGCGAATTACTTGAAGAGCTTACGGCTATACGGGAGGCGGCGAACAGTATCGGCGGCAGGACTGCAAGAACGCTGGAGCTTAACAGGCAGGAAAAAAGCAGGGAAAATGAAACGAGGTAATCTGATTTATTACGCCGCGGGGGCAATACCTGTTATATGGCTTGCGCTGCTTACCGCTCCTTATCTTTCCGGCGGTCTGAAATCGGTAATAATAAACCTTTCAAAAGCCGTTGACGATCCCTTTGATATAACGTTTTGCGGGGACAGCCTTAAAGCTGTCCTCTTTTTTATTTCAGTATATATAATATGTATTGCGGTATATCTGTCCTCGCGGAAAAATTACCGCAGGAGGGAGGAATACGGGTCGGCGGAATGGGGGAACGCTTCGCAGATAAACAAAGCGTATTCAGACCGCAGTTTCAGTGAAAATAAAATAATGACTGAAAACATACGGGTCAGCCTTGACGTAAGAAAGCATTACAGAAATCTCAACGCGCTTGTCATAGGCGGCAGCGGCGCAGGAAAAACCCGTTTTTACGCCAAGCCAAACATTATGCAGTGCAGCGCTTCGTATATAGTATTAGACCCAAAAGGAGAAATAGTACGGGATACAGGAAATCTTCTTATGAAAAAGGGCTATACGGTAAAGGTGCTCGATCTTATAAATATGGAGAAAAGCCATTGCTACAACCCGTTCGTGTATATCAGCAGCGATGATGATATTCAGCGGCTTACCACAAACCTCTTTAAGAACACAACGCCCAAAGGATCTCAGACACAGGACCCGTTCTGGGATCAGACGGCAGCCATGCTGCTCAAGGCCCTTGTCTGCTATCTCCATTATGAGGCTCCGCCCGATGAGCAGAACTTCTCCATGGTCATGGAGATGATCCGAGCTGGCGATGTAAAGGAGGACAACGAGGAGTATCAATCTGTTCTCGATGAGCTGTTTGAAAGATTGGAGGAAAGAAACCCGGAGCATATCGCCCTCAAGTATTATCGGGCGTATCACTCCGGCAGTGCTAAGACGCTGAAATCCATCCAGATTTCCCTTGTTTCCCGTTTGGAAAAGTTCAATCTGGATTCGCTGGCCGGCATTACCCAATGCGATGAAATGGATTTGGGGCAAATCGGCGAAAAGAAAACGGCGGTATTTGCCGTAATTCCCGATAATGACAGCTCCTTCAATTTCATCGTGGGTATGCTTTATACCCAGCTGTTTCAGCAGCTCTACTATCAGGCCGACTCCGTTCACGGCGGCAGATTGCCCGTGCATGTGCATTTTGTCATGGACGAGTTTGCCAATGTCGCTCTGCCGGATGAGTTTGATAAGCTCCTGTCCACCATGCGAAGCCGTGAGATTTCCGTTTCCATCATCATTCAGAACCTTGCGCAGTTGAAGGCTCTGTTTGAGAAGCAATGGGAGAGCATCGTGGGTAACTGTGACGAGTTTCTGTATCTGGGCGGCAACGAGCAGAGTACCCATGAGTATGTTTCCAAGCTGCTGGGCAAGGAGACCATCGATACAAATACCTACGGACGGTCTCGCGGCAGAAACGGAAGCTATTCCACCAACTATCAGCTTGCCGGACGAGAGCTGATGACACCTGACGAAGTGCGTATGCTGGATAACCGGTACGCACTTCTTTTTATACGCGGAGAGCGCCCCATCCGGGATCTCAAGTATGATATCCTTCATCATCCCAATGTGGCGCTTACGACGGACGGTTCCGCACCGGCCTATACTCACGGCGAGGATACCCGAAGTATCGCTTCCATGGCGTTCAGCTTCGACAAGAAGGCTGTCAAAAACGCTGCGACGATGGAAGCCGAAAAACACGAATTCTTGCTCTACTCGGAAGAGGAGCTGGAAGAACTACTTGATGAAAAGGAGAAAAAAGGCAATGAAGAAACTTAATACGAAGAAGAACATCAACAAGCCGGAGATTCCCGGCAAGGTCAAGAAGGGCTACCGCATTTATGTGATGGCTGTCCTCGCCCTTACGATTACCATGAGCATGGGCGTGACCGCCTTTGCCGCAGGCGACCCCATTACCGTCGTCAACAACCTCAGCGACTTTATCTTTGGCCTCATCCGTGCGGTCGGCCTGATTCTGCTTGGCTGGGGCATTGTACAGGTCGGTCTCAGCTTCCAGTCCCACGATCCCAGCCAGCGTTCCAACGGTTTCCTGACTCTGGCCGGCGGTGTCGTCATCACCTTTGCCAAGGAAATCCTCAACCTCATCGTCGGCTGATCCGGTTTCCGCAAAAGGGGCGGTCGCAAAGACCGCCCCGAAGGGAGGTGTAACGAATGTCGGATAACTGGGTTGTTCAAAACCTCGAAAATGCACTGGAAGTATGGAACGATAAGCTGTCTGAGATTTGGCAGCTGATCACGCAGTCACCGCAGACATTCAAAGGTGGCTCAATTTGGTCGATTATTTGCAGCATCCACGGAGCGCTGCAGGCCATCGGCTATGCGCTGTTGGTGCTGTTTTTCGTAGTGGGAGTCGTAAAGACCTGCGGCTCCTTTGCCGAGCTGAAAAGGCCGGAGCACGCAGTGAAGCTGTTCGTCCGTTTTGCGATTGCCAAGGGATTGATTACCTACGGCATGGAGCTGATGATGGCGATTTTGGAGATTATTCAGGGCGTGGTCAGTACGATTATGAATTCTGCCGGCTTTGGAAGCCCACAGGCAACGGTGCTGCCGCAGGAGATTATCACGGCGGTGGAGGATTGCGGCTTCTTTGAGTCCATTCCCCTGTGGGCTGTGACGCTGATCGGCGGCCTGTTCATTTGGGTGCTGTCCTTCGTGATGATTCTGAGTGTATATGGTCGCTTTTTCAAAATGTATATGTACACCGCACTTGCGCCTGTTCCGCTTTCCGCCTTTGCCGGAGAGCCTACGCAGAACATCGGAAAGAGCTTCCTAAAAAGCTATGCGTCGGTGTGTCTGGAGGGAGCGATCATCGTTCTGGCCTGCATCATCTTCTCCGTGTTTGCCTCCAGCCCGCCTGTTGTTGATCCGAATGCAGCTCCGGCTTCTATGGTGTGGAGCTACATCGGCGAGCTGATTTTCAACATGCTCATTCTGGTCGGCGCTGTAAAGATGGCAGACAGGCTTGTTAAGGAGATGATGGGCATCTGAGATGGCAAAGCGTGTACTGAATCAATGGCGCGGATATACCGCGGCTGATTGCGATTGCAAATATTGTCTCTATTACGGCGGCAGAAAGAAAGGCAAAGTAAATTGCCTTGCAGAGGAATGTGTCTGCAAGGAGGAACTTCAGGAGGCTCTGCGCCGGGAAAAATGCAGAAGGGAAAATTACCATTATGACTGTTCAACTTTATAATATTCATCTCACTAACGGCGAGGTCCTGCAGGTAGGAGAGGACTACGACCTGCACGGAGCGCAGACAATCGTCAATCGCTTCTATAAGGCGGGAGACAACGATATTCTTGAATTTCAGACGCCGTTCACTTCTATGTATGTTCCTCGTAAGCACATTCTGTTTATTGCTACCGCTGATGTGTTGACCTAAAGGAGGTACGATATGGAGGTCAAAATCAATAGAGAGATTCGGAACTATACCGAGTCCATGTTTTTCGGACTGTCCCTCAGACAGTTCGTTTTTTCTTTACTGGCTGTTGGCGTTGCGGTGCTTTTGTACTTTGTTTTGAAGCCCTATGTGGGGACGGAAACAGTTTCGTGGATGTGCATCCTCGGTGCTGCTCCCTTTGCGGCAATGGGCTTTGTGAACTACAACGGTATGACCGCAGAGCAATTTGTGTGGGCTTGGCTCCGCAGCGAAATGCTGGAGCCCAAGCAGATCAAATTCGAGCCGGTGAATATCTACTACGAGGCGTTGAAGGACGCAATCGATAAACACGAAAAGGAGGCCTACAAGCGCAATGATTAAGAGTATCAAAGCGATCCTTGCACAGGACAAGGAAAAGTTTAAGGTTCCGAGAAAAGTGCAGGACCTTATTCCGATCAAGAACATCTGGCCGGATGGCATTTTCAAGGTTGGGAATAAGTTCTCCAAATCCTTCCGATTCTCGGACATCAACTATCTGGTGGCAAGCCGCGAGGACAAAGAGAGCATGTTTCTGACATACTCAGAGCTTCTGAACAGCTTGGACAGCGGAGCTACCACGAAGATCACCATCAATAACCACAGACTGAACAGGTCGGATTTTGAGGAATCCATCCTGATGCCCATGAAGCAGGACGGGCTGGATGAGTACCGCAAGGAGTATAATGACATGCTCTTGGACAAGGCGACGGGAGCAAACGGCATTACGCAGGAAAAGTATATTACCATCACCGTGGCCAAGAAGGACATCGAGGAAGCACGGGCATATTTTGCAAGAATCGGAGCGGATTTGACCGCCCATTTCGCAAACCTGGGTTCCAAGTGTGTGCCCCTGAACGCCGTTGAGCGGCTGCGCATTCTCCACGACTTTTATCGCCCCGGTGATGAGGCGGCATTCTCGTTTGATATGAACCGGAAGGCGCGTCTGGGGCATGATTTCCGTGACTACATCTGCCCGGACAGCATAGAGCGCACGGCGGATCATATCAAGCTGGGCGAGAAATATGCCAGAGTGCTTTTCCTCAAGGACTACGCCAGCTATATCAAGGACAGCATGTTCTCGGAGCTGACCGAGCTAAACCGCAATCTCATGCTGTCCGTCGATGTGATCCCCATCCCTACCGATGAAGCCGTCCGTGAGGTGGAGCGACTCTTGCTGGGCGTGGAAACGAACATCACCGGCTGGCAGAGAAGGCAGAATCAGAACAACAATTTCTCTGCTGTTGTTCCCTACGACATGGAGCTTCAGCGCAAGGAATCCAAAGAGTTTTTGGACGACCTGACTACCCGTGACCAGCGCATGATGTTTGCGGTGGTCACAATGGTGATTACCGCAGACACCAAGGAGCAGCTGGATCTGGATACGGAAACGGTGCTGTCTACGGCGAGAAAGCACATGTGCCAGATGGCAACGCTGAAGTATCAGCAGACGGATGGGCTGAATACGGTGCTCCCCATCGGTACGAGAAAAATCAATGCGTTCCGAACGCTCACGACAGAAAGCCTTGCGGTGCTGATGCCCTTTAAGGTGCAGGAGATCATGGATAAGGGCGGCATTTACTTCGGCGAAAATGCCATTTCCCACAATCTCATCATGTGCAATAAGGCAAATCTTCTGAACCAGTCTGCTTTCCTGCTCGGCGTTCCCGGCTCCGGCAAGTCATTCTCGGCAAAGGAGCTGATCACCTTCCTCATTCTGAACACCAACGATGATATTCTGATCTGTGACCCCGAGGGAGAATACGCGCCGCTTATTGAAGCCATGGGCGATCTCGGCTCGGTGATCCGTGTGTCTGCCGGCGGCAGAGACAGACTGAATGCCATGTATATGGTGGACGGGTACGGCGAAAACAACCCCATTGTCGTAAAGTCCGAGTTCATTATGTCTCTGATCGAGCAGATCGACAAGAAGGGCGTCGGCCCGCAGCACAAGTCTATCATCGACCGCTGTATCACCAATGTGTACCGCAATGCGGCGGACACTGGGACGATTCCCACCCTCTGCACCCTCCGCGATATGCTGCTGGAGCAGCCTGAGCCTGAAGCGAAGCAGATCGCGCTGTCCCTTGAGCTCTATACCACCGGTTCTCTGGACATCTTCGGCAAGCAGTCCAATGTGGACCTCGACAAGCGTGTCGTGGTGTTCGACATTCACGGTCTCGGTTCCCAGCTCAAGCCCACCGGTCTGCTGGTGATCACGGACACCATGCTCAACCGCGTGACGCTGAACTGGAAGAAGGGCAAGCGCACCCATGTCTTTATTGACGAGTTCCATGTGGTGTTCGAGAACGAGTTTTCGGCGCAGTTCTTCAACTCCGCATGGCGGCAGTTCCGTAAGCGCAACGCATACCCCACGGCAATTACGCAGAATGTGGAGTATCTGCTGGATTCTGTTCAGGCCAGCACCATGCTTTCCAACTCGGAATTTGTGGTCATGCTGAATCAGGCTGCATCCGACAGAGGGCAGCTTGCCAAGCTCCTGAACATCTCCAATGAGCAGATGAGCTATATCACCAATGCCGATGCCGGCTGCGGACTGATTAAATACGGCTCTGCGCTGGTGCCCTTCATCAATCGATTCCCGCAGAATACCAAGCTCTATCAGCTTATGACCACGCGCCCCGGTGAGGGCAAATTTGCAAGAGGACGGGATTAACCCCGTCCTCCATTCTTTTGGGAGGAATACAAAATGAAAAAGAAAACCATTGGAATTATCGCCGTTTCCGTTCTCGGTGCGGCAGCGATTTTTTGCAGCGCCATGTTTACGCATCAGTATCTTGATGCGAAGAACAGCAAGGCGGCATTTGACGATCTGACAAATCTGATTACGGAAATCGACGAGCCGCAGAAGGATACCGAAGCGGAGGAAGCAGATCTGAGTGCAGAAGAACTGGCGGCAGCAGAGGCGGCGCTGGCCCGTGAAAAGTATGCGGCGCTGTTTGCGCAGAACAACGACTTTATCGGCTGGATCAAGATTGATGGTACGAATGTCAATTACCCCGTCATGCAGACCCCGAACAAGCCGGACTTCTATCTGAAGCGCAGCTTTGATAAATCGTACAGCGACTACGGCGTTCCCTATATTGACGAGGCCTGTATGACCGGGATCAGCAACAACCTTGTGATTTATGGGCACCACATGAACGACGGCTCTATGTTTGCCGACCTCTGCAAATACGCTGATGCTGACTTCTGCAAGGAGCATCCGACGATTGCCTTTGACACGCTCTCCAGTCTCGGAAAATATGAGGTCATTGCCGCCTTCAAATTCAATACGAACCGTGAGTCCTTCAAGTACAACGAATACACGCTGATGGATGAGGCGCAATTTGCCGAATTCATGGAGAATGTCCGCGCAAGACAACTCTATGACACGGGCGTTACTGCCGAATACGGAGATCAGCTTTTGACCCTTTCCACCTGCGAATATACCTATCCCAACGGTCGCTTCGTTGTCGTAGCGAAGAAGGTGTGACTTGTCTGCTCTGAAGGGAGGCGATGGCTTTGGGCAGGATAAAAACAAGAGAGAGCGTTAAGGATATCAAGATTCTTGATAAAGCGGCGGTTGTCTCCGAGCGCATGAAGACGGCGCTCGTCCGCTCCAAGGATCAGGCGGAAAACCTGATGGACGATGGGCAGATTTCCCCCTCCGAGTACGCGGAGGACAAAATCCGCTATGCCGCTGAGGATGTGACCGATCAGGTTTGGCACGAGGTTTCCGGCCAAACGAAAAAAGCCATTGAAAAAGGCAAGGAGGCGCACCGGGAGCACCGCAATGAAAAGCGCATCCACAAAAATGAAGAACGGGTTCGCCGCTATGAGGAGGAGCTGCGTAGGGGCGCGCCAAGCAGAACGCCGCGAGAGGAGGCTGCACGGCAGGCAGCGCGGCAAAATACGGAGGCCACACGGACAAGCATCCGGAGCAGACGAAACCAGACCATCAAATCTGCGGAGCGTACTGAACGCACCATCAAGCAGTCTGCTCGCTCTGCCGGGAAACAGACAGTAAAAGCCGGTGCAAAGGGAACGGTAAAGTCAACAGAGAGGGCGGTAAAGACTGCGGAGAAAACCTCCAAGGCTGCCATCAAAACCGCAGAGGCAACAGCGAAGGCAACGCAAAAGGCAGCGGCTGCGGCTGCAAAGGCTGCACAGAAAGCGGCGGAGATTGCTCGCCAGACTGCCATAGCCGCCTACAAAGCGGCTGTCGCGGCGGCGAAAGCTGTTGCGGCGGCAATCAAGGCCATCGCAGCGGCGATGAAAGCACTGGTTGCAGCCATCGCTGCCGGAGGCTGGGTCGCGGTCGTGGTCGTCGTGGTTATCTGCCTTGTTGCCTTGATTGCCTGCTCCTGCTTCGGCATTTTCTTTTCAAGCGAGGATACCGGCTCAGAAAAGACGATGCGGCAGGTCATTCAGGAAATCAACATGGATTACCAGAACGAGCTGGATGCCATCAAGGATTCCGTTGAATACGATGCGCTTGAAATGTCTGGTTCTCGTGCCGTGTGGCCGGAGGTGCTGTCAATCTATGCTGTCAAAACGACCTCCGATCCGGATAATCCCCAGGAGGTAGCAACGATCACTCCGGAAAAGGAACAGCTTCTGAAGGACCTGTTTTGGGAAATGAATGAGATCACCCATCGGACGGAAACAAGGACAGAGACGGTCATTGTGGAGACGGATGACGGCAACGGCAATATCCTTGAGGAAGAAACGCAGGAGACGATTACGACGCTCTATATCACTGTTAGCCATAAGACAGCAGATGAGATGGCTGCGCAGTACGGTTTCAATGAGGATCAAAAGCAGCAGCTTGCAGAACTGCTTGCACAGGACAGCAACATGTGGGCAGCGGTGCTTTACGGAATCTATGGAGTGGATGACCAAATCGTTGCCGTGGCGCTGTCACAGGTGGGCAATGTAGGCGGAGAGCCCTATTGGTCATGGTACGGCTTCGGCAGCCGCGTGGAGTGGTGCGCCTGCTTCGTCAGCTGGTGTGCGAACGAATGCGGCTATATCGACACCGGTGTCATTCCCAAGTTCGCCGGATGTGTCAACGGCGTCCAGTGGTTCCGGGAGCGTGGGCAGTGGGCAGATAACTCTATGGAGCCCTCGCCCGGCATGATCATCTTCTTCGACTGGGATAATAAGGGCAGCTCTGGCCCGCAGGACGGTCAGTCCGATCATGTCGGTATCGTCCAGAAGGTCGAAAACGGCGTTGTCTACACCATCGAGGGCAACTCCGGCGATAGCTGCCGCGTCAATCAGTACCCGGTTGGCTATTATGAAATTCTCGGATATGGCGTAGTCGCCTACTAAGCAGAACACGGTGTCACCCTTCGTCGGGTGGCACCGTGTTTTTTTCATTTTCGCAGGCCCTTCGCCAGTGCGATCAAATTATCCAGTTGCTCATTGCTCAACCCTTTTGCGATAGAGTAAAGCTCGTTTGCTTTCGAAGGGCTGGCTGCATCTATGTCAAAGAAGTCTTTGGGCGATATCCCGAGATATTCACAAATGTAAAATATCCCGGAAAGTGACGGCATGGATTTTCCGCTTTCAATGTTGTTGATATAACCGGGATTTTGTCCCATGGATAGGCTCATATCACGGGCAGAAACGCCCTTTTCCTCCCGGAGCTTTGCCAAACGCAAGGAGAAATCTTTCTCAGTCATTAACCACTCACCGCCCTTTATTATATTGTAGCCTATAAATGCAGAAATAATATTTGCTCACAGGCTGCAATTATGTTGCGGTGATGGTTTGTGGATGTTATTATATTGACAGGTGGTGGTTATCAGATGATAGACATGAAATCCAGAACGGCTTGTTTCACCGGACATCGGGAATTGCCGACAGATGATCTGCCCGAAATTTCCAAGCGCTTGGAGGACACTTTGGTCAAGCTGATTGAGCAAGGCTATCGCTATTTCGGCGCAGGTGGTGCCTTGGGATTTGATACTCTGGCAGCGCAGGTTGTCCTCCGCTTGAGGGAGCGTTATCCGCAGATCCGGCTGATCCTTGTGCTGCCGTGCCTTAACCAGACTCGAGGCTGGCCGCAAGAGAATATCGACACTTACGAAGAGATCAAGCGCTGCGCAGATAAGGTGACTTATACCTCGGAGCACTATTTTCGGGGCTGTATGCAAAAACGCAATCGGCATCTTGTGAAAAATAGTAGTTGTTGTATTTGTTACTTAACAAAAGAAAGTGGGGGAACAAAGAACACTGTTGATTTCGCAAAAACAAGCGGAATTAAGATTGTTAATCTTGCAAAATAAAATGGGGCGCTTTCAAGCACCCCGAAATACCTGTTTTCGTAAAGTAAACTACTCCACGAATCTTCTTTCTGACCATTTCAGTCTTTATAATTATACTTAGTGTTGTCGAATTTGTCAATATTATGGAGGAATTTGCCGCAGAAAAGTCCTGTACGCTCATTCTCAAAATGATTTAAGTCATACTTTTGACATCCAGTGGCGTTTTCACAAGGCATTCTCCGTCACGATCACCGTCAGCACAAAAGGAACAAGGAGGAGATAGACTATGCCTAGAAGAGGTGAAAACATTTACAAGAGAAAAGACGGACGTTGGGAGGGGCGCTATATCAAGCAATATGATATAAAAGGGAAAGCACAGTATGGATATATATATGGCAAGACGTATTCAGCCGTCAAGAAGTTGTTAGCAGAAAAACAAATCAAAAATATTAAACCCGAAAAAATACGAACCGGTTCCGTATATAAAGACATATTAGTTTCATGGCTCGAATCGCAACGTTTAAATAAGAAAGAGTCAACCTACGCACACTACTATCAAATTATCCATACACACTTGATTCCCGACATTGGTTTTATAAAAATCGAGAGAATGTCAACAAAGCTAGTTGAAAAGTATATTACTCAACTGCTCGAATCAGGAAGAATTGACGGAACAGGAGGCCTTTCAGCAAAAACAGTTAGTGATATTCTTGCAATTATTAAAGCGACCATAGAATATGCTAACTACAATGATTATTTGCTACAGTGTAACTTAGATAAGGTATATATTAAGCAGCAAAATACGGAAATGAGAGTTTTATCTATTGATGAGCAGCAAAAGCTAACACTTGTGTTGTTAGAAGAGACTGATTTAACTAAATTCGGCGTATTACTATCTCTCTATACCGGCATTCGCATCGGCGAAGTATGTGCTTTGAAGTGGGAAAACCTAAATGTTGTCGATGGAATTTTGTCTATTAAAGAAACAATGCAACGAATAAAGGACACATCTAGCTACAGCACATCTAAGACCAAAATCGTTATCACAGAGCCCAAAAGCAAGTGTTCAATTAGAGACATTCCGTTACCTTCGTTTATTACATCAATTGCCAAAGGCTTTCAATGTAGGAAGGATGCGTATGTTTTGACAGGAGAAAAAAATAGGTACATTGAGCCTCGCACAATGCAAAATCGGTTCAAAGCATTAATCCGCGAAAGCCAAATAAACGATGCTAATTATCATACCCTGCGGCACACATTCGCAACAAGGTGTATTGAAGTCGGATTTGAACTGAAAACCCTTAGTGAAATTATGGGACATTCAAATGTCAATATCACATTAAACAGATATGTTCACTCATCTTTGGCTTTAAAGAAAGAAAATATGAGTAAAATCTCATATGATTCCCTCCATTCGCCGTCAATAAAATAGTCAAGTAGAGGCTCGATGTGCTGTATTGCCACAGACTTCGAGCCTCTTTTCCTTAAGTAGTTTACTTTACGAAAAGCAAAAATTACAAATTCGAAATTGGTGGTGGACAATGATCAGAGGAAAGTGGGTAGTTAGTCCGGACTATAAGGACAGTTATATTGAAGTTCTTACAGAGAATTTGCTTCCGTTGAGAACCAAAGCTGAGATCACACAGGAAGAGCTGTCCGCAATGGTTGGCATATCCAGGCAAACCTACTACGCTATAGAAACTCGCCGGAGGCAAATGTCATGGAACACATATCTTTCGCTAATTTTGTTCTTTGACACAAATGTGGCAACCCATTCAATGCTAAGGGATATCAATGCATACCCAATAGACTTAATGATAAAAATGTCGGGACAAGGGTGATTCCTTAGCATTTAATCTCTGTGGATGGAAAGGAGGACTAAATGGAGTCGAATACGAAACTCGACAGGAAAACGGTGATAAAGTCTACGCTCTTTATCACAGGCTTTTGGTCGTTGACGGCTCTACTGTTTTGGGGATTGTTTAAGTTATTTGACACCATTGACATTAGTGCCGCCATTACTTCTATTGTTAATGCGTAATAAAAGACGAAAGGAAGATCGTATGAAACGGACAGGACTGACAGCCGAGCAGGTTGAAGAAAGTCGCAACAAACATGGGTCAAATAGTTTAACCCAGATACCCGCGGAGCCACTTTGGAAAAAAATCCTTGAAGGATTTAAGGATCCAATGATTATGATCCTTCTCGTTGCTCTTGCTGTTCAGGTAGTGTTGTTCTTTTTGGGACAAGCTGAATGGTTCGAACCCGCAGGCATTCTGATTGCAATTATGATTGCAAATGGTGTTGCATCGGTCAGCGAGAGCAAACAGGAAGGTAAGGCTTCCGCACTTAAAGCGGAGGAAGAAGCAAAGGAAACAGCCAAAGTCATTCGTGATGGAAAATTGGAAGAAATCCATGTAAGCGAAATTGTCGTTGGAGACATTGTGTATCTTCAAGCAGGTGATAAGATTCCTGCTGACGGTATCGTAATTGAAGGCGAACTGAAAGTTGATCAGGCAGCATTAAACGGGGAAACGGAAGAAGCCGACAAGATTCCCTGCGTTGATGGTGCCTCATATGATGTTAAAGACCTTCTTAATAGGTACTATGCCTATCGAGGCACTGTTGTTTGCGGCGGCGAAGGTTACATGGAAATCAAAGTTGTTGGTGATAACACCTTGTTTGGAGAGCTGGCGCTTGAAGTTCAGGAAGAAACAAGAGAAACACCGCTACAGGTCAAGTTGGGTAAACTCGCAAAACAAATCTCTACATTTGGTTATATCGGTGCAATAGCCATCGTCGTCGGTGTAATGGCGAAGACATTAATCACAGGCAGTATCCCTTCTGGTATCTATGAATGGATAAGGCTTATCATGAATGCCATTACTGTTGCTGTTACGATTATTGTCTGCGCTGTCCCGGAAGGCCTGCCGATGCTTACATCCATTCTACTGTCTTTCCAAAGCATGCGTATGGCAAAAGACAATGTCCTCGTTCACAAAATCAATGGTTTGGAAACAGCAGGCAGCCTAAGCATTCTCTTTAGCGATAAGACTGGAACCATTACAGAAGGCAGACTTTCTGTTGTGGAAATGGCAACGGGTAATGTGACGGTATTTAATGCTCTTTCAAAGATGCCCTCAAATCTTGCTCTTGATGTGATTACTGGTATTGGTGTCAACAATAGTGCGGTCGCAAGCGATGGAGCCATCATTGGTGGTAATAGCACGGATCGAGCGTTGATGTCGTTTCTTATGTCTTCTAATGCCGTGAATAGTATGACGAAGGAAGATGTTAGAGCTTTTAATGCGTTTGACTCCAACAGGAAGATGTCGAGCGTTACCATCACACGTGATGGTAATAGTGTAACCTATGTTAAAGGCGCACCCGAGAAGATCATTGAAAGATGTACCCACTACATTGACGAGAATGGGGAGATAAAGGAACTTGTCGAAAAGAATTATTTGACATCTTATATCGATGCTCAAGCTGGTCGTTCCATGCGCCTTTTGGCCGTGGCAAAAGTTGATGGGACAAGCGAAGATGCAGAGCTGACATTGGTATGTGTCATTAGCATCCGTGATAACGTTAGAAAAGAAGCAATTGATGCGATCAAGGAAGTTCAGAATGCCGGAATCCAAGTCGTTATGGTCACTGGTGACCGAAAAGAAACAGCTGTTGCTATTGCAAAAGAGGCAGGACTGCTACAAAGCAACGACGATGTAGCACTGACTTCTGCTGAAATGGCAGAGAAATCTGATGAAGAACTCAAAAAGATTCTTCCTCATCTGCGTGTGGTTTCTCGCGCCCTGCCCACAGACAAGAGCCGTCTCGTGAGAATTGCCCAGGAGCTTGACCTTGTCATTGGTATGACTGGCGATGGTGTTAATGACTCCCCGGCATTGAAAAAAGCCGACGTTGGTTTCGCAATGGGAAGCGGAACCGAAGTGGCAAAAGAAGCCGGCGACATCACTATCCTTGATGACAACTTCGCTTCCATTGAAAAGGCCATTCTCTACGGTAGAACGATGTTCAAGAGCATTAGGAAATTCCTTATCTTCCAGCTCACAGTAAATGTGGCGGCTGTGCTGACATGCTTTATTGGCCCTCTGCTTGGTGAGAACGTCGTGTTGACAGTCATTCAGCTGTTGCTGATCAACCTCGCTATGGACACTCTCGCTGCAATTGCATTTGGCAGTGAGCCCGCTCTCAAAGAATATATGAGAGAAAAACCCATTCCGAGAAACGCAAGTATCATTAGTAAGGAGATGTTCACTCAGATAATAATTAGCGCACTATATATTACATTTATCTGCCTCTCTATCCTCTTCTTGCCGCCGATCAGAAATCTGTTTGGCAATGTTGACACAACTTATCTGAAGTCGGCACTTTTCGCAACATTCATGATGGCAATTACTTTCAATGGATTCAATGCAAGGACAAGCCATATGAATCCGTTTGAGGGTTTGGGAAGAAACAAGAGCTTCCTTATTGTCATGTTTGCAATCTTCGCTATGCAGTTTATTTTTGTCACATTTGGAGGAAATGTCCTTAGTGTCGAGAGCCTTTCGCCGATGTCCTGGCTTATCTGTGTGGTTCTTGCCTTCCTCGTTGTTCCTATCGATATGATAAGAAAAGCATTTACCAAGAAGTCTAAGGAGTAAATCGAATATGGCGATTCAGCGTGGATAAAACCGTAAGGTCCTTTGATGACATCCGCAAATGGATCAGGTTTTAATTGGGGGCTCTACTCGGCTCCCCAGGCGCAAGTAAGATAGGAGGATTTTGAATATGTCAGTTAATCTTGTAAAAGGACAGAAGGTTAATCTTTCAAAGCAAAGATACGGCCTGTCAAAACTCATGGTTGGACTTGGCTGGGACGAGATTCAGCAGAAAAGAGGGCTTTTCGCACCGAAACCGCAAGATATTGACTGTGATGCTTTTGCAATCCTGTTAGGCTATGATGGGCATCTACTTAATCACGCGACAAAGCTCACTGAATGCACGGTATTCTTCAATAATCTTCGTTGGTCGAATGGATCCATTCAGCATATGGGAGATAACCTTACCGGAGCTGGCGAAGGTGACGATGAGCAGATCTTTGTTGATCTCAACAGCGTCCCCAACGATGTGGGTTGCATCGTATTCGCAGTAAATATTTACGAAGCATTCAAACGGAATCAGCACTTTGGCATGATTCGCAATGCGTTTATTAGAGTAGTTGATTATGATCGCGGAGTAGAACTTTGCCGTTTCAATCTCAGTGAAAACTATGCAAATCAGACGGCACTCATTGCAGGCGATATTATCCGTACTCCCGACGGATGGGAGTTCAGAACGGATGGAACAGCAGCGAGAGTGGAGAGCCTTGTTGATGTGGTCTCCGCTTTTGCCGAATAATAAAGGAGGCAAATAACATGAGTGTAAATCTTCAAAAAGGTCAGAAAGTTGATTTGACCAAAGGCAACGCTGGGCTTCGCCGCGTTATGGTAGGCTTAGGCTGGGATGAAGCTCAGCAGACTCAGTCACGTGGACTGTTTGGCGGTCTCTTTGGAGGCGGTGGCAAGGTCGAAGACATCGACTGTGATGCGATTGCTTTCCTTCTCGACAGAAACGGTCAGATTGCGAGCAGACAGGATGTGGTGTTTTTCAACAATCTGAAGCACGCAAGCGGATGCGTAATCCATCAGGGCGATAATCTTACCGGTGCCGGCGATGGCGATGATGAGCAGATCATGGTGGATCTCTCAAGGCTTCCTGCACAGTATGAGCGTATTGTTATTCTTGTCAGCATCTATAAGGCTTCAGAGCGGAATCAGCATTTTGGTATGATTCGCAATGCATTTATTCGTTTGGTAGATGCCGACACGAACAAGGAGCTTTGCATCTATAACCTTTCCGAAAACTATCAAGGTATGACCGCAATGGTCTTTGGCGAAGTTTACAGATACAATGGCGAATGGAAATTCAACGCCATCGGACAGCCCCTACAGATTTGGTCTGTAGCGCAGCTCGCTGAAAAGTACGGTCTTCCGCGTTCTGTGTGGAATCGATAAAAACAAATATAAAAACGGAGGTATATAATAATGGCTGTTAATCTTCAAAAAGGGCAAAGAGCTTCCCTCGATAGCTCTATGAAAATGGCTCTCATCGGCTTGGGATGGGATCCAAACAAGTATGACGGAGGGTACGATTTTGACCTCGACGCTTCTGCCTTCATCTGCGGTGCCAACGGAAAAGTTCTGAGCGACAACCATTTCGTCTTCTATGGTAACCAGGACTTTGGCAATCACACTGTTTGGTCGAGCGGCGACGATCAGACTGGTGGCAACAGCGCAGACGGCGATGACGAGCAGATCTTTATCGACTTTTCGAAGATTCCACCCGAGGTCGATAAGATTGCCATTACCGTAACCATTTATGATGCAGTGAACCGCCGTCAGAACTTTGGCCAGGTATCCAATGCATATGTTCGTGTAGCAAAGATCCAGAATGAGTTTGATACTGTTGGTGAAACCGTTATTCAGTTCGATCTTGAGGAAGAATTTTCTATTGAGACTGCGCTTGTGGTCTGCGAGATCTACCGCAAAAACGGCGAATGGAAATTCAATGCTGTCGCTGCTGGTTACCAGGGCGGATTGGAAGCTCTCTGCCGCAACTACGGCGTCAATGTCTAAAAAAACGCAATCAACTCATGCCATAGTATGGTTGGAACAGTTTTGGCTATACGGATCTTTTCTATAACAGTTACATTGTAGATGGCGAAGCTATTCCGAACAGAGATGGCAACAACCAAATAGCGTAACGAGAATTTGAGAAATAGGCCATAGATGTCTATGGCCTATTTCCCAAAATAAAGGTGAAGCATGAGCATTTATGAGAAATCAATTATTAAAGTATCTCACATCGAGGAAAGTACTAACCTCCTCGGTCCCTATAATCGGTTTGTCATATGGGTTCATGGATGCTGCTTTGATTGCGAAGGGTGTTTAGCTGAAAACACAAAGAACGGAGTATACGAAGAAGTTGAGATCGATTTACTTGCCAAACGGGTTGCTAAAAGCCCATGTGAAGGGATAACCATAAGCGGCGGTGAACCCTTCCTTCAAGCAAATGCGCTGTTGAACCTCATCAGAAAGATAAAATATCAGCGTGACATAGGCGTTATTGTATATTCAGGGTTCACATTGGATGAGTTAAAACAAGATGATGATATGTCTTTACTTCTCCCGGAAGTTGATATTTTGATAGATGGCAGGTATATCAAGGAGTTGGATGATAATCGTGCCTATGTCGGATCTTCAAACCAAATAATACACTACCTCTCCCCCCGGTATGCAAACATCGGGAAAGAGTATTACAGTGCAAACAAAAGACGAGCGGAGATAAAACTAACCGGAACACAAGCAATATTGATTGGTGTGCCATCACATAATGTGCTGAAGACATGGCAAGATATAAAAGAAAAAAGCGGAGGAATGAACAATGATTTCTGAAGTCCAAGTGTTTGCAAAAGATAAAATAAGGCTGAATATCTTGCGGGATGTCTTAGGCGGTATGATCAATGTCAGTTTCCAGCAAAATAATAGCTTACCTCAAGACTATGCCTCGCAGATCCACACTGATGGGAAAAGAGTCTATGTGTTTGGCAAGTTCAATATCTCTGAGGATGCCAATGAAGGTGATACTATCACCATTCGTCCGATTATGATAGATACTCCGCTGAAGATTACTTTCCGTGCCAATGCCAATTTCTCAGGAAAGAAAGCCAGTGTGGTAAGAAATTCCACAAAGATGGTCGAGCAAGAGTTTGAAATTAGCAGTGAAACGCTGTGTTTAGAATTGCTCCCTCAAGGAAAGCAGTATTACTTACTGAAAGTTACCAACGACGGTGGAATTGCCGCAGTACCGGTTCAGAACACGACTTTGCAGCCGCCAAGAAAGCCTGCTGCAAAATCGGAGCCCGATCCAACGCCTAAAAAAGCTCCGCTACAACCTGCAGTTCAATTCGATGAAGTTGTCCCCGCCCAAGAAGATTCTCCTGTCGATGACCGGTTTGAAGGATCTGGCTTAGGTTCAGGATTTGGTGGAAGCGATAGTCGATTTGAAGCGTTTGATGTTGATCCCGTAGCAGTCGTGAGCGACACAACTCCGAAAAAGGATTTTGAACCAGTAGAAGAAATCTCAGTAAGAACGCAAGCGCCAGATCATTATTCCCCCGCGCAGAATGTCATCACGTCCGAATCTCGGCAAGATGATATGGATTTACAGCGGATTGAACAGGAAATATCCGTAATTGAACGCCAGCAGGGACAACTATCACGGAAAAAGCAAAGTGCAGTAGACCATTTGGAAAAGATAGAAGCTGAATATCAAAAAGATTATGCGGCCTTTGAACAAGAGATGGAAGACTACAAATCTCGCTTGGATGCAGACGCTTCGGTCATTGAGCATTATAAAGATCAAGATGTAATGCCCATTGAAATCGTTTTCCAAGAAATCCGGCTCAAGCTTGAAGAGGCAGAGGAACAGATTCGGTTTTTCATAGAGGCAAAACAACGCAAAACCATGGAAATCGAGAATGAGATTAAGTCAAACAAAAAACAGTAAAGAGTTGATCGTATGGATGAGATAAGGCGCCTCGAGCAAGAGATAAATGCCCTGCAAACCCAGCTTCGTCAGCAGAATGCAGAAGCAGCAAGAGTTCGGCAGAGCCTCATAGATGATAATCGGCGAAACTTGGAGTCATACCAAGCTGATATGCGTCGTGCTATCAGAGATCATGATAGTGACACCCAAGCCGAATATGAACGTCTTTTGCGTCAGTATCAAAACTCATTAAGCGCAGACGTCCAAGTAGAACTTGCAAAAATGGATGCCGACTATAGTCGACTCCTTAACGATGTTAAGCGCAACGAAGCTCTTCTCCTTCAAAAAAATCAGGAATTAGAGCAGGCTATTGCAGCCATTCGAAATGATGTTTCTCGAAGGAATGAAGGCAGCAGCCAAGAAGCAAAAGAATACTTGCAGACAGCAACGAGCACTTTTCATGTTATCGAAGCGAAGCCTCACGAAAAGTTCATGCCGAAGCGGCTGCAGATATTCTTCAATGCAATAAAAGACGGTCAACAGCTTTTCAAGGCCGGATTATATGAAGCTGCAACTGCAGTTGCCATCTCTGCGAAATCCGGATTGGAACGCCTTGGATATTCAATAGACGATAAGGTCGAGGAATGGGATAAGCAGTTCGATTTGTTTACGCTCAAGTTGAGCTATTTGCAGAACAAGATTCAACAAGAGCTTGCAGATTGGGAGCAATACACGGGTGATCCTAGCAATGGTAAGGCCGAAATAAGGACTCGCCATTTAATTGCAATAAACTTTTGGTGCAGAGGTGAGTTTGCCAACACTGTTCAGACAGCCAAGAAGTATCAAAAATATGTTTCTACCTTCTCTCAAGTTGGAAAAGAAGCCTATTTGAAGCAACCCGACAGTCCTTCGGTTGATGATCTCAAAAAATTTATTGAGGAGATTGGAAAGACTGACCAGCGATTGTCTGAGCTGAGCGAACTGTACAAGAGAAGGTATGCGGCATCCTGTGAAAGATCTGAGTGGGGTGAAGAAATTATCGACTTCCTCACGACAGAAATTAACCTTGAATGGCTCGAACATCTTACAGGCTTTAAGGAAGCTGCACCAGAGGTGCTTGTTTCGAAGGATTTTCTTGATTTCATCAAGAGCCAGTACGGCGATTTGACGATTACGGAGGATATGCGGGAATGGTTGAAAATCGTTTTTGAAAACTCCTCCGAAAACAAAATCTATGTGTACATCCTTCCTCTCGAAGCACATGGCATTGTTGTAAATCATATTATCCTGCATATTGACTATGGCGGCCCGGAGCAGGAAATGTATTCGAGGGATATCTATCAACACATATGCGAAGCTATTCAGCTAACCGATGAAAGCGATGGCATCGTCAACTACGCCGCAGATGTTAATGAACTAAAAGTAAGCGAAAACAAGGTCTACAGTGAGACGGGAAAAGACTTGGAGCGAATGAAGCGACAAAACAGATAACGAGCAAAGGAGATTTGAGTTATGAGCGGAGAAGCAGGCGGTTTGATCCTTATTCCATTAGCATTGGCGGCAATGCCACTTGTCCTTGGTGGCCTTGCAATTGCAGGTGCCGTGTCTGTGGGAGTCAAAGCAGGTGGTGCCGCTGTCAGATATGAACAAGAACAACGGCAGCGGAGAGAAGAAATCCGACGGAGTGGAGTCGCTCAAAGCATTGGCGATTTTCGCGGAACTATGCTTAACAGCATGAATGAACAGACTTCCTTGAATATTCAAGCCTCCGAGCGGATGATGCTGGAATTAGAAAGCCAGAGAACAGCAATGCGCAGGGCGGCTGAACAGCAGGATACGCAAGCATTCCAGTCATACGTCTCTAATCTGAAAGCCGCTCGAGCTCAAACGATGCAGGCTATTGCGAATACCCAAAGCGAATTCAATGTCTCTTATCGGCAAAAAATCGCAGAAAGCATGGGACTCATTTCTCAAAAAATAAATGAGCAATACTCTATGTATATTGATGAACTCCAGCAACTCCAGGCAGACATGGCTGCAAAAGATGCGAGAGCTCAGGAAATTGCCAATGCCTATATTGAGGAAGCGAGGACACTTCTGGCTTCGCTATCTGATGATTTCGATGGGCAGAAGTTTTCTGGCAGGCAGTTGGCTACGCTTAATAACCAATTCAACCAAGCTGTTACTCAGTTCAATAATGGGCATTATGAGAGTGCCATTGCAAGTGCCAAAGATGTGGCAATAAATACCCTCGAAGAAATCTATGAAGCTGATGCCCAGAAACAGGAATGGGAAAACTATTTTAAGCTGGCTCTTGTGCTTTCTGAAGAAGTAAAAACCTACATTGAGTCTCAGTCAGTCATTACGGAAGATGCAAAAGCATATGCCGAAGAAGCTTCCGGGAAGAAACTTGAAGATGAGATCGTTGGAATAAAGGTCTCTGAATATACCGATAGAAACGCGAAAGGTCAAACACGCTTTGACTACCTGCTTTTTAAGGCAAATGAAGTGTATAGGGCGCTTCGTGAGCCGCAAGCACAACAGCTAACTACTGATCAGCTCAAGCAGTATGTCAGTTTCCTTAACAACGATCTTTATCCAGCAATAGCGATGTGCATTAACAAGGCTATTATCAATATGAATAATGCTTTTTCAAGACAAAATATAAGTGAGGAAATCATCGATTTCTTTGAGGAACACAATTTCACTTTTAGCGGTTACGCTTATGATGATAATTGTCACGACAAGGCGTTACATGTTGGCCTCGAAAACCCTGCCACCGGAGAGGAACTGATCATAACACTGGCTCCCGAACTTTTGCAGAGCGGGGATATTCAAACCCATGTGGATTTAAAGCAAATAAAGGGCGACGAGGCCAACGAAGAAAGAAAAGCTTATTACCGTGAATGTGTTGAAGAAGTTGTCAGGGGAAGCAATCCCTATGCAAAAGTCAACATTAAGTGTAAGAGCGAAACAAGAAATAGGCTTTCAACCGATACGGAAACAAAGAAAAAGCTAAAGAGGTAAGGAGCTAAAGATGTCCAAAGGTCATAAAAGAATAGTGTTGATACTTATAGGGGTTCTTTTAACCGCTGGTTCCCTTATTTGGATGACTTATAGCACATCAAAAAATCTCCCGATTCCTGCCATCACTTTCTCCACCGGGGTAATTGCTATTCTTGGAACTATCAAGGCAATGATGTTTGATCTTTCCAAACGATTTGGATCAGCAAATGCTGATAGAAAAAGTAGGGGTATGAGAAAAGATGTATTTTGACTGGACTTATTTAGTGCTCGTTGTTCCTGCGATGATATTCGCAATGTGGGCAAGCAATCGAGTAGACAAAACATTCGAAAAGTATCAATTGCAGCACTCTGCCAAAAGAATAACGGGCGCTGAAGCGGCAAGGCAAATACTTAATGCAAATGGTCTTAGAAACGTACCAATCGACCTAATTACAGGCAATCTTACGGATCACTATGATCCTACAGCGAATGTAGTCAGGCTTTCGCAGAATGTCTATAACAGCACATCAACAGCTGCTATCGGTATCGCGTGTCATGAAGTCGGCCATGCATTACAATACGCCACAAGCTATCCTCCTGTTCGCCTACGAATGGCAATTATACCTGCGACGAAAATTGGTTCTCGACTATCGGTTCCGCTGATCATTATTGGCATTCTGCTTGGATCTTTGTCTTACTTCTTTACAGTCTTGGCATACATTGGAATAGCATTCTTTGCCCTAAGTACCTTCTTTCAATTGGTTACCTTACCGGTTGAACTGAATGCCAGCAAAAGAGCTTTGCAGCAAATACAGGCCAACGGATTGCTGTATGAAAATGAGATTCAGGGAGCAAAAGATGTATTGACCGCAGCAGCTCTGACATATGTTGCTGCTTTGGCTGTGTCTATAACCCAGCTTATCCGATTCTTGATGATAGTTGGCAGAAGAAGACGATAATTATTGAGCTTGGAGAGGTTGAAATGAGTTCTATTTTTGAACGTCCAGAGTTGAATAAAATATTCTTGGTGTACGGGAACCTCGATGATATGTTTATATCTCCCGATCTTCAGAAAAACAACTTCCGTCCTTTTCTGAATTCCTATCTTCGCAGTTTGGGATACGAGCAAATCGTGTTCTATTCAGGTGCCAAGAATACAGGCAAATATGTTCTGGATGACCGTAGTGCAGTTCTTGCAATTAACAAGAACAAAGGTAAGACTGGAACTGCTACTTCTGGCTATTCACCCGCTCCGAGCGACAGCGCGCCAAAGAAAAAACATCGTATACTGAGTCCTCGAGCACAAGCTCAAGAGTCTCTCGCTTCTAACAATGCAATCAGCGCGCCATCCCAAACGACCAGCTCAACGACAGATATCCTCAGCGACTCAAAGTTGATTTATAAGCAGCCAAAGATTACCCCTGCCGAGTTTTTGGATGACGCAAAAAAAATGATGGCAGATTCAAGAATTAAGACGGCCATTGTTTTTACGTTCTTTCAGGATTTCGTTACAGACGGATCCGCGCCTCTGCAGCAGTACTCAGAGTTGCTTTCGCATTTGTGGGATGAGTATACCCTCAACAGCAACGAGAATATTTGCATTTTCCTTGCGCCTCAGATGGATGCAAACTCTATTTCACACCTATTTGATAACTTGGCAAGCGGTGATGTATTACGCGGCAGATTCTTTAATGACAACAAAACAATAAACAGAAGCTGCACAATCCACATTGGGCTGCCCAACCAAGATGAATTCCGCTATATGCTTGATTATCTTAGGATAGTCGGCGATTCCGGGAAGAAAATCACATTTAGGCGAAGCGAATTGCCTAAAATTGTGTCCTCCCTTATGTATCTAAGCAGAGAGGCGGATCGAGAAGAAAATCGTGCTGGCTATCTCAGCTCGGTCTATGAAAACATTGTTTGGTATATCAAGCAGCAGGATGCAGACATTGTGGAATTTACTGAGGATACAGTAAAAACCATTTACAGCAAGTTCAAAGCAAATGATAACGCTGATCCTATGGAGACTCTGATGAACACCAAAGGGTGGGAATCTGTTGCAAAAAGGATCAGCGAGATCGTTGCAGATTATAATCAGAAAAAGGCTCGTGCGTTAAAAAAGCACCCTCAGAAAAAGAAGCAAAAAAAGGCTGTTTGTTCCAACGAGCGCATTGATACCCCAGATGATGATATAGCATTTGACTATCCCGTTCCCCACTTTGTTATAAAGGGAAATCCCGGAGTTGGAAAAACCACGGTTGCGAGGCTGATCGGTCAGATTTTCTATGAGACTGGCATTCTCAAGAAAGGAATGACGATAGAAGCAACACGTGAGGATCTTGTTGATCGATATGTTGGCGGGACAGCAAACCGCACCAGAGAGCAGATCATCGAGGCTCAGGAGAGCGTGCTGTTTATTGACGATGCCTATTCTCTGCTCGATAAAAGCGACGATAACAATTACCCCAAAGAGGCAATTGACGAAATCGTTGCCGCCATGACAAATACAAAACAGTATCATTTCTGCATGATCATGGCTGGATATCCTGCCCCAATGGACGAGCTTCTGAAAATGAACTCGGGGTTAAGCAGCAGATTCAGCAAGGCAAATATCCTGACAATAGAAGATTATCCGCCCGAACTGCTTAAGACTATTTTTGTCAACAATTGCAGAAAAGATGGCTACAGATTTTGGGGCGACAAAGAAGGTGAAGAAACCCCACTCGATCTCGATCTGTTCTTTAAAAATATGTACGAGCAGCGAGATCGTGCAAATTTCGGTAACGCTCGAGATGTAGTATCCGTAGCGAGGGAAGCAAAAATGCAGTCTTCCCTTAGAGATGATGAGGAACGCTGCATTAAAAAAGAAGACTTTGGCAGTTATCTAAAGTATTTCGAGCAGCATGGTGTGTCGTCCATTGATGATATCTACGCAGAAATCGATCAGTATGTTGGCTTAGAGTTTGTAAAAGAGCTCTTCGACAATGTGCGGTTAGAAATCCTCGATGTGGAAGACTGCAAACGCCGAGGCGTGAAGCCGGATTCTTATCCCGACCATTATATTTTCGCGGGTAATCCAGGAACAGGAAAAACTACGGTCGGCAAGATGATTGGGGAATTCTATCATCTTATGGGTGTTATGGGAGGCTCTGAAACACTCTTTGTGGACGCATCCGAACTTATTGGAAACCATGTCGGCGATTCGAAAAACAAAATCGTTGAAAAGATCCAAGAGGCTATAGATCACAACTCCATCCTGTATATTGATGAAGCTTATCAGATTGCAGATACAGCATACTCCTCCGAAATAGTTGGAGCGATGATGACAAAGATGACGGAGAACGCTGCTGATTTTAAAATGATCTTCGGAATGTACTCAAATAGAGTTGAAGACTTTTTGAAGCTGAATGCAGGTCTCTCTCGACGTGTCCGTATTGTTGAGTTCCCCGACTATACTCCAGAGCAGCTTGTAAAAATCTTTGACAAGACACTTGAGTCACAGGGCCGGACAATAACAGAAGAAGCCCACCATCTCATTGAACTGTTGATGGAATACAAATACAACACTAGGACCGAGAATTTTGGCAATGCTGGCGATGTAAAAAAACTGGTCATTGATATGAAAAAGCTGCTCCTCAAACGGTCGAGCAAAGCAGCGGGTGGAGTGGATCGTTATCAATATACAGCAGAAGATATTCCGGCAGATCAACTCGAATTGATTAAGGATCAGATCAATCCACGCACATTCGATGATATCATGAAGGATCTAAATGAGCAGATCGGGTTGTCTGATCTGAAGGAGATCATCCTTCAAAAGCAAGAACAGTTGCTGTATGCCCAAAAGAGCGGGAAATCAACGTATGGCATCAATCCTGGCTATTACTTTTTTGTCGGCAATCCTGGTACTGGCAAATCCACAAGTGCAAAGCTCTTTGGAGAGTGCCTTCGTGAGCTTGGCATCGTAAAAACAAACAACTTCTATTCTTGTACTGCAAAGGATCTCATCGGACAGTATATGGGAGAAACAGACAAGAAGACTTACGAATTGCTAAAGAAGTCCATTAACGGAGTCCTTTTCATCGATGAAGCATACAGTCTTTCTTATGCCGAAAGTGCGCACTCTGACTCGAGCTACAAGAAAGAGGCTCTGGAACAAATCATCGCTTTTATGGATGATCCAGAGCATCGAAAAAGATGTTGCATAATCCTGGCCGGTTACGAGAAGGACATGCAAGGTCTATATAAATCCAATAGTGGAATGCGCTCTAGAATTGAGGAAGTCCACTTTAGAGATTATAGCCCAGCAGAAATGTATCAAATCTTTGCTTTGTTCTGCCGCAAAGCTGGATATGCAATCGCTGACGGAGTTGAGGAATACTATACGCCGATCTTCAAAAATATGTCGACAATGGAGTATTTCTCTAACGGGCGCACGGCGAGAACGATATATGAAAAGACTGCCTCAAATCTGATGCGCAGAGTAGTCCATTCTGATGACCTTACAGAAGAAGAACAAAAGACAATCCAAATGTCGGATCTTCTGAGTGAGGATGAGTGTTATAGCATCGTGTCGGTTGAGTAAGTCGGAACAGGAGGATTAGGATATGGCAACATTGAAGAGCGGCGAAACCATCCCCCTTTTAGGGAGTGGACAAAGCGTTAGGATTCTCAATTATATTGCCGAGGGTGGACAAGGCGAAGTGTATAAAGTCGCTTATAATGGCGGCGAATACGCGCTGAAATGGTACAGCAAAATTGTACCTACAGATGCGTTCTATGCCAACCTTGCTCACAACATCAAAGTAGGGGCGCCGGAAGAATACTTCCTTTGGCCGCAAGCCATTACGGAAAAGGTCAAAGGTCGGTTCGGTTACATTATGCGTCTGCGTCCCTCCTGTTATAAAGAATATGGAGAATTCCTATTAGGTGATGCTCGGTTTAAGAGTTGGGACTTGTTATTCAAGGCCGCACTTAACATCGTGGAGAGCTATTTTGCCCTCCATAGTATGGGGTACAGTTATCAGGATCTTAATGAAGGCAGCTTCTTTATCAATCCAGATGACGGCGATGTTTTAATTTGTGATAACGATAATGTTGCCCCATTTGGTGAAAATCTCGGCGTCAAAGGCATGCCTAAGTATATGGCTCCAGAGGTCGTGTTGAATAAGACTCGCCCCAATACACACACTGACAGGTTCTCACTGGCTATTATTCTGTTCCGCCTATTCTACATAGACCATCCTCTTGAGGGTAGGTATACCATTCAGTTCCCGCTGACTGATGCCATTGGAGCACAGTTGTTTGGAGAACGACCGGTGTTCATATATGATCCCGATAACGAAATAAACCGCCCCGATCCAGAAGCACACCCAAATGTTATAAAGCGATGGCCTATGTTTCCACCCGACTTAACTGCCGCTTTTACGAAGGCATTTACAAAAGGTCTAAAGGATATCAACAGCCGTATTACAGAGCAGCAATGGCGCGAGGTGCTTATTAAAGCAAGAGGAATGCTTGTAAGGCTCGATGGTAAGGAGCAATTTGTTAACGCATATAAACCAGAAACAGTTCCGCAGGGATGCAGATTGCTACGCACTGAAGAACAGGTAATTGCACTTGCGCCGGATAGTGTTCTTTATAAATGCCAAGTTGACCGCATTAGTACGGATTACAAGACGCCAGCCGCACTGGTAAAAGCCAGTACTTCCAATAAAACCGTATATGGACTTGGGAATCTTACCAATAAGGAGTGGATCTGCACTCTGCCAGGAAAGAATCCTGTCTCTGTAAAGCCCAAAGGTTTTGCACCTTTGATCCCTGGCACCACGGTTGACTTTGGAAACATTAAAGGAAAAGTATTTTGAGAAAGGAGTGAACAATAATGGCAGGAAACGAATTTGATTCTTTTGATTTGGATTCATTTGATTTCGGTGACTTCGACAGCCTCGATACTGGAGTGAATGTTCAGAACCAGCCTGTTGCCACTCCCGATGTTTCGAACATTGTAACATCTCTCAAAAAGAGAGCAATGGTAGTTTTTTTCGTCGTGGATATTTCAGGTAGCATGCGAGGCGCTCGTATTGGAGCAGTTAATGATGCAATTCGTAATGTGTTGCCGGAACTGAAAAAGCGCGAGCGTGGCAATACGGCTGCAGAAATCAGAATAGCGGTATTGGAGTTTTCAACAAGGGCAAACTGGAGAACCCTTTCTCCAGAACCAGTTTCGACATTCCAATATCAAGATATTGAGAATGTTGGTGGTGGAACGAATTACGGAACAGCTTTCGCAGCTCTCAATGAAAAGCTGTCTCGCAAACAGTTCCTCAATGCAACTGCAGGCGCATATACACCGCTCATCATCTTTATGACGGACGGCAAACCGTCAGATATGGGGTTGTATAAAGAGGAACTTGAACGCTTGAAGCAAAATAAGTGGTTCCAATACTCTACAAGAGCAGGCATTGCTATCGAAGAAGGCGCATTGAGCCCAGAATGTAAGCGTGTTCTTATGGAGTTTACCGAAAACGACAAGAATGTTTACGAGGCTAAAAATACTGTTATCCTTGCAAAACAGATTGAACTTGTAACGCTGACCGGCGTTGATTTCGTGACTCAGCAAGGTTCCATTCAAAACACAAATACAGGCGTTGCGCAAAGGACCCCATCGTTCCACTCTGCGTCAACGCCAACTCCTTCACCAGCACCGCAGCCTGTGCGTCCTAATCAACCGTCACCTGCAGCGGTTAATACTCCGCCAGCAAGTCAGAATCCTCTGCCGGAGAGCGCAAGTCCTACACTTCCTATCGGGGAAATCGATTGGGAACACGACTTTGATTTCTAAACGAGGTGAACATATGCAACCCTACATAGAACTTAATGCTCACCATATTGGAAACAGTCATGTTCAGAACGGCATGTCCTGTGAGGACTATTCCGCTACCTATTCTGATGACCAAGTGAGCATTATTGTAATCAGTGATGGTCACGGAGACAAAAACTGTTTTAGAAGTGACAGAGGCGCAAGATATGCCTGTGAAACCGCAATTAACTTGTGCCGGCAGTTTCAGAGCATAACCAATCACATTGATGATATTGCTCAATGTGATTTCGAAAGCCTAATCGTTTCTTTAGAATCAGATCTTGCAGATGCATGGAAGGAAAAAGTCCTTGCAGATGTTACCGCACATCCCTTTAGTACGGAGGAAATGTCGGTTGCATCAAAACAAGCTCAAGAAGTATATAGAAGTGGTCAAAGACTTGAAAAGGCATATGGTTGCACTTTAATTCTCGCTATGAGCACTGCCAACTACTGGCTTTCGATTCAAATTGGAGATGGGAAAAGCATTGCTGCCTATAGAGATGGAGTCTTTGTTGAGCCGGTTCCTGCTGATGAAAACTGCCTTGGTAACAGGTCAACATCTCTGTGTAATTCAAATGCCAAGGAATCCTTCCGACATTACTATAGCAAGGTGAAGCCTATCGCAGCTTTTGTTTCATCTGATGGAGTGGAAGAAAGCTTCGATCAAGCTGGTCTCTATAACTTCTTTTATTCTATTGCGTATTGGCTTAAAGAAGAAGGATTCGATACTGCAAAAGCGAAGGTCGAAGGACTACTGCCACAGATCAGCGAAGGTGGAAGTGGCGATGATGTTAGCGTTGCAGTAATGGTTTCAAAAGAGGATGCAATTGCGAAACCGCGCCAAACACTCGAACAAATCTATGAACGGGTTACTGCATGTGAAAATGTTTTGAATCAAGTCAAGAACCTTCTTGCTGACACAAACGATCGGCTCTCTGAAAAAGATAAAGAGAGTACCTCTTTAGAAAAAGAAATAGCCAAGCTGAAAGCTGAATTGGAAGAAAAAGAGAGTGCACATAAGAAAACAATAGCTGAGCAAGAGGCTCTTCAAAGATCTGTAGATGAGTTGGATGCAAAAGCCCAGCGCGCAGCTGAACAGATGGATAAAGCGTCAAAATATAAGGCTTCTGCTGAACGCTATTGGTTTGCCGAATTTGAAAAGATTGGTCTAAAGTATCAGCCGCCTGTAGAAGCGGTAGAGGTAAATTACCTGCAGGACGATGCGGAAAATCAAAAAGAGGCGGCGGAAGACTCTAGTAATGTTGTTGACGATAGCTCTACATATATCGATGCTTCTGAATCGACTGTAATAGCGACCGGCGAAAGGAATCCAATCGACCAAATTGAACACATAGATGATACTGCTTTAGCCACTCAACCAGAACCCGATTATCCTGGTGCCTACAACGATGTAAAAAGAGAACCAACACAAGAACAGCCTCTTGTTGAGGTAAAAGAAAAGACAGCAAAACATTTTTGGCCCTTTTCTAAACAATCACGGTAAAAAGGAGGTGTAACGGTCATGACTATGGAAGCACTATTCAATAATGTTGAGAATGCAATCGCTCAGTATGAGCAAGCTTGTGAGCAGGAGGAAACGCTGTATGATATGATGCGCGATGCTGAAAATGACATGAATCGATACAGCTCCCAAGCATCGTCTTCTGAAGATGCTTCTGATCAGCGAGCAGCATTAGAGCAAATGCGAGCAGCTGCTCTTAGATATCAACAATGTCAGAACCAACTCCAGCAAGTTCAGGCAGCGAAAAGTCAAGCGTTAAGATACCTACAGGCGACTCGGTCAGAACTCACCAATGTAATTACAAGCATTGAAGACAAATTGCCCAAAATGGATCAAAGCATCAGCACGTTTGAACAGATGGCTGCAAATCCATTTGGCTCCAGCGCCGCAGCGCAGTTGCCGCAACTGCGGGCAAGACGAGCTGAATATCAACAGAACCTGAATGATGCATACACACTAGTTGATAGAATCGATTCCGCACTTAATGGCGGAGGAAACTCGCCGCAAAAAGTACTGCGTAGAAGATAAACCAAAGGGAGGAATAACTATGAAGTTTTTATTTCACAATGACAAGAGCACGATCAAAGATGAATTGTTCCTTCTTATGTTCATTGTAATTTGTATTGGAGCCGGTGTCCTCTTTTACATTTTTGCACCTAATGACTGGATTATCTCAAATAGTACAATTAAAGTCTTTGGTGTTGCTTGGATACTTGCAGGCGTAATGTTTATTCCGGGGTTCATCTATCGCTTGTGCACAAACAATACAGAAGCAAAGAAGAAATAATCTGTTAGGATAGATCATCTCGACGGCAAAATCAATAACTTTATCTTTCAACAAATGAAAGGAGCATTACCATGGGAAAGAAAATTACTGAGGTTAGAAACAAATCTAAAGAAGGTGGCGAATCCTTTAAGAAGGGTGCCGAACAGGGACGCAAGGCCGTTTCTGACGTCAAGCAGATGAAAAGACTGATAGACTCTCTACCTACCGATGTAGATGATGAGATTATCACTGCTGCGAAAGCCGTTGAGCAAGGAACCAAGGGTGATGCGGAACATTATATGCAGTCTGAGGTCGGCTCTAAGATTGAGAGCGGAAGAAAGAGTATGGATGCATCCAACAAGCAGGCAAGCGAACAGGTAAAAAACAACGAGCGAGTACAGCAGGTTTTCCATCAGATGGATGGGGTTGGCGCTTTTGGAAAGAATGCACGATCTGAAGGCAAGGGCAAAATCGAAAGATCAACAGCTGAGTTCAACAAAGCTATTCAAGAAAATCAGGAAAATACAAGAAAAGCCGATGAGGAGTTTAAAAAGAATCTAAGTGATATCAGCAGCACATTCTGATCTCTGATTCACAAAGGAGGTGTAGCCATGCCGAGCCTGTATTATGAAGTCAAAAGAATCCCTGATCTAACATTGAGTAAGTACTCTGCGCTGGATGAAGGCGGTGTTGAAGGCGTGCTGAAAAAGCACGCGGCTTTCTTGCGCCAAATTCACAGAAAGGGACTTCTCAATAAGGAGATTATCCGTTGGATCTATGAGTATAACCCCTCTGCTCCCAAGGGACAGAGAATGAAGATTATTATCAAGTTCGACGGAAAAAATGCTTCTGACTATATGCAGAGCTTTATTGGCTCATCTCCTCTGGCTCCTTATTTCGATTTGGTACAAGTATTTCCAGAGGATGAACTCCCGACCCTCACGGGAAAAGAGACACCTAAAGATCTGGAAAAGCGCAAAGCGAAGACGCTATCTTTGAATCAGGAGTTATATAGGTATCAAGCCTCTTTGATCAAAAAGGAAAAGTTTGCACGCCCTGACAATCCCGACATGGCAGACTTCTATTCAGTGAACAAATGGGAAATGAATGAAGATGCCCGTCTCTTCGGCCTCTTTACGATGATGAAAAAGATGGCCGAGAACTCAAAAAAAGAAGATAAGAGTCAGTGGCGTTGCCTTTATTGCGTTGACGTTGTGCCGATGGATTATGCTGACGCCATTGAATCGCCGTCTATGCTTGGTCCTATTATGGCGGGGCTCCGCCGGATGCTCTCATTACGAGTAGAGAAAACAAGCGCTTCCACTTCTTTCCAGAAAGACGAAAGCGCAGATTATACGCTGGAGAGATATAAAGACTTGGTCAAGACCATTGCGGGAACTCCTCACTTTAATGTCAATATAAAAGCGTATGCACAGAACTCAGATTATGCCAATATGCTCCTTGATGCTGCTGCCTCTGAAGCTTTGTCAGAAGGTTCATATGATGTTGTTGTCGAAACAGGGATGTTTAACGTAAACGAGATCATCAATAAAAACCTGCGGCTTCTGTGCAACACCAGGGCACCTAAAGAGTTGCGGTTTTGGCCAACTTTATTCTTCTTAAAGGAATTAGTTCCGTTTACTACGCTTCCAACATTGTATTCCGGCGAGTCAATTGAAATGCCCAAGGAAACCGCGCCGAGTTACGACGATAGTGGACTCTATCTTGGCAAGGATACCGATGATTACAATGTTTATTTCCCGCTCAAAAATCTGCCAAAGCATGCGTTCTTGGCCGGTGTTCCTGGCTCAGGTAAAACCAACAGCATGCTGCATTTGGTCACAACCCTATATTCGAAATTTGATATACCGTTCCTTATCCTGGAACCTGCGAAGCAGGAGTATCGCGCGCTCGTAAACAAGCCAGAGATGAGAGGAACAACTGTCTTCTCTCCGTCTTCCGGCACAAAGTTCTTGCTGCATATTAACCCGTTCCAGTTCCCGCTGAAGATGTCTTTGGCAGAACATATTCGGAACGTGATCAATGTTTTTGAAGGATCTTTCTCGATGGATCCTCCGATGCCTTTCCTCTTGGATCGAGCTATTGAGCGCGTATACAGGGACAAGGGATGGCTCCCTTATATGATAAACCAAGGAACGCTCCCTTATCCTACAATGGGAGAACTATATGATACGCTCGAGCAAATCCTCGAAGAAACAGACTATGAGGGTGAAATCAAGGGCAATCTAAAATCTGTCCTTCAAGTTCGAATTGGCAGCCTTCTTTCACGAGAAATGGGTGATGTGTTCAATGTCGCAGAATCCTCAATGGCTCCAGAAGAATGGCTAACACGACCGGTAGTTATTGAACTCGAAGCAATGGGAAGTGGCCCCGCAAACTTCCTCACACTTATGCTTTCAACGCTGATTCGTGAAACGCTAAAAGCGAATCCGTTGAAACGAAAAGACGGGAGCAAGAAGCCACGTCATGTGATCTTCTTTGAGGAAGCACATAACCTTATCGGCCCCAAGGCCGAAAAAGAGGCTGGTGAAAATGCCAACCCCAAGATTGCGGCTACCGCCTTTGTCGTAAAAATGCTTGCAGAAGTGCGTGCGCTGAACGAAGCGATTATCATTGCCGATCAGCTCCCGACCGCTATGGCACCGGAAGTAATAAAGAACACCTCGCTCAAGCTTGGTCATCGCATGACATCCCAGGATGATCGCCAACTCCTCGGAAGCACCATGTCTGCGGACGAGGTACAGCTTGAAAGAATGGCGACCTTTACGACAGGTCGTACACTGTGTATCTACGAAGGACTGCTCAAGCCATTTGAACTTCAAATGGAACAGTGGTCAAAAGTCAACGGTATTGTCCATGACGAATTATATGACTCCCCAAGCGATGACAAACTATACGCCATGCTTTGTTATGAAGGATCCCCCTTTGTCAAAGATCTGGAACAGAGTTTTAAGATCACGGCCGATAAATATAACAAGCAATGGGATGACATCACGGAAGAAGTCGATGATTATTTTGACGAATTGGATGATCTCGCTGAAGCATGCGGAGATATAGAAGAAACTCGAGAGTTCTTAGATAAATATGATTGGTCAAAAATCAGCGCGGAAAAAAGAGAAGAAGTTTTAACTCAAGCTCAAAACGCTGCAATTGAAACCGAGGCAAAAAAGGAAGCGTTGGAGGCACAATTTCATCGTCTCTGTGATGCTATGGAGGAAGTCATTTTTAGCCTCTCTTCATATAAAAAGCAGAATAAATACTGTGAAGATCGGGTTCGTAATCTTGTCACAGAAAAACTTTATGGCTACAAGAGCTTCGCTGAAACTGTAAAAGAGCGATTTGGATTTGAGCGTTCTGCTGAACAGAAAGCCAGCCGTACTGAAAAGCTTAAACAATGGGAGTAAAAAACGCTGAACTAAGGAGGTGAGCTAAGCTTTTGGGACAACGATATGAAAAGAGCAAGAAAAATGTCTCGGACAATAAACAGACATTAGAGAGATTACATGGGGATAAAGACACTCTTCATAACGAGTATGCCCCGCTTAGCCTCCTCGATAGTATCCAAGGCATGTTAGATGATGAAGCGACAGATGCAATTCAAGGGGTAAGAATTGTTGGGGAGCTTGAGTCCCAAAGAATCGAATCCGAAACGGGCACTGCAGAGAACGAAAAAAGCCAGATTGTCGGGGACATTGATAGTGAGATTGCGAAACTCAATGCTGGCTTAGAAAAGTTGCATAGATCGGGAAATATAGAATTTGGAAAAGCGGCAGTTGAGCAAAGTAGCCAGGAGTATAAGAAACAGATTGATAAGTTTAAGGCATTGAAGAACGAACTCCTTAGTGTCGTAAGTGGAAGTGATTCCGCTGCCGTAGAGCACATTATTCAGAACAATTCTGAACTTATTGAAACTCTATCAAAAGAGTCAGCTAACGAGTACGGCTCAAATGAGCACTCAGCATTTGCTGAATTAGAACATTTTTATTCTGAACCAGCTAAACAGACTGAACATCGTCCTATTATATCTTCTCATGAAGGTGCTATAAACGCAGTTATGGAGGATGTTAGGCTGGGCTCTGGAAAAGACATTTCACGTGAACAGGCAGAAATGCTTTTATCAGGCGTTAGAGTCTTCTCGGGAGAAGAATACAGCTTAGTCAGAAAAGCTTATAACAATCCTAATGCACCACAAAGCGATATTGCGGCTCTGAATGCCATAGATACATACATTAATTCAGCTCCAAAATGGGAGGGAGAAGTATTCCGAGGAATCAATGTTTCACGTAGTACTGCCGATAGAATCCTGTCTGATCAAACAGTAGATATGCTCGGCCCTTCAAGTTGGTCAAGCGAACTTAATGTAGCGGAACGCTTCTCAATCATGGGGAGCGAACCAGTTCACATGATATTTGTACTGCCGGAAAACAAAAGTGGAGCGAGCATTACCCATTTAGCGACCTATAACGGCGCAGAGAGCGAGGTAACAGCCCCCTCGGGAGTCCTTTATTCAATAGATAGGTATGAGAAAGCCAGAACAGATAATAGGGACTATATCTATGTTTATGTCCATGAATAATGAGGTGTATTGAATGACACGAGAAGAAGTCAAAAAACTATTTGAAACCGATGAAGATGGGCGCTTTGTTGATCTTGTTATTCCTGCGGTTGGGGAATTCGAGGAGATAGATCTAACAGGGAAAAAACGTCTCGAACTAACTTTGGACGAAATTGTTCGCTTAAAAACCTATGCTGGAAGACTATACGCAGAAGTGGAATGACTCTACTGTTATGTGGGTGAAATATGGGTCAAAGATACGAGAAAAGCAAGAAGAATGTCTCTGAAAATAAGCAGACACTGGAACAGCTACATACAGATAGAGATACTCTTCGAAATGAATATGCCCCGCTTAGCCTTCTCGATAGTATCCAGGGGTTATTGGATGATGAAGCTTCAGATGCAGTTCAAGGCGTCAGGGCTGTGGGTGAATTAGAATCTCAACGTATAGAGTCTGAAACGGATACTGCAGAAGAAGAAAAGAAGCAGATTACCGGAGAGATCAGTAGCGAGATTGCAAAACTCAATGCTGGATTGGAGAAGCTTCGCAGATCAGGGAATATTGAATTTGGCAAACGAGCAGTTGAACAAAGTAGTCAAGAGTATAAGAAACAGATTGACAAATTCAAAGCACTTATAGGTGAACTTGGAGAATCAAATGGAGGCGCCCTTGACACCGGAGGTTCGACAGACGGTGTTCAAGCATTCTTTGGCGACGAAGGTCTGGAATCTTATGCGGAACAAGGGATTCCTTCGGAGACGGCATCATTTGATAATCCGCTTTCAAGTGGATTGAATTCAACAATGTCTGAGTACCCAACAATAAGTGGGGCTCACTCAATAGAGGATGATTTAATAGCCACTAACCCAAACTACTCACACACAGATCCAGATTCGCCGTGGAACAACAATTGTCAAAGATGTGTATCTGCCTATGAAGCACGCAGACGAGGATTTGATGTAGAAGCACAACCAATACCTTCAGGGATGGACTCCCTTCCTATTATGAGACATCCAAATGGCTGGCCAAGTGTTTACGAAGGAGCCGAACTGATTGACTGTTCTGCGAACTCTGGAACAGGCGCTGCTATCAATATAGAAAGCCAGATGGAAGAATGGGGCAACGATGCTCGGGCGATAGTTCGTGTTCGCTGGAAACCTGAAAATGGCGGCGGTGGTCACGTCTTCATCGCTGAAAGAACAAACGGAACAACTCGCTTCATTGACCCACAAAACGGAGAGACTGATGCAAGATCATATTTTGATTTTGCCAAAGGAAGCGAAGTGTTCTGCATGAGAATAGATAACCTTCCGTTCTCTGAAAGAATACATCAGTGCTGTTCAAGCCGTGCGGCATAGGAGGTAAATATGATTACATTCGAAGAAGCAAGAGCAATATATGAAAAACAGTATCCCAACTACGCAATTTCTTCTGCATTAGATGTTGGCAATGAGTTTGTTATTTCCTCTCGAGATAAGGAAAGCGGAGAAGAATTGGACATATCCCCAATAGCAATTAATAAAGAATCAGGCACGATGAGATTATTCTTCCCTCCAATGAATATGGATAAACTCAGAAACGCCGTTCCGGTAGACTTGGAGTAAGGACTCCTAATACTTAATACTTCCATACGAGATCATTGGAGGATAGAACGATGGCAAGATACATTTGTTCTGATTGTTACAAAGAGTTTGAAAGCGAGCAAAAGCCAGAATACTGCCCCGGTTGCGGTGCAGATGCCGGTAAACTGCAGCTGTTGACGCAGAGCCAGATCAATGATGAGATGGAAACTACTATGGGGAATCTGCGCCTGTTGCTCAACCTTCTTGACGCATATGTCGAGAAGGTGCGTGGGATCAATGCCGACTACAAAAAGAGGCTGGATGCTATGCAGGCCAGCCAAAGTAGCCAGATCAAGAACTGCGATGACAAACACGCCCAAGAGCTCTCAAAAATCGAATACGAGAGAACAAGTGTACTTGAAACTGTTGAAAAGCAGTATAAAGGAACTCTGAGCGCTGAACAGAAGAAAGCCGACTCCTACAAACGTCAGCAGAATGAGACAACGGAAAACTCCCGCAAATACCGAGATGAGATGCAGAAGCGCGTTGACAACGGCAGAAAGCATATCGACCATATTATGGAGGAAGTTCGGAAAGCCGAAGCGCACATAATCCCGAAAAAGTACCACAAGATGGCTAAGCAGCAGAATCCTCCTGTTGTTGAAATTGCTGCCACAACAATGGATGGCATCATGGCGATGCATCCACAAGTTTTGGCCGATCAATTGAACGTGCTTAATGAGAAGTTCATTAGGCGAATCATAAAGGCAAGTGAGATCAATCGGAAATTCATAGAGTTTTATTCGATGAGAATGAAGGCAGAGCAGCTCTACCAAAAGGAACTGGCAGAGCTTAATGCCATGTTGCCGGATAGCGATTCAAAGGCGCAGAAAATGATTGCGGAAGCTCGTCAGCGGTTCAGCATGCAAATGTCCCAGCATGAGAAGGATACTGCAAAGAATAAGCAGGATTATATTGCATACTGCGCAGAGACAAATCAGAAGTATGACCGTCAAAGAAGCGAGGCAATGACTCGGCATGCCCAGCAGAAGAAAGGTCTGCTTACACAGCATGAACAGCAACTCAAAGATTTAGATACAAGTAAAAAAAAGGATCTGCTTGCATCCTATCAAGCGATGCAACAGACCGTTCTTTCCAAAGTGTCGCCTCAAGCTATTGCCGATACAGTAAAACTGCAGAAAGCAAGAGCAAAGGCATTAAGGAATAATTTTGCACTTGCAGATTCAGAACCCGAAAATATTACTGTTGGTTCTCTTGAATACAAATTAGACCGCATCCTCGGTAACCGCTTGGTTTCAAACTTCATGACCACGAACTACCAGGCGGTGATTAACGGAAACAGCTTTGTTTTCCCGTTCACAATTGGTTTGAATCAAAACCTGTGTTTGATGTTCAAATACAACAACTCCCAAGCAGCACAGGCAAAGGATCACATTCAGACAATCTGCCTTAATGCGTTCCTTTCTACTCCTCCTAACAAGATGCGTTTCCATTTCTTTGATCCGCTCAAGTCAGGACAGAGTTTTGCGGTTTTCAAACATTTCGAGGATGACCTTTCCAGGAGCTACAATGTGATTCTCGGAGGCATTCAGACCGAGACAACCGGCATTGAGCAGCAGCTCCAGATAATTGTTGATCACATTAAGACAATGCAGATCAACACTTTTAAGGGGCAGTATAAGAATATTCGAGAATACAATGCTGCGAATACACTTAATCCACAGCCATATAATATCGTTGGCATTATGGATTTTCCTGCCGGTTTTTCTGCAAAGGCAGTTGACTTACTCCAGCAGATTGTTGCAACTGGTAAAGAATGCGGTGTTTATGCGGTTATCATGTGCAACACAGATAACATATCAACTATAGATGCCAAAGCCCAAGCACAGCTCAAAAACATAGAAGCTGCTGCAACAGTCTATTCATTGCGACAGAAGGGATACTACCTCGAAGAAAAAAGTGGCATCGATGAAAACATGATCTTCACAATTGACGCTCCTCTTAGTGTACAGAAGATTGTTTCTATCGCCCCAATCATGAAGCAAGGCATAAAAGATGCCGGTCGAATTGTCATTGACTACAAACACATTGCTCCTCCCGCAAGCAAGCAATTCCAATACAGTTCTGATGAAGGCTTGGTCATTCCAATCGGAATGAGCGGCGCAAGCGACATTCAGTACTTAACCTTGGGACAGCCCGGAAGTCAATCTGTTCATGCTTTGATAGCCGGTCAGATTGGAAGCGGTAAGAGCCGTCTCCTTCACGCAATCATTACAAGCAGCATACTCCAATACTCGAATGAAGAACTCGAGATTTATTTGGTTGACTTCAAGAGCGGAACAGAGTTCAAAATCTACGCCGATTATAACTTGCCCAACTTCAAGGTAATAGCCATTGAGAGTGAGCAGGAATTCGGACTGAGTGTGTTGCAGTACATCATGAAAGAAGGCGACCGGAGAGGACAACTCTTCAATAGCCTCTCGGTAAGCGATATTACTGCATATAACAGCAGACCGGAAGCCCGAAAGAGCGGAAAGCTTCCGAGAATGCTTGTCGTTATTGATGAGTTCCATGAGCTTTTCAATAGTGCAAATGCAGCGGTATCGACCGAGGCTTCTCGCTTGCTTGATAATATTTTGAGACTAAAACGAAGCTTTGGCGTTCATGTTATTCTTTGCACGCAGTCCGTTAGAGGTCTCAGCGAGGTCAACGAGGCTGCGATGGCGCAGATCGCTGTTCGAATTGCTTTGAAATGCCCCAGAGAAGATGCTGAAATCCTCCTTGGGGCTGGAAGTGATGCTATTGCACAGATTGAGGATAATGACGCCGGTTCCGCTATCTACTTGCCGGCAATCAGCACTCCAAAAACCAACAATAGGTTCAGAGTCGGTTATATCAGCCAAGAAGCTCACAATGGCATACTCAAAGCAGTAGAGGCGCATTACGCAAGAAATGGTAGCAAGCGTTGGAATACCCGAGTGCTTGTTTCTGATGTTGCAGACAGCAGAGACAGCGTTTTCCAAGAGTATTTGAAGCGCAACAAGCTAATCGTTGAACCGCGGAAGATTCATTTCGGAGAATCACTTAATATTGACCGTAGCCTTGCCGTTCCTTTCGAGACGAGAAAGAATGAAAACCTTTTGCTTGCAGGTAAAGATGCGCAGAAGGCACAGAATCTTCTCTTCTTCATCACTTTGGATCTCGTCATGCAGAAACTGAAGGCCCTTAAAGAAGGACAGAACCCGTCACAGATTTATGTCTTCAACTTCAATGATTCAGACGAGAGCAGCATAACAGACAGGCTTCAGGAAATGGTGCTACTCCTTCCCGATTATATTGAAGGATCAACTGCATATGATGCCGTTGATCGGCTGGAAGAAGTCTACAACTTCTATCAGAATAAAGAAAACGACGGCTCGTATGTATGGATTATTCTGTCCAACCTTGGACTTGCATCCGATTTCCAGAACGGGCTGTACAGTAGCAGCAGTCAAGGGTTCACTATGCTTGATGAGATTCTACGGAACGGCCCGCAAAAAGGCGTCTACACAATCGCGTGGCATGATGACCTCACGCTATTCAATCAGAAGTTCCCGAACATGATCGATTCCTTCAAGAAACGGATTGCGTTCAATCTGAGCGACGAAGAAGCTTTGAATTTTGCCGACGTTGTAAAGGATCCGAGCATCAACAAGAACAACGCAGTATACTTTGAAGCCGGTCGCGGTAAGCAGAAGTTCAGACCTTATTCAACACCCAACACCGAATGGTTCAATGAAATCATGGATAAGATTTCCTGCGAAGATGTGTTTTAATGGAGGTCGAGAATGATTAAGGAATTCGAACTTGGAGAGTTTGATCTTGACAGTTTCATGAATGAATCTTCAGAAAGTGAAAGTGCTGCTACAAGTACCGGAGAAGGATCCTCTCGACAGATTGTATTTGTAATAGACGCTTCCAATAGCATGCAGGGGCATAAGATCGGAGCGGTGAATGATTGTGTAAACAATATCATCTCTAAACTCAGGTCGCTGGATCGAAGCCAAGAGAACGCCATTCGCATATCTGTAATAGGGTTTTCAACCAGGCTTTTCAGATGGACGGATTCCTTTGTGCGAGCATCAGAGTTCAAATACAGCTATGTTGAGATGGTTGATGGATTAACTGATATAAACGCAGCTTTTAATGAATTAACTATGCTTTCCAACAACATGGAAAAAGCAGCAAAAAAATATGTTGTTCTCTTCTCTGATGGGCTTTTTACTGAAGACTATTCTGAAAGTATGGCACGATGGTCTCAGGCTGAGCTATTCCCGGAAATAGAAAGGATCGCCGTTGTTTTTGACGATGATCTTCATGACACGCAGAGCTTAGGCTTTTTTAAAGAACTTGTAGGTGCTGGGCTAATTGTTCCAATATCAGATCAAGAACAATTACTATCGGCCCTGCTGAAATAAGAACAGGGGGGAATATGGGATACATTGTTGTCGGTGCGATAATCCTTATCGCGTTTATGCCGTTCTCTATTCGAAACCAAACAAAATACAGGCAAGAGCAGATCAGCAAAAGGGCTTCATTACTTGGGGTCCAATTAGACTTCGAAGAAAGAAAAAATTAATCGTGGGGATGAGCACATATGACTCAATATAACAGTATAGAGGATGCCATTCTTGCTCTCACGCAGAAATTCGGCATAGATATATTTGAAAACACGCCTCGCTTTATTGCGATATTGAGTGATTATGCACCCAATCACACTTCAGAACAGGCAAATGTTAGAGCTTTTGCCCGAGCAAATGGAATGGCCCAGATTGTCACCTGCATCAAGCGGAAGGATAGTTACTCCACCCTAATGGCAGCGGTATGTGAATGTGCTGTTCAATCTACGGATGATATGGAACAACGTGGTGTAATGGTAAGAACGGCAAAGGCCATAGCCGCCGCATTTGACAAGCGATATGAAAAGTGCGCTGATCCATCCTCAGTATATGCGGAAGGGATGAATTTCTTTCGAAGATTTCCAAAAGAAAAAAACATCCCTGTGGCTGTGCTATTGCTTGAAGAAGCGTGGAGCCTGGGTTGCACTGATGCCCTACTGTACTTATCCAGCACATTTCTTAAGGGCAAAGGTGTTCCAAAGAACGCAAAAAAAGGAATGCATTATCTTGAACTTGCAACTGAATCTGGGAACATTAGAGCTGGTCTTGACTATGCAGAACATCTATGGAAAGGCATAGACGTTGATAAGGATATACCTCGAGCGGTTGCAATTCTAAAAAAACTAGCGGACAGCAACGCATTTTTCATGCTGGGAGAGATATTTCGAGAAAACGCAGAGTATGAAAAAGCGTTTAATTACTATCTGAAAGGCGCGAAAAGCAATCATGTCTATGCACAGTTTTCGGTTGCGTTAGCCTTTGCAACCGGTCAGGGTGTAAAAAGAGATATGCAAGAAGCCAAGAGGTGGCTGAAATCTGCTGCCTCGTTGGGGCATGGCGAAGCGCAGCATAAATTGAAGGAGCTCGGAGAAAAATGGGATTAGTCGAATACCTGCTAATTGCCGTAGGCGTAATTGCAGCTATATTCCTTATGGTAACAGTCGTCCGTCGAATTTCGGCATACTATCGACAGCGGCACAATATGAGTGTTTGGGCCGGGGTCTTTATGCTTGCTGTCGCAGCGGTAATCGCTGCATTTGCAGTTTACCATTATCAGGACGTTAATATCCCTCTTATTGCAGCCGCAGGTGTTCTCTTGCTTCTTACGGCCTTTTTAGATATTCGCCATGCAGGAGCCGGGATGGGCTTTCTCGCCTTACTGTTCCAGCTTGTTCTTGCAGCAGCGTTTATTGCAGTAATTGTAGTTGCGGTGATCCTATATGTGATCCGAGCCCTCCGACGTGGCGACGACTTCGTTCTTGATGCAGTGACTGGAACAACGAGTGGATTTAGAAATGGAGCCGCACTATTCTTCCGTTTCTTCATTCCGTAATCACAAACAGCAGGCAAGCCACATATACTGTAGAAAAGTGAGGCTTGCTTATGGGTTTTGTTATTAAATTCTTAGCGCTAATTCTGATTACATTTATGACTTGTAAAACATATGAGAAGCGGGGAAAGAACGAGCGCCTAACGATGTCAATTTATTTTGCCGTTGTTGCAGTAGTTTTCTTGCTCTAACATGACTAATCCCGGAGGTAAAATAATGCAGAACAAATTCATAAAAGATGATATCCAGTATAGAGTAGGAGGTCTGTTATACACTCCCGCTTTGAACGATGGCATCATAGCGAAAATAGTAAATCATGAGTTAAAAAATCTTACCTCCCTTGCTTTGTGCTTAGAAGACTCTATTAGTGATGACAGTCTGGAGAAAGCAGAAGAACAATTGAAGAATACACTAACCACTCTAAGCAAAAGCAGTGCGAATCTCCCGTTGCTGTTCGTTAGGGTTAGGTCAGCAGATCATCTCGCAAAAATTCATACTTTCCTAGGTGAAGTCGAATCAATTCTCACGGGATATATTCTTCCGAAGTTTGATTTAACAAATTGCTATGCTTATTGCCAGCTAATCCAGGAGTACAATTGCGGAAGAAAAGATCGGCTTTATATTATGCCAATTTTAGAGAGCAAGACGGTGGCTGACATTGGTAATAGGGTAGATATTCTTTGGTCAATAAAACACCATTTAGACACTGTTCACGACTACATTCTAAATGTAAGAGTAGGTGGAAATGACTTCAGCAATATGTACGGTCTGCGAAGAACAGAAACCCAAAACATTTATCAGATCGGAGTAATCAGAGATATTCTCGTGAACATCATTAATGTCTTTGCATCAGATTATGTGGTTTCAGGCCCGGTATGGGAATACTTTGGCACAGACGATTCCAAACTGTGGGCGGACGGCCTTCGCAAAGAACTCGAGTTGGATCAACTGAACGGTTTTATTGGCAAAACAGCAATCCATCCCTCGCAGTTGCCAATAATATATGAGAGCCTTAAGGTACGCAAATGCGACTACGATGACGCATACAACATCGTCAATTGGTCTGCCAACAGTCTCGCTGTGGCCAAGAGCTCAGATGGACAAAGAATGAATGAGGTTAAGTGTCACCTTAAATGGGCAAGGAAAATATTAACCCTTGCTGAAATATATGGTGTTCGAGAAGAATAAAAATCCAGGAGTCGGACTTTTGTATGATAAGATATCAAGAAAAAGACATTTTAAAAATTGCAAAAAGAATCAATAATAGTAGGCGCCCATATTTGTTAGTGAATCCTTTGCAGGCGAAACATATTCCCGTTTCACCTTCTACGGCATTGCAAATGATGACAAGTCTCGGAGAACTGGTTGCCGCTAAGTATGGTGACGCAAGACTTGTTATTGGCTTTGCAGAAACGGCGACCGCCATAGGTGCCGTTGTTGCAAAAACAATATCGGACGAGTGTTTGTACATACACACTACCAGAGAGATTGTCACGGATGTCAAAGACTATATTCTTTTTACCGAAGAACATAGTCATGCAACTGAACAGAAAATTGTTGCAGACAATCTAAACAATTTCTTCTCCAAGACGAAAACTATCATACTTGTAGACGATGAGTTTTCAACGGGGAAAACCCTCATTAATATGGTCAATCGTTTGAGGGCCTGCTATCCTTCAATAGTCGGGAAAAAGATAGTAGCGGCATCAATTATCAATCGTCTCTCCGAGGACAACCTTCAGAGATGGCGTGACGAAGGCATTGAAAGCGTTTGCTTACTAAAGCTTGACAATACTGACTACTCCTCTGCCGTTGAATCCATCAATGTGGAGGCTGCATCACTATGTTCAAATGAGTACAGCCGTTCCGGTTATTTGACTTCTGTACTTGCGCAGAGTCTTCCTGACCCAAGATTGGGCGTCGTCATTTCTGACTACTACGAGTTTTGTGTCAGCAAAATTGACCTGTTAAAGAGCCATTGTGCCTTTCGGGGAAAAGATGTTTTGATCCTCGGGACAGAAGAATGTATGCTGCCGGCGTTGTTGATCGGAAAAGCAATTGAAGACGAAAAAGATGTAAAAAGCATCAAATGCCATGCTACAACCAGAAGCCCGATTGGAGTAAGCAAACTTCCGGGATACCCAATTGAGACGGGATTCCGTGTTCACAGCTTATATGATTTTCGAAGAGATACCTTCATCTATAATCTCCAATCATACGATGTCGCAGTGATCATTAGCGACGCAAAGGGAGCATATGCTCGCGGCTTATTCGAATTGAGCATGATACTCAAAGAGTTTGGGTGTCAAGAAATCTTGTGTTTGGCAGGTACCGATGATGTTTAGTACTTATCACCCTGAAGATGTCACTATCCTGTTGAAAGATATAACAGGACTTGTTAAGCCTTTGGGAACAGCAGAAAGAGAAGCGTTCATACAAAGTGGAATCCATTACTCGGAGATGCTGCCATTGGAATACAAGCCGTCTCCTGCATATATGTCTACATATAATCGAGCCTTATCAATGAGCTCCCAGATCACAGCTGACGCGGTAGCGGTTGTCGCAGAGAAAATTTGGAACGACAAAGGCAAAGATGTGGCGTTGGTTTCTCTCGCTAGAGCTGGCACTTCAATCGGAGTGCTAATCAAACGATATTTGCAGGCAAAATATAAGGCGGATGTTCAGCACTATACTATCTCAATTATACGAGGCAAAGGAATAGATAGAAACGCAATGAATCACATATTGGAGGGTCATTGCCCAAATTCAATCCAGTTTGTTGATGGTTGGACTGGAAAAGGAGCTATTCAAAATGAGCTTATAATGGCAATGAGGGATTTTCCTGGCGTATCACCCGGACTTGCCGTTCTTTCCGATCCGGCATACATTGCCGAAAAGTGTGGAACGCACGATGATTTCTTAATCGCCAGTTCGTGCTTGAATTCTGTGGTTTCAGGCCTTATAAGCAGAACTTTTTATCGTTCAGACATCATTGGCGAAATGGACTATCATGGTGCCGCTTTTTATTCAGAGCTGCGCGGTGAGGACCTCACGTATCAGTTTATTGATACAGTAGAAAAATGCTTCCAATTCAACTTGGACTGGCACATAGAACAGCAAGCGGAGACAAGCGGCATGGATGAAGTGCAGAGAATCTGCAAAACTTTTGATATAGCTGACATTAACTATGTTAAGCCGAGTGTTGGGGAAGCAACAAGAGTTTTGTTAAGGCGCCTCCCTTGGAAGGTACTTGTTCACAGTCTTGATGATTATGAGCACCTTGGTCACCTATACCAATTAGCAAAAGAAAAGAATATAGAAGTTACCGAATACCCACTTATAAACTATCGAGCTTGTGGGCTTATTAAGAGGATAGCCGATGCCTAATGAATGAACATAATGGAGATTCCCGATGGTGTCAGTCTTTAATAGCTTATAGAAACAACAAGTATTTGCTGATTAAAGGAGCTAAACATGGCAAGAGTATGGATGAACCATTGGTTCAGTACTGCTTACAACATAATAAACCTTATCAGAGAAGCCATTCCATACATTGAGATAATCGGAAGCAATGAACACCTGTATTCTCCGATTATGAATGTATGTGATGAATGGTATCAAGAGCCCGTGCTTAAAGGAGAACAGTATGTTTCTTACTGCCTAGACTTTTGCCAACAACACGGTATCGACTTGTTCATGCCCAGGAGAGAGATGGTGTCTATAAGTCAATACAAGGATCGATTTACTGCCGCAGGAATACGGGTAATGGTGGACGATTATCAGTATGTCTCCATCCTTAACCAAAAGCACAGAGCCTATCAGTTCTTCATGCAGCATGATGTTGGCGCAATTCCAGATTTCTTTATTGCAACAAATGCCGAGCAGTTCAAAGAAGCTTATAAGAAGCTTTCTGCGAAATACGAATGGGTCTGCTTTAAATTCGTACATGATGAAGGCGGAAAGAGCTATCGGCTAATTGACAATAATCGCAAAGGATATGCAGCCTTGTTCAAGAAACAAACGACTCGTATCAGTTTTGACGCAGCAGTTGAGGCTTTGTCTGAAAAAGGTGTGCTCTCGCCGATAATGATAATGCCATTCCTCCCAGATGAAGAAATTAGCGTTGACTGCTTGAAAACATCCAGAGGACTTATTGCGATTCCTCGAATAAAAGACTCAACTCGTATTGAACGGGTATGTTATGATTCGGAAATTTTGAAGACTTGTGAAGATTTTTATACTCAAATTCCTCTAGAATGCCCTTGCAATATACAGTTCAAATATTTGGACAGAATCCCCTACTTGCTTGAAGTAAACACAAGAATGTCCGGAGGCGTCCAGATGGCGTGTGCGGCCAGTAATGTCAATATTCCTGCTCTTGCTGTGGGTAAGTTGCTAGGTATCGATATGCCTTGGACAAATAAGAAAGAAGAAAAAAGGGTCACGCATGTTGAGGTACCGGTCGTATTAGATAGATAGTCGGAGATGATGATTTGATAACACTTTTTTGCGATCTTGATAATACACTCATTTATTCACACAAGAAAAGCCTTAATGTTCCGAAACGAGTAGCAGAAATGCTTCACAATAAAGAGCAGAGCTACATAACAAGAAAGACTTTTGACTTTCTTTCTTCTTGCCGAGAGGTTTCGATAGTTGCGGTAACAGCAAGAACAATGGCTCAATATGACAGAGTTTACAAGCTGCTGAATTGTCTGCACTCAGAATATGCACTTATCTTGAACGGGGCGGTGCTTTTAAAAAACGGGCTACAAGACAAATCATGGCTTGCAAACTCAATAAGGGAAGTTAGAAATTCAGAGCCAGAAATGAACACGGCCAAGAAACTCTTGGAATACTATGGCGGCAAGCCGGTGAGATACAGCGATAGGTTTTTGACCTATATTGATGCTGCCGACCCGCCTAAGCTTTTAGAGCACCTTGAATGCTGCATTGACTCGAATCTAATAAACACATTCTGTGACAGTAGAAAAGTGTATTGTGTGCCAACTGCAATTAACAAAGGAACTGCCGTAACAAAGTTCAAAAAGCAATTTGAAACTGGTGTCACTGTGGGAGTCGGAGATAGCATGAATGACCTCTCCATGCTTGAAAGTGTTGATATTCCTATCATTCCTCATTCAATGGCGTGTTATGTTTCGAACCCAAACAGAATCGTAGTAGCTAAATCGGAAGTGTTATCTGATGCTGCTTGTGACGAAATCAGCAAACTCATTAAATCCGATACAGGATCCTGTTGAGGAAAATGCCTTTTACAAACGATTCCTTTTATATGATTGTAGATATCGTCCCAATTCATACATGGAGATATATTTCCACTGTAAAAGACGGAATTTGGATGGAATAATAGAAAAATGTATAGATATCTGCTATAATAGAATACTGCATTTACAGGATGGAAACTTCTTGATGTCGAGAATACAAAGTGGTAAGGTGAACTCATGGATATAAAGGCAAAACTTCGCCCTTTCTATGTGGCTAAGATGCTCTATGAGCAGACAGACGAGGATCACTATCTGACGATAGCTCAGATCATGGAGCAGCTCGAAAAAGACTATGGTATTTCAACCTCTCGCGGAACTGTGGGTGATGACATAAAAGCACTCCAGGAGCTCGGAGTTGAAATTGAGGTTGTCCCTTCGACGCAAAAGCGTTTCTCGCTCATTGGCCGGAGATTCGATCTGCCTGAGCTCAAGACATTGATTGACGCTGTAGAGTCTGCAAGATTCATACCTAAGAAGAAGAGCGCCGCCCTGGTTGAAAAGCTCGGTTCTCTCACAAGCCAGCATAATACGGAGAAGCTTGTTCGCAATGTTGATGTAGAGAATCGCCTCAAAGCCGACAACGAGAAGGTCTACTACATCATGGAGGCGTTGAACGACGCGATCAATGCCAGCAAGAAAGTGTCGTTCCAGTATTTCACCTACAATGTACGAAAGGAGCAGAAGCTGAAATACGATGGCTACACCTATGTGTTTAGTCCGTATAAGCTGATTTGGAATGGCGATTACTATTATGTGGTTGGCTTCTCTGAAAAGCACAAAGGGATCGGCAGTTTCCGCGTAGATCGCATTGCCAGATGTCCCAAAATCCTTGATGAAGACGCTGTGTATCCTCCGAAGAACTTTGACCTGAATGTCTACCTGAACTCAATGTTCCGGATGTACAACGGCCAGAGAAAGCAGATCGAACTGGTGTGCAGCAACGATGTTATGGATGCAATCATAGATAAGTTCGGCAAAGATGTTCATGTGCTGGTCAATGATATGAAATCCTTCCGCGCCATAATCGAAACCTCTGTTGGCAGCGTCTTTTATAGCTGGATATTCGGGTTTGGCGGAAAAGTTGTAATTAAGTCTCCCGAAGATGTTAAAGACGAGTATTCTAGCATGGTACTCAACGCTGGTAAGTCTCTAGGGCTATTTGAATATGGAGAATCTGAAAACCAAACCGTATAAGGAGTAGACAAAAAGTGGATAAAAGCGCCGTATGTTTTTGCGCTTGATTTCACAGAAGATATCAGCGAGGCAAAGCGGTAATTGTAGTTGTAAATTTATAGGTATCATGCACCTGTAAGTATCTCCATAATTAGATAATTTGCAAAGATGAGGTGCGATCAATTGATTGCACCTCATCTTTGCCTTGTGGATATCCTCTTGTAATTACCTTAGAAATGAGTATAATAACATTATGGGATTTGAAATCCCATATAGAAACAGAGGTGCTGATATGAGAACAAAGAATCAAGAAACTCTGGACAGGATATTGAAGTTCGTCAACAAGTATTATCAGGAGCATCACAGCTCTCCTACGATCAACGATGTTGCTGAAGGTGTCGGCGTTGCCAGATCCACTACACATCGCTACCTTCAGGAGCTGAGTGATCGCAACCTGATTGACTACAGCAGAGGTATCTTGTCTGCTCCCCAGAGCGCCAAAATGAAAACGGCCTATGTATCCGCCCCGTTAGTAGGTTCTATTCGCTGCGGCAATCCGGAGGATGAGGAAGAGTCGATTGAGGAGTATGTCAGCCTCCCGGTCTCTATGTTTGGCAAAGGAGATTTCTACATTCTCCGTGCCAAAGGCGATTCCATGGTGGATGCCGGAATCGATGAGGACGATCTGCTTGTTATCGAGCGTAATTGCCCTGCTCTCGAAGGGGATATAGTCGTTGCGCTGGATGAAGACAACCAGAATACGCTGAAGCGATATGCCGGCTACGACGAGGACAGTGGGTATTACATCCTCGAATACGAAAACGAGGAGCAGTACCCAGGCAAGACCATAAAGCTGAGAAGCTTTCAGGTACAAGGCGTTGCTCGGCACGTAATAAAATCACTCTAAACAATAATCTTGATTCGATGGGAGATGTGTTGTTTTGAATGCAAAAGATGTGAAATGCCCCATTTGCGGCACAGTCAACAGGAGTCTCGATTTAGATGAGACCGACGGATGGATGGAATGTGAGAGCTGCCATAATGCCGTTCAGATATTGGCGTACGCTAAAACCAAGCGCGTTCCGGTATATCAGATGGCAGATTGCAATCTCCTCGTTCCGTTGAGCAAGAAAAGATAGAAGGAGAATGGCGATGCTGGAGGATTGGACGATTTACTCTTGGTATTGCCCAAACTGTAAGACGCAGGTAGCGGGGCTAAAAAACAAGAAAAATCAAATCAGAGTTATTTGCACAAAGTGCGGTGTTGAAATGGTTCGCACAGTTGTGAGCAGGCGGCATGATGTGATTGATATGTACGCACCGGCAGGAATGGAACATAGCGACTTGGAATTGAGGGAGTATTGATATGACGATGTTAGAGGCTTTTGTGAAAGAGCGCAACGAAGCGCTGTTCAGCCTTGACCGCGAGAAGATCGAGGCCTACATGATCAAGTATGGAGAAACGGAGATATCCCAGACCCCCGATATTGTTTTCTGGGCATCCGTGTACAAGGCCATCTGCAGCATCAAGGATGCGCCGGAGGCCATTGTAAGTAAGGCAAAGGCATGGCTGCACGAACACGGCATGAGTCTTAATCTGGCTGGGTGATTATCTCCCCTTGATCTGCCTGAAGATCATCGAAGCGAGTTCCTATAACAACTGAATCAACGACATCACGACGGAACGGTCGGGCTGAAACAGGGCCGCGCTAAATCCGCTTCCAGGTCACTTGATCGTGGGCAGCAGCCCGAACATGAACCGGTAGTTATTCCAGACATACGTGAGAGGCCACCGGCAAGGTAAGACACTATAGTTCTATCTATAGGTCTGCCTTGTCGGTGGCCTTTTTTGTTTTTCACCGACATCACAAATACATATTCGCAGCCTGAAGTACAAGGGCCAAGGATACAAATACGCTGATTTCAAACTCTTTTGAAAAAGCAGTATGGGTACCCTTAGATTTCTGCGCCCTTTTTCAGGCAGGCAGCGTCGGGAGTCCTTTTCGCCAGCGTAGTTGTGTCCTTTGGACCGCAGCAGGCGGAAAGGACTTTTTATGTGCGCCCAGTGGCTCTGCTATATCGCTGAATATCCGTGATCTCCGAATTTTTGATTTTTACCCAAATTCAAAAATTCAAAGGAGATTACAAAATGGGAATCAATTTTGCATATGCGAGAAAAAAGTTTTCGGAAGCTCAGCAGAAACTTCGGAAAGAGTACAAAGCTGCGGGGATGACAGATGAGCAGATTCTTGAGATGTATGAGTATGATCTGCATCAATTCAACAGAAATCTTGCGTACCAACGTCATACGCAGCGCTTGGGCATCCTTGAAGAGCCTGACATGGAGGAAGAGGGCCACAACCCTTTATTGCATAAATTTATTGATGCTCTGACTGTATATCAGCAACCAACCGGGGCTGTTAAACGCTGGTGGCTTGACGAGATCGAGGACGCAGACCTAATAAAAAGTCTAATGCGACTTACGGATGATGAACTTGATCTAATTGATATGCTTGCGTTCGGCGGTTACTCACAACGGGAGATTAGTGAAAGAACCGGAAAAAGTCCCACCGCAATATGTCTGAAGCTGAAGACGATTCGAAAAAAGTTAAGAAAATCCGAATAAGACTTAATTTTTCCCCTTTCTCGTGATCTACCACTTGAGGAGGTAAATCTCCTACAACGAGAAAGCGAGGAAACAAATAGTCGATGGATAGCAACTGCAAGGAAATAGAGATTTGCCTTTGTCCTAAATGTGCAAGTGCCTTTTACGATATTCCATCTTACAAAATCATGAGGAAGAACCCGTATCAGGTCAACAAGGATCTCTGTACTTACTGCAACAGCCGCTTTGGTTATGACTTCCTAATCTCCAAGCGGGCAAATGTGCAAAAGCCCAGAAAGCACGTAATTCGCACATTGGAAAGTGGGGCCGAAAATGAATAGCATTATAAATGAAAAGCGACTCTTTTCAGCCCTATGTACTGTGTGTTCCCTAAATGAGGTGGAATTATGCAGAATCTGATTTCGAGAAAAGACGCCGCTGAGATTTTGGGAATCAGCGTGAAAACGCTGGATCAAGCAAGGCTCAATGGCCTGATTGCCTATGTGCAGTTCGTTGAAAACGGCTGTGTCTACTTCACGGAAACTGCGATTGATGAGTATATCGCAAAATGCACCCACAGGGCAAAGCCATCTGCGCCGACACGCTCCACGTATAGAAAGCGAAGGGGCGAATAAGAACAGGAGGACGCTAAATGGCAAAACGGAAACCGCTCCTTCCGGACTACGGAACCGTGCAGATAAAGGGAAAAATCTATTTTAGAACCCGCCTCAGTGATGACGAAGGAAATCGAATCTCATTGTATGCCGCTTCGCGTGAGGAGCTCTACGAAAAGGTCATGGAGGTTGAAAAACAGATCGAAAACAAGACCTTCCGGAGAAGTACCCCCACGGTAAGAGAATACTGTGAAAAGTGGCTTCTTATGAAATCAGCCAATGTTCGGGAAACTACGATGATTGACTACCGCTCCAAGGTAAAGAACCATATCATAAAACCGCTTGGCGATATGAAGATGGGAGATGTAACCGCAGACGATATTCGACTGGCAATCATACCGGCCTCGAAGCTTTCATCCTCTGTGTTTAAGTCAGTCAATGTTCTGTACAAATGCATTTTTCACTCTGCTCTTGAAAGCAAGGTAATCGACAAAGACCCCACGATCTATCTATCACCGGAAGGTGGTGGGGTCCCTCAAAAGGACCGAATTCCACTTACAGATGAACAGGTTGAGAAGCTGCTCCAGGCAACGAAAGGGCTTCCTCCCTATCTTTTCGTCATGTTGGGGTTGTATGCAGGCCTCCGCAGAGAAGAGATTCTTGCCCTGAAATGGGACTCTGTCTACCTAGATTTGGACGCACCATATCTGACTGTTTGCAGAGCGTGGCATACGGAGAATAATCGGCCTGTTATCCTAACAGAGCTGAAGACGAATGCGGCAAAGAGGAGCATTCCACTTCCTCCACGACTTCTTGAGGCGCTCAAAGAGGCGAAGGAATCTTCTACATCAGATTATGTTATAGCCAATAAGGATGGACAACCTCTCACATATACGCAGTTCAAGCGTCTTTGGACCTATATCACAACACGGACGGCGAAACCTCGAAAGGCAAAGAAGCTTGTCGGAGGAAAGTATGTGAAGTACACCATTTACCCCGTTCTGGGAGAAAAGGCGCGCAACAACGGCAAGGTAGTCTACAGCTTGGACTTTGAAGTGACACCGCATCAGCTTCGGCATACCTATATCACAAACCTGATCTTTGCGTCTGTAGACCCCAAGACAGTTCAATACCTTGCCGGCCATGAAAACAGCAAGATCACTATGGATATCTATGCTAAGGCAAAATACAACCGTCCTAAAGATGTTGCACCTATGCTGGAGCATGTTTTTAATCAGTGGAACGAGGCAACAACGAAGTGAAAGAACGGGGGCGGGCATTGCTTAAGCCCGCCCCCCTTGAAGTAAAAGGAGAATTACAATGGCAAAGAAAAAAGTTATTCCGGAGTACGGCAAAGTCAAGAAGAACGGAACCGAGTATTACAGGACGAGAATTCTGGACGCAGACGGAAAGCAAGTTGATATCTACGGTAAAACATGTGAAGAGGTCTACGATAGAGCACAGGTTGCCTCCAGAGCGGTAGCTGATGCTATTTTCCGCAAGAACAATCCGACTGTAAGAGAATACTGTGAGAAGTGGCTTAAGATGAAATCGGCCACAGTCAGGCCGAACACCCTGGAAGGATACCGAAAGGCTATGGAAAGGCATATTATTGCGCCCATTGGAGATCGGTATATTGATGAAATCACGGCGGATGATTTGAAAATGCTTATGGTTCCTGTCTCGAAAATGTCTAAGGGCCTCTATGGAACAGTCAATATGCTCCTGAAATGCGTTTTCTACTCAGCAATAGAGAGTGATGTAATTAAGGATAACCCCGCAGCGTGTATCAACCCGCGAGGCGGTAAGGCGAAGAAAGAGAAAGTGGCTCTCACAGATAAGCAGATTGGCACTTTGCTTGATACAATTAAAGACCTCCCCCCTTACCTGTTTGTAATGCTTGGACTGTATGCTGGTCTCAGACGTGAAGAAATTTTAGGTCTGCAGTGGGACTGCGTACATATTGATGAAGACATCCCCTATATTTCGGTTCGCAGAGCATGGAGGTCTGTTAAAAACCGCCCTGAAGTGACAACGCTTCTGAAAACTCCTGCAGCAAAGAGAGACATCCCTATCCCGCAGATTCTTGCTGATTGCTTAAAGGCTGAAAAAGAAAAATCGTCTTCTGATTATGTAATCTCCGACTCAAATGGTGAGCCGCTGTCAGACTCTCAGTTCTGCAGACTATGGCACTACATTACAGTCCGCAGGGTTAAGGAAAGAAAAATCTATCGGTATATCAATGGCGAAAAAATCCACCACACCATTTCACCTAAGCTTGGTGAGAGATGCAGAACGGACAAGAGCATCTACTATACACTGGATTTCAATGTGACACAACATCTTCTCAGGCACACTTATATCACGAATCTGATTCATGAAGGTGTTGACCCGAAAACGGTGCAGTACTTGGCCGGACACGAGAATAGCAAAGTGACTATGGACATTTACGCAAAGGTCAAATATAATAAGCCGTGGGAACTGGCTGCGGTAGTAAACGAAGCCTTTCAACCTTCAACAGAATACAGGGAGAACCCTGCTTCTTAGATGGGTTAACTCATAGGGGAAAACGGGAAGTGAGTCTGCGAAAAGCCTTGAAAGCACTGGGAAAAATGCAATAATACTGATTCAGTACGGCCTCAAGGCCGCCCGCCGCGCACCTCAGTTCAGCAAGCGCTGATCGAGACTCCAAAATGCCCAAAAACCCCGGAAACTCAGCAGTTTCCGGGGTTTTTCTTTTTTGATGCTTCTGTTTCCTTTTGAGGAAATTTGATGCTCTCTATCCCCTTTTTAATGGGTCAACCATAGGGGAAAACCGGGCTTGGAGCGCGGCAGCTGGGCTTTTTTTATTTCCGATATCTTCTCTTGTCCGTGGTAAAAGCCTCTGGTTTATCAAAGCGGCATCGGCGTCCGGGCGATCAGAATGACCGCCAGAATCGCGCCCGCAAATGCCGCAGCCCCTATGACAGCCAACACCTTTTTGCTGAGCTGTTTCTTCGCTGCCTTGCAGATCAGCGCAGCGCAAGCCACGCTGACAGCCGCAGACACAAGTGCAATGCCCAGCGTTTCCCATAGCCACGATAGTTCATATAGGATTTTCATGCGATCATCACCTCCTGCTCGTTAAACTGGAATTGAGATTTCACCCGTTTTATGAGATTGAATAACGGTTATAGCTTAGCTGTAAGTGGGCTTACAGCAAATATTTTTCCGGCGTCGCGTACTCCGCAGTGCCCCAACCATACGCCAAATTTGTTTATATTTGTTTATATTATATCCGGGAATGATAAAAAGGTCAACTCCATAGAGACGGATAGGCTCCCGCTCGAAAGGAGCGGCTGGACTCCCCGCCCCGGTTCGATGCAGACCCTGCCGGCCATCCGGGTGATCCTTTTCAGGTCTGAGAATCAGAAACGCAGTAAAAGCCGGGAGGGCCCGAAGGGTGCTCCCACTGCGTAGCGTATTGCCTTGCGGTGAGATACAGCTTCACTGTACCGGCAGCTCTACCGCAATGACAGTGCCATTTTCCGAGCTTTTCTCCACCCAAACGGAGCCGCCGTGAAGCTCGGCGATCTCCCACACCAGCGATAGCCCCAGCCCCGCACCGCCGTATTCGCGGCTGCGGGACTTGTCCACCCGGAAGAAGGGCTGGAAGATGCTGCGCTGATACTCCTCCGGGATGCCGCAGCCGGTATCGGAAACACGGATCAGGAGTTTTTCCGGCTCCTTTGCGACCGTGACCCGCACCGAGCCGCCGGGACGGTTGTATTTGACGGCGTTGCTCATGATATTTTGCAGCACGCGCTGAATGTTCAGAGGGCTGCCGAGCAGGTGCCAGTGCTCGCCCGCGGGCGGATCGGAGGTGAAGACGATGCCGCAGTCCGCCGCCTGCGCGGAAACGACCGTCTCCGCGCCCTGCAGCACGTCGCGCAGGTCAAAGGGCTTGTGCTCGGTCTCGACCTCGCCGGCTTCGAGCTTGCTCATGTCGAGCACGTTGTTGACGAGCTCGAGCAGGAAATCCGAGGTCGAAAGAATTTTGGAGAGGCAGTTCTGCACCCGCGCGGGATCGGTGATATTCTCTTCGGCGATCTTCGTCATGCCGCGGATGCCGTTGAGGGGCGTGCGGATATCGTGACTCATACGGCGCAGAAAATCGGTCTTTGCGGCGTTGGCCATCGAGGACTGCTCGGCGGTCTCGCGCAGGCGCTGCTGGTAATCGATCTCCTTTTGCTTCTGCGCGGTGACGTTGCGCGAAAGCAGCATGACAGCCGTGACCTCACCGGTCTGACTGCGGCGCTGCGGGATGAGCAGTACCTGAAACCACTGGCCGTTCATCGACTCGAAGGTATCGCCGAGAAAGCGCTGGTCGCGCAGACGCTCCGGCGCGGTCGCGGCGCTGCAGAAATCACGGAAGGCGTCGCGCTCCCTGGGGACGATGATGTGGGTCGTGATGGCCTCGAGCATCTCGTCCGCTTTTTCGATGCCGTCCGTCACGGAATGGGCGTAAGCAGTCTGCGTGATGGACTCGTAGGTGTTGGACTGCGGATAGATGATAAGATCGGTCGTGTAAATATTTGCGATGGCGGCAGTGAGGTGATATTCCTTCTCGAACTGGGCGATCCGCTCACGGCGGCGGCCCTGCCAAAGAAGCATGACGGCCATGCAGAAAGCGAGATACAGCCCCGCGGAGATGGCGAGCCGATGCGCGATAGCCGGAACCATCGTGCGCGCGGGGTAGAAGACGTAGAGATAATAGTCGTGATAGATGTCGTGTACGCCGTACCAGACCGTGCCATCGAGCTTGAGCGAAAGCAGCGTTTGGTCATCGGGCAGGCGGTCACTTATGACGACGTTTGTGATGGGGCAGTCCTCGACCGCAAGACCTTCCAGCGCGGGATCGCTGCTGCTGATGACGGTCACACCGTCCGTCACGACGGTGACCGCATCACCGCGCTGAAGGTCGATATCAAGCATACCGGAGAGCGAGAGGGAATACTTGTCGCCGAGAAAGGGCGTGATATCCGCATAGCAGACGATCACGCCGGGGCTGTCCTGCCGCGCGGCGATGGCATAGTCGTAGGAGCGTCCGTCCGCGCTTACCTGATCGGCATAGACCTTTTGCGGGTGGGCGAGGATGTCCTGCGCCTGTCCGTCTGCAAGGATAAGGGAGAGGAGCGCGCTGCGGCCTGCACCGTCTGCATCCGCTGCCGCGGCGACGGAGAGGTCTTCGCGGAGAACGGCGATACCGGTGAGGTACTGATCGCTGAGGTAGCGCGCAAGAACGTCTTCGCGCGTGGTATCGGCGCTTGGGACATAAAGGCCGAAGACGCGGGCTTTGTTGATGAGGGTCTGCAGGTCCTTCGTCGTGCTGCTGAGATGGTAATCGTCGTACTTCTGGCAGGTGCTCTTGACGAGCGCGAGCGTGTCTGCCGCGTCCTGACGGATATTTGCGCGCCCGCGATAAAAGGCGATGAGCAGCGTCAGCAGCAGGAAGGCGACGCCGCAGACCGTCAGCAGCAGCCATATGGGTGGGCGCCGCTTCCTGCGGTCATTCTGCACAGCGGCTGTCGGCATTTGTTGTTCCTCCGTATACGTTCTTCTCCACGTTCAGACCATGGGTACTGATGATGGCGGCAGTGGTGCCATCGGCAGTCATGTCCGCAAGCGCGTCGCGGAGCTTTTGCGCGAGCGCAGTGTCGCCATTTTTGCGAAAGGCGACGCCCTGTGCCTGGCTGCGGAAGCTCATGTTCAGCAAGCGGTATTCGCCGGGATAGTCGTCAAGATATTGCTTCAGCGCGCCCTCCATGCCGGCGGCGGCATCGACATAGCCGCCGCGCAGCGCGGCGAAGACCTGCCCGAGCTCGGGGTAGACCGTGAGCTGGGCGAGAGCGGAGAACTCGTTATCCAATCCGTCGGTCAGGATGCGCTCGGAGGTGGAGCCCGACTGCACGGCGACACGCTGACCCGCAAGGTCCTCGATCGAGCGGATCCCGCTGTCCGCGCGCACGACGATCACGCGCTGGGTGTAGAGGTAGGGACCGGCCCAGAGAAACTCGTCCTCACGGCCATCCATCGTCAGGCAGCACCACAGACAGTCGACCTCGCCCGCGGCAAGACGGGCAAAGCGCTCATCGAGCGCGATCTCGCGAAAAACGGGCTCATAGCCGATGCGACGGCAGGCCGCGGCCGCAATCTCCACGTCGATGCCTGCGTAGCTGCCGCTCACACCGCGTAAAAATACGGCGCGTAGGGGGAGCCGCCGATGATAAGCTGCGGCATGGGATCATCCTCCTGCGGCGAAGAGGCGCAGGAGGTGAGCATGAGCACTGCGCAGAGGAAAAGAAGAGAGAGAAGACGTTTCATAGAAGCTGCTCTTTCATAAAAAGTACGCCGGTGTCGGAGAAAAGATGATTTACGAATAAATTTGCAAAAACTATAACATAAGAGGAAGGATCCGTCAATTTCTGAATGGGAGCTTAGCGCGGATTTAGCGCGGCGGCGCACAGTGAAGCGGAGGACGGAGAGGAGAAGATGGCTGCGAAAAACCAAGCAGGCAATCGGTGTTTTTACCAGAAAAGGAGAACGACTTTTGCTGATTCGGACAATGGAAAAGCGTATGCCAAAGTGATAAGATACAAATCAGGGAGCAAAAGCGCGAAAAAAATGTGAAATGCGACCAAAGCGCGATATCTGCCCGGAAAAGCGCTGCTTGGGCAGAACGGACAAGCCGTTGTGCGATATCACTAAAACAGCAAAAAGTGCCGTCAGCTTTTTTCTATTCTTGACAATAGAATAAAACGCTTTAACGTGATATCATATCAGCACAATAAATCGAATGTGTGTGGATAGGGGATGATGGGAAGAAAACGAGAGAAGGGCCTGCGCGCAAGGCGGACGCTGCCTTGCGGAACAACATTTATCATTCATCATTTCAGGAGGGATCACATGAAAAGAGGTATGCTCAGAAAGCTTCTCTGCACCTGCGTGGTGACGGCTGCGGCCTTTGCCGCAACGACCATCAGCGCGTCCGCTTGCACGACGATCTACGTCGGCGGCGATCTGAACGAGGAGGGGACTCCCTTCGTCGCCCGCACGGAGGACTACGGCTCCGATTACAACAAGCTCTGGTTCATCAGCGAGAGCGGCAATTGGAAACAGGGCGACCACTATGTCGGCTGCCCGGCATACGGCCCGTTCGAGTGGGACTTCACCCACGACAGCTATCGCTTCACCTACTTCACCAACGATATCTACTATGACGGCACCTGTCCCGAGTGCGGCAAAAAGGCCGACCACTACTCCTACACTGAGTT
>OLSA01000097.1_pt1 | contig 68289 bp, 80 predicted proteins | sample 1672731 | NCBI WGS metagenome assembly OLSA01 (sample SAMEA3136718, study PRJEB25190) | human gut metagenome | biome: human gut; feature: human-associated habitat; material: faeces | place: Austria | collected 2013
TGCCCATCATCAACTGGCTGTGCGTGCTGATCGGCTGGACGCTCAAGGATCTTGCCGGTAAGCCCTTCAAGAAGGCTAAGAAGGCTGCGAAGTGAGCACCTGACAGAAACATAATCCCAAACAGTACGCAAACCTCTTAATAAGGAAATACAATTATGACAATGAATCGGAATCTGTATCCCTGTGTGGAATTCGATCTCGATCTATTGGCAGAGAATCTGGCAGCGCTCGTAGAGCGCTGCCATGATTCTCTCATCGAGGTCGCCGGCGTCGTGAAGGCAGTGTCCGCACTGCCTGAGATCGTGCGCGTTTATGAAGAAAGCGGCGTGAAGTTTATTGCCACGTCGCGCGTGAGTCAGCTGCGCATCATGCGCGAGGCGGGACTCACCAAAAAACCGCTGATGCTCATTCGCATTCCCATGCTTTCGGAGCTTCCGGACGTGGTGGAGCTGAGCGACATCAGCCTGCAAAGTGACATCACCGTGCTGCGCGCACTCAACGAAGAGGCGAAGCGGCAGAATAAAATACATGAAGTGATCCTGATGATGGACCTCGGCGATCTGCGCGAGGGCTTCTGGAATGAAGAGGACGCGCTGGACGCTGCACTTGAGGTGGAAAATAAGCTCAAAAACCTGCGCCTTGCGGGCGTGGGCGTGAACTTGAGCTGCTACGGCTCCGTTGTGCCGACCAAGCGAAATATGCAGGCGCTCGTCAGCTTGGCGGCGGACATTGAGCGCGAGATCGGCAGGCCGCTTGATTACGTCAGTGGCGGCGCGTCGACCTCTGCCTATATGGCTTTGAACGGCACGATGCCTTACCGCATTAACCTGCTGCGCTTTGGTGAGATCGGACTGCTTGGCGAGTCAGACAATTTCTCCCCTGATTTCTTACATAAGGACGTGCTAACGATTAAGGCTGAGGTTATCGAGTGCCGCGACAAACCGAGCTTTCCGGTCGGTGAGTTGGGTGTAAATGCCTTCGGCGAGGTGGGTCATTATGAAGACCGCGGCATTCGCCGCCGTGCGATCGTTGCCATGGGGCGCGTGGACTACGGCAACTGCTTTGACCTTGTGCCGCGCATGGAGGGCGTTGAGGTCATCGGTGCCTCGTCCGACCACACGATCCTCGACGTTGAGAATGTGAAGGACAAGATCCACGTCGGCGACGTGCTGGAGTTTGGCATCAAGGCCTATGGCCCGATGGCCTATCTTACACACAGTGACGGGGTCCGCGTGGTATGCAAGGGCGGAAAAGCAAACACCTGAACAAAACGAGAAAGAGAGAAACAACAGTATGCCGACGGTGAGTGAATTTTGGGACGGCCGCGCGCAGAATTACGATGCGCAAGTCGGCGCCAGTTATGCGAAAGCCTATGAAATGACGGCGGATCGCTTCAAACAATATCTCAAGCCGACGGACACTGTGTTGGACTTTGCCTGCGGAACGGGGATCGTGACGCTGGCGGTCGCGCCCGCGGTCAAGTCCGTGCGCGCGATCGACGTTTCCGGCGAAATGGTGCGCCGCGCGCAGGAAAAAATCGAAGCGCAGGGAATGGAGAATGTGACCGTTACGCAGACGGATCTGTTTGATACCTGCCTTGCGGAGGAGAGCTTTGACGCGGTGCTGGCCTGCAATGTGCTGCTTTACATCAAGGATCGTGCCGCGGCGCTTGCGCGCATCCGCGCGCTGCTCAAACCGCAGGGAATGCTGCTTCTGGTGTCGGATTGCTTGGGCGAGGGCATCACGCGCGAGCGCATGACGAAATGGTTCGAGTACAAGACCGGCAAGCGGCCCTATGTATCCTTCGATACGATGCAATCGCTGGAAAGGGAAGTCGCCAACGCGGGATTTTCCGTGCTGGCGAGGGAGAACCTGTTTCCTGCGCCGCCGAACCTTTTCCTTGCGGCAAGAAAAGAATAAAAGAAGAACCGCTTACCGAGTAAGCGGTTCTTCTTTTATGCGATTTTATGCGGCAGCTTATCAAGGAGCCTGCCGCCGTAGCGGAAGGTCAGTTCGCCGATGAGCAGCCCCAGCAGTGCAGCGATCAGCACGTCGCTCGGGAAGTGAACATAAAGATACAGGCGGGAGAGTGCGATGAGCACCGCGAGCGGAATGGCCGCATAGCCGAAGCGCCTGTCGGTCTTCGTCAGGATCGTTGCGGCGATCGTCGAGGACAGCGTGTGCCCCGAGGGGAAGGAATAATCCGTCGGTGAGGCGATCAGCAGCCGCACGGATGGATCGAGCCAACAGGGACGCGGCCGCGCAACCAGATTTTTGAGCACAATGTTGCCGACAAGCAGTCCTGCGAGCAGACCCATCAGCACGAGCGCACCCTGACGGCGGTACTTTTTGCTGCACAGCAGAGCCAGCCCCGCAAGGATCCAGATGATGCCGGCGTTGCCGAGCATCGTGAGCTTCGGCACCACAGCGTCCAGATACGGGCAGGCGATCGTGTTTTGGATCCAGTGCAGAATGCCCCAGTCAAACGCCATGGATTGGTATCTCCTTTTTCAGATTTGGCAGCTTCCTTATTTGTGCAGCAGCGGGGAGAGCGGCTTGTAGATGAGGAAGCACAGCGCCACGTCGATCATACCCTTGGCGAAAGTGAAGGGCATGTTAAAGACCATCAGGCACTCAAGAAGACCGTTGGTCGAGGGACGAATGGCCTGATACATGCCGATGATCGCCTCGAGCGGCAGATTGTAGCACACAACATAGGCGGGATAGACCACAAAGAAGTTGAAGGGGACGGACAGCACTGCCATCAGCAGCGCGCCGGTGAGCGCACCGACGAGCGCGCTCTTGCGGGACTTCTTTTTCTGATAGATGAAGCCTGCGGTGAAGGAAAATACGCTGCCCATGATAAAGTTGAACAGCTCTCCCACATAGGCGGAAGACGTGCCGTGCAGCACGGAGAAGAGCACGTTCTTGAGCAGCGTTACAACGACGCCGTAGACGGGGCCGAGCGAGAACGCCGCAAGCAGTTCGGGGAGATCGGAGATGTCGAGCTTGACGAAGGCGGGGATGAGCGCGGGGATCGGGAACTCGATGAACATCAGCAGGAACGCGACGGTCGAGAGCATGGCGGTCACCGTGAGCTTGTGGGTGCGGCTGACCGCGCGGGGGGTGGAGATGGCGCTGACATTGGATTCGGACATAAAAATACACTCCTTTTTGTCATTTCCCCTGAAAGAACAAGTCTTCCAAGGTGCATGACGCAAAAGAGCGTGAAAATTGCGTGGTAGATCGCGCGCAGCACATCTTCTCTCATCCGGACTGTGACCGTCGGTACCGGAATTTCACCGGTTCGTGCGATAAAAAAATACCGCTTGCGGACTGTAACCGCCGGTGGGGAGTTTCACCCCGCCTCGAAGACAAGTGATTCAGTTGATAGCTTGAGTATACGACAAATTTTCGGTTTGTCAAGAGGGAAAATGCTTTACAAAGACGAACGAATGTTCTATAATGGAAAAGAGAGAGGAGGCGATGTCCATGCGGGGGAGACCCTGTTCCTGCGCATTCACCGGCCACCGGCCGGGGAAGTTGCCGTGGGGAGAAGATGAAAGCGACCTTCGCTGTATCGCCCTCAAGGCGAAGCTGCGCGCCGCGGTGGAGAGCGCCATCCACGAGGGGATGGAACATTTCATCTGCGGTATGGCCGAGGGCTGTGACCTCTACTTTGCCGAAACCGTGCTGGCGCTGAAAAGCACATACCCGCACATCACGCTCGAGGCGGCCATCCCGTGTCCCTCGCAGGCGGACGGCTGGGGCGAAGCGCAAAAATCCCGCTACCGCGACATTTTAGCTCGCTGCGACTATGAGACCATGGTGCAGCAGAGCTACACGCCGGGCTGCATGCAGCGGCGCAACCGCTACATGGTCGACCATGCGAGCCTGCTGATCGCCGTGAACGACGGCGCGCGCGGCGGGACGCGTTCGACGATCGAATACGCCTTCAAGCGCGGTGTGAACGTGCTGGACATCCCACTGGACTGAAAAAGGAGAGGACCATGTCCTTTGACTTCAAGAAAGAATACAGGGAATTTTACCTGCCGAAGGCAAAGCCGGAGATCGTGACCGTGCCGCGCGCGAATTATATCGCCGTGCGAGGGCAGGGTGACCCGAATGAGGAGGGCGGCGCGTATCAGCGCGCCATCGGCGTTCTCTACGCCGTGGCCTACACGCTCAAGATGAGCAGGCGCGCGGGACACGAGATCGAAGGCTTTTTCGACTATGTTGTGCCGCCGCTCGAGGGCTTCTGGCAGATGCCGGACACGGAGATGGTCGACTATGGGCGAAAATCGGATTTTTGCTGGATCTCTGTCCTGCGTCTGCCGGATTTCGTCACGAAAGCGGACTTCGACTGGGCGGTGGAGGCGGCAGCAAAGAAGAAAAAGCTCGACTGTTCGGCAGCAGAATTTCTGACCGTAGACGAGGGTCTCTGCGTGCAGATCATGCACGTGGGTTCGTTCGATGATGAGCCGGAGTCCGTTGCGAGGATGGACGCATTTCTGCGCGAAAACGGGTATGAAAACGACCTGAACGACGTCCGCCTGCACCACGAGATCTATCTCTCCGACCCGCGCCGCGTCGCGGCGGAAAAACGGAAGACGGTCATCCGCCATCCCATCAAGAAGGCTTGAAAGGGAAAAAGGATCGTTCCCGCCTTGGCGGGAACGATCCTTTTTTGTGCATAAAAATCAAATATCGAACACGCCCATCACGGCGATGCCGATGACGACGAGCAGGATCATCGCGTAGTGCTTCCACGAGAGCTTTTCCTTCAGGAAGAGGCGGCTCCACAGCACGCTGGCCGCGCAGTAGGAGCTGATGATCGGCGCGGACATCGCAAGGTGCGATGTGTCCGCGATGGCATAGATATAGGCAAACTGACCGGCCGTTTCGCAGATGGCGCCGATGTACTTCGGCGCTTCTCGCTTGGGCAGCAGGCGATCCTTCTTGATGAAGACCACGTAGATGAAGCACAGCACCGCGGCAAACAGGAACGTCAGCTCGTAGGCGCAGTTTGCGCTGCCCTCGTCCAGCGTTTCGAGCACGCGGTTGTCGGCGAAAGTGCCGGCGGCGTCGAGCAGGCAGTAGGCGACGGGAAGCGCAAGGGCCAAAAAGCTCTTGGAATACTTGCGGTTGCCCTCCGCCTGACGGGCGGCGCGCAGCTCGGGGTCTTCCGTGGCGTCCACCACGCCAAGGCCGATCGCGCCTACGCAGACAAGGACGATCGCGCCGAGGGCGAGCGGGGAATAGTCCTCACCGCCGACGAACAGCAGTGTCATCACGGCGACGAGCGCGCCCGACGAGTTGCAGATCGGCGACGAGATGGACAGTTCAATGTAGCGAAGGCCAAGATAGCCGAGCGTCATCGAGCCGATGTACAGCAGCGACACGGGCAGATACGTCCAGATAATGGACCAGCTGATCTCCGTGCCGCCGACGAAAATTTCGAACGCGGCGTGAAGACCCATCACGGTACCGACGGCAATGACCATCTTGAGGTGGGCGAGATGATCGTCCTCCCCCTGACAGCCAATCTTGGAAAACAGGTCGCTGCCGCTCCAGCAGAGCAGCGCGATCAGAGAAAGCCAGAACCACATATTGAATTGTTAAACTCCTTTGTACTGTTATTTTTTAGAAAGTAAAAACAGCGGTACGCGGGGGCGGACGGCGGCGAAAATGCCGGTTGGTCGCGGGTGTTCTGCGGATGAGCATGAATAAAAATTCTTTCTAACGGATTCTAAGAGGGGAAATCAAAGCGTGATGAGACCGGCGTCGAGCATCTTCTGCAGCGAGAGCAGCACGCCAAGCTTGGCGTGGTACCAGGTGAGACCGCCTTGATAGTAGACGGCGTAGGGTTCGCGCACGGGACCGTCGGCGGAGAGCTCAATGGAGCTGCCCTGCACGAACGCGCCCGCCGCCATGATGACGTCGGAGTCGTAGCCGGGCATCGGCGCGGGGACAGGGTCGACATAGCTGTCGACCGCGGCGGCGGACTGGATGCCCTTGCAGAAGGCGACCATGCCCTCAGGCGAGCCAAGCTCGACGCACTGGATGATGTCGTGACGCGCCTCTTTCGACGACGGAACGACGGTGAAGCCGAGCTTTTCATAGCACGCGGCGACGAACACCGCGCCCTTGACCGCGCCGGAGACGACGCTGGGGGCGAGGAAGAAGCCCTGATACAGCGCAGGCATCAATCCGAGGTTCGCGCCGACCTCCTGTCCAAGTCCCGGCGCGGAGAGGCGATAGGCGCAGCGGTCGATGCACTTCTGCGTGCCGCAGATGTAGCCGCCGATGGGGGCAAGGCCGCCGCCGGGGTTTTTGATAAGGCTGCCGACGATCATATCTGCGCCGAAGTCGCTCGGCTCGTTCGCCTCGACAAATTCGCCGTAGCAGTTGTCGACCATGACGACGACGTCGGGGCGCAGCTTTTTGCAGAACGCGATGGCCTCGCCGATGGCGTCGACCGAGATCGTCGGGCGCGGGCAGTAGCCCTTGGAGCGCTGGATGTGGATGAGCTTCGTCTTATCGTTCAGCGCGCGCTCGATGGCGGGGAAGTCAAAGCTGCCATCTTCGCGCAGGTCGACCTGCGCATAGCTGACGCCGTACTCCTTGAGCGAGCATGGGCTTTCGCGAAGACCGATGACCTCCTCAAGCGTATCGTAGGGCTTGCCGGAGATAGCGAGCATCTCGTCGCCCGGCAGCAGGTTGGCGGACAGCGCGATGGCCAGCGCGTGTGTGCCGCAGGTGATCTGCGGGCGGACGAGCGCGGCCTCGGTGTGGAAAGCGCTCGCGTAGACGCGCTCCAAATTGTCGCGCCCCTCGTCATCGTAGCCGTAGCCGGTCGAGGCGGCGAAGTGTGTCGCGTTCACGCGGTTTTTCTGCATCGCGCCGATGACTTTCGCCTGATTGAGCTCGGCGATCTCTTCGATTCCGGCAAAGCGGGGTTTGAGCTCGTCTAAAACGGCCTCGCCGAATTGAAGCACTTTGTCGCTCACGCCGAGCGACAGGTACATTTCATCTCTGTTCATTTGTCCTCCTCCGGCGTGTCGGGAAATTCAACGCCGTTGCACATTAGAATAAACCGCAGCGGATAGTCGCGGTCCAGATAGTTTTTACTGTACCATTCATAGGTCGCGGCAGGCAGGTGCCGCAGCTCGGGCGCTTCGGTGCGGAAGAGTTCGAACGTCTTCTGATCGCCTGAGAGCAGTGCCCCCAGAAGCTCGCCCTGCTTTTCTTCATAGAGGCGCGCGAAGCACGCGTCCATGATGGCCGCGCAGGCGCGCTCATCGTCCGTGCCGTAGTCCTCGCGATGGGCGAGCCAATAGAGAAATTCGCGCGGGTCGAGGTCCAGCTGCGTCGTGACCTGCGAGAGCTTGTAGAACGCGGCCTTGTCCCCACACTTCAAAATGTCGATGAGGTACGCGACGAGCTGCTCGTCGAGCTCCACGCAGTCGCAGAAGACCTCGAACGCGTGCTTGCCCGCGTCGGGATCAGGGGTACTTTCTGCTGCGGGCGGCTTTTCCTCGGGCTGCTCCAGTTCCGCCGCGGCGGTGAGCATTTGCAGCAGTGCGCGGGAGAAATCCTCCTCGCTGAAATGGTCGAATATCGCCTCGTCCAGCTCGTCACCTGCGCTTTTGGCGCACAGGCGCACAAAGTCCGGCACGCTCATACTTTTCAGCGCGCTTTGCAGCTGCGCGGCGCGCTCCTCAGTGGTATCGGCGGTGAGCGCAAGCTCCGGCGGCGCGGGCATTGTGCCCTCGCACAGCGCGCTCATATAATGTAAGTAGCGTTCGCACAGTTCCATTGCCGTGCCCCCTCAGTTTATAATCTCTAATAATCTATCATACGGCGGCAGAAAAAGCAACTGAAAACCGAAGAAAGCCATCAAACGAAAATGCTATCAATAAGAGTAACAAAGGGAAATCCCTTGTTACTCTTATTTTTTTGTCGCAATCGGAGGTGAAAAAGCCATGAGCGAAAAATACATTAGCCCCGCCGAACGGGAGTATATCGCCAAGGCGTGGCGCAATTACGCGAGTGTGGCGGAGATCGCCACGCACCTGGGGAAATCCAGAAAAACGATCTACGCAGAATTACGGAGAGGCCAGGACGGTGAAAAGCTGGACCGGAACCAGCGCCCTGTCTATGACCCGGAACTGGCGCAACGCCGTTTCCAGGCTAACCTCCGACGCAGAGGTAAGCCACAGCAGGCGGGCACCTGATACGGACGCGAGAGGAGAACGCCATGGACGACAGAAGCACAGCCATTTCCGCGGCGGAGGTGGCGGACGACAGGGCGGAAATCGCGGCGGCGGTCAAAGTGGCCAAGGCTTTCCGGGACAAGCTGGAGGCCGCCGGGATCTCCTACCACAAATTGCTGGCGCTGGAGGAAGCGCGGCGCGACATGAACGACCTGGCCCACCATATCCTGTTGGGCTGGGAGAATGGGGAGGGCTTTCCAAATGGGTGAACAGACCGTGACCGCGGCGGAGGTTCTGCACGATAGCAAGTCGGAATTGCAGAAACTGGGTGTAAGCGCAGAGCAGGCAACGGAAGCCTGCCGGAAAATAGGCGAAGCCTGGGCGCAAATCGCTATGACCATTGAGGCCATGGCACCCGCTTTCTGCAGATGGATCCGCAAGGTGGCGGCGGAGGTGGAGGCACAGCACGAAATGGAAACGGCGCTGCGCTGGGCGTCGGTTGACAACCGCCCGCTTTATAACCGCTACCGCCACACCAAAAAGAAGCGGATCCGCAAGAAGTACGCCAAACGGATCCTGGAGTGGTACAGAACGGAGGTGGCCCCGTGTTGAGGCTGAAAGCCAACAAAACCAGCCTTTACAATCTGGTGGCGACATACAAGCCCCTGCCGGGTATGCGCCGCGTGGATTTCCAGAAAGCGAATGGCCGCCCGGACTACTGGCTGGAATGGACGACGGACGACGGCCACACGAAAGCGTTTCTTTCCTCCTCCCTGGGGTGCCCAATCCTGACGATCACGACGCACGACGCGGCGGGCGGGCAGCTGTACCATGAGGCGCACCGCCTTTACGTTGAGGGCCTGCGGGAGCGCGGCATGGTGGAGGAAGCCACCACCGCCATGGAGAGGAGGCGGGCAACACATGAACGTGTTGAGCCTTTTTGACGGTATTAGCACCGGGCGGCTTGCGCTGGAAATGGCTGGGGTAAAAGTGGACAGGTACATGGCAAGCGAAATCGAACGCGCCCCCATGGAAATCTCTGCAGCGAACTGGCCGGATATAGTCCAACTGGGTGACGTGAAGCACATAAAGGCGGCAGACCTCCCCAAAATCGACCTGGTGATAGGCGGAAGCCCGTGCCAGGGATTTTCCAGGGCTGGGCGGCACCTGAACTTTGACGACCCACGCAGCGCCCTATTTTTTGAGTTTTCACGGATTGTTGCAGAACTGCGCGGGAGAAATCCGGGACTGCTGTTCATGCTTGAAAACGTCAAGATGAAAAAGGAATGGGAGGCCGTCATAACGGAAACCATGCGGGTCCAGCCGCTACACATCAACAGCAGCCTGGTGTCCGCCCAAAACAGGCCGCGGACCTACTGGACTAATATTCCGGGGGTTACACCACCGGAGGACCGACACGTAAAACTGGGTGACATTCTGGAGCCAAATATTGACACCGGCGGATATATCGCTGAAAACGGCCTGCTTTTCGATCCGTCCATATCGCAGAAAGCCAGGCAGTTGGTGACCTCTGAAAACGGAGAGGTGCGAATAAAGCAAGCCACCCGCCAGGGTTATATCGTGGCGGAGGACGGCGACGGGATAAACCTGGCTTTCCCCACCTCCAAAACACGGCGCGGCAGGGTCATAAAAGGAAAATCCAACACGCTGGACTGTGCTTGCGAGGCCCAAGTGTTGAAAAATGGAATTGTTCGCCGCTTCACCGTCACGGAGTTGGAACGCCTGCAGACCCTGCCGGACGGCTACACCAAAAAGGGCGGCGCTACAAAGGGCGAACGGATCAAGGCTATCGGGAACGGCTGGACGGCTGCCGTTATCGCTGAAATATTCAAAAAACTAAAGTAGGAGGAACGGCAAATGTCTGATTTTTTAGAGAGAAACGGGTTGCAAACCGTGGCCCAACATTTCAAGGATCTGTTTCTGGCCAGCGTCCACCGCGACGGTGCGGAGGAACTGCTGGAGCGCCTGGAGAATGAAACGGACTTTTTCGAGGCCCCGGCGGGAGCCAAGCACCACGGCGCTTTCCCCGGTGGCCTGGTTATTCACAGCCTGAACGTTTACCGTCGTCTGCGGGAAATCACGATCCGCGACCTGACGCCCAGGGACGCGCTGGGGCCTGCCCCCATCTCCGAGCGGGAGGAGGAAACCGTGGCGATCCTGGGGCTGCTGCATGACGTGTGCAAGGCAGGCGTGTACCACATTGAAAGAAAACGCCGCAGGAACCAGGAAACGGGTGTGTGGGAGGACTACCTGGGTTATACGTTCCGGGATCCCCTCCCACTGGGGCACGGAGAAAAGAGCCTGTACCAGATCGCCCGGTTTATCCGGCTGGAGGATCACGAAGCCCTGGCAATCCGCTGGCACATGGGAGCCTATGACACGGCGGCCCGCACAGACCTGCGGGACCTGTCCGCGGCCATGGACGCAACGCCATGGGTGTGGCGGCTGCATGAGGCTGATATGTGCGCCGCCCATATTGACGAAAGGGGCACGGACGAATGACAAAGCTGCTATGTAAGCCCTGCGCCGTCGATCTGGCGGCCAGGGGTAAGACTGTAAAACCCGTCGCGCAGAGGTGTGAGAAAATCACCTGTTCGGAGTGCGGACGCCGCCGGTTCGGTATCACCTATGAGGTGACCGGGCGGGCCACCAGAAAAAAGGAGGTAACGAAGAAATGAGCCAGAAAGGCGAAAAATACGCCCGCCGCATGGAGCGGCGCGTGGACAAGCTGGAGCGGGACGTGGCGGCCATCACCACCGAGCAGACCACCCAGGGGGTGCGGATCTCTGCCGTGGAGGACGATCTGGCCGTTTACCGGGCGGCGGTGTCCGCCCGTGAGTTGAAACAGGCCGCGGCGGAGATCAAGGCGGCCAAGGAGCGCAGAACCGCCCGCGCGGCGGAGCGGGAGCGCAAAGCCCGCCGGCGCAATAAGGTTCTGGCCTTTATCGCCCTGGCGCTGTTCGTTGCCGTCTGCGTGGTCATGGTGGCCAAGGCGTACAGCGAGGAACCGGCGGCGGAACCTGCCGCGCCGGAAGCGTCGGCGGCACCGGCGGCAATCCTGCCCACGGAATTGCTGTTCAACGCGGCGGCGGAGGAGGAATACATGGAGGACCCGCAGGAAACGGAAAAGATCGAGGAGGCGCTGCTGGCGCAGGGTTATTTCTCCCTGGCGGTTCCAATGCCCTACGAATGGCAGGACTACATGAGGACGTACTGCGAGGAATACGGCTGCCCCTATCCTCTGGCCCTGGCGGTGGCACAGACGGAAAGCAATTTCGACATGGACGCCGTGGGCGCCTCTGGTGAGGTGGGGATCATGCAGTTAAACCCAGGCCCCGGCGGTTCCTACCATGCGGAGATCCAGGCGGCCACGGGGCTGGACCCCACCACCACCTCCGGGAATATCGCGGGCGGCTGCTACAAGCTGGGCCTGTATCTGGCCAAGTATGGCAGCGTCGAAAAGGCCGCCATGGCCTACAACATGGGCGAGGGCGGCGCGAAAAACGCATGGGCCGGCGGGATCACCTCCACCAACTACTCCAGGACGGTCAAGGAGGCCATGGAAACATGGGAATGTACGGTGAACGCCTGGGGCGGGGTGTAACCCGCGAGGCCGCCCGCAAGTATGAAACGTCTGTGACGGAGCGGGCACGGCGGGAACGCTGGCAGGCCAGCGGCTGCGCCAGAGTGGTAAGCCGGAAATATGGCACCGTCGTGGTGCCGCACGGTTCCAATTTTGCCGCCCTGCTGAACGCGGCGGAGGTTTGGGGCTGTGACTGGACAGAAATACGGGACGCAGAGGTGTGGAGGGCCGACAAGGAGGAAAGGCCGGTGCCTATGCCGCACCTTATATAAAAGGAGGGTTTCAAATGCTGATTAACGAGGGCGGGCTGATCCGCGCCATCAAAAGAGCCTACAAAGCGGGCGGGTACACCGTCCTGAACACCGGCAACGACGTGGCCATTTACACGGATCACTGGTTTGCCATGGCCAACCGCGCCCTGCTGCCGCGCAAGGTGCTGGCCACCATCGTGGAACACATGGGCATGATCCCGGAGAAAGATATGCCCACGTCGATCATTAAGGACACGGAGCCGCAGCTGGTTTTGAGAGAAACGGCGGCGGACGATATGGACCACTGGCGCGGCGGTGACCGCGGCGAGGAGGTCACCATGGTGCCGGTGATTATGCAGGGGTTCCAGATTTACCAGCCGCCCGGCGGCGGTGCCTGCTGGGGCGTTCCCCTGTACCTGGTGGACATGATCGAGCGGGATCCGGCGGAGCATATCGGCGCGGACGTGATCGACAAGGATCGCCTGCTGTGGGAGGCTGACGGCGAGGCCGTGGTGATTAACGCAGTACGGAAAGCCTGTTCCGGCTGGGCAAAGGAATGGGAGCGGGCCGTGTGGAACGCCCTGGAGGGTGTGGACCTCCACAAAGAGGAGGCCGGGCGGTGAATAACTTTGAAAGGATCACGGCCTCCCCGGAGGCCCTGGGGGATTTCCTGGGCGCCCTCCCTATCCTGTCCGGCCCGTGGGACGACGATTTCCACCGGGTATTTTGTGACAGCTGCGACGCGGAGAACTGCGACGCTGAAAACTGCGCCCACCAAGCTGAACGGAATAGCCCTACCTGGTGGCTGAAACGGGCATACACCGGCAGCGGCCCGGTTAAGACCGACAGCACGAACCCATATAAGCGGCAGGCCGCAGACCTCCGCCTGGAGGCCATGCACCAGCGGGACCGTTTTGGCCGGAACCTCCTGGCCACGGAACTGGAGGAAGCGGCGGCCACCATTGAGGCCATGGCGGAGAAATTGGAGGCGGCAGACAATGGCGAGAGTTGAAAGGCCGGAGATCGGCACGGAAATGTACGCCGTTTTTGAACACCTCTATTCCGTGCAAAACCGCGCTGGGCCTCTCCTGGAATACTGCGTGTGCAAGGGCACGGTGCGCGGTTTTTTCACCGGCGGTTATACGGAGGTGCGCCTGCTTTTCACCGGACCGGACGGGTTCCCACAGCCTGGATATTATAAGCTGGACGACATTGGAAAGAAGCTGTTTTACACGGCGGTGGAGGCTGCCGCCCTGGCCAAAAGCATGACAGAAAAATACGAACGGACATGGGGCTGGATCGGCGCACCGGAGATCCCTATGGCAAGGCCATGGGAGAAACTGCTGGAGGTGCCCGCCAATGGCTGAAATAATCCTGACAGGCGACGCGCTGGAGCAACTGCGGCATTTACCGCCCGAAAGCGTCCATACCTGCGTCACCTCCCCGCCCTACTATAATTTGCGAGATTATGGCGCGGCGGGTCAAATCGGAAACGAGGCCAGCGTGGAGGAATACCTGCAATCGCTGGTTTCCGTTTTCCGTGGGGTCCGGCGGGTTCTGCGGGCAGACGGGACCCTGTGGGTGAACATGGGCGACAGTTACGCCACCAGATCAGGAAGCCAGCCGCCAACGAACACCCGTAATTCCTGCGGCCACACGGCAAAGCATACGCCGCGGGGCTACAAATACAAAGACCTGATCGGCGTTCCCTGGCAGCTGGCTTTTGCCCTCCGGGCAGACGGGTGGTATTTGCGCCAGGATATTATATGGAACAAATCCAACTGTATGCCGGAGAGCGTCCGGGACCGCTGCACCAAAAGCCACGAATATATTTTCCTGCTTTCAAAATCGGAACGCTATTATTTCGACGCGGCGGCAATCAGCGAACCCGTTACATCAACCAAGGGAAACGCCAGGACGTTCCGCGGTGGCGGTGCCTACACCGGCGGGCGGTCACATGACAACAGCGCCCAGGTGGAGCGCGAGAGCCACGGGAACCGAGAAAACCAGACAGGCCGCCGGAACAAGCGGGACGTGTGGACCGTAAGCACAAACGGCTTTCGCGGCGCCCATTTTGCCGTGTTTCCTGAAAAGCTGATTGAACCCTGTATTTTAGCAGGCAGCCCATTGGGCGGCACGGTCCTGGATCCGTTCGCCGGGAGCGGCACCACCGGAGTGGTGGCCAAACGCCTGTGGCGCGATTTCATAGGCTGCGAGATCAACCCCGACTATGCACAAATGGCAACCGAAAGAATATTCGACACGCCGCAAGGAGGACAATGTGGAAATAACTGTAAAAATGACGGTTGAGGAGTTCCAACAGTTTGTGGCCTGGCAGAAAGAACAGGACTACTACGAAAAGGAACTGGACAAGGAACTGAACAAGCGGGAAATACTGGCAAAGAAAACGTGCTGGGCCATCGACGCAGATCCGAAGAAGCCCGGCAAGGTCAAGATCATCGACCAAGAACACGCGGCGGAATTGCTGGAAATGGCCAAGGATTACCTGGCATAAAAAGAAAAGCCACCTGCGCCCGGTGCTGTCAACACGGCGCAGGTGGCAATATAGACGACGGAAAACCGTCCGATATACCTATATTATATCAGGTTCCCGGACGGAATACAAGCCGGAAAAAGCGACGGGGCCACGGCCCCGTATAGCGCCGGTAAGAGTGATTAGTAAAGCGACCAGCAGCAGAAAAGGAGGCACCCATGGCCTACGTTCATAGGGTGGTGAAAGCTGGTCCGTGTGTCGAACACAAGAAAATGCAATCTTTCCGGGTTCACACCAAAGGAGTGAAGCGCGGCCCAAATACCGGCCACACCACCGAGAAGCAGGAGCGGATCAACGAGCGGGTGGCAGAGGAACACCTGCGCTGGGATATAAACGCCAATTTCGGCCATAGGGATCTCCACGCCGTTCTACACTACTACGTCAAGGACAGTTCTTTCGAGGAGATCCTGGAGAACAAGGCCGCCTTTCTGCGGAACCTGCGGAAACTCTGCAAAAAGCGCGGGATCACGTTCAAGGCCGTGGTGGTCATAGAAACCAAGCGCATGACCAACCCGCACATTCACGTTATCATTTCCCGCATGGATCCGGAGATCATCACGGAGGCGTGGGAGAATGTCCCAAGAGGCGGCGGAGGTATCAGCTTCAAGCCTATGGACAGGCGCGGCAACCACTACAAGCTGGCCGCCTACCTGATGAAAGAAAGCCGTTCCACCATGGAGAGGTACAGAGAGATCGGCAAGCGCGGGAAGCGGTACAGCAAAACGCAGAACATGGACAAGCCGGAAATCACATACACCGCCGTGCCTGCGTCCAGTTGGAGAAAGGACCCGAAAGCGAGAAAGGGCGCCGTGCTGTATAAGTTCGACGACGGATCCACCTGCCGGAGCGGGTGGCATGAGATCAGCGGTTACCCATACCAGGAGTATTTCGAGATTTTCAACGAATAGGAGGGTTTTCTGTGAAAATCTACATATCAGGCAAGATCACCGGGGACAGGCGTTATAAAGCCAAGTTCCGAGAGGTGGAAAAGAAGCTGGCGGCGGCGGGCCATATCGTACTGAACCCCGCCACGGCGCCGGAGGGGCTGCGCCCCGTGGATTATATGCGCCTGTGTTTCGCCATGATGGAGGCGGCGGACGTGGTTCTGTTCATGCAGGACTACCAGGACAGCCGCGGCGCCATGTTGGAATGGGCGTGGTGCCAGTACGTTGGGAAACAGACCTGTTTCGACCTGGCGGCGTTTGGGGGTGGTGACAATGCTTGAAATAACACCCATGACGCTGAAAGAGGCCAACGCATACGTTGAGCAAAACCACCGGCACCACGGGCCTGTGGTGGGGCACAAGTTTTCAATAGGCTGTTCCGACGGGGAGAAAATCGTGGGCGTGGCTATTGTGGGCAGACCTGTGGCGCGGCATTTAGACGACGGGTGGACGCTGGAGGTAAACCGCCTCTGCACAGACGGAACCCGCAACGCCTGTTCCATGCTTTACGCCGCCGCGTGGAGAGCCGCCCGCGCCATGGGGTATAAACGCCTGGTGACCTACATTCTGGAGAGTGAAAACGGGGCCAGCCTCCGGGCAGCTGGCTGGAAGTGCGTGGGACAAGCTGGCGGCCTCCGGTGGACCGGAAAGCGCAGACCAGAGGTTGACCTGTACCCGGCGCAAATGAAAATCAGGTTTGAACGGGAGGTATAAGCGCATGAGTATTATTTGCATAGCCAAAGGAACGGCCACCATAGGGCTGACGACGCGGGGCGCAGATGGGCAGATCATAAGCCAGACACCGGCGCGGTGGGAGCATGACCCGGACGGCGGGTGTGTTGCCCTCTGGACTATGAACCCGGAAACCGAGGAACAGGAAGCCCCGGCGCGTATCTATGGCGACTGGCAGGCGTCGGAATACCTGGGCGACATTCTGGCGGAACTGAAACCGCGACGAAAGGTGAACCTGCCGGACTTCCCGGCAATCGTCCGCGCGGCCATGGCCGACGGTATGGACATTTGCGTGTACTGCCAGAGTTTTGGCTGTAACGAGTGCATAGTGAACGAGTGGAAAAGCGAAAGGAGCGACGAAGAATGAACAAGACGAAAATTGACTGGGCCACAATGTCCTGGAACCCCGTAACCGGCTGCCGCCATGGCTGCCCGTACTGCTACGCCAGGCGAACGGCCACACGCTTCAACGCAGGGCTGGAGGATCCGGCCCCGCTGGCCGGCGGCCTCCATGTGCTGCCGGAGAAGATCAAGGCGACGCCATACCCGTATGGTTTCGAGCCTACCCTGCACCGCTACCGCCTGGGCCAGCCGCAGAACACAAAGGAACCGCAGACCGTGTTTGTTTGCAGCATGGCGGATCTGTTTGGGCGCTGGGTGCCAACCTCCTGGATCGTGGAGGTGCTGGACGCCTGCCGCAAGGCACCCCAGCACCGCTATTTGTTCCTGACAAAGAACCCGGCCCGGTATCTGGAGTTGGACCACCTGGCCCTCCTGCCCCACGAAAGCAATTTCTGGTATGGCAGCACCGTGGCGAACATGGACGCGGTGGGAATGTACGTCATGCAGGGTGTGAACATCAACAGCTTTTGGAGCATGGAGCCGCTGCTGGGGCCGGTGGACATGGCCGCGGCGGAGGGTTTACCGGAGTGGGTGATCCTGGGCGCCGAAACCGGCAACCGACCGGACAAGGTGACGCCCGCCCGCGAGTGGGTGGACAACATCGTGGCATTTTGCGAGGAGAACGAGATCCCTGTGTTCTTCAAGGAAAATCTGCGGAAGTATTTCCCGGATCTCCCTGCCTCTGCTTTCCCCTGGGAGGTGTGAGCCGTGGAAAACACCGAGAAAGTGGAGATCGGTTACACCGTGCCGAAAGAACGCTGGCAGGAAGCAGCCAAGAACCTGGAGGAACTGGGGAACGTGCTGGCCGCTGGATTTCTGAAACAGAACAAGGACGGGCGCGGGAAAGAGGACGCGGACGCGCTTATGGCGGACATTGTGCTGGCCTGCATGGCGCTCCATCATGTGGCGGAGTTCGCAACGGACAAATGCCGGATCATTCCGCTGCCCGGCAAGAACGGAGGTTAATATGCTGGCTGTGCTTATGAGCATGAAACCGGAGTGGTGGGAGAAAATCCTGACCGGGGAAAAATGGCTGGAGATCCGAAAGAGCCACCCGCAGAGCAAAAACCACGCGGATCTGGAATGGCCTTTGACGGTGCTGGTATATGTCAGCGGAACCGGAGCGGTGCAAGGTCAATTTCTCTGCCATGGGTACACGGAAACCAATTTCCTGCAGTATCTGGAAAAGCCGTCATGCGTACCGCTGGCAGACCTGGAAAAGTACGCCGGGGGCAAGTGCGTTTCCGGCTGGTTCATCGAAGCACCGGAAAAGTTCGACACACCAAGCCCGCTGGCAGAGTTCGGCCTGGATCGCCCGCCTATGTCGTGGCAGTATGTGGAGATCCCGGACGCGGCGGAGGAATAGAAAATGTTTGTTATCATGGACGAATTTAGCCCATGGCCGCCTGTGAACTGTAACGACTGCCGGAACGTGAGTTGCACGGAGGCGGAGCAGGAAAAGGCCATGGGGAAACCACCGCATATTTGCCGGGAATACAAAAAGCGGGTTTTTCACGGCACGAACAAGCGCGGCTTTCATAGCTGCCTGCACCCCTGCGTCGATTGCATAAAAGACCGCTTCCGAAAGTTTGAAAGCCGGGGGAAAACGTAATGGCCATAAACGTTTCCGACCTGCCGCCGAAATATCAGGAGCAGGCCATGAAAAAGTACATGGAGCAGCAGAAACAGCGGCGGGGGCCAGCACCTCCCGCCGCGCCGCCGCAGGATCCGGTAAAGGGCACGAAATACCACAACACCCCCACCGAGCGGGTGACAGCCTCCGGGGCCGTCCTGCATTTCGACAGCCAAAAAGAGGCCCGCAGGTTCGACGTTCTGGCCGCCCGCCAGGCAAGGGGGCAGATCCGCGATCTGCGCCTCCAGGTGGATTTCACCCTGCAGGAAGCGTTTACCGACACGGAGGGAAAGCGGGTGCGGGCGATCCGCTACAAGGCGGATTTTACATACTACCAGCCGCCAAACAGGCAGCTATACGGAAGTCATGCGCCATACTACGCAGAACAAAGCGGGGTGCCCTGGGAGTTCGTCGTGGAGGACGTAAAGAGCAAGGCCACCAGAACGGCCAAGTATGCCATGAAAAAGAAAATGCTAAAGGACCGTTTTGGGTACGACATTACCGAGGTGTGAGAATGAGCAAAAAGACAACGGACGAAACCCTGGGCCGTGAGGCTGTCAAGGAATACCTGCAGCAGTACCACACGGCTGTGGGGAAAAAGCGGATCCTGGAGGAGCGCCACCGCGTCCTTTCCAGCGAACTGCGGGCGCCCAGTACGGGGTCCGCGTTCAGGTTGACGCCGCCGACCAAGCCGACAAAGACGGACGGATCCGTGTCCGTTGTCTTTCGGATCTCCGAAGTGGAGGACAGGATCGAGGAGCAGCGGGAGGAAATGGCCAAGGCCGTCCTGAACGTTATGGATTTGATCGACGTATTACCCGCCAACTCCACCGAGCGCACCGTTGTGGAAATGAGGCACATAGATTGTCGGGGCTGGGATAAGATCGCGGAGGCCCTTTACATGAGCCGGTCCAACGTGTTCAACTACTACAACGCCGCCCTGGATAAAATCCTGGAGAACAAGCGCAACCGGAAACTGCTGGAGGAATACATGGCCCGGAAGCAGCAGCGGGCAGGGCCGCACGGGCGGAATAATCGCCCCTGAAAAGTTTGGACGCTTTTGGACTATTGACCGTGCTATACTGATAGCATGGAAAGCAGCGCAGGGGTGAAGCCCTGAAACGAATACCGAGAACCACCAGCCGAAAGGCCGGTGGTTCTTTGCTTTCCACACCATGGCCGGGGAGTGTACCGCGGGGGCTTTCCTCCTTTCACCCTGCGCCGCTGCGGCGTGTGCATACGCGGCGGCCCGGCCTAACCCTCCCACCCTGGGTGCCTTTGCCGAGGGGCACCCAGGGCACCCGTTAAGGACCCCGCACCCCCCTGTGTAGGTACTCCCCAGCAGGAAAAGCCGTGCGGGGCAAGGAAAGCCCGACGTTTTACCCTGTGAAAACAGAAAAAAATCCGGCGGTTACGTTACGGTTTTTTGAAATGCCGGGAAAGTTATACCCCCCTACGGGGGTATAAGCCGAAAAAGGAGCGGCGAAAAAAACGAAATCGACCAAAACCGGAAAAGCGAAACCGGCGGGGCACCCTGCCGGAGCAAAAAGGAGGTGGCGCCGGTGGCGGAAAAGAAGCAGACCGGCGGCACCGGAAAGCGGGCAAAGAGCGAAAAGCCGGCGGTGCTGTCCGGCACGGTGCCGGAGTGGTCCAGCACCACGGTGATCTCCCAGCTGCTGGGGAAAACGGTCCGCCGTGTGCAACAGCTGACCCAGGAGGGCGTCCTGGAAACAGAGATCCCGCCCGGCGGCGGTGCCCGCAAATATAGAACCTGCGCCACGGTCCAGCGTTATGTGGCATACGTCGAGGCGAAAGCCCAGGAAACCGGCGAAAACAGCCGGGCGGCGGAGTTGACGCTGAAAAAGCTGGAGGCGGAGGTTGAACTGAAAGAAAGCCAAGGCCAGTTGCACCGCCTGAAAACGGCGATTGCAGAGGGGCGTTACCTGGCGGCAGATCACGCCACCGAGGAACTAACCGAGTTCATGGCCAGCTTTAAGAAATTCGCCATGAATATACCCCCGCGCATGGCCGGAACCATGTCCGGCTATGCTGACACAGTGGCGATCCGTGCCATGGAAAAGGCCATGCGGAAAGAGTTGGAAAGCCTGCTGGCTGCGTTCTCTGATGGTGCGATCATGGAGGAGCGGGAGGACGCGGCGCCATGAGGAAGTACAAGCAGGAACCCTATACCGTGCCGCCGTGGATCTATAACGCCATTCAAGTGCTGCGCCCTGTGGAGCGCCTGACGGTTTCGGAGTGGGCGGCAAAATACCGCGTACTGCCGGACGGAAACGCAATCCCAGGTCCCTGGAGCAACAGCGTGACCCCGTACCTGGTGGAGATCATGGACACATTTTCCGACGACATGGTGGAGGAAATCGTGTTCGTGAAGCCCACCCAGGTGGGCGGCACGTCTGCCATGGAGAATATGCTGGGAAGCCTGATCGCGCAGGACCCGGCCCCGGCTATGGTGGTTTACCCGTCGGACGACCTGGCGGAGCGCACCACGGAAAGCAAGCTGGAGCCAATGGTGAAAAGCTGCAAGGTTCTGGCTGATAAGTGGCGGAAGAACGACAGCAAGAAACTGGCGCTAAAGTTTTCCGACATGACCGTGTACCTGACGGGCGCGAACAGCCCGGCGGATCTGGCCAGTACGAATATACGTTACCTGTTTCTGGACGAAGTGGACAAGTTTCCGGGCGCGTCTAAGAAAGAGGCCGACCCCGTTTCCCTGGCGCGAGAGCGCACAAAAACCTTTTTCAACCGCAAAATCTTTATGGCCTCCACCCCCACCCTGAAAACGGGCCATATCTGGAAAGCCAAAGAGGCGGCGGAGGCTGAAAAGCATTACTTTGTCCCGTGCCCGCATTGTGGGCAGTACATAGAACTGAAATTCGGGTGCCTGAAATGGCCCAGCAAGGACGACGTACCGGAGAACACAGACCGGGCAGAAATGGCCGTGTATGTGTGCCAAGCCTGCGGGGCCGTGATTACGGATCAGGACAAGGGGAAAATGCTACGGGCTGGCCGCTGGCAGGCTGTGAAGCAACGGACGAAGAACCCCAAAAGCGTGGCCTTTTGGCTGAACACCCTGTATTCCCCGTTCACCCGTTTTTCCGATATTGCGCGGGAGTTCATGCGGAGCAAAGACGACCCGGAACTGCTGCACAACTTCACCAACAGCTGGCTGGCGGAGCCATGGGAGGACACGAAGCTGAAAACCAACGCGGAGTTGGTCATGGAGCGGCAGACGGAAACGCCGGAGTGGACGCTGCCGCCATGGACGAAGCTAATTACCGGCGGGATCGACGTACAGGAAAATTGCCTGTACTGGACGATTCGCGCATGGGGCGACTACATGACCAGCCAGAACGTGGCCCACGGGCAGGCGCTTTCCATGGCAGAGGTGGAAAAGGCCATGAACGTGGAGTTTTCCCTGCCGAACGGCGACACGGCCATGGTCAACCTGGCCCTGATGGACAGCGGCGACCAGACCGACGAAGTTTACGAGTTTTGCGCCATCAATTCAGACTGGGTGTTGCCCTGCAAGGGCACCAGCACCATGCTGTCCCATTACCGCCTTTCCGTGGTCAATAAGGCCGGCAGCAAGGCTAACGGCATGACCCTGGTTCTGGTGGACGGCGGCAAGTATAAAGACCAGATTGCGGCCCGTATGCGGAAGCCGAACGGGACAGGTTCCTGGCAGGTTTACAAGGACTGCGACATGGAATACGCCGAACAGGTAACGGCGGAACACAAGGTAACAGAGCGATCCGGCGGGAAAGAGGTCCAGAAATGGGTGCTGAAATCCTCCCACGCTGACAACCATTACCTGGACTGCGAGGTGTACGCAGCCGCGGCGGCGGACGTTATGGGCGTCCGGTCCCTGTACCTGAAAAGCGTGGAGGGACAGGCGGCGGCACCGGAGCCGCGGAAACCGGCCAAGCAGGAACCGCGACAAAGCCAGGAAGAAAACTGGATCAACCAAAATGACACATGGATCTGACAGGAGGCCACCAAATGAGTACAAACACAAAAGCGGCTGAAATGCTGGAACAGGTAAACAGCGCCATTTCCGCCGTTCTGGCCGGCGGCCAGTCATACAAGATCGGCAGCCGATCCCTGACGCGGGCGGACCTGGCCCAGCTGAAAGCCATTCGTGACGACCTGGAGGCGCAGATCGACAGCGGGACGGACAACTGCCTGCTGGATCGCACCTTTGTGGCGTTCTTTGACGGGAGGTAACCATGGGAGCCTTTGACAAAATTGTGGCCGCTGTTTCCCCGCGCCGCGCCTGTGAGCGCGAGGCATGGCGGCAGCAGCTGGAGATCCTGCGCGGATATGACGCCGCAGGGTATGGACGCCTAAATGCCGGGTGGCGGGTACACAACGAAAGCGCGGAGGTTACGGACCGTTTCAGCCGCGACGTGGTACGCGCCCGCGCCCGTGACCTGGAGCGCAACAGTGATATTGCCCAGTCTATCCTCCACGCATACAAGCGCAACGTGGTGGGCAAGGGCTACACCCTCCAGGCTAAAACCGGCAACGACGAACTGGACGAAAAGCTGGAAAAGGCATGGCGCCAATGGTGCAAGGCCAGAAACTGCGACGTGACCGGCGAACAGAGTTTCAACCAAATGCTGCGTATGGCGGTAGACCGTAAAAAGGTGGACGGTGGCCTGCTGTTCCTATACCGCTACACCAAACAGGGGCTGGTCCCGTTCCAGCTGCAGGCCATTGAGGTGGACGAACTGGACGTGACCGCCAGCAAGCCGAAGCACCAGGGAAACCGTGTTGTGGGCGGGATCGAATACAACCAATGGCGCAGGCCGGTGGGCTACTGGATCAATCAATACGACATTGAGGGCTGGAGCCTAAACGACCCCGTTTACGTCGAGGCCAAGGACGTATATTTTTACAAATCCAAGAAGCGGCCCAGCCAGCTGCGCGAAATGTCCGACATGGCCCCCACGATCACCAGAGTGCGCGACACGAACGAGTTTATAACCGCCGTTTCCGTCAAGGAGCGGATCGCGGCCTGCCTGGCTGTGTTCATCAAGCGGGCAATCCCGGCGGGTGGTTTTGGCCGCGGCGGCACCAGAACGCCGGACGGCGGAATGGACTATGAGGGCAAGAAACTGGCCCCCGGCATGATCCAGAGCCTGGGCGCCGGTGACGAAATCCAGGTGGTGGATCCGAAAGGTTCCGGCAGCGACGCAGCCGGGTTCCTGAAAACCCAGCAGGGACTAATTGCCGCAGGCCAAGGCTTGAGTTATGAGGCCGTCAGCCGCGACATGAGCGGGGCCACCTGCTCCTCCGCGCGGCAAAATGCCATTGAGGACGAAAACACATACACCGAGGACGTGGAACTGCTAACCGATTTCATGTCGGAGGTGTACGAAACCTTTGTTATTTCCTGTTATCTCTCCGGGCTGGTTGATATGCCCGGCTTTTGGGATAAAAAGGCGGAATACCTTTCCCACACCTGGACGAAAGCCCCCAAGAAGTGGATCGACCCGGCAAAGGAAAGCACCGCCGGAAAAACCGCCCTGCAATCCGGGCAAAAGACGTTTCAGGACGTTTGCGCGGAACAGGGCAAGGACTGGAAAGAGGCCGTCAATGAAATGGCCGAGGTCCTGGAATACGGCCGATCCGTCGGCGTCGAGTTAGGAGGTGTAATTTTTGGAAATGGAACGACAGCAGCACAGCAGAACACCGCAGGCAAATGACCCCAAGAGGGACAGAAACAGCGGGCAGCGAAGCATGGGCCACATTGAGGCCAACAGCCGCGCAGAGGGCCAGGAGGACAGCCGCAGGCGCACGATCAGCTTTTCCAGCGAGGAGCCATACCGCCGTTGGTTTGGCATGGAAATCCTGGATCACGCGGAGAACGCGCTGGATCTCTCCCGCCTGAACGACGTGGGCGTTTTGCTTTTCAACCACGACACCGACAAGGTGGTGGGAAAAGTGATCCGCGCATGGGTGGAGAACCACCGCGGCATGGCCGAAGTGGAGTTCGACACGGACGACGACGCCGAAAAGATTTTCGGCAAAGTCAAATCCGGCACCCTGAAAACCACGTCCGTGCGTTACAGAGTGGACAGCTGGGAGGAAGTGGTGGCCGGTAGGGCCTCCACGGACGGACGTTTTACAGGCCCCTGCCAGATCGCCCGCAAATGGACGCCGCTGGAGGTGTCCATTGTTTCCGTGCCGGCGGACGCCACCGTGGGCGTGGGCAGAGCCGACGACCCGGAGCAGGCGACGGCCAAGGACCTTTCTGTTTATGAAAAGCAGATCCAGATCAACAAAAATCTTTATCATTGAGGAGGCAAAACAACCATGACCATTCAGGAAATGATCGCCCGTCAGCAGGCTATTGTGAGCGGCGCCCGCGCCGCTGGCCGTGACCTGACGGCAGAGGAAAGAGCAGAGTTTGACGGCCTGCAGCGCCAGATCGACGCGGCGGGCAACAACCCCGCCCAGGGTGCGGAGGGCCAGGGCGGCGAGGATCCCACCGGCGGCGCCCGCGGTATGGGCAACGATAACGGCCAGCAGGGCACAGACCCCACCGAGGCAGCCCGCCAGGCGGTTATTGCGGAGCGTCAGCGCGTGAGCGATATTACCGCCCTGTGCCGTCAGGCGGGCATGGATCCCGCGGAGTATATCAACAATGGTTCCAACATGGACACCGTAAGACAGGCGGCGGTGGACTACCTGCTGAAACACGGCGCCCCTGTTTCCAGCCGCATGGGCAGCGACGAAGGCGACAGCTTCCGCCAGGCAGCTGTGGACGCCATGCTGCTGCGGGCCGGCGTAGACGTCCAGAACCCCGCCCGCGGTGCGGAGGAAATGCGCGGCTACTCCCTGCGCGATATGGTTATTGAGTGCATGGCCCGCGACGGCATGGGCACCACCACCTCCCTGCTGCGTATGAGCAAGGACGACCTGTGGAACGAGGCTTGCCGCCAGTTCTTCAACCCCACCGCGGCGTTTCCCGCGATCCTGGACAATGCGATCAAAAAGAATATTGTCCAGAAGTATCAGGAGATCCCCACCACGTTCCAGCTGTGGACCGCCAAGGGCAGCGTGCCCGACTTTAAGCCCACAAAGGATCACAGCTATCTGGCCGGCGGCGCCGGTGAGTTCCTGCGCGTCGGTGAAAACGGCGAACTGAAAGCCGACACCCCCAAGTCGGAACTGCTTCCACAGCGCCAGATCGACACCTTTGGCCGCCAGTTCAGCATGACCCGCCAGGCGTTTATCAACGACGACGTGGGTTTCATTACTGAGGTTCCCGGCCTGTACGCTACAAGCGCAAAGCGCACGATCAACAAGCAGGTTTACAAGATCCTGATCGACAACCCCGCCATTTTCGACGGCGTTTCCCTGTTCGACAACGCCCACAACAACCTGATTGCCAGCGGTGCCGCGCCGTCCATTGACACCCTGCAGGCCGCCATGCTGAAACTGCTGCACCAGAAAGATCCGTTCGGTGACTCCATCATGGTGGAACCCAAGTATGTGATCGTCCCCGTGGGCTACGGCTTTAAGCTGTCGCAGATCCTGGAAACCGCCATGATCGACGTGACCGGGATCGGCAGCCACACCGCAAACGCCCTGTACCAGTACCGCAACAAGCTGCAGGTTATTGAGGAGGGCGCCCTGAACGTCCTGGCCGGTGACGGCAACGCGATCCCCTGGTTTGTCGCTGGCGATCAGCGTTACGCCAAGAGCCTGCAGGTTGATTACCTGAACGGCCAGGAAACCCCCACCATTCGCCGCAGCGAGGTTCCGGGCCGCCTGGGCTTTGTGTGGGACATTTGGCTGGACTGGGGCATTACTGCGGTTGACTTCCACGGTATCGCCAAGAACACCGGCACGACTATTTAACAGGAGGTAAGAGAACATGACCGCAAAATACTGGCAGAAAGGCGAGGTGCTGGACTACAAGGCCAGCGCCGCAGTCAAAAACGGCGAAGTGGTGAGCCTGGGAACCAGGATCGGCGTGGCCGGTGAAGATATTGCCGCCGGCGAAACCGGCCACCTCCATGTGGTGGGTGTCTTTGAGATGGAAAAGGCCACCGGTGCCATGACCATGGGCGCGGCGGTGTACTACGACGAAGCCGCCAAGAAGATCACCACCGTGGCCTCCACCGGCGAGAGTTCCAGCAAGGTGAACAACATTCCGGCGGGTTACGCTGCCGCCCCTGCGGCCAGCGCAGACGAAAACGTGCTGGTGAAACTGCTGGGCTAAGAGCCAGGAGGAAAGGAACATGAAGCGACTGACAGCACAGCGCCCGATCCTGTACGGCGGGCGTATGTATCAGGCGGGCGACACCCTCCCCGCCTATGACAAGCGCATGGTGCAGGCGTGGCTTTCTGCTGAAAGCGCCAAAATGACCGACGACGCGGCGGAGGAGGCCACAATGCCTCCGCAGGACGCTGACGGCGGCCAGGACGGCACCGAGAACGCCGACACCACCCAGGGCACCCAGGAGGTAACAGACGCCACAGAGGGCAACCAGGAGAGCCAGGAGAGCCAGGAGAACCACGACGGCAACCATAGCGGTGAAAGCACCGACATGGTGGAGGGCCATCTGGATCCCGCACAGCTGGGAGAAATGAACAAGGACGACCTGAAAAAGCTGGCCAAGGACATGGGCGTGGATCTCCCGCGCGGCGCTGCAAAGGCGCTGATCGTGGAACGCCTGGCGGCGGCTATCGTCCAGACCCCTGCGGCGGCCATTGTGCCGCCTGCTGCGGATAACGGCGGGGGTGCCCAGTAATGGGCGCCCCTACGTTCAAGGAACAGATCGCGGCGGACATTTCCACCACATTCCTGAACTGCCTGGAGTTCGCGGACACCCACACGGTCAACGGCAAGGAAATGGCCGCGGTGGTGGACGACAACGAACTGCTGGAGCGGGACAAGGCCAAGATCATGGCCGAACAGACGGAGGGCACATACAAGGCCCGGCGCCTGGTTTATGTGGCAAAGGCTGATTTTGGCCCCCGCCCCGCCCAGGGGGCCATGCTGACGCTGGACGGCAAGGCGTACAAGGTGAAATCCTGCACCGAGGAGGCCGGAGTGCTGGCCATTGAACTGGAGGCGGTGAGATCGTGAGCGATCAAAGCATTTTGCAGATCGACACCGACGAAGAACTGGCCAGGGTCATGCGGCAGCTGAAAACGCTGCCCCAGCAGCTGGGGGCGCCCAACGTGCTGAAAAATGCCCTGAACAGCACCGCCAGAAAGGTCCGCCGGCAAATCATAAAGGACAGCAAAGGCCGGTATGCGCTGAAAGAGAAAAAGGCGCTGCAATCAGAAAGCAAAATCCTTTCCGCCAGCGCCTCCACCCTGGAGGCCGCCGTGCTGGCCAAAGGTCCCATGCGGGACATTATGGACTTTATGACGCAGCCGAACACGGACACAGCCGCGGCGGCGGCAAAGGTCCTGAACAGCGGGGCCATGAAACCGCTGGAGGCGGGCGGCCTGAAAGCGTTTATTACCACGTTCCGATCCGGGCACACCGCCATTGTGCAGCGGCGCGGCGCGGAACGCCTCCCCGTCAAAAAGCTGCTTTCGCCTGCCGTTCCCCACATGATGGGAAACGAGGAAGTGAGAGCAGAGGCGGAGGCCCTGGCATACGAAACCCTGCAGCGTGAAATTGGAAAGCGGATCGAGCAGCTGACAGGTGCCAAGGCGTGAAAAAAGCGGCGGCCATGCGGCCACCGCTGTGGGTTATTTATTGCAACAGGTTTTACATGGGCGCAAGCCCTGGTATTCCGCCAGCGCCACCGTGGTGCGGCGGGAATACCGTTTCCGCAGGCCGCGGCAGTTCGGATCCGAGTGGTACACACGGCACCCATCAGCGTACCACACAACATCGGAGCGGGACGCATAAAAGGCGTCTGGAGAATACCCACGGGCAAGGGCCAGCTTGTAAATGTGTTTGCAGGGCAGCCCGCGCCGCTGGAAATCTTCACAAGTGCAGGTGTCCAACGTGGTTTCATAGCTTTCCCCGCGGGTTCCGAGGATTTCAGCGGATCCGGCGGCGGGGTCATAGCTGCGGATCGTGATATTTTGGAACATGGCCCGGTCAAAGCGAAGATCCTGACCGTCGGCGCCGTGGATCGACACGTCCCAGGAGCCAAAACTGGGGCCGTCAAGATCGTGGGCAACGGCGGCGGGCGCGGGAGCAGCCGGAACAGGTTCCGCGGCGGCGGTTTCGTGTGGTGCTGCAACAGGTGCCTGCGCGGGCGTCTGCGGTGCCCTCCTGCGCTTCAAGAGCGCAACAGCGAGTAAGACGGCGGCCACAATCAAAGCCCCGCCAAAGGCGCTATAATCGCCGCCAATGAGGCAGGCCGACGCCATGACACAGACGACGCCGCAAGCAATAAACAAACCTTTTCCTTTCATGCCGGATCCCCTTTCTGTGGGAGCATTACGCGGTGAAATGCTGATTATTACCACATTATGCTGACTATTACCACACTGCAATTATAAGTGACAAACGGAAACAAGTCAAGGAGGCGCAACCGCGTGACACAAGAGTTTTTGCAGGACGCCATTGTGGAGGACCTGAAACAGCTTTTTTCCCACTATACCCTGACCAATTCCCTGGGCGTCGAGCGGGCGGTGAAAATCGTCCCGCAGGGCCTCCCCATTCGTGAGGGTGACGACGAAGAAACCGACGCGGAAGCGCCGCCGGAGCCTTATGTGGCCGTGAAACTTTCGGACGGAGAGGTGACGGCGCAGGACGCACGGCAGACCGTAAACGTGGCCATGGTCATTTGCGTGTGCGACCCGGACCCGAACCGACAGGGCTACCGCGACGCCCTCCATATCGTCAACGAGATCGTGAGACATTACGAACGTGACGGGATCGTGGCGAACCGCTATGAAGCACAGCACCCGATCCGGTGGGCGACCCAGGAGGAGGACACACACCCGTATTATTTCGCCGCCGTGGGGCTGCCGTTCTACGCGCCGGCGATTTTCAAGGAGGTGCCAGAAACATAATGGCGAAACCCAAAAAGGCCGAACAGGCCACCACCGTGGTTTACTGCGGCCCGTCCATTCCGGGCGTGGCGAAGCAGTACACCGCATACACCAACGGGATCCCCACCGCGCTGGCGGAGGCTATCGTGAAACAGCCGGCCATGGAGGGCCTGGTGGTGCCCCTGGAGCAGTTACCGGAGGCCATGAAGAACCTGCGGAGCGGCACGGGGCATATTTCCCGCCTGTATCGTCTGGTACAGGTCAAACACTAAACAGGAGGTAGAACATCATGGCATACAAACACGGTGTATATAACACCGAGCAGGCCACCAGCCTGACCGTACCCATTCAGGGCAGCGCTGGCCTGCAGGTCATTTTCGGCACGGCGCCCATTCACCTGGCGAAAGACCCCGCGGCGGCGGTCAACACCCCAAAGCTGGTTTACAGCTACAAGGAGGCTGTGGAGGCCGTCGGCTATTCGGACGATTTCGAGAACTTCACCCTTTGCCAGAGCATTAGCGCCTGTTTCCAGGTTTTCAACGTTGCGCCCATTATCCTGGTGAACGTGCTGGATCCCAATAAGGCGGCCCACGTCACGCAGAACCAGGCGGAAAGCTGCGACGTTGTGGACGGCGTGGTGCTGTATGACAAGAAATATGTGCTGCTGAACACCCTGGCCGTGAAGAACGGCAGCGCCACCCTGGTGGCCGGCAGCGACTACGAGGCGGCACATGAGGACGACGGCAGCGTGGCCATTACGCTGCTTTCCGCGGCGGCCAAGGAGGCCAGCAGTCTGACCGTGAGCAGCACCAGCCTGAAACCCTCCGGCGTGACCGCTGCCGACATTGTGGGCGGCGTGGACGCCTCCACCGGCAAGGAAACCGGCCTGGAACTGATCCGCCAGATTTACCCCACCCTGGGCATGGTGCCCGGCCTGATCCTGGCACCCGGCTGGAGCCACACCCCCACCGTAGCGGCAGCCCTCCAGGCCAAGACCGAGAACATCAACGGCAATTTTAATTGCAGTTGCCTTTTGGACATTTCCGCGGACAGCGACGGCGCGGTGGTTTACACCAGCGTAAAGGGCGCCAAGGAAGCCCTGGGCGCCAGTTCCGCCCATGCGGCGGCCCTGTGGCCCATGGTGGCCGTGGGCGAGAAGAAATATTATTTCTCCGCCATGTTTGCCGCCCTGACGGCCTACACGGACGCCAACAACGCAGACGTGCCCTATGAAAGCCCGTCCAATAAGGACCTGCGGATCACCGCCACGGTTCTGAAAGACGGCACCACGGTGGCGCTGGATCAGCAGCAGGCCAACGACGTGCTGAACGCCAACGGCGTCATTACCGCGATCAACGCCAACGGGTTCAAGTCCTGGGGCAACAACACAGCGGCCTATCCCTCCACCACGGATCCGAAAGATCGCTGGTGGGCCGTGCGCCGTTTCTTTGACTGGGACGGAAATAATTTCATTCAGACTTATTTCCAGAAAGTTGACAAGCCGGGAAATAAACGCCTGATCCAGTCTATTGTGGACAGCCAGAATATTATCGGCAACGGCTACGTTGCCCGCGACTACTGCGCCGGCTACCGCGTGGAGTTCCGCAGCGACGAAAACCCCGTTACCAACCTGCTGGCCGGCCACCTGACCGTACACACCTACCTGGCCCCGTACATTCCCGCGGAATATATCGAAAATATCCGCGAGTATGACGTGGACGCCCTGGAAAGCGCAATCGGAGGTGAATAAAGATGAACACGATCCCCACTAAGATCAACCGTTACAACGTTTACAACAAGGGAAACCGTCTGCTGGGCGTCGGTGAGGAAATGGCGCTGCCGGACTTTGAGCCGTCCAGCGAAACCGTGACCGGCGCCGGGATCCTGGGTGAGATCGACGACCCCACCGTGGGCTATTTCAGCAATCAGGAACTGGAAATCCCGTTCCGTCTGTTGGACAAGGAAACCGCCGACATGATGGACATGACCAAGGCCGTGCAGCTGGAGATCCGCGGCGCACAGCAGACCACCAACACCGAGGGCGATATTGAGTTCAGACCCATGCGTGTGGTGGTTCGTGGCCGCGGCGGAAAGCTGACCACCGGCAAGGTCAAGGCAGGAAGTTCCATGGACACTAAGATCACGCTGACCACTCTTTACATTCTCATTGAGGTGGACGGCAAGACCGTGGTGGAACTGGACAAGTTGAACGAGGTTTACAAGGTCAACGGCGTGGACGTTCTGGCCAAGATCAAGGAGATGTGCTGACATGAGCGACGAAAAGAGAATGGACACCGCCCTGCTGGCGGAGAACGACGAAAACACCGCGGCGGAGGAAAACGCCCTGGTTATGAAGCTGGACAAGCCTTTCACCTTTGAGGGGCAGACGTACACAGAGGTGGACCTGTCCGGCCTGGAGGACACCACGGCGGCAGACCTGCAGGCCGTGGGCCGTTTCGTGACGAAGAAGAACCCGGCGGCGAACCCCGCAACCGTGGAAATGACGCTGGAATACGCCCAGTTCATGGCGGCCCGCGTCGCCCACCTGCCGCTGGAGTTTTTCGAGCGCCTCCCCGCAAAGGAGGCAATCAAGCTGAAAGGCATTGTCGTGGGTTTTCTTTACGGCGGGGCTGGGGACAACTAACGCCCGCCGTCATAAACAGGGCCTGCGTCGGGTTGTCCATACAACTGCGGACAGGGCTGGATTATCTTCTGGCCCTGTCCGTTTCGGACTTGAACGAACTGGCGGACACGGTGACGCAGTACGCGGAGGAGGTGGCAAAACATGGCAGGCAAAAATAAAACGTATGAGTTAATGCTGAAAATCGGCGGCAAGGTGGACGGTTCCCTGAAAACCGCCTGCAGCACCGCAGACAAGAACCTGGCTGCGCTGGGGAAAACGGCAAAGACCGCGGGAAAGATCGCTGCCGGTGCCATGGTAGCAGCCGCCACCGCTGTGGCGACCCTGGGAACCGCTGCGGTGAAATCCGCGGCGGAGTATGAGGCCCAGCTGGCCAACGTTTCCACGCTGCTAACCGGCACGGAGGCAGAGGTGGCCGCACGAACGGCGGAAATCGGGGATCAGGTTCTGGAAATCTCCAACCGCACGGGCGTGGCCACGGCTGACCTGACGGACGGAATGTATCAGGTGGTTTCTGCTTTCGGTGACAGCGCAGACGCCGCGGCCATTCTGGAAACCGCGGCAAAATCCGCGGCGGCGGGAAACGCGACCACGACGGACAGTATCAACCTACTTTCTGCCGTAACCAAGGGTTACGGCGATACCTCCGCGGAGGCGGTGCAGCAGGCGGCGGATCTGGCATTTGCCACCGTAAGACTGGGCCAGACCTCTTTCCCGGAACTGGCCGCCGGCATGGGCAAGGTCATTCCCCTGGCCAGTACCCTGGGGCTGGAGCAAGAACAGCTATGGGGCGCCATGGCCACGCTGACCGGCGTTACAGGTTCCACGGCGGAAGTGGTTACGCAGATGAAAGCCACAATGCAGGCGTTCCTCTCCCCGTCCAAGAATATGCAGGCCGCCCTTAAAAACATGGGCTATGAAAGCGGCCAGGCGCTGCTTGAAAGCAAGGGCCTGCAGGGATCTCTGGACGCCCTAAAGGACGCTGTGGGAGGCAACGAACTGGCGTTTGCTGGCCTGTTCTCCTCTGTGGAGGCACAAACCGCGGTGCTGGCTATGGCAGGCAACCAGGCCGAAAACCTGACCAGCAAGACGGCGGAAATGTACGAAGCCACCGGCGCGGCAAATACCGCCTTTGAGCGGCAGACCAACAACCTGAAATACGACATTAAGATGATTAAAAACCTGGGCGCCAATTTCTTGACGCAGCTGGGCACCAACATTCTGCCGTATGTGCGGGAGTTCGCGGAGGCGGCCCTGCCGGTGGCTTCGGAGGCGCTGGAGAAGATCGGCAGCTACATGACCGGAACCATCATTCCGGCGGCGGAAACCGCGGTGAAATGGATTTCGGAACACCGCACCCTGATCCTGGCGCTGGCGGCGGGTATTGCCACCGCTGTGGCGGCCTACAAGGCGTATAAAGTGGCGATCACCGCCTACAACGCAGTTATGGCCGTGTATAAAGTGGTCACCGCAGCAAGCGCCACGGGCACCTTTACCCTGGCGGGCGCCATGACGGCGCTAAATCTTCCCGTGCTGGCAGTTGTGGCCGCCATCGGCCTGGCTGTGGCGGCGGGGATCCTGATTTATAAGAACTGGGACAAGATCAAGGCCAAGGCCGTGGAACTGGGCGCGAAGATCTCCGAGGTATGGGGAAACATCAAGACCGGCGTTTCCGAGGCCGTGGCGAACCTGGTTTCTGCGTTCCAGTCTAATTTCCCCCTGCTGTCCGCTTATTTGAGCGGGTGGTGGGAAAGTGTTTCGGCGGCCTGGGAAAACGTCAAGGCCATTTTTGCCAATATCATTGACTTTGTGCAGAACGTATTTGCAGGCAACTGGAGCGCCGCCTGGGACAATATCGTGGCCATTTTCGGAAACGTGTTTGGCATGATCGTGAACCTGGCGAAAGCCCCCATAAACGGGGTTATTTCCGCAATCAACTGGGTGCTGGAGAAGATCAACAGCATTTCCGTGACGATCCCGGACTGGGTTCCGGGCGTCGGCGGGAAAACCCTGGGCTTTAACATTCCAACGATCCCCGCCCTGGCTGCCGGTGGTATTGCCACGGCGCCGACGCTGGCGCAGATCGGTGAGGGCGGAGAGCCGGAGGCGGTGCTGCCGCTGTCCAAGCTGGCGGCCCTCCTGGACGAATGGACGAAGCCGAAGCCGACACCGGGCGGCGGAACGGGCGGCGGCGGTGAAACCGTCGTTTTCTCCCCGGTATTCAATTTCTACGGCGGGACGCCGAGCCGCGAGGAGGCCGAGGAGGCCGGGCGGATCAGTTTCGCGGAGTTCAAGAAACTGTATAGGCAGATGAAAGCCGAGGAGAAGCGCAAGCAATTCAGCCCGGCATAAGAGGAGGACCACACCATGGAAAGCACCTACACCACCAAGCAGGGGGACGTATGGGACAAAATCGCCTATGAGGTGTACGGCGACGAAGAATACACCGGCTGGCTGATGGAAAACAATTTCCCGCTGCTGGACACGTTCGTGTTTGACGCCGGGGTGGTCCTCCAGACCCCGGCCCCGCCGGAGCAGACCGCGGCCAATGACCTGCCGATCTGGAGGAGCAAGGTATGAATACACGGCGGGCGTATGTAGACCTGATTTACAACGGAACCGCAGCCACGGCGGAAATTTCCGGTTTCGTGACGGATATTTCATACACGGATCCGGCCAGCGGAGAGGCGGACAGCCTGGACATTACGCTGCAAGACCGGGATCGCCGGTGGACGGGGGCGTGGATCCCCGTCGCCGGTGACACCCTGGCCGCGACGATCCGGGCGCTGAACTGCCAGTATTCCGGGGACAACCGGATCCTGCCGTGCGGTTTCTTTATCGTGGACAGTTTCAGTTTTTCCGGCTGGCCGGTTTCCGGGAGCATTTCCGCGATCTCCACGCCGCTGGACAGCAGTTTCACCACCACCAAGCGGACAAAGACCTGGGAAAACGTGACCATAAAGGAGATCGGAACCGAGATCGCAGGCCGCGCCGGGATCGCGCTGGCCTGGGACGTGGAGGGCGACCCGTTCACGATCAAGAGCGTGGAGCAATCGGAACAAACCGACTGTGAATTTTACATGAACCTGTGCAACACCTACGGGCTGGCCATGAAAGTCTACGCCCAAAAGATCGTGGTGTATGACAGGGAGGCATACAAGAAAAAGGGCGCGGCGGCGGTGCTGTCCCCGTCCAATATGAAATCCTGGTCATGGCAGCAGGATCAGGCCGGCACCTACACCGGCGGAGAGTTCACATACACCAGCCCGGCCACGGAAAAGGAAATCAAGGTGACCGTGGGCAAGGGCAGCCGGATCCTAAAGCAGAGCGGCAAGGCCGACAGCAAGGCCGACGCGGAACGGAAGATCAAGGCGGCGGTGGCCAAGGCAAACCACGGCAAGACAAAACTTTCCGCCACCATTGTGGGAAACGCCTCTCTGGTGGCCTCCCAATGCGTCCAGGTGGTGGGCCTGGGGAAGCTGTCCGGCAAGTATTACATTGACACCATTACCCACAACGTCAGCGGATCCGGCGGCTACACCATGGACCTGGAAATGTCGCTGGTGGAGGAATGACGCGAGGAGGAACGCATGGAAAACAATATCCGGCTGGGTAAGATTTCAGCCGTTGATTACGCCGCGGGCACGGTCCGCGTGGTGTACCACGAAAAGGACGACGCCGTGACCGCCCCCATTCCCCTGATTTCATCGGAGTATTTCATGCCGGAGGTGGACGACATGGTTATGGTGCTTCACCTCTCCAACGGCACGGAGGCGGGCGTGGTCCTGGGCCGACCGTGGAGCGAGAAGAACAAGCCCCCGGAGGGTTCCAAAGGGCTTTACCGCAAAGACCTGGCCCGTTCGCCGGGTGAGGCCATGATCCGCTATAAGGACGGCACCCTGACCATCAAGGCCGCCAAGGTGGTGATTGACGGAACCGTGACCGTCAGCGGCGACGTGACCGCCGGCGGGGTTTCCCTGGACAACCACACCCACACGGACAGCATGGGCGGCGGAACCTCCGGGCCATCGTAAGGAGGCGATTTACACATGATCGGAACGCTGGGGCGCAAAATCATTTTTGAGGTGAGCGACAACAGGGTTTTGACCTTTGAGAGCATGAGCCGCGAGGTTTCCGGGCGCTGGACCGAACACGAAGTTTTGGGCGTGAAGCCGAAAGCGGAGTTTTTAGGGCCTGGCCTCCAGACCATAAGCCTGACCATTCACCTGTCCGCTGCCCTGGGCGTGAAGCCGCGGCGGATCCTGGATATGGTGGAGCGCATGGTGGAAAGAGGCACGGCGGAGTACCTGGTGATCGGCGGCAGACTGGTGGGCCGCCGTCCGTTCCGCGTTACAGGATCGAGTGAAGCCTGGGACAAGGTTTACAGCCGCGGAGAACTGGCCAAGGCTACCCTGACCATTTCGCTGGAGGAATACGCATGAACGAAAACGACCTTTTCAATTTCCAACTGGAATATACGTTCACGGCGGACTGGCTGGCAGAACTGGATCGGCAGCTGGCCCTCCTGCTGTCCACACGGGAGGGCACCATGCCGTTGGATCGGGCTTTCGGCCTGAACATGGATTTTGTGGATATGCCGCCAGAGGCCGCAAAGAGCCTTTACACGGCGGAGGTCACCGAAAAGGTGTCCAAATTCATACCGGAGGTGCGGGTGCAGGAAGTGACCTGGACCGGCGGCAACACCGGAAAACTTTTTCCCAAGGTGGTGATAACAAGTGCCTGATATTTCCGCAATTCAGAACACCCCGGACGTGTCTTTCATCGACAACAAGACCATTGACGACGTGCGCGGGGATATGGTGGCAGACTTTGAGGCGTTCATGCTCCAAGCGACGGGCAGCAAGGTGTCCCTGGGCCGCGCCTCTGTCCACCGCATGATCCTGTATTCGGCGGCGGCGCAGATTTACCAAGCCATGCAGTACGTTGACCGAGCGGGCAAGCAAAGCCTTTTGAAATACTCCTATTCGGAGTTCCTGGACAATCTGGCGCTGCTGAAAGGCGTTACCAGAGAACCGGCCAAGGCGGCCACGACCACGATCCGCTTTACCGCGTCGGCCACCAGGACGCTGGCCACACCGATCCCGGCGGGCACCAGGGTTTCCTCCAGCGGTTCCATTTATTTCAGCACGATGGAGTACGCAGAGATCCCGGCGGGCAGCCTGACGGTGGACGTGCTGGCGGAGTGTACCGCAACAGGCAACGCGGGCAACGGACTGGCGCCTGGCGAGGTGTCCACCATCGTGGATCCCGTTCCCTACATTACCTGCGCCGTGAACCAGAACACCACGGAGGGCGGCGCAGACGTGGAGAACGACGAAAGCCTGGCGGAGCGGGTTTACCTGGCCCCTGGCGCCTATTCTACGGCAGGCCCGGAGGACGGATACCTGTACCACGCAAAGAAGTACAACGCCGCCATTGGTGACGTGGTGGCCACCAGCGACCACGAAGCGGGCCAGGTGGATATTGTTTTCATCATGGCCGACGGTTCCAAGCCGGGCGCGGCCATGATCTCCGGCCTGCAGGCGTACCTCTCCGGCAAGACGATCCGCCCCATGACGGACAAGCTGACCGTGAAAGCCCCGGAGGAGGTCACATACAGCATTAACCTGACGTATTACATCAACCGCAGCGACAGCGCCAGAGCGGTGGCAATCCAGGCGGCGGTGGCCCAGGCCGTGGAGGAATATAAAACCTGGCAGCGCACCATAGGCCGCGACGTGAACCCGTCGCAGCTGGCCGCCATGGTCATGGAGGCAGGCGCCAAGCGCGTCACCGTGACCGCGCCGACGTTCGCGGCGGTGGCCGCCACCAAGGTGGCAGCATTGACCGGATCGGCCACCGTGACGTATGGAGGGCTGGAAGATGATTAAACTTTCCGGCAGCCGCTTCACGGACATTATGCCGGAGAACCTGGCAGAGCAACCGGAGATCCAGGCGCTTGCCTACGCCGTGGGCAGGCAGGTGGAGAAGCTGCTGGCCTATGCCGACGGCGCCCGCACCTATGCGGCGATCTATGCTGTGCCGGAAAAGGTGCTGGATCTGCTGGCCGTGGAACTGCGCACCCCGTCCTATGACGAAAACTTTTCCATTAAGGTCAAGCGAACCCTGATTGCGGAAAGCCTGCTGTTTTACGCGCAGATGGGCACCCCGGCAGCGGTGAACCGGATTATTGAAACCATTTTCCAGGCCGGTCATATCAGCGAGTGGTGGGAATACGGCGGGAAGCCCTATCACTTCAAGGCATACACCACGAACCCGGCCATTACGTCGGACGACGTGGAGGAGTTCAAGCGGGTGCTGGGCACCGTAAAGCGCCTTTCTGCCTGGCTGGACGAAATCGTGTTGGATCTGTCCACACCTCCGGCGGAGGTATTCGTGGGCCATTGGATCCACACGGGCGATTTTATCACCCTGCAAAGGGCGACTATGTAACAGGAGGTTATCAGCCATGTTTCAGGCCCCGAAACTGACAGACGCCGGCAAAAACCTGTATTACAGGAATATGGCCGGTGAGGGGATCAAATTCACAACCATTCAGCTGGGCAACGGCACAATCAGCGGCCCGATCTCCGCTATGACGGCCCTTGTCAGCGCCGTGGTGACCATTGACGCCGCGGTGAAAAACAACGCGGAGCAGTACGCCGACGTGTCCGGCCATTTCTCCAACGCAGAACTGGAGGAGGGTTTTTACTGGCGCGAGATCGGCGTGTTTGCGGCGGATCCCGATTACCCCAATGACCGCAGCCACGACATTCTTTACTGCTACCAAAACGCCTATGACACGGCGGACTTTATCCCCGTGGCGTCGGTGGAAACGGTGGAAAAAAACATTACCGTGCCCATTATCGTGGGCGACGCCTCCACAGTGTCCTGCACCCTGTCCAGTTCGCAGGTGCTGGTGTCGGAGGCGGACCTGGAGGCGCACGACAAGGACGCGAACGCCCATAATGCCCTGTTTGAGAAGATCAACAAAGAACTGGAAAAGAAACAGGACACGATCACCGCCAAGGGCATTTTGAAAGGCGACCAGGACGCAAAGGGAAACCCCACCGTGACCAAGGCCACGCCGGGCGTGGACTACCAGCAGCCCACCCAAGTGCTGACGGAAAGCAACGCCATGGCCCTGACGGACACGGTTCCGTTTTTCTCCGGTGCTGACGGGCAAAATCGTAAGGTCACGCTGAAAAAGCTAAAGGAGGCCCTGGGCGTCCAGTCTGCCAGTATCAACGTGACGACCTGCGCCGGCGCGGCGGTGGTTTGCACGGACGGAGAAACCACCCTGAACGGCGTGGGTTCCACCAAGTTCTCCCTGCCGGAGAACACCGGCACCTGGGAGGTAACCGCCACCCTGAACGGCCACACGGCCAGCGCCGTGGTGGAGGTCACCGGCGCCATGCAGTACAACGTGGATCTGGTGATTACCTCCAGCGTGGCAGTCACCCACGCACCCACGAAAACCACCTACAACGTGGGGGAAACATTCGACCCCACCGGCCTGGTGGTCACCGCCACCTATGCCGACGGCACCACGGAGGACGTAACCGACGGCTGCACGTTCAGCCCCACCGTTATGGCAGCCAGCACCACGGCGGTGACGATCAAATACCAGCGGGCAGGCGTGACGGTCACGACCACCCAGGCGGTCACGGTCCTGGAAATGTCCAGCATTTCCGTGAAAACCGCACCCAACAAAACCGCGTATTACATCGGTGAGAGTTTCGACGCCACCGGAATGGTGATTGAAGCCACCATGTCCAACGGCACCAAAAAGACCGTGACGGGCTGGACGTACACCCCCAGCGGCGCCCTTTCCAAGACGGACACGGCGGTGACGATCTCCTACACGGAAAACGGCGTCACAAAGACCTGCACCCAGGCGATCACGATCCGCACCCTGTCCAGCATTTCCGTGACGACGGCACCCGCGAAAACCGCCTACAAGTACGGGGAGAAGTTCAGCAGCGCCGGAATGGTGATTACCGCTAAATATTCGGACAACGCACCCGCGTGGTGACCGGCTGGACCTATTCACCCACCGGCGCCCTGGGACTGTCTAATACCACGATCACGATTACCTACGCAGAGGGCGGCGTGAGTAAGACCTGCACCCAGGCCATTACCGTGAGCAACTACCTTTCCAGTATCGCGGTGACCCACGCACCCACGAAAACCTCCTATTTCACCGGCGAAACGTTCAACAGCGCGGGAATGGTGGTCACCGCTACCATGGCAGACGGAAGTAAAAAGACCGTCACCGGCTACACCTGCAGCCCCACCACCATGGCAGCCAACACCACGGCGGTCACTGTCAGCTATTCCGAGGGCGGCGTGACCAAGACGACCACCACCCCGGTGACGGTCACCAGCATTTCCAACACGCTGGCCTCCAACAGCTGGGCAACGATCCGCGCCGTGTCCGACGCCGGAAAGGGGTCCAATTACTGGAGCGTGGGCGACGCCAAGGGGATCACGATCAACGGCAAGGTGGGCGCCACGACGTTCTCCAATCTGGCCATTTCCGTGTTTATCCTGGGTTTCAACCACAACGCCAGCCGTGAGGGCAGCAACCGGATCCATTTCCAGATCGGCAAGATCAACGGCACCCTGGTGGGCCTGGTAGACGGCAATTACAGCAACTACACAAGCACCACCGGCGCCTTTACCATGAACACCAGCCAGACGAACAGCGGCGGGTGGAATAACAGCCACATGAGAAAGACTGTGCTGGGCAGCAACAGCGCCAGCGCCACCAGCCCAACGGCCAACACCCTGCTGGCAGCCCTGCCGGCGGATCTCCGGGCGGTTATGAAGCCGGCCACCAAGTACAGCGACAACACCGGCGGCGGAAGTGACACCGCCAGCTATGTCACCAGCACCACGGATCTGCTGCCGCTGCTTTCGGAGTTTGAATACCACGGGGCCAGGTACTACGCCAACAGCGCGGAGAAGAATTACCAGGCCCAGTATGACTATTACAAGGCTGGAAACAGCAAGGTGCATTATAAGCACAACGCCACCGGCACGGCGGCCTTTGTGTGGTGCCGTTCCGTCTGTTCGAGCGGCAACGGCATTTTCTGCCTTGTCTACTCCGACGGCAGCGCCTACTGTAACGGCGCCTACTATTCCTGGGCGCTGGCCCCCTGCTTTTTTGTCTAATCGCCGCAGCATATCCGGCAAAATCCCGCCCACGGAAGTGGGCGGGAAACCCGGACAGAGAAAGAAAACCCGTGAGGTGAAAGAATGTCAGTTCTGAAAGAAAAGCGGACCGTGAGCAAAGCGGAGTATGTGAACACCGCAAACCAGATTTATGTGGAAACGGTGGGCTTTTTGACGCGGCTTTCCGCCCGTTATTCCCGGCTGATTGCAGAGGGCACCGCGCAGCTGGCCGGTGAGGTCATGGACCACACCGAAAAGGCCAACAAAATATACCCGTCGGACGAACAGCGCAAAGCCCAGCGCAAGGCGCATTTGCTGGAGGCGCTGGCCTCCCTCTCTGCGCTGGACGTGCGCCTGACCCACGCCTATCTGGTTATGTACCAGAACCCACAAGGGTGCTTTACGGCGCCCAGCGGAAAGACGGTTCCACCCAAGGAGGCCATGGACAAGCTGGACCGCATGGCGCAGAGCCTGGGCGAACTGATAGACCGGGAGGACACCCTGCTGCGGAATATCCTGGAGAGCGACAGGAAGCGGAAATAAGTCATTTTTATGGGTGTATCTTTGAAAACGCGCCGGGAGGCAGGGCGGCTTTCCCCTCTGACGGCGGCCAATGTGTGGTGCCGTTCCGTCAATTCGAGCAACAACAACAATTTCTGCCTTGTCAACTCCGACGGCAGCGCCAACAATAACAACGCCAACAATTCCTGGGCGCTGGCCCCCTGATTTTGCATAACTGGGTCAAATGCAGTAACGAACGTGAACCGGACCCATGTAAAAGGAAAGATACTTCCCTGGCGAAAGCCTGAAACTGCCCGCTGATGATCCCGCGCGGACGCTGCTTGCATGGCGGGGGTATTGTGCTAACCCCGTTTCATGCGCTGGATCGAAGCAGTTTAGACGCACACCAACACCACAACTGTACGGAGGGCGAATACTTTTCTATGACAAGCGAACAGCGCCGCGAGGCGCGTTACAGACGCCGCCAGACAAGGCGGCAGGCAAAGCGAAAGGCCCGCAGCGACGCCCTGGGGCCGATTGAGGAAGTTTTCAGTTACCGCGCCATGTTTTTCTATGGCCGGAAATGCTGCAACGGCGTGAGGTGGAAAGCCAGCACACAGCGGTTTGAAATGCACCTGTTTTCCGGCACCGCCAAGCGCCGGCGCAAAATCCTAAATGGAACATGGAAGCCAGGCAAAACCGCCCATTTCACCCTGAAAGAACGGGGCAAGGTTCGACCAATAGACGCGCCGCACATTGAGGATCGGCAGGTTTATAAGGTTCTGACCAAAAAGGTGCTGGTGCCGCTGTATGTGCCCAGTATGATCTACGACAACAAAGCCAGCCAGAAAGGCGGCGGCCTGCATTTCCATTACAGACGCCTGGCCAAGCACCTGCGGGACCATTACCGCAAGCATGGCCTGGAGGGTGCCCTGTTCCTGATGGATTTTCACCACTTTTTCCCGGACGCGCCCCACGCGCTGCTGTATGAGCGGCACCGGGGCACGATCCTAAACCCGGACCTGCGGCAGTTGGCCGATCTGGTGGTGGCAGCTGTGCCGGGCGGCGTGGGTATGCCGCTGGGCGTGGAGCCAAGCCAGCAGGAAATGGTGGCGCTGCCGTCCTCCCTGGACAACCGGATCAAAGCCCAGCTTTCGATCCATGGCGCTGCCCATTACATGGACGACTATTACACCATTCTGCCGTCGAAGCAGGCGGCGGAGGTGACCGCGGCGGACGTGATCGGCCACGCGGAGGCCATGGGCCTGCAGGTCAACGCCGGAAAGTCAAAAGTGGTTCCGTTCTCCAGACCGTTCCGGTTCTGCAAAGCAAAGTTTCAGGTGACGGACACCGGCGCCGTGAAGATCCACGGCTGCCGGGACGGCATGAAGCGGGCACGGCGGAAACTGCGGATTTTCCAGGCGCGTGTGGCCAGCGGTGAAATGACGGTGGAACAGGTGGCCCAATGGCTGCAAACACCGATTTCCTACTATGAGAACTTCAACGATCACGGCAGGGTGCTGAAACTGCGGCGGCTATTTTATGCGATTTTCAAAACGGAGGTGTAAACCATGTTCAAGATCACAAAAGACGGGGCGACCGTGGCCATGACCGAGGCCCCCAACTACATCAAGCAGGCGGAAAACGGCTGTTTCGTGCTGTGCCCGGAGGCGGAGGCCACGGGGATCGCACACAACGGCACCGTTTACCACCTCCTGGGACGCCCTGACATGGCGGGGGCAGAAATCACGGTCATGCTGGAAGAAACGGACGCGGGAGTGGAGATCGCCAAGGCGGCAGACGCTACGGGGATCGTGTTCGTCACAATGGCGGAGGCCGGAAGCGTGGACGCCACAACGGCGGCGGAACACGCGGACCTTTTCGCGCCGTGGGCGGTGCCGGTGGCCTATACCGTGGGCCAGATCCGCAGATATACGGACGGGAAGCTGTATAAATGCGTTCAGGCCCATACGTCACAAGCGGACTGGACGCCGGACAAAACCGCAAGCCTTTGGACGCCGGTTTCCGATCCGGCGGAGGAATGGCCGGAATGGTCCCAGCCGGTTGGCGCACATGACGCATACAGCAAGGACGCCAAGGTGTCGCACAATGGCAAGCATTGGACCAGCACCGTGGACAGCAACGTGTGGGAGCCTGGCGTGTACGGGTGGACGGAGGTGTAAGCCGTGGGCGCTGCCTACATCGCAAGAAAAAGAGCGCGGTTTGTGAGTATCAACGGCCCCGTAAACCTCCCGTATGGTACGCCTGTGGACGCTGTGGACGGGTTCCTGGTACATAAAGGACGCCCATTGTGCGCGGTCACCAGCGAGAGCGCACACCGCTATTTTGCACGAAACGACGACGGAAACGGGAAAGCCCGCGGCGCCCTGATCGGCGCCATCACGGCCAAGCTGGAGCGGAAAGACGCCGGCCATCAAATGCGCTGGGATCTCCTGTGGAGCGACCCGGAGGCGCAGAAATTACGCCACCCGGATCATGCGGATTTCTGGCTGTGGGGCCATGCCTTTTTTGAGGCAGACATGGCAGACCTGGAACACGTCGCCGGGCTGATCGGTGCGAGGAGGTGACGCTGCCATGGATTATATGAAGCTGGTGGCGGACCTCTGCCAGATCATTGACCGCCAGAACGAAATCACCAAGGCCATGGTGGTGCAGCTGGGCCAGCGCGACGCCCTCCGGTATGAGGAGGAAATGGCGGCAGTTCGGCGGGACTACGATACCGCCATGGGGGAGGTGGATCCGTGCAAAAACTAATTGAAACGCTGTCCACCGTAAGCGTGGGCCAGGCGCTGACTGGCGGCGTCACCGTGGTGGCGCTGGTGTCCGTGTTTATCGAAATTACACCGGTGAAGATCAACCCGGTTTCCAAGTTTCTGGCCTGGCTGGGGCGAAAGATCAACAGCGAAGTGATCGCCAAGGTGGACAGGCTGGAAACCGAGGTGCAGGCCATGAGGAAAGCGGACGGAGAGCAGGAGGCCATAAACTGCCGTTACCGGATCCTACGGTTCGGGGACGAAGTAAAACACGGAACCCGGCACAGTCAGGAACATTTTGAGCAGATCCTGGCCGATATTGACGCCTACGAAATCTATTGCAAGGATCACAAGGATTTCAAGAACAACAAAACCAAAGTGACCACGGAGCGGATCCTGGACGTTTACCGCAAGTGCGTGGAAACGGACGATTTTTTGTAATGGGAGGAAGCCGTGAAAATCTTTATTGTGGCCGCGGCGGCGTGGGCTGTCGGTGCCCTCCTGGGTTATTTCGTGGCCCGGCTGGCGTATAAGCACCTGCGGAAGCGTCTGCGGACGCTGCGGCAGGAACGGAAGCCACCTAAAAAGAAAATGGGCACAATGGACAGGATCCTGGTTCTGGAAGCGGTTTTCCTGGTGGCGTACACGGTGGCCGATCTGGTGGTTTTCTGGCATACCGGATCCGAGCCTGCCACCCTGACCGGCTGCGTGTTCGGCGTGTGCGGCCTGGAAAACGGCGTCATGGGCTGGATCAAAACCAATAAGGACAAGGCGGCGGAGGCCGCCGGAACGAGCGGGAGCGGCACCCAGCCGCCCCCGGAGGAACCGCCCGCGGGCACCGGCGAACCACCGGACGCGGGCCTGTGAGGAGGTATAAACAAACATGACCGGAAACGAACTGCGCCGAAAGGTGGCGGACATTATCAACGCATGGGACGGAGCAACCAGAGGCAGCGCCAAGCACCTGGAGATCCTGAACATCTACAACAACCACAAGCCGCTGGCAAGAGGTTACCGCGTACAGGTGGGTGACGCCCATTGTGCCACCACGACCTCCGCGGCGTACATCAAGGCAGGGATCGCGGAGTACACCGGGACGGAGTGCGGCGTGGGAAAGTACGTCGAGATCGCCAAGAAAAAAGGGATCTGGACGGAGAACGACGCATACACCCCCAAGGTGGGCGACGCCTGCGTGTACGACTGGCAGGACGGGGCCAACTACGCCACCACCGACAACACCGGCGCACCGGATCACATTGGCATTGTCACCAAGGTGGGCGGCGGCACCTTTGTGGTCACAGAGGGAAACATGAACGGCGGCAAGGTGGGCAAGCGCACCATGAAAGTGAACGGGCGGTATATCCGCGGTTTCATTACCCCGGACTTTGACATGATCGCCCGGAAACTGGGCGGTACGTCCGGCGGGACGGCGGACAAGCCAACGAAACCGACGACCCAGGCGGCGGGTACATACACCGTAAAGAGCGGCGACACCCTTTCCCGTATCGCCGCGAAGTACGGCACCACCGTGGCCAAACTGGTGGAGATCAACGGCATTAAAAACCCGAACCTGATCCGCGTGGGCCAGGTCCTCCGCCTGCCCGGCGGCGCCGTCAAGTACACCGTTGTGGCCGGGGACACCCTTTCCCGTATCGCCGCGAAGTACGGCACCACTGTGGCCAAGCTGGCAGCAGACAACGGGATCAAAAAACCGAACCTGATCCATGTGGGCCAGGTTATCACCATCAACAAATAATTTTGCCGGAGGTGCTGGAATGGTTATTATCAAGGCGCTGGCCTGGGCGCTTTCCCTGGCCGCTGTGGTCACCTGGCTGGTGGCCCTGGTACGCTGGGACGGTTCGATCCCCTGTGATCGGAGCCAATGCGAAAGCTGCCCATTTCCGCGGTGCCTCGAAAATGGCCAGGACAGCACCGGGCAGGAATGAGAGGTAAAAATGGAACAGACTATTATCCGCCTGGCCATTGGCCTGGTTCTTCTGGTGGCTGTCAACGTCGTGCTGGGCAGCCTGAACGCCCTTTTTGACGGGACTTTCGACCGTATCAAATGCCGGAACGGCGTCATTAAGGGGATCATTATTGCCGCCTGTTTCGTCGCTTTCTATGCAGCGGGACGCCTGAACCCCGATATTGTGGCAATCGACATTGACGGCGAAACGGTCAACGTGGCAACAGCCGCCAACCTGGCCATGGTGACGGCCTATGTGCTGTATGCGAAAGACGTTTTTTCCAAGCTGTCCAAGCTGGTTTTGAGCAAAACGAGCGGGACGCCGGAGCAGACCGGCGGAACCACGCCGCCCGCATTGGAGGAACCGGCGGACGCGGCGGAGGCCACCGCAGCAGAATAAAAAAGGAACCCCGGCGCCGCCCTGGCGTCGGGGTTCTTCTGCGGGTCACCTGCTGGCAGGCATGGCCCGCATGACTGTTTTTCTGCTGTATTCATCGGTGAGGACTAACACCACACCGCGCCGCCCGTCAGCCAGCGGGACCGTGACCGCCTCCAGCGTAACCGCCGGGGAAACTTTCGCTTGCTTTTCCATTCTCATTTCCTCCCGTTGAATAGTTTACGGAACAGCCGTCGGAGCGGGACAAAAACCGCCACAAACACGGCCAGCAGGATCAAGTATTTTATGGTAAACCCTCCCTATTGACATTTTGATGGATTTCTTTTATATTTGGGGTGCGGAGGTTCGGGCCTCCGCACCCCTGGCCTTTACCAGTTCAGCAGTTTTTGAACCGCCAGAACGATAAGGCCGGAGATTGTGCCTGCCAGAATGTCAGCTGCTAACTGTTTTCTGGCCTGCGCCGTCGGTCTACGCCGACGGCGTTTTTTCTTTGCCATATCAACCACCCCCTTTCTGATTATTATTATATACTTGCGTAAGACAAAAAGCAAGACGGAATACTGCACAAATATACTTGCGTGAGTTTGTATATATTATATACTTGCGTAAGTTGAAATAATCTGATACAATACAGAAAAAGGAGGCGATCCCATGGAAAAGAAAACAGGGACGGCGGCGACCAAGGCAAAGAACAAGTATAACGCCGCGAATTATGAGCGTCTTTACCCGTTTGTGAAGAAAGGGAAAAAAGAGAGATACCAGAAAGCGGCGGAAGCTGCTGGGTTCAGCCTTAACGAGTTCATGGAAAAGGCTATGGACAGCCTGGCGGCGGAGATCCTGGGAGAATAAAAAGCATAAGCCCCCGACGCACACAGCGCCGGGGGCGTTTCGGCGTTTGCCCTCCAGAGTGTTCAATATTTTTCGGTGCTGATTATTAACACGGGTTCGTGGAAACCTATGTGTTAATATCAAGAAAACTGCTGAACATTACCACGCGCCTGGAGGGCTGCCCATGAAAGCGTATGATTTCCACGGGAAAAGAAATATATGCGGTGACCGGATCCGGGAGGCCCGCCTGCGGGCGCGGCTGTCACAGTCTGATCTCTGCCGGCGTCTGCAACTGGCTGGTGTCATTGTGGAGCGGGACGTGATAAGCAGGATTGAAAACGGCGGCAGGTTTGTGGCTGACTTTGAGGTGGTGGTGATCGCGGACGTTCTGGAGGTTTCCGTGGACTGGCTGCTGGGCAAAGAATAGGACGGCGTGGAGTGCTGTATGCACCGCGCCGTCCATATTTTTTTTGAAAGTGAGGGCACGGGCATGAAAGGATATAAGCACCTGACGGAGTTTGACCGGAACAAGATCGCCAGAATGAGAAAAGAGGGCGCCACCATGCGCGAGATCGGCGCGGCCCTGCACGTCAGCGCCGCCACCGTCTGCCGCGAGATCAAACGCGGGACATACACCTACATGAACGCGGATTATATCGAAGTGACCGAGTACATACCGGAGCGGTCACAAGCCCGCTACCGGGCCAACATGGCGGCCAAGGGCGGCCCCCTGAAAATTGGAAGTGATCGCCGGTACGCCGAAACCCTGGAGGCGCTGATTGCTGACGACAATTACAGCCCGGAGGCAGCCCTGCATGAGATTGAGGACCACCCGGAAAAGTACGGCAGCTTTGAAACGCGGATCTGCCGCCAAACCCTTTATGCCTATATTGACAAGGGAGTTTTTCTCCGCCTGACCAATAAGGCGCTGCCGTTCAAGGGTTCCCGGCGGAAGAAGAAAACCAAGCACGTCCAGCGGGCGAAACAGCAGCCCAAGGGTGAGAGCATAGAAAAGCGCCCGCCGGAGATCGACGGGCGCCAGGAGTTCGGCCACTGGGAAATGGATCTGGTGGTTTCCTGCAGGGGCGGGCATAAGTGCCTCCTGGTGCTGACCGAGCGCGTCACCCGCATGGAGGTGATCCGCCTGATCCGCGATAAATCCGCGGCCAGCGTCGTCCGTGCGCTGGACACCATGGAACGGAAATGGGGTGCCCGCTTCCCGCAGGTATTCCAATCTATTACCATGGACAACGGAAGCGAGTTTGCGGACTATATCGGGATCGAACGGTCCGTATATAAACGCTGTGAGAGCAAGCGCACCCGGACATATTACTGTCACCCATACTGCAGTAGTGAGCGAGGAAGCAACGAAAAACAAAACCAGATGATCCGGCGGAAGTTCCCAAAGGGGACAAACTTTGATAAGGTTACCCAAAAAGACGTGGAGGCGGTGGAAAGCTGGCTGAACAGATACCCCCGCCAACTGCTGGGCTGGGCCTCTGCCGGGCAGCTGTTTGAGGGCTATTTGCAGACCGTCTAAAAATATTTTTTCGTTTTGTTACACTTTCCTATTGACATTTGCCAAGAAAGCCATCAAATACGGCTTTCTTTCTGAATTTTCGCCCTGAGCAGTGCGCAGTTTTCCTGCAAACGCGCATCGTCCGGTGCAAGCGCAAACGCTTTTTCCGCGTTTTTCAGCGCGCTTTCCCACTGCGAAAGGTGAAAGTACGCGATGCTCAGCAGATCGTAGGGGAAGCTGCCCCACGCGAACGGCTCGCAGATATAGGTGCGCGGCCGCTCGGTGATCGCGAGCGCGCAGTTTACCATAAAAATGACGCCGCACCAGTCCTTTTGCTGATAAAGCAGGTCGGCAAACTCCAGATACGGCTCGCGCAGGTGCGGCGCTTCCGCGATGGCGCGGTGCAGCCAGAGCGCGGCTTCGTCCTCGCGCTCCAAACGACGCAGACAGCGCGCGATGTAGCGCATCGAGGCGCAGCGCTCATCGCGCCACACGGCCTGCGGCATCGCGAGGTGCGCCTTCAGGGTCGAGACTGCCTGCGCCCACTCGCCGCGGAACATGTACTCGCGGCCTAAATAGTGGCGGTTGCGGTCGTTTTGCGGGTCCTCCCGCACGGCAAGCTCTAAAAGTGGAAGATACTGCCCGCGCGATTTGCTCGGGTCGGGGTGGTGGTCGAGCTGCACGCCCTCGGCGTCGACAAAGCGCTCGCCGCCCTCGCCCAGATATTGAAGAACCTCGTGCACCGGATTTACCCAGCGGTAGCAGCCGTTTTTGTGAATTTTGTCCGTCCAGAAGACACAGCCCTCGCGCCCATCGGGCAGAAAGCTCCACGTGTAGCGGTAGCGGGCACGTGTCGTGTCCGGCTGCCACGCGCGCTCAAGCTTTTCGCGCCAGCCGGACTGAAACTGCTCGTCGAGGTCGATGCAGCAGCAAATATCGGCGTCCTTTGGGATGAGCTTCAGCGATTCGCTGCGCGCGACATCGAAGCGCCACGGCGAAATAACCTTCTGCTCGACGTGCGCGCCGCGGGCTCTGAGTTTTTCGACCGTATCGTCCGTTGACCCCGTGTCGAGCACGCAGATGTCGTCCGCCTCGGACATCGAGTCCATGAAGCGCTCGACAAACTGCGACTCGTTTTTGCAGATGGCGTAAACGCAGACGCGGTAGGAAATGATGATTCCTCCTTTTATATATGTATCGCGGTGCGGCTTGCGCCGCACCGCTTATTGCTCAGGTCGAGAGGAGACCCGCTGCGCGGAGATTTGCCAGCAGCGCGTTGAACTGCTCGACGACGTCCTCTACGCTTGTCGCATCGGCAACAGCTGCCGCCGCACGCGTATCGCTCGGTCCAGTCGGACCCGTGGGGCCATTGATATATGCACAACCAGAAAATGCCGCAACCATGTGGCTTTCGGCAATTCAAAATAATTTAACATCCTCTATGATTACACCTAAAACGCCGTAGCAAGGTTGGACAAGCCTTGATATGGCGTTTTTAGTAGAGAAATGCGCGGCTATAGTTGTTAGAAGTGGATACAAATTGATACCTGTGCTGGCTAAAATGCAGTGACATACAATGCCTATCAACAGATGATAGACAAAATCCTCACTTTTCTAGAGCTATGAAGCAAATAGAGTGCTTAGAACCAGAAGAGATATCCGGATTAGTTGATTGGTGGAATAACACGCTACTTGTCGGAACTGAAGAAAGCAAATTGGCGCTGTCAATAATATATTCAGAGTTCCATAACGGGTAGGCGAGGTTTCATCTGGTATCAAAATAGTGCCTAAGTAGATAAGATATCCTGTTGCGTTGTTCGAATTTCCTGATTATGTAGCTTTATTAGGCACTTTATCTCCTTAGCTGGAGTTCATTTACACTGAATTCGATTTTTAGCGATTTCTATTTACGTGAAATGCCATGACAAAGATTGTATCGCTTTGTTATGGTATTTTGCGTATATAGAGAAAACCATACACTCGGAGGTGATAGTGTGGAATTGCTTTTGACGCAGGAGATCAATGTGACAAGTAAAGGGTGCTCAGTTATACACAGAGGCGGTGATAAAAGGCGTGGGAATATTGCTTAATTTACCCTATTACTACGGTCGCGCTGGTGAACAATACGCGTTCTTTCGGATCCCCAAGCTGCTGTTGACTGATGAGCGCTTTGCGGAGGTTTCGACCGACGCAAAGCTACTGTATGGATTACTGCTTGACCGTATGGAGTTGTCTTATCGAAACGGCTGGATCGACGAGCAGAACCGTGTCTTTATTATCTTTACAGCAGAGGAAGTCATGTCTACCCTGCACTGCCGTTCTGAGAAAGCGGCACGGCTCTTTGCTGAACTGGACAGTTCCAAGGGCATCGGCCTGATCGAACGTAAACGGCAAGGGCTGGGACGGCCTACGCTGATTTATGTGAAAGACTTCTCTGGTGCATGATTTATTCTGCTTGAAATTAAATGTGCCTTTTCTGCGGAAATGTTATGCAATTTCCAGAGATTCGAAAATCGAATTTCAAGACATTTGGTTTTCGAACTTCCGGACATTCGATAATCGAAATGTAATAAGACTGAGATATAGCAAGACTGAGAATAGAAAGAATACTACCCGAAAAAGAAATAGCTGTGAGAAGAAACAGCTTTGTTAGAACAGGAGCCGCAAGGCTCCTTTTTTGTTGGAGGAGGTATCCTGTTGAAAACGATAGCACTCGCAAATCAGAAGGGCGGCGTCGGTAAAACCACCACAGCCGCCAGCCTCGGCATTGGTCTTTCTCGGCAAGGTAAAAAAGTCCTGCTGATCGACGCCGATGCACAAGGCAATCTCACGCAGATGTTGGGCTGGCCGCAGCCTGACGAATTATCCCCCACGCTCTCCACCCTGATGGAGAAGATCATCGCGGAGCAGTCCATCGCTCCCGGTGAGGGTATCCTGCACCACCAATCCGGCATCCATCTTGTTCCCGCCAATATCGAGCTGTCGGCATTAGAGGTCACGCTGGTCAATACCATGAGCCGCGAGACGGTGCTGCGGCAATACCTGTCCACGGTGGCAGACCGCTATGACTACGCACTCATCGACTGTATGCCGTCGCTGGGTATGCTGACGATCAACGCTCTGACCGCGGCGGACAGCGTGATTATCCCTGTGCAGGCGCAGTATCTTCCAGCAAAGGGATTGGAACAGCTTTTGCGAACCATTACCCGCGTGAAACGGCAGCTTAACCCGAAGTTAGAGGTTGACGGCATTCTGCTGACAATGGTGGATAGCCGTACCACGCTGGCACGGGAGATCAACGCGCTTATTCGCAAGAGCTATGGCGGTCATGTGTTCACGAGCGAGATTCCGCGTTCTATCAAGGCGGCGGAGATCAGCGTGGAAAACAAAAGCATTTACGACCACGACCGCAGCGGCAAGGCGGCGGTGGCCTATGAAAATCTAACGAGGGAGGTGTTGAGCCTTGGCAAGCAAGTTAAGCGGCATCGAACTGACCCGGTACGATGACCTGTTCAAAACGGATGCAGAACGCGAAGCTGACCGGCAGGAGCGCATTCAAATCGTCCCCGCCGCGGAGATTTTTCCCTACTCCCGTCAGCCATACACCATTGACCGCCCGACGCCTGATCTGGTGCGGCTCATGGACAGCATTGAGCATATCGGGATCGCTGAGCCGCTGATCGTCCGTCCCCGCGACGCTGGCGGATATGAGATCATCTCCGGACACCGCCGTGATTATTGTGCAAAAGTCGTGGGACTGGACACCCGCCCTGTCATCGTCCGCAATTACAGCGATGAGGAAGCGGATATTTTGGTGGTGGACTACAACATCAACCGCGAAGATTTGCTTCCGAGCGAAAAAGCCAAGGCCTACAAGCTGAAGCTGGACGCCATGAAACGGCAGGCTGGACGGCCTTCAAAAAATTCTCTCCAAGTTGGAGAGAATTTCCGAGGTAAATACTCTGTTCAAATTCTTGCCGACCAAGTAGCTGACAATGCAACAGCAATTCAACGCTATGTACGGCTAAATAAGTTAATCCCGCCGCTGCTTGACGCAGTAGACACTGGAACGCTCAAGTTTGTTCCCGCCGCAGATTTTATTTCCCACCTGTCCGAGAAAGAACAGACCTACCTCTTGCTGGTCATGGAGCGCGATGAGGTATCCCCATCGCTGGGACAGGCCCAACGGCTCAAACAGCTCAGCGCCGAAGGTAAGCTCGAGAATAATATCATCGACCTCATCATGCGCGAAGAAAAACCGCTGGAGCGCAAGGTTACGATCCGCAATGATCGACTGCAAAAATACTTTCCTGCGAGCTATACCCCGAAGCAGATGGAAGAGGTCATCATCAAGCTGCTGGAAGGCTGGCACCGCAAGCGCCAGCAAGAACAGGCGCGATGAGAGCGACATAGCAGATATTCATAGGTTAGAATTGTTTTCGGCTGAGGTGGATACTCTATTGACGCTAAGTCGGTACGCCGATATAATATAACTGACAGAGTAATCCGAAAACGAGGTGCGACGAATGGATTTGCAGACGCTTCTTGAACAGCGGAACATTTCAAAATATCAGCTATCCAAAATCAGCGGTGTTCCGAAGACAACGATCATGGATATTTGCGCCGGGAGAAGCAATGTTGAGCGGTGCAGTGCAAAGACTGTCAGGCAGATCGCAACAGCGTTAAACTGTACGATGGAGGAACTAATGGAACTGTCTGCTCCATCCTATGATGAAGCGGGACACCCAACGGACCGCAGCTACCTTGAATGCGGATTACCGGAGTTTTTGCAAGAATCGATCCAAGCTATGGTCAGCGCGTGGGAGAAGCTGGATCGCGGCGAGGAATATACGCTATGGGATTGCGATTATTGCAATCTGCAAAGTGACATCAACAGCGCAGAGGTCAATCAGATTATCAGCCCAGAGCAGGCATGGTATCTGCGCGAAAAATATTTGAGAATGGAACGGGAGTGAGACTATGCAGGTCGTTGATTTTACAAATCTGCCAAGGCGCAACAAACTGTATGCTGGCGCAAACGGCAGCAAAATTTCCGTAATCTATGAAGGGCAGCAATATATGCTGAAATTTCCGCCGCTCCCCTCAAAAAATAAAGAGATGAGTTATAGCAATAGCTGTTTCTCCGAATATCTCGGCTGCCAGATCTATGAGAGCATTGGTATCCCTGTGCAGAAAACCATGCTGGGAACCTACACGGTCAAAGGGAAAACGAAAATCGTAGTAGCCTGTGGGGACTTTACGGAGCCAGGGATCACCTTGCAGGATTTCGCATCGTTGAAAAACCAGATCATCGACTCTGAGCGAAACGGATACGGAACGGAATTGTCCGATATTCTCCACACCTTTGAGGAGCAGGAGGCCATTGACCGCGAGGTAATCACAGAGCGATTTTGGGATATGTTCATCGTGGATGCGCTGATTGGTAACTGGGACCGGCATAACGGTAACTGGGGGTTTCTTTACGACGCAAGGACCGATATGATGACGCTGGCACCGGTATATGATTGCGGGAGCTGCCTATACCCGCAGGCAGATGACGAGATTATGAAGAAGGTGCTGTCAAACGAGAGTGACTTGAATTACCGTATTTTTGAGATCCCCACCTCAGCCATCATGCTGAATGGCAAGAAGATTAAATATTTTGATTTTATCGTCTCCTTGCAGAACGAAGATTGCAACCGTGCGCTCAAGCGCATTGTGCCTCGCATAGATATGGTCAAAATCCATAGGATCATCGAGGACACGCCGTTCATTACGGATTTGCAAAAACGCTTCTATACCACCATGCTGGATCAGAGAAAAGAACGTATTCTCGATTTTTCGTTGATAAAGCTGGAAAAAGAGAGAGCGAAGTTGGTTCACAAGCGTTCCGTGCGACAGGATAGGGACGAACGGTAATTGAACAATGTTCTGTAAAACGGCACGGGAAACCGTGCCATTTTACATTGTAGCCGCCACAATAGGCGGCTTTTTTATAATCAAATTGGGGGGGGTGATTCTATTTAGCAAGCAGATTTTTCATGCCGTCAGCCTGTCTGGTGGAAAGGACAGTACCGCTATGCTGCTTTTGATGATTGAACGCGGAATGCCTATTGATATAGTGTTGACAGCGGATACCGGCATGGAGTTTCCAGAGATGTATGATCATCTGGCAAAATTGGACGAGTATCTTTACCGTGAGCGTGGAATCCACTTGACGATGCTCCGCCATCCTAAAGGCTTTGAATATATGATGTTTGAGGAAGAAAAGCAAAAGATATCTTCTATCGAGAATCGTCAAAAGCTGGGGGTTCCGCTTTACGGCAACGGCTGGCCCGGTGTCAGAGTCCGGTGGTGTACCGGGCAGCTCAAAACACACCTTATTGCCAAAGAGGTCAACCGACTTAAGGGTAAGTATCGTGCTCTCCACTATGTGGGCATTGCTGCGGATGAACCGAAGCGAATCAAGAACGAGCAATATCCGCTGGTGGATTGGGGTATTACCGAGGCGAAGGCTTTGAAAATATGTTACGACCGAGGCTATGATTGGGGCGGATTATATGAGATATACCACCGCTGTTCCTGCTGGTGCTGTCCCTTCCAGAGAATTGACGAACTACGAAAGCTGAGGCATCACCACCCTGAATTGTGGCAAAAGCTCCGCGATATGGATCAGCGGGCCATCGCACAATTCGGGCATAACCCATTGGGGCAATTCAAACAAAATTGGACAGTAGAACGATTGGAACAGAGATTTGCAGCAGAAGATGCTCAGATCTCTGTTTTTCTATCTTCTGGAAAGGACAGCACTATGACAGAAAAGCAGAAGCAGGAGTGCAGCGAGATGGAAACCATGTTGCAAGGCACACCGAAGCAAAATGTTCTGATCTCCTTTGATGGCAAACCGCCGAAAACGCTGGAGGAATTGGAGAAGGAACAGCAGCGGCGAAAAAAGAGACACAAGGATCGAGGTGAAGCACGGTGACGAACTACCAGAAGCGAAAAGAAAAGAACGATGAATACCGTAGTAAAATCATGCGGTTCACATTCCAGCTCTCCCTCGGTGACAGCGAGGTGCGGGAATGGTTTGAACAGCAGCCTGAAAAGGGTGCATATCTCAAAGACCTTATCCTGCGGGACAAGGCGGAGCGGCTTGGATACCGGGAACGGAAAAGTGCAGAACCTGAAAAAGCCGGTGACTACGAGATTATGCAGTCCATTCGCATGGGCGGGCGTGTTCTGCTCATGGGGTTCAATCCGAAGGACGAAACCTATATGACCTGTTATCAGCAATACAATTTTTTCGGAGAAACAATGTATCCCGAAGCACTTGCCTGTAAGAGTTATCTGGAAATTGCAGAAACCTTTTTGAATCGCTTGCAGGCACAGGTCGAAAAGGTCAAAGCATTTCGTGTATCCAGGAATGTTCCCTATGCCGTTTTAGGCGCGGACGATTGCCTCCCTCCGTCGGAGGGATCTTTGCAAGGCAAGTTGATCGTTCTCCGACCCACCAGCCTTTCCCCAGAATACCGCACGGCAGACTGTCAACTTGGCTTCGCGCTGGGCGGTTTTGGCTGCACGCCCGGCGCACGCGGGCGAGCGGTTTATTTCGAGGAATTGTATTCCGGTGAACGGTGCCGGTGGGACATTACTGATGTTCTCGGTGTTGCCGATACGAAGAGGCTGCCCGAGTGGGCAAAGGCAAAACTGGCAGAATACGAAAAGAAGCGCACCACGCCGAAAAAAGAAAGAGGTGAAGCACGATGACCGACCACGAGCCGGTAAATATCATGGGCGTTTTTGCTTTTCCGAATCCTGACAGGGATAATCGTATGATTCGTTTTATCGACAGCGAATACAATACGCTCTTTACCGTTAAAGATGGAGAGCGTATTGTTTTGACAAATCTTGATGACCAAACAGAGATCCTGGCCTGCACTTACATCGACGATTGCCACACTAAGATAGGAAGCACCACGTTCCATATCCGTCAATTTGCAGAAATACAGGAAAACTATGGAATCCGCTACATGCCATGTGAACCAAAGCCAGAGGATATGGTCGATACCTATGAGATATATCGAGCTGTAATTGGTAATGCAGGCGGAGGTGTTCGATCCTTCGAAGAAGCAAAGAAGACCTTGCGCGCTAAAAACTACAGCCGTGTTTACGCCGGCATGTACGCAAAGGGAAATTCGCTGGAACATCTTGTAGAAAAGCATAGCAGATATGATCCGTCTTCCTATCTGGTACGCCCTGTGTCGGTGGGCAATGTTGTGGTGCTGACACGAGGTGGAAAGAAAACCGCGTACTACGCAGATGTAGATGGGTTTCATGAGGCACCGGATTTTTTGATGCAGCCGCAGAAAGTAAGAAACAGACGAAAGGACCGAGGTGAGTCACGATGAGCTATGATGCAAAAAAAGCGGCTTATCAGGAAGTCACGATTTTAGGTAGGCCTGCCCTGTTTGCGGAGTGCCGTATTGATAACTCTACCGTGCCGAAGGGCTTATACCGTTATGAACTGCGCCACGGCGACGAGAATTGGGGTGATCCGGTATCACTGTCACGGAATATCATAGTTAATTACTACGGCGCTGTCCTCACCCGTGAACCATTCCAGCTTCCGATTGAAGGGTGGATTCCGTTGGAGGACGACAGCCTTTCCTTTCAGGACGGTGGATGCCGTACCCTTGCCGAGTTTCAGAGGAAATATCCTGTCAGCAAGAAGGATGTCATCGACTTCTTTGTTGCCAACGATGATTCGCTGCACGACTTCTACTTTTCGCACAGCGAGGCACAGGACAAGGCTACGGGGTGTGTTGGGCATTTGCGAGGCGATTTTGGAAGCGGCAAGCAGTTCTTTACAACATGGTGGCCCCATCAGGGCGATCAGTTGAACACGCCGGCATTTAAGGCAGATATTGACCGTGCGGTGAATTGGCTGCGTGAACAGCCAGATTCCCCGCTGCACGATTTTGATACCATGAAACGCTTTTGTGGCCGCTTTGAGCGGTCCTGTGCCATCAAGGGCGCTATGCTCCCCTCTTACGCCTTCATGGCAAAAACGAAGCAGTATGTGTATATGATCCGCTGTACGCCGGTCAAGGGAGACTATCAGTTTTATATTTACTGCTATCAGCGGAAAGCGTTTGAAAAGGCCCGCGGCAAGCAGCAGAAAAATGATCGGCCTCCGGCAAAAAAGAGAGCAGAGCCAGAGAGATAAGCGAAGATGACTTTCCAGTATCGCTTTATATCAACAGACAATGAGAGAAAGTTTTTAAGGTTAAACAAGAAAAACTTGCTGAATACCGGAACTGTTTTGGCTGAAGCAGAAGAAGCCGCATAACAATAAGACAGAATATGAACCAACGAATGCTACAAGATAAAGGCAACGCGGCGCCTTTTTATGCTAAGGCCGCTTTTTCATACTATGAGAAGGGAGGATAAAATACTTGCCTACAAAATTTCAGCTCATCACAGAGCTGTATGACCAGACCGTGCAAAATGTCACTCGCAGCTATGAAAGCTGGACAGGCTTCTTGCGTGCGGCCTGCTATAACTATAAATGTCCTTTTGACGAGCAGATCCTAATCTACGCCCAACGCCCGGACGCCACCGCAGTTCTTGAAATGGAGCGATGGAATCGGCGGTTCGGGCGCTGGGTGAATCGCGGTGCAAAGAGCATCGCGGTTTTCAGCGATGACGGACAAAACTGTCTAAAGCTCTATTTTGACGTTTCGGACACCCATGCGTCCCGCTTTGCCCGCCCGCTGCCTATTTGGACGATGCAGCCAGCTTTTGAGCCAGAAGTCATTGAAACGCTGGAAGCTACCTTCGGTGACCTGGCCGAAAAAGAAAATCTTGTAGACGCCGTGCGTTCTGCCTGCCACAACGCCGTGGCAGACAATATCACAGATTACCTGCAAGACCTTTGCGATAATCGTCAGGATAGCTTGCTGGAGGAGCTGGATGACCTCAACATGGAGGTGTTCTATCGGGAGACGTTGGAGGTCAGCGTGGCCTATATGCTGCTCACGCGCCTCGGCCTACGGGCAGACGATTATTTTTCTCCGGACGAGTTTGTCCATGTTTATGAGTTTAACACCACGCCAACGATCAATGCCCTCGGCATCGCCGCCAGCGACATCGCGGAGATGGGCCTGCGGGAGATCAGCCGAACAGTCATGCAGGCTCAGCGGGATCAATTTTTTGCAAACCGTGGAAAAAGCGGTTATGATGACCGCACAGAACAACGCGAAATACCCCCTGAAAGGAGCGAACAGTATGGAGGTCACTTACAGGATGCAGAACGGCTATCAGGTGCCGAATCTGCTGATGCCGCAGACACCGGAGGTTCATCTGGGCAAATACGCAGAGCTGCGCCGCCAATATCTGATGAAGCGCCGCAGGGTGCTTTACACCAATCTCAAGACCAGCGGCAAGCTGACGGAGCATCTGGCGGAGATCGAGCAGAGCGCGCAGAAAATGGTGGAACAGACCGTAATGCAGATGGCGAAGACCGAGGGCGTGACGGAGGAGCTGAAAGCGACCGATCCGCTGCGCTGGACAGGCCTGATGAACAATCTCCGGCACAGCGCGGAGGAACTGGTGCTCAGCGACCTGATCTACAACTGACAACCGAAGAACCCACAGAGGCAGGAAGTGATGAGCTTCCTGCCTTTGTCGATCACAGCGGGGATTATGTGCTGCTGGATCGTCTGCGCGCCGATTGTGATTATTTCCTCGGCGCTGGCGGGCGAAGTGAAAAGCACCTGTGGGCAGGCAATGTCCACGCGCAGATCAAGAAAATGAGGGAGCTGTATGATGCTCTCCCGAAAAAACCGGAGTGGCTGACCGCAGAAGCCATTGACCGTTACGCCGCACAGATGGCCGCGCCTTATCAGGTCGCTGCTTATCACCATTTTGAAAACGGCTTTGACGATAAGCTGGACTATCAGACGCTGGAAGAAGCAGAAGCAGCGGCGCAAGGCTATGTTGCCGGCACGATGGAGGAAGATGGCTTTGCATACGACGGTGCTGCTGTCTATGACGCCGAAACGCGCCAATGTCTCCGTGTTTACGGTGACTACCCCGACAAAATGGCACAACAACAGGCAGCAGCTTTTGCGCTGGAGCATGGCACCGTACCCCCAAGCGGCAAGAGCCTTCCTGCCTTTCTGGATATGCACCTTATTGAAGCTAATTTGCTGGACGATGGCGGGCGCAAACACAAGCGACAGGAGATTTTCAACTTTTTTCAGTCACACAAGAGCCTCGCAGAACGCACAGAGTTCTTAAAAAACAGTTACAAGGATATATGGGTGGAGGTTCTGACCGACGGTGTTCGGACAGGCTACCACGCCGAAAAAGACGGACTCAAGATGTGGGAGGGCAGTTACCTCTCCCGTACATCGGAGTCCGTTTTTTCATGGTCGGTCATCACCGAGATGACCGAGGGCCTGATCGAGCGCGGAGAGTACAAGATCAAGCTGGGACTGCAAAATGCACCTGTTATCGCGGAGCAGCTTGCCCTATTTGATATGGGCGGCAACGAGCCGGTGTATGAAGTCTCGGCGGATACGCCCACCGGCGTTCTGACTCCGGCCCACACGGTGCCGCAGGAGGTCGTCGACCTGATCCTCTGCACGGCGGGCAATGAACCCAACAGTGCGGAGCGTGTCGCTGTGTTCTATATGCGGGAGCATCCTGAACAGGAAAATATAGCATTTCTGCGTCGGGAGTTTGGCATGGAGAATGGGCGCGGCATCGAGTACGAGGGCCGCAAATACGCTGTGTGGTTTATGGAAGATGGTATCCGCCTTGCCCAGGGCGACAGCATCCGCACCGGATACAGCAAAACCGTGGTCTCCTGGGGACTGGCGGCGGGCCGCATTTTGGGGCTGCTGCGGGCCGGAATCTATCTCTCCGCCGCCGAACTGGCGCAGGCCCCTGACAAGGTGCTGCACGAAGCGATGGACGCGCTTCTGATGACAGCCCGCGATCTGACCAAGGAAGGCCGGGACATGGGGCTGCTCCCGCAGACTTTGGCCATCCACGACCAGCACAAGGGCTACCCGGAACTGGACGAGGACATGGTCGAGTTCGCAAAGACAGACGGTGGCCTACAAATGTTGGCGCAGGAATACCACGCTTTTCTGTATGCTTATCATGATGATCCGTCCATTCTGCGATACCGCCTTTCAGAGTACAACACCCACCGTATCGGCATCATTCTCAACGGCCTGCCATACTCGGAGCGGCACTTTACCGCACAGCCGAACTTTCTTCGGCAATACAAAATGTTTATCACGCAGGATGAGATCGACCAGTACTTTTTGAATGAAGAGACAGAAAGCCGTCTGGCGGTCTACTCCCATTTCTGCTATCCACACACATCGGAAGAACATCAGAAATTCATCAAATCCCGCTTTGGAGAGTACAGCGGCAGTGGTCGCGCCGGATACCAGAGTACGAAAACATACAAGGGCCTGGAATATGAGCGCGACTACAATTTCAAAAAATATGATGCCGTTCATCTGACCATTCCCAATGTTGTCAAGGAGTATGAGTGCCTGATCGCGCAGAAGCGGTATCCTGGTGAGGACGCTATCGCTAAAATCCCAGAGTATGAGCGTGGGCAGTTGGCGAGGCTTATTTATAGCGGCTTCTATGATGCCCCGGACGATACTCCGCGTCCCTATCCAAAGGGTGTGGACTTTTATGATGCGCTCCCTATTATTGAAAAGCAACTGGAAGATAGGGGAAAAGCTGCGGAAATGCTGGCGACTCTGACCTCTCGGTTGGATGGCATGACAGATGGTGATCGCTATTACGATTCCGTCCGCCGCGCAAAAGAGCGGCTTGCTGAGTATGTGGACGGCACTTTCAGCCTGTTCAACCATCGGCACGATGCATTACGGCAGGTCCACCCTGTTGAAAATTCTCCTCGATCTGAACCGGTGCTGCAAGAAGCCGCACCGACTATGGAGCCGGAAGTACCCACACCGATTTCCACAGGCACACGCCTGACCATAGATGGGCGGCAGTTTGAAGTGGACAGCGTAGACGATCATACGCAAAGTGTCTCGCTGCGGGATGTGACCTTTGAAAACGGGACGGGGTTCCCCATTTTTCGACAGGAATCCGTAGAATTTGTACGCGAGCATGTGGAACAGCCCAACGTGGAGCAGACAGCGACACAGGCAGACGAGCCGCGTGTGGTTCTCACGCCGCCGAAAAAGAGAAAACGGAACACGATTGCCTACCCGCTGGACGCAGATGGCAGAAATTACCGCATCACCGATGACCATATCGGAGAGGGCGCGCCGCTGGAGCGCTTTCAGCACAATTTGGATGCGATCCGCACGCTGAAAACCGTAGAGGCCGAGAATCGCACCGCCACCGCAGAAGAACAGGCGGTGCTGGCGCAGTATGTCGGTTGGGGCGGCCTTGCCAGCTTTTTTGAGGAAAAGAACCCGCGATATGCTGAGCTGAAAGACCTGCTCACCGACGCCGAGTATGCCGCTGCCCGTGAATCCACGCTCACAGCGTTCTACACGCCGCCTGTGGTCATCCGCAGTATCTACGCCGCACTGAGGCAGATGGGTTTCAAGCAGGGCAACATTCTGGAACCTTCCTGTGGCATCGGTAATTTCCTCGGTATGCTGCCGGAAAGCATGAGCGGCAGCAAGCTGTACGGCGTGGAGCTGGACGACCTCTCCGGCCGCATCGCCCGCCAGCTCTACCAGCGCAGCAGTATTGCGGTGCAGGGCTTTGAAAAAACTGCCTTTCCAGATAATTTCTTTGATGTTGCCATCGGCAATGTTCCCTTTGGTCAGTTTCATGTGGCGGATAAACGGTACGATCGGCTGAATTTCCCCATCCACGAGTATTTCATCGCCAAGTCCATGGATCAGGTCAGACCGGGCGGTGTTGTCGCCTTTGTGACCTCCAGCTTCACGATGGACAAGCAGACTGCGTCTGCCAGAAAGTACATCGCGCAGCGCGCGGAGCTGCTGGGCGCGATTCGCCTGCCGAACAATGCCTTCAAGGCGGCGGCAGGCACAGAGGTCGTTTCGGATATTCTGTTCCTGCAAAAGCGTGACCGCATGGTGGATATTGAGCCGGAATGGGTACACCTTGCCGAGAGTGAGGACGGTATCCAGATGAATCGCTACTTTCTCGACCACCCAGATATGGTGCTGGGCGAGATGAAGATGGTGTCAGGCCCGTTTGGCCCCACGCCTACCTGTGAACCCTATTCGGATCGATCCTTAGAGAAATTGCTGTCAGAGGCCATTCGGAACATCCACGGTGAGATCACCGCCTATGACCGCGAGGAGGAATTGGAGGGCGAAGATCATTCCATTGAAGCCGATCCCGCTGTCCGCAATTTTTCCTATACGCTGGTGGATGGGAAAGTGTACTACCGCGAAAACAGTCGTATGAACCCGGTGGAGGTGTCCAAGACCACCGAAAGCAGAATCCGCGGCTTGATTGAGCTGCGAGGCTGTGTGCGGCTGCTGCTTGAGTATCAAACCGAGGACTATTCCGAAGAAAAAATCAAAGAACAGCAAGCCAAGCTGAATGCGCTCTACGACGCCTTTACCCGCAAATACGGACTGATCAATTCCCGCGGCAATGCCATTGCGTTCGACCAGGACAGCGCTTATTTTCTGCTGTGCTCGCTGGAGATCCTGGACGAGGAGAAAAATCTAAAGCGCAAAGCCGACCTGTTTAGCAAGCGCACCATTCGCAGTCACAGGCCTGCTGAAAAGGTAGATACGGCGGTGGAGGCGTTGGCGCTGTCCATCGGAGAAAAGGCCCGCGTGGACATGGCGTACATGAGCAAGCTCACCGGCAAGGACGAGGAGACGCTGTTTTCCGACCTCAAGGGCGTGATTTTTTTGAACCCCGCTTACACCGGTGAGAACGATGGACATGAGAAATACCTGCCCGCGGACGAGTATCTTTCCGGCAATGTGCGTCAGAAATTGGCGGTTGCCCAAGGCAAGGCGGAACAGGACCCGCAGTATCAGATCAACGCCGATGCACTCGCACAGGTGCAGCCCACCGACCTCACTGCCAGCGAGATCTCCGTCCGGCTGGGCGCTACATGGCTGGACACCGAATATGTGCGCCGATTTATTTTTGAAACGCTGGGGACGCCCCGCAGCGCACAATGGAGCATAAAGGTCCACTATTCCGGCATCACCGGCGAGTGGCGTATCGAGGGCAAGAGCAAGGATCGCGGCAATGTGAAAGTCATCAGCACCTACGGCACCAAGCGCATCAACGCTTATGAGATCATTGAGGACACCTTGAACCTGAAAGATGTCCGCATTTTTGATTATGTGTACGATGCCGATGGCAGGAAAACCGCTGTCCTCAACAAGAAGGAAACCGCCATCGCCCAGAGCAAACAGGAACTCATTAAAGATGCCTTTGCCGAATGGATTTGGAAAGACCCTGATCGGCGCGAAGCTATCTGTAAGACCTACAATATCCTGTTCAATTCCAACCGTCCCCGTGAGTATGATGGCAGTCACATCAATTTCAGCGGCATGAACCCAGAGATCACGCTCCGCAAGCACCAGGTCAACGCCATCGCCCACATCCTCTACGGCGGCAATACTTTGCTGGCTCATGTAGTGGGTGCCGGCAAGACGTTTGAGATGGTTGCGGCGGCGATGGAATCAAAGCGGTTGGGCCTGTGTCAGAAATCCCTCTTTGTGGTGCCCAACCATCTGACGGAGCAGTGGGCCACTGAGTTTTTGCAGCTCTATCCGGCAGCGAACATCCTTGTCGCTACCCGCAAGGATTTTGAGACCAAGAACCGCAAGAAATTCTGTGGCAGGATCGCCACCGGCGACTATGATGCCGTTATTATCGGGCATTCGCAGTTCGAGAAGATCCCCATGAGCGTAGAGCGCCAGCGGGCCATTCTGGAGCAGCAGATCGATGAAATTATGATGGGCATTTCCGAAGCCAAGCGAGAAAAAGCAGAGAATTTCACCATCAAACAGATGATGAAAACCCAAAAGGGCCTGCAAGCCAAGATCGACAAGCTGAATGACCAGAGCCGCAAGGACGATGTGGTCACCTTTGAGGAATTGGGCGTTGACCGTATCTTCATTGACGAGTCACACTATTTTAAGAACCGTGCGAAACGTTGTGCATAAGTCGTAGCAGACAGCTATGACGAAAAGCACCATGCGATAGCACTTGATATATCAAGAAAATATCGTAGAGAACTCAAATCTCAAATTCAGAGGCGAAATTCCTCTGCCGTACAGAATCAATGCCGGAAAGGAGAAATCCCTCAGCGGTCTGTCAAACCGCAGGCAGTACGAGAGCTAATACTCCACTGTGCGTTGTCTATCTGTAAATAGACAGGGTACAAAGCGTGGTGAAGTCGTAACCTGAAAACCTAAACCGAAAGGCATGGATAATAATGGTGCGGGCTTCCGAAACCTATGGCTATCCAGTAGTGAAAGCTATGCAGCATCGTAAGAGTGCTTGGCATCCGAAAGGATGAAGATTGGAGAAAGCAGATACGGCTGGTTTTTCCGTATATGCCCCATGAAATGAAATATTCATGCGGAACCACACAACAACTGTGATTCAAAGTGTGGTTAGGTTCTCCCGGTGTAAGGTAGCGGCCTAAGGGTTTCAACGGTCTATTGACCACAAGGATAGAGATTTGGGAACGTTTGAGAGCCTGTATTTGGAGTGTTACAGCACAATGAAGAATACAGGAAGTCAGCCGTGCCATAGTAGTCTGCAATTGGGTAATGCCAATTACACGGGGCTGAAATGCCCCACGGCGAAGGGCACGAGTCAGATTGATTTGTAAATTTCACGAAAGAAAATCCAATAACTCCCTGAAAGACGGGTGGCGAACTGCGAGGTGAAAACCTTGTGCATTTAAGCGTCAGATTTTCAACAGAAAAAGAATTGAAACAGTTTCAAGACCTGCTCTATGAAAAATCGGGGCAAGGCGTTTCATTCACGGGACTGTTGGAAGCAATGGTCAGCGAAGTGACTATTGTAACCGCTGTTCATAACATCAAGTCCAACAAGGGCAGCAAAACTGCCGGTGTGGACAGGATGAAAATGGACAAGTATCTGCAAATGCCAAAAGAAGAACTATTTCAGTTGATTCAATCAAATATCTCCAATTACAAGCCGAAGCCAGCCAAACGGAAGTATATCGAAAAGGCAAACGGCAAAAAGCGACCTCTGGGTATTCCCACTGTATTGGATAGGATTATACAGGAATGTATGCGACTGATTCTGGAACCGATATGCGAAGCGAGATTCTATCCGCACAGCTATGGTTTCCGTCCTTACCGGGCGCAGAAGCACGCTATCCGGGATATTGTCAATGTCATCAATGCAAGTGTGAAATCCAAAGACCAGCCGGTATGGGCAGTCGAGGGAGATATAAAGGGCTGTTTTGACAACATCAATCATAGATTGTTGCTGAAAAAGCTATGGCGAATCGGAATCCACGATAAGAGGGTTCTGAAAATCATCAGCCAAATGCTAAAAGCCGGATATATCGATCAGGACTTATACCATGCAACAGAAATGGGAACACCACAGGGCGGTATATTATCTCCGTTGCTGTCCAATGTGTATCTCAATGACTTTGACTGGTATGTGGGGCGCTGCTATATGGAGCCGCACCGTCAATGCAAGCACAAATGCAACGATACCCGAAGGCTGAAATGGTCTGGAATCACCCCGAAATACAATTTTCGCTATGCGGATGATTGGGTGATCCTGACCTCTACGGAACAGGAAGCGTTCCGTATGAAGCATGAACTGACAAAGTATTTTAAGCATCGCATGAAGTTGGAACTGTCACAGGAAAAGACCTATGTAACCGATTTGAGAAAGAATGGTATTCATTTCCTCGGTTACATAGTCAAGGCAGAACGAAAGAGGAAAACACCAGACCCAGCCACATGGTCAGATAATCTGGTAGGAAAGCCATTCCCTGATATGGAACGATTGACGAAGAAAATCCATACCTTGCAAAAAGAAGTTAGGAAAATTGGATTATACACGCAATCCAACACGCAGGCGGCTCAAATCCAGTATGTGAACTCCGTGATTATGGGACTGGCACAGTATTTGCAACCCTCTATCTGTTCTCATGCCTACCATGCCATTGACCGTAGAGTGAATAATACGGCGTTGGCAGTATGGAAAAACCTGTTTCCCAAGCAGTACAACCAAATGCAGGTGCCGTTAAAGGAATTAAGTAATCTGCCACATCGGCACGAAGGTTATGACAGTAAAACCTTCGCAATTCAAATTGATGGGAAATGGTTCGGAATAACCTATGCGTTTATTACACACAGTCGTTATGAAAGCAAACCATTTGACCAGAAAATGACCCCTTATACGGAGGATGGACGCAGGCGGTATGTAAATTATCGTACCAAGCATAAACCGTTGCCCTGTGACCGCCCCTCCATCAATACACCCGAAGATATAGCCTTATCCATCTACGCTAGCGGCAAGGGATGGAAAGCCAATTTCGAGTATTTTATGAATCGGGAATATGCCTACAACCGAGATAAGGGAAAATGCAAATGCTGTGGTAGATATTTCTCTGAACTGATTCCGAAACATTGTCATCATGTAAATCCACGACTTCCGATTGAAAGAATCAACAAAGTTCCAAATTTAGCATGGCTATGTATACCGTGTCACCGCATGGTACACAACAGTCCTATACCGCCAGAGTTGGATGCCAAGGCGGTACGCAAAATCAAGAAATATCGTGAAAAACTCAAAAAGTGAAATTTACAAGTGCGCTGTATTCGTGAGGGTACAGATGCAATGAAATCAGTAGAAAGTAAGTCAATCTGATGGTAGGCCGGGTGCGCTGAAAGGTGCACGCCCGGCGTGAGACGGGGGAAAATCCGGAGGAAACGAATGTGCGGCTTCGCCGCACATCACGTTCAAAGGATTACCTATCGTCATTCTTTCTCTACACGAAAATGCGGAATGTGGGCGGTATTGCCCAGACCGAGGCGCAGAAAAGTTCAGACCTCTTTATGAAGTGCCGCTACCTCGACGAGATCACCGGAGGGCGCGGCATTGTCTTTGCCACCGGCACCCCCATTTCCA
>OLSA01000102.1_pt1 | contig 67313 bp, 82 predicted proteins | sample 1672731 | NCBI WGS metagenome assembly OLSA01 (sample SAMEA3136718, study PRJEB25190) | human gut metagenome | biome: human gut; feature: human-associated habitat; material: faeces | place: Austria | collected 2013
CCGCGCAAGCATCCGGCGGAGTGACGTCAGCCCCGGCGCTCATCCGCGAGCGCCGGGGCGGTTTTGTTGTTGGAGGTTGGATGTTGTCAGTCTTGGATCGATGGGTGGCACTGTGCCGTGTTCAGGTATTTGATCGAGACTACATGGTGGATCTGGGTTCCTGACATTTTTTCCTTGGCCGCGTTCCCCTTGCGTAGGGATTGCGGATAGTAGGGGCCGTCCTCTCCGCTTCTTCCGAGGCCGATGCACCAGACTGCGTTTCCCATGTAGAGGCGTATCCGGCTGTTGCCTGATTCGACCACCATGGATGCGTCGTTCAGTGCGAATGCGCTGGCTATCACGTCGGTCTTCCTCGCGAGCCATCGCGCGTCTCCGGTGGGCGCGACCCTTTTCACCGAGATCCCATGACCGGACAGGAGGTCGGTGTACAGGCGTCGGGCGGGAAGTCTGCGGGTGCGGTTGTCGTCGGCGTAGTATTCCAGGCCGCATAGGTGGGCGAAGTTCGAGGCCTTCCATTGGATGTCCAGCATCATCCCGTCGTCGCATGCGATTCTCGTGATCGTTCCGACGAGATTGGCGTATAGTCGGGCTGCCTTTCGGGCCTCGCCAAGCATCCGCCGCTTCGCCTCGGTCACGTTCACGCCCGGAATCCTCCCAGAAAATTAAAAGAGGGGCACCGACCAAGCGCCCCTCCGAAGCCGTGTGGCTGATCTTTTTACAGTCTTCTGCATGACTAGCGTCCCGTTTGCGCGGGAAGGGTCACGGCTCCGGTTGGTCTCAACCGTCTGGCCCAGCCGTTGGGCGAGACATCCAGCTCTCGCTGATGGCGCATCGACTCGCCATCGGATGCCTGCGGCAGCCAGCCACACGCTTCGAACCCGAAACCCTGCCCACCAGCAAAGCAGGTCCGGGTCTCAAGTTCGATTGCAACGATACCCCATGACGGCGGACATTCGTCTCGCCGCGAGCGTGATCCAGACGGTATTCGCACAAAACCACCGGTCCGCCGCGACGGCGGCGGACGACCACGCAAACACGCCGAATAACAAGAAAACGCCCCTCCCCCAGCGTAATCGCTGAGAGAGGGGCAAACTTGTACAGGACGTACTAGTTGGGCATAGTATTCTTACACTTCTCCAACATCATGTTAGAGAAATGAAAGGTTTCTACTCGGAATACCTGGCTTTCAACTCGCTGGCGCCGATCAAAGCGCCAACCAGCACGGCCAGAGCGTTCAACGTGGTCACGATCTGGTCAACGCATGGAAGGTTCCATGCGGGGCCTACCACATGCACGAACACGGCCAAAGCGGGCAACGCGATAAGCGCCAACCACTTCAGCACCTTGTACGCTTCGTCCGGCAGGAGGTAGTTGTTTTCCTCGCCTGTTTCTTCCTGCGGCTTTTCGCCGTCATTCTGAGTCTCCTTGACTTCATCGACCATAGTTACTCCAATCACCAGTAGAGGGTTTCGCCCGGATAGATCAACGCCGGATTGCCGGAACGATAACCGTGGATGCTGTACATGTTGACCCTGTAATATGCGGCAATGCCGCCGAGGGTGTCGCCGGAACGAACCACGTACCGTCCACCGGTGGCGACCGTGGCCGTGCCGGTGCGACGGCAGACGGTCTCGCCAGCGTAGATGACGTTCGGATTACCCGAACGGTACCCCGTCCACTGGTTCCAAGAACCACCATTGCTAGCTGCGATGGAACTCAACGTGTCACCGGACTTGACGGTCACGCACAGGCTGCCGCAGTTCACCGCAGTGGACGCGCCACCAGAACCGCCAAGACGCTGGTTCACAATCGCCATCACCCTGTCATAGGCCCCGCCAAGAGCCTGGCGACGCTCATTGCCGTTGCCATACACTCCACGAATGACCTTCGTGGCCATGTCATTGTAGTCGGGCGTGGCAGTGACCTGCGGCCTGACTGGATCATGCCTCACCTCGGCATGGGTCTTACCCCTATCGCCGTTCGCGATTTTCTGCCATGCGTCACGCTCACCGAAGAACAGGTTCAAGTCCAACGGGCCGACACCGTTCAGATAGCCGGTGGACGCGTACTGCACCATGCCCTCGCCCTTGCTGCCGGCGTTCCACGGAGTGGACTGCCATCCGGTCGCGTTCATGCTTGCGTACTGCGCCTTCCACAGCATGCAATGGGCGCGCACGTCGGACGGAATCTGATATACGGCGGAATCCTGCACGTACACGATGGGCCAGACCTTGGTACGCGAATACACCTGGTTGACCCACTGGCGCACCCAGTCGCCGTTGCCCCAAGCTGCGTTGCCGTTGGACTCCCAGTCCAACGCGAGCACGCACTGGCCCACATAGCCGTTGAACTGGTTGAGATAATGGTTAACCTCGGCGGTGACGTTGCCGCCGTCCGCGTAATGGTAGCCGCCGCAAGCCTTGCCGGTCTGACGCGCCCAATCGGTCTGGCTGCGCCAAGACGGATTCACGTAGCCGCCACCCTCGGTGATCTTCACGATGGCCGCGTCAGCGTCCACCACGCGCGTCACGTCGGCGGACTGCCAGCCGGAAACGTCGATGACGTTCATGTTCGCGCTGGCGACCGGCGCGACAGCTACGCACAGCACCGCCGCCAACGCGGTCAACGGCCTGCCCATATGCCGACGCAGACGCTTGTGCTTCGGCTTGCCTTTGTTGTTGAGGATGCCCACATCCTCTCCTTCCCGCCCCCAAGTCAAGGGGCAAATAGAAAAGCCATCCCGAAATGGGATGGCTTTGAAAACTGGTGTGAAAATCAATGCCTGTGCGCGCCATGATTGAAGACGAGCAACAAGGCGAGCAGCAGCAGGTAGGTGCCGCCCGCGATCATGAGGTGCGTCAATTCCTGTCCTCCTGTATGTGCGCGTCGAGGATGTCGTTGCGCATTTCCGTGCCGACGCCATTGCCTCCCAGACCGTGGTAGGCGAGATATATGCGTTCGGCGGTCTGTTTCGCCTCGACGGTGCATACGCCGCCGTTGTCCACCATTTGTTGGTGCAGCAGTTCAAGCTTGCAGAACAGCAGCTCCTTCACGCCCTCGTGCAGAGGGTCGCGCCTGTTGTCGATCCTGTCGAGCACCCATGGGACGAGCGCCCCGAAACCACCGGAACCGATGATGGCGACGATGATGGTGATTGCTTCCTGATTCACCTATGCCTTCTTACGTCAGAACCACGGGTCGAGAAGGTTCTGCTGCACCTCCGCGCGGTATTCCTCCGGCACTTCGTCCAGCGTCTTGCGTCCGGCCTTGACCAGACGGGTGTACATGCGGACCGCTGCGGCATGATTGAATCTGACCATTGTTCTCACTCCTTATCCTTGTTGTCGGCGGAATCGTCGGCGGTGTTCTTGCCGTCATCGTTGACATCGCCGCCATCGGTCTTGCCGGTGTCGGAATCGGCGGAATCCGTCGTATCCCCGTCCTCGCCCGCCATCAGGTCGGCCAGCAATTGCGCGTTGTCCAGGCTTGCCTGTTCCAGTGCGCTCACCCTGTCGAGCACCGGCTTGGAACTGGTGGCGTCACCCTCGAACAGGACATCCGCCTGTTCGATGGCCTCCTGCTCCATCAACGGGAGCACCTGATAGGATTCGACCGCCGTGTACTCCACGTATTCCGGCTGGTTGTCGGTCGCCTGATGGGTGACGGTCCTGATGCTGCGGCGGATGCGGATGTCGGCCAGTCCGTCATCGCGGAGATGGTAGTCCACCTTTTCCAACGGGGTTGCGGAAGAGACGTTCTGAATCATCTGTTATCCTTTCTTCCTGCTTGCCGCGACGGTGTTTCCGGCGCGGCGGACGATTTGATCGACGTTGTTTCGACGCCGGTATTGGATTGAATCGCTGTTTTTGAGCCAGCCGTAGTAGCTGGCGCAACGGTATGCGAGCCGAAGACTAGAGGGGTTCCGCGCGTATCGACGGAATGAGCGTCGTGCGCGGAGGAAGATGCCCGCCCTGACGCCGGTATGGTCTAGGTAGAACGTGAAGCCCACCATGTCGATTGGCTCCATGCCGACATGCTTCACATTCCACGTCGGGTGAATCTCCAACCTGAGTACGTCATGCAGGTAGGCGCGTATGCGTTTGACGGCGATGGTCAAATCACGCTTCGAGCGGCCAACCAGAAGCACGTCATCCATATAGAACAGCAGGTGCGTTACGAGCCGCCTAGTGGTTATCTCGCCGGTCTTGCGGTTCACGCGCTCCTTGGAGAGATGCTGTTCGCAGAAGTGGTAGGCGTAGCTCAGGTAGTAGTTCGCGAGCCACTGGCTCAAATAACTGCCTATGTTGAGTCCGTCATCGCCCTTGTACTGGTCGATGAGATGAAACGTCAAATCCAATAACCGCTTGTCTCCCACGTCGCGGGTCAGCAACCGTTTCAACACCTCGCGGCTGATACTTGGATAGCATTTGCGCACGTCCAGTTTTACGAACACTTTGCTGGACGGTTCGCGCACCCATTTCCTGATCGCGCGACGTGCGTCGGCTATGCCCCTGCCGGGGATGCTTGCCGTCTGCCATCTGCCTACCTTCGCGCGGAACAATGGCATCAATGCCGTGCCGCAGACGTAATCGTAGATTTGATGGCGGATGCTCTCGCGTCCGATGATGCGTATCTTCCCGCTTATCGGCTCCACCCTACGGAAATAGCGGATGGGCACAAACGAATACTCACCGCGTCTTATCTCGTCGGCTATCTGCCGTGAGAGCAAATCCAAGTCGTGATGTCGGCGTAGGAAGTCGCTCACGTCGCGTCGTGAGCGTTTGCCTTTGAGGAACCGTTCGATGCAGTCGCGCACGAACTCGGGTTCGGTGATGCGACTGTGTTTGCAGTATGTTTTCATAAAAGCTATAGGGGGATGTTGGCGGCGTTCGCAATGTGCTACCGGTCGCGTTCTTGATTTGATTTTCGGCATGGCCGAGGCAAGCCCTCTCGCATATCCCCAAGGCGGAGGGTAGTCGTGACGGAAAATTAAGAGATAACCCTATTGGCGACCGCCGTAGTTCCACCTAGCATTCGACAAATCGTTCCTGCCATTCGCGTTGAACAACCCGCAGTGAGAACCGTTCCTGAGATTGCCACCGCGCTGCAAGAGCAGGAGGAACCCGGCGAAACCGTCACGAATCCCAATGAATTATTACCAATGGTCATATTCGGTGGGAGCGGAGGGGGCTTTCGCCCCCTCGCTAACGCTCACCCCCAACCGCCCGCACTAGGCGTGCGTGCGGCCAAGAACGGATAGGCGACCGCCGTAGAGCCACCGAGCACTCGACCAATCGTCCCAGCCACTCGCGTAGAACAACCCGCAGCGAGAACCGTTCCAGAGATGGCCACCGCGCAGCAACTCGTGCAGTCCGGGCTGGGCGATCGGGTTGATAATCAGAGCGTCGGTCAGGCCGCTGGTGCTTGTCGCGCCGACGCCGGTCGGGAGCAGGAAACCGTACTTCTCCACGAAGTCGGTCTGCCACTGCCACTGGTTGTCGGTCTTGTCGGTGACTGCCGGATAGTCGCCAACATGCGTATAGTCGGCGGTGATGGCGGTGCCGCTCGCCTTGGTCGTGTCGAACACCTTCCACACTTCCGTATGGCCGGAAGTGTCGGAGTCCTTGACGTTCTTCAAAATGACATCGCCTTCGGTCTCGTAGAGGCCGTCGAAGAGTTCGATGCCCTGCAATTTGACCGGCTGGTGGGTCTTGGACACGTCCTCGCGTGGGATGCCATCAATGCCGAGCACGCCGTCCGTCGAACCGGTCAGGTACGGCATCTGGGTGACATGCATGGCCGTCGTGGTCGTGAAGGCCGCGCCGGACACGTTGATCGCGGTGGTTGCCGAGTCCACGACGGTCTTGGAAATGACCTTGCGGTATGCCGCCGCCTCGCCGGTCTTATTGTCTCCACGGTCGGTGCCGGTGCCGACGCTCACATAGGAGCCGAGGTCGATGCTTGCCGCGTCAGTGGCCTTGACCAACGCGCGTGTGACGTTGGTTTCGGCCTTGCTGACGTTGATCTGAGCGGAACCGTTGAAGTCGCCGCCCAAGTAGCGTTCGATGTCCTTGGTCGCGTATTTGAGCATGTGCATGAGCTGCATGTAGAACGTGTCGGCGGAAGTCTTTCCACTGTAGCCCTTGCCTTTGCTGGTGGTTACGGCCACGGAGCCTTTTTCGCTCATGGAGGCCGGAATCTGACCCGAGACGGACGCGGCCTTGCCGCCGTAATTGGACAGCGGGTATTTCGCGTACGCCATGCACGGGCGGAGCGAACCGTCCGGCAGCAACGCGCCCGGCATCGGCGAATAGCCGTCGTACTGCGTGTCCGAATACCAGATGGTGCAATGGTTCGTGTCGAACTCGAACCGGTAGAAGCCGGGAGCGGTGATGACGAACACGTCGCCATTCGACCCGTCCTTCGCGTAATTGCCAGCCAAACCCTTGATGGCCTTCACGACCGGCGTGCCATCATCGGCCACCGCAACGTTCGCATCGAACACACGGAACGCGCTCAAACCAGCGTAATCGTCACGGCCCGCACGATAATTCGAGCTTGGTACGACGGTCAGACCGGCATTGTCGCCGACCTTCACGCCGTCCGGCGAATTGGAGAAGCTATAGAGCGGGAAACGCACACCATACGTGCGCCCGTCACGATGCGCGGCGAAATACTCGCGCACATTCGACACAATCTTCTTTGCACCGTCGTAGGCGAACTTGGTGCCATCCACGACACCATTCTTCTGCGCGCGCTCCAAACGGGCGTAATCACGCAGACGCAAAAACTTATCGGGATTAGCCAAAACAAACCTCCTTGAAATCAGGCGTTAATCGTGGACAGGGCCCAATCCACATCGGACTGGTCGATATCAGCCAACGGATTACCGGTCTGCACCGGTGTGAGCGTGGTCGAATCGACTTCGACTAAATCGGAGAAATTCAACACGGTGTTCGAATCCGGCACCTGGACGCAACGGACGAAACGCCATGTATCCTCACTTTCTCCGACAGTCACCTCATACGCGAACGTGCTGTCGGTCGGCGGAACGATGACGGTCGCCGTTCCGCGCTCGTCCAAACGCACCTCGAACGAGTCGCGTACGACGATACGACTGCCGCTCCTGAACCGGTCGGTCGGCACCACATGAATCTTCTCGCCAGCCAAGTCCGCTATGCCATCCGCGCTTGGATGTCCGAAATCGAATTTGATCTGAGTCAAAATATCCTCCTAAAAAACAGGGATATGGAACAATAGGAAAACCCACACACACGCCCGTCCAACGGCAACACGACGATGTGTGGGATTATTCAACAGAATTGGAAAGGAACCAATGCTTTTCGACACATTCGTAACCACCGTTTGGAAACCCTCATGTGCGAAACTCCGCGAATGCACCAAAGTAGGCTACGAAAGCGCCCTGAATTGCCATATCCTCCCGCAATGGAGCGGAAGGGACATGGACGCGATCAGCGTGGCGGACATCGAATCATGGTTGGACTCCTTCGACAAGCCGGGAGCGGCACGCAAGGCCTACGCGGTGTTCCGCGCGATACTGCGCCTCGCGTTCAAACGCGGTTTGGCCGACAATGACGTGACCAGACGCGAGATACGTCTGCCGCACCTACGACATTACGAGCCGCAAGTACTGTCAGCGTCGGAAGTCCGACGCCTGTTGAAAGGCTTCTACGGGCATCCATTGGAAGCGTGGCTATTGGTGTCCGTGTGCGCTGGATTGCGCCGCTGCGAGTCGGTCGGCTTGGAATGGGCCGACTTGGATTTGCGTCGCGGCACCGTCACTGTGAAAAGGTCGGTGCAGTGGGTGGCGGGCCATGAGACCGTCACCGAACCGAAGACCGATCTGAGCCGACGAACCGTCGCATTGCCACGGTTCGCGGTCAAACGATTGGCGGAACTACGTCACGGCACGAAGACCGGACGACTGGTCGGCAGTCTGAACGCGAACCAAGTGGCAAACCACTACCGCAGCTGGTGCAAGCGCATGAAACTCCCATGCGTGCCGCCACGCAACCTGCGCCACACGTTCGGCACGTTGGCAATCAAAGCCGGAACCGACATCAGCGTGGTCGCACGACAGCTCGGACACTCCGACATCCAAACCACCGCACGGTATTACCTCAAGCCCGATCTGAGCGTCCTCAAGGACATGCAGAAAGCATGGCAGAAACTCATATTGACCTGCTGATAGCATTCCGTAACCCAGCGATGGAAGCCGCCGTATACGAACGACAGCCTCACTCTGTGTCGCGTCGGACGCGTCGTCACGATCAACGGCAACGTCAAGTTCACCGGCAGTGGACAGCAGAACTACTCGACGGCGAATGAGACCATCCCTGAAGCGTTCCGTCCGCTCGCCGACATGAGCATCATATCGTTCCCGTCCTGCGGTTTCAGTCTGCTTGTCATGCGCGACGGAAAGGTGCAAATGCTGGGCGACCCGAAATCCGCCTACTCCACGGCGCACGGCTGTTGGATGGCGGAATAGTTTTCCGTAACCCAGACATGCCAACTGCAATGGCAGAATACCGGATCGTTCGTTCCGTCTGCTTATGGCGCTTCGAACACCATCACGGTCAAAGACGGTCTGATTTTCGTGGACCTGTCTTCGTTCCGAAGCACTGTGACCATCGGCGATTACCGTGTCTGGCTGTTCGAAGCGGGCGTGAAGCCCTCCAAAACGGTCGGTCTTGGTTGCGTCGCGAACGTGGCTGGCGCCGCGTATGGCAAACAGGCGAGGTGGAACGCTGACGGGTCGGTGGCCCTCATCGGCGGCGTCGGTTCAAACGATGTCGTCCAATGCTTCTCGAAGATTATCCCCGTGCCAGATGGCGTGACATTCGCCTAGGCGAGCGGCACTGTGATGCAGCCCTCGACCCAACCGCCTTTGCCGATCGTCATCTTCGCGGACGAGCGAAGGGCGATCTCGTTGCCAGCGGTCTGCACATCGACGCCATGAAGCCCCACGCTCGAATTGGACACCGCGGCGCAGTGCACCTCGAACGCGGCCTCCAATCCAGCCGGAAGCGTGAAAAGCTGGGACACCTCCCACTCCTTCGCGGCATTCCAGCTCGTGTTGAGCCGGATGGCATGAAACGCGACGATCAACATCCCGCCGACAAACGCGGTGCGATAATCCACGTCCCAGTTAGGGTTTGTCTTCGTGAGGGTTACGGAAAACTATCCTCATGGAATCGGATAACAGAGCGAGCCGACGCAAAGCTGATTACTGCCAGCGGCTCCCATGTTCGCGCATCGAATGGTTCCGTTCGGATTGACGACGAGCATTCTCGCCGTCTGCCCGTTGGAGACGCACACCATCGCATTGACTTCGACCGGAGGGCGCAGTTCGACGGGCAGCACGTATTCGCATTGCACTGAATCCCAACTGCCATTACCGATATTGCCGGAGTATTTGACCAGCATCATCATGCCGGTGCGGATGACCGTGAAGCCCTTCGCGTTGTACAGGGTTACGGAATCCCACAAAGCCCCTCTCGGCGTGAACAGGCGCACCGGCGTACCGACCGTGATGCCATTCAACGGAATACGCCACAACGGCATGTACGCGTCAACCGCGCCGGACAATATCTTCCCTGACGGAATGGTCGGGTCAGCGGCGGCAGTCGCATTCGGCGAACCCTTCAACACGACCAATTCCACCAGCTCATTACCAGTCTTGGAATCTCGATGGTAATGCGCGCAGATGATGTCATTTCGCTTCATGCCCTGCGACCCATTGGAGATCGTCACCGATTCCGCCGCCGTGATATGCCAGTCCAAACCCTGAATCGACGCGCAGCCGGTGCCGATCGTCGCCCTGTTGGACGAACTCATCGAGCATTTGAACGCGTCGCCCCAGTCGAACACCACGTCAGACTTCGAGAACTTGGCCTGATGGATGATCGCCTTGTCCTCGCTTGAAATATGAGCCGTGCCGGCCTTGCCGTCAACCAGTTCGATGGTCACTGTCCAACCTCCTTCAACCATGCTTCAAACGATTCATCATTCTCCTGCATGAACGTCATGAAAGACGCATTGCATTGGGAGCACAGTTCGTAGATGTCGGGCGCCACATCATCCGCGATGCGGGTCGCCTTGCCAGCCGAATAGCGGCGCACGGTGAACCATTCACGCGCCTCCGTATCACCAGCGGCGACATAGGCGGTCTTGCCGCACTTGTCGCACACGTATTTCGAGTAACCGTCAGACTTCACTATCCAATCCTTTCAAACGTAAAACAACCAAGCGAAGGCAACTGCCTCCACGTGCCGCCGAAATCAACGGAAGGGTCAACACCAGTCGTGTTCTGGACCACGTATCCGATTGGGAACACGACCCTCCCGGAAGCGCCGTCGCCGACATGCGCGCTGATGACGCCGTCCACGCTCACGATCGAGGAACCGTCCACCCTTACGCCACCCAACACATCCGTGGACGCCTTCGGCAGCGTGTAGGCGTTCGCGCCACGTTCGACCGAAGCGAGCTTCGACCGCTCGCCATCGGTCATCATGCCCGACTTGGCACTATCGGCCACGGTCTTGGCGGCATCGGCGACGTTCCTCGCATCCTCGGCGGTCTGATTCGCCTTGCCGATCTGCGCCGCGAACCCAGAAGCCGTCCTGTCCGCAGACTCGGCGACCTGCCTGACGGCATCCAAATCCTCGGAAGCGACCTCCGCGCTGATCGTGCCGCCTGAAATCGACAGGCCGCGGCCAGCCGTCAAAGACACGCCGCCAGCCGAACCAGAAGACGAAGAGGAAGAGGGAGAACCGGAATAGTTCGCGTTCGCCGACTGCACCGGCAGTCCGACCTCGAACGTCGAAGTCAAAATCCCGGAATCGATTTTCACGATCCGCTTCGTCACCACGGCGGTGACGTTGACGCCGGAAGCCTGATCCGTCGCAACAATCTTGTCATCCACACGCAGACCGTCGCCGACCTCATCGGACAACGTCACTTCGACCGACCCACCGGTCTGCAATTCCTGCAGATGCTTCTGCGTCTCGGATTGCAGCGTTGACAAATCCGCGTTGGAATAGTCGTATGTGGCGCATACTTCATCGGCGCCTACGAGCGTCTGCGTCTGACTCACCACGCCGGTTGCATCGGCGAAATAATTGACCACCAGACGGTTCTTGAGCTCCTGCGAGCCAAGGCCGATGAGATGATTCACCGCGCGACGGTTGGTTTCGGCCTTGAAATCCACAAGGTCGGAATCGATCGTGTTCGCGATGGTCTGCACCGGCACGATGCCAAGCAGGATCTTATTGCCGGACGCTTTGAAATCAAGCCTGCGGCCACATGATGCAAGCAATGTGCGCAAGCCGGTGTAGGCGTCCACATAACGTGGATTCTGGAACATCCAATTAGACAAAGTGGAAGCATCGGAGGAATCGACAGTGAACACCGAATCCAAACCGATGCGCTTCAAAAGGTTTTTGAGGATGTCAGGCAGCTTGCCGGAGACGGTCAGGTAATCCTGATTCGCGTCCGGCTGCAATATCTTCGCCGCCAACATGCCGGTCCACGATTGGCCGATCCACGTGGTCGTGGACACGCCACCGGAAACAGCCACACGACGGTCGACGATCCGGCCGCCCACGTCACTGCCGTCAATCCAGAAATACCAGCCACGTTCAATTTCCGGCGCAGACGGATCTTCGATGGTCAGCTCGAAATCGTTTTCGTCCGTGCCGCAAGCCCAGTCCAGCGTCGCCTGCGATACGCTCGCATGTGGCGTTAGATTGCCGTCGGCGAGGATAACGTCAGCCAAGGCACACCTCCAGAAACGTCAAACATGGTCAAATCGATGCCATAATTGCCGGAAACCGTCAACAGCGAATCTCCGGCAGGTATCGGCTCGAAAACATATGAGCCGCTTCCACTGCCGTTGCCGCGAACGCCCTTGTCGAAAACATCCGAAACGTCGCCGTTTTCAGCTGCCACCGTTATCGTCTTCCGCAATCCGGTGGCCGACAGTGACATATGACCGCCTTCCGGCACTGTCACGTCAACCGCGTAAGTGTTGCCGCCAATCTGGAAAGACGGGTTGACGCAAGGGCCGAAAATGACCGCAGTGAACTCAGCGGCCTTGCCTGTCGGATTATGCACCGTCAAAGCGATTTTCGACGGAGCCAAATCGGTCGGCAGGTCCAGTGGAAGGTCGATCTGCGAACCGGTGCCTGCCGTCATCGGAAAGAAATGCTGCACCGGCAGCGCGCGACGCCAGACGCCATCGCACAAGACGACCGTGTAGTCAGTCTGCGCATAGGCCGGCCATGGCACGAGACCGAGCGAAGAACCGACGACATAAGCTTGTTGCGTCCATTCGCCATCGACCGTCAACGTGCCAGGCCGGACTGCCTGCACGTCCGAGTCGAAAGCCGTCTGCACCATGTCCAATCTTGACGGATCCGTGGTGCGGACGGTCATTTTCGCCGTCGAAGCGTTTCTGCTCACCGATTTGATGCCGCGAGTGGCCAGCGTGTACGTCCATGCGTATCCGCGCATTTCCTGCAGGTCAGCCACCCACAGGTCATCGGTGTTGAGGTCGATGACCGTGCCATCATGCGACGTGTATTCAAGCTCGCGCATATTTGCGGATCAACCTCCCCAAGTCACGGTCGCCGACCGTCGAATCATCGGACGCGGCGCTGATGATCGCGCCAAGATCGTTGTGCAGGCTGGTTATCGCCGCCACCACGGAAGCGGTATCAACCTGTATGCTGACCTGATTGCCTGTCATCTGATTGGCTGTGGCAAACACTTCGCGTGGAATCTTCCGCTCGTTCAACAGGCGCATGTTCTCCACGCCGTAATAGGCCGTGGCCGCAGCATTGTGCGTGTACTCCCCCGCGGTGAGGCGGGCGTTGAGCAAGTACACACTGTCGCTGAGCGAATTGCCGGGCGCCCACGCGGGGTCCACGTAGCCGGAGAACATGCCGCCGCCTGCGAATTTCTGGAAGTGGCCATCAGTGAACATTCCACCGGTGTAGCCACCCTCCTTCTTCGTCTTCTCCACGACGGTGAAGCTCTTGTCCGCGATCTTGAAGTTGTTGATGGAGCGGAGCACCGGAGTAGCCTGGTCGTTGACCGAGGCGGTGCTCTTCTTGTCGTTCAGCTTCTTGCGGTTGACGGCGTCTACCTTCGGTCCGGCCTTGTCGGTCGAATCGAGGGTGTTTTTCTTGTTGTTGAGCCTCTTCGCGTTCGCGGCGTTCGTCTTCGGCGTTGCCCTGTCGGTGGAGTCCAAGGTGTTGCGCTTGTTTGACAGTTTCTTCGCGTTGGCCTTGTCTACCTTCGGCGAGGCGTTGTCTTTCGCGTCGAGTCTGGCTGTAGACTTCTTGCCGTTGAACTTGTTGACGTTCGCGGAGGCGGTCTTGGCTTTCTTGGACGCCTTGTCGGTCGCATCCAGTGTGGCCTTGACGTGGGTCTTGTTGAAGGCCTGCATCATCTTCTGCGCCTTCTTGGCGCTGGCCGTGGCCTTCTTGTCTTCGGCTTCGAGCTTTGCCTTGGCGATCTTCTTATTGAATTTGTCGAGGTTGGTCTCGGCGGTCTTGGTCTTCTTCTTGGCCTTGGAATCGTCAACGTCAAGCTTCGCCTTGTTGTTGTCGGCGGTCTTCTTGATGTTGTCGATGGAAGCCTTGATGCTGTCGGAACTCAGTCCCCAGCGGTCCGCCAAGGCGTTTGCGGCCTGTTCGCTCATGCCTGAGGCTTCGGCCTGTCGGATGATCGCGTCACGCGCATCCTGCAGCACGCCGTTCGCACGTTCGATCTCACCGCTGCTGAAATTGGTGCTCTCGCCCTGCTTGAGAATCTTCTCCGCAGCGTTTTGGGCGCTGCTGGCGATGTCCTCCAAAGCCTGCCTGGTCTTGGTGCCCTGCTCTGAAAACCTGTCGAGCAGGTTGCCGTTCTGGTCGAACACCACACCATTGTCTTGGCATGTTTCGGTCAATTCGCCGATCTTCTGGTTCAGCTGGTCGACAGCCTGGTCCGCAGTCAGATTGCCCGACTCCAAACCAAACAACGCCTGGACAAGATCATCGATTTGGCTTGACGCATCAGAAGCGGAAGAGCCAAGCTCTTTGTTCGCGCTGGCAGCTTCCTTCGTGGATTTCGCCGCGCTATTGGTTTTGCCATCGAGTTCGTCCAACGCCTTGGACTTGTCCTTGGCGCCTTTCGTGCCCTGCTGGTAGGCGGTGGTCAGGGCGGAAAGGCCGTCGCGCAGCGCGGTGGCCTTATGTGACCCGCTGCCAAGGCTGGAGCCGAGCTTGTCCGCCGCCGAGTTGACCTGCTTGATGGCCGTCTTGTTGCCTTCGGCGGCCTTGGTCATGGTGGTGATGCTGATGCCGGCCTCGCTCATCACGTCGGTCAGCTTCTTCGATCCGGTGATGCCCTGCTCGATCGCACTGAGCCATCCCGGTTCGCCATGGAAGGTGCCGACATCCATATTCTGCAGCTGGTTGACCAGCGCCTCGTGGATAGCGCTGGCTCCATTGGCTGCGGCTGACTGCACTTCCTGCACCGCCTGCTTGGTATTCTGCGCGGCCGTCATGAAACCGGTGAGCGCCGTCGTGGCAATGCCCAGGGCGATGCCCCACGGACCTCCCATAAGTGAGATGAGTCCGTCGGCAACAGTGTGGAACCCCTTGGATCGGAGCGTGGCGGAATCCTCCGCAGTGCCGAACGATTCCAACTGCTCCTGCGCGCTCTGACCTCTCGCGCGGAACATCTGGAAAGCGGTCTGCGCGGAAGCCAAAGCGGTCTTGACGCGTTGAATCGGGTCGATGGCCAGACCGATGTTGTTGGCCATCGTGCTGGTACTGCCGTTGAGATTGCCCGCGGCCTTGTGCACAGCGCCGAACACGCCCGCAAGTGACGCCATGACCACGAGCGTCTGCTGCACTCCGGACGGCAAACCGGCGAACGCGTCAACCAGCGTATCCAAGCCCTGCACCATCTTGCTCAATGGTCCCTGCGCGCCCTCGCCAACGGAAATCATCAAGGATTCCATCGAACCGCTTAGATTCTCTAAGTCGCCCTTAAGATTGTTGTTCTTCGCGGCCGCCTGCTCGGCGGCGTACCCGCTTTCGGATACGGCCTTAGTCCACTTGTTGACGCCGGATTCGCCGGCCTCGTACAGGTAGTTCGCGGCCTTGATGGCGTAGCTGCCGAAGATGGTCGCGTTCGCCTGGTTGCGCTGCTCGTCCGTCAGATCCTTTTCGGCCTTCTGCAATTGGCCGGCGAACTTAGCCATGCCGACGAAGTGGCCTTGCGCGTCATATGCGCTGATGCCTAATTCCTTCATCGTGTTGGACGCTTCGGTGGATGGCGCGGCCAGTTTCATCAGCATGCTGTTCAACTGGGTGCCGGCCTCGGCGCCGATGGTGCCGTTCTGCGCGAACAAAGCGAGCACACCGGTGGTCTCCTGGATGTTCATGCCGAAACTATTGGCCTGCGCGCCGCAATTATTCAACGCCTCGCCGAAATCGGAAACGTTGCCGACGGCCTTGCCGGCGCCGGCCGCGAGCGTGTCGGCCATCTGAGAAGCCTGTGAGCCTTTCAGGTGGAACATAGAAAGCGCATTCGCCATATACTCTGCTGCATCGCCGACAGCCATGCCGTCGGATGCGGCCAGATTCAAAGCGCCGGTCAATCCGCCGGTGAGGATGTCCGTGACGCTCATACCGGCCTTGCCGAGGTCGTTGATCGCGTCGGCGGAATCGCTGGCGCTGTACACGGTGCTCGCACCGGCTTCGATGGCGGCCGCGCGCAGCTGGTCCATTTGGGCGCTGGTCGCTCCGGTGTTGGCCTGCACGGTGCTCATCTGCTGGTCGAAGTCTGCGGCCATCTTGACTGCAGCCACGCCGAACGCGGCCACGGCCAAACCTGCTGCGGTCATGCCGCTGGCGATAAGCGCGGACTTGCGGCCGGTGTTCTCCATGCCCGAAGCAACCGTTCTCGCGGTGCTTCCGGCGCGGGTCATCGCCGCCTCATATGAGGCTGTGTCCGCCATCAACCGGATGACGATGTTCTTGTTCTCCGCCAAAGCATCCTCCAAAAATCAGGTCAAATGCGCCACCAAGGCGTTCGCGGCCGGATTGTCCCTGCCGTTGGCCTCCGTCCAACGTTTCATGGCCTGCTGCATGTGCGCAGTGGCCCAGCAGACGCTGGTTTCGGCATGCAATGTAAGTTCGCCCTTCGGGTCTTGGCAGATCGTGCGAGGCAAACCGCACATGGGGCATAATGACCGTTCGTATTCAGCCAACGAGCGCATCCAATTGCGTTCCGTCTCATCCCATTCGACCTCATCGCCCTTACTCGGGCGCCAGCCCATGAAACGCTTATAGCTGATGCCGAGCTGGCGGCAGATCTTAAGGTCCTCGACTAGTTGCGGAGAACCTGCGAGGCGAGGTCGAATGCCGCTTTTGGGTCCGCTGCGGTGCCGTTCAGTTCGGCGATGGCCTGCCAGATCGGAGTGAACTGGCCATCGGTGAGTTCGTCGAACAGACTGCGCCACGCCTGTTCGGTCTTGTCCTCGTCGGCCACCGGCTTGCCGCCGATGGTCGCGGAATCAAGCATGAGCGGCAATGCCGCGGCGGCGGTGCCGAACATGTCGTTCGTGCCGTTGTCATTGCGGTGCGCGGCCAATGCCTGCGCCCACTTGCTCACCGGCAATGCCCGCAACGTGAGCTTCAATGTCTCCGCATCCGCCTGTTCGCGCAGCTCTTCGATGCGCCGCGCGGTGGCCTTCGCCTGCCGGTTCGTCCCAGCCTCCGTGATTTGTTCGCGCGTGGTCTCCTCGGCCAGCGCATCACCCAATCTGGCGATGTCCTCGGCGGTCTGCTGGTTGAGGATGATATCGACCTCGCGCGTGCGCCTGGTGACTTTAAGCATTGTTGTTCCTTCGCTCTAATATTCATGTTCCTTTGCCGGGAAAGAGGGTCCCGCACCGGCGAAAGGGACGAAAGTCCGATGCGGGAAGAATCAATCAGGCGACCTTCACGTTCTCCGCCCAGCCTGGAGCGCGGACGGAGAAATTGACCTTACTGCGCAGCACGCTGTTCGCGGCGATCGCCACCTTGGCACTCATGCCAACACGGACCGCGTACACGTTCACAATGTCGCCGGCGACAAAGGTCTCATCCGTCTGCTTGCCATAGCGGCGCACGAAGTAGCCTTCCTCCCCCTCAGTAAGCGTCTCCATGGCTACGTTCTGCGCGGAGTGCTCCGTGTTCGTATTGTCGATGACCTCGATGCTCGAGCCGCTGATCTTCTTGCGTCCGGGATTCTCGTAATCCTGCGAACTGTTCTCACGCTGGTCTGAAATGGAATCCTGCGACGGCGAGCATGACCAGCCACCAAGCGTGACGTAATTGGACAGGTCGGTTCCGGCGTTGATCTCATCGGCGGTCGGCTTCTGAATGTTCGCGATGGACGGCACCCAGATCGTGTTGACCAGACCGTCCGCCGGTGTGGAAGGAACTTCAGTTCCAAGAGTCAAAACCATGACTCCTCCTTAATATTTGATGGTCACATGCGTGACCAGTTGAATTTGAAAGTAAGAAGACGGCACTGGTAAAGCAGCGCCGTATCCTCTGCGGTGAGTCCGGCCGCATATGCGCCGGAATCGGAGAACAGGGTCAGACATCCGGTGTCGAAGCCCTGCGCGACGAACCGTTTGCCGGCCAAGGCTGGAATCATGAGGTCATCGGCCAGCACGTTGACGGAATCGGTGGTGGTGCTCACAATGCGCACCAGCAGAGTGCCGATGCCGCAATGCACGTGTTGCGTCTCCCCGACTATGTGGCCGTTCGTGGTGACGGTCTCGATAATCCACGGTGGCTTGTCGGTCGGTTTCGGCGCGGTCTGCCGGTACACCTTCCAACCTTCAGCCGGTTTCGGCACATGGTCGAGAATCGTGTTCGACAAGGTCATTATCGACTGCACTAGAATCCCTCCACTGCGGCACGAGCCACATATTCCGCGAGCTTCGGAAGCTCTTCCTCGCCATGCTCGTAGAACCGGTGCGTTCCACCACCTTTAGCGGTTCCGAAGAACGCGATGTTGGCGAGGCTGCCGGCGCCGCCCTTCGACGGGCCGATCTCGGCTGTGATGCGTCCCGGCGCTTCCTTCACCTCGTAGGTGATGGGGATGCGTCGAAATGCCTTGTTGCCTGAGCCGGAGAGGTCTTCGCGAATGTCGTTTTTGACGTTCTGCGCACCTTTCTTCACGACCATGGTGATGGCCGCGCGGCGGGCGACTCCTTTGGAGAGCAGCTTGTCGGCGAAGGCGGTCAGCTCGGACGCGTCGAACAGGCTCATGACGCTCATGCGTCCTCCTTCACGTTCCAGCGGCAGGCCGTCGCCCACGACTTCTCCGATTGGGGGGAAATCATGCGATAGCGACGGCCCACCAGTTCCGGATTCGCCGACTTCGTGACCGTGACAAGATCGCCGTTGCGCAGGCTGGTCCCGAACGGGAAGTGGATGTACAGCGACCAGACCAATGAGACGGCGCCCATCGCCTGAGCCGCGCTGCCTTCCACGTTCTCGGACGCAAGGCCACCAGAGGTCTGCACCTTGCACTTGCCCGCATACACCTGCTCCGTGTCGGTGTTCGGCAGTCCCGTGTCCGGATCCGTGGTGGACTCGCCTGGGCGGGTTACCGTGCACTGGTCGGTCATGAGGTCTTCCGCGTCACGGCGGGCCTTGGAGCGGAATGATGCGCTGATTCTCATCGGAACACCCCTATCGAAGAGACGTTCGCGCCGAAGCGGTTGCGCAGGCTGCGCTTGGTCGCTTCCGGCAGTTCGGTCACGTCGATTTGGGCGGCATCGCCTTGCGCGTATCCGACCTGTGCGTCGTCGACACGTTCGTAGCTGACGCCGGCGTGGGCGCCGGGGCCTCCGTCCTCGAGCTGGTGGAGTCCGGCTGCGACGTACGAGCAGACCAGTCTGACGATATCGGCGGGTATCGGATTCCAGCCACCCGTGAAGGTGACTGTCACGACCGACGGGATGCGTCCGAAGGGGCTCCACGGCTCTTCGCGGTAGAGTGCGGATCCGAGGAGCCGCCAGTCGTCGACGGTCTTGCCGTCGATGAGCACCTTGGAGACGCTTCTGACGGCCCTGCATGGCAGGTCGAGTTTCCTGGACTGTTCTCCGGGGATGTCGACGGTCCGTTCGCCGAGGGTGATCGGACAGCCGGCGGCCGAGCGGACGGCTTCGGAGACCGAGTCGAGCAGACTGGTTGCCGTCTGCTCATCGGTCACTTCGATGCCGTTATGTTTCAGGTCGTCCAAGGTGGCCAGTGCGGTCATTTCAGCCTCCGATCATCGGACTCGACTACTTGCCGCTCTTCTTGCCTGCAGCAGCATCCTCTTCACCGTCGCTGTCTGCGGTGGTACCGCTCACGACAGGGGTCTGCGCATCCTGCAGGGAACGACCGGTGGTGGTGGAGAGATTCAGGGTAATCTTGGTCAGGCACTCGGGGCGGATGACCTTGGCGCCGTACAGGTCGAGGCCGCGCACCATGTCGGCGAAGTCGGTCTGCATGCGCATAGCCTCGACGTTGCTGACCTGCTGTGCGAAGGTCACGGCGGCGTTGGTGCCGGCGAGAATGGACTGCGTGTCCGGGCTGGCGGACTTGTGCGGCACATTGTTGGACTTCACGACGGTGAAGCCGCGCACCTGGCCGACCACGCCGTTGAGCAGCGTATTATGGCCCGCTTCTGTGCCTTCGATGAAGCGGGAGTCCTGCAGCAGGAGCGCGTAGAAGTCGGGGCTGACGACGAGCCAGCGTCCCTCGTCAGGCACGTTCTGCACATCAAGCTTCCGTCCGGCTTCCACGACGGCGAGATACGCGTCGGCGGGGGTGCCGACGTCCACGGTCTTCGCCGGCGTGCTGACGGCAGTGTCCATGAGATTAGAGATGTAGTTCTCCACGTTCTTCATCATGTTGTAGGCGGCGGAATTGGTGAACTTTCCAGTCATGTCCGCCTTGGCCTGAGCCTTGTCGAGGTCGTTGACCTTGAAGGCGAAATAGTCGGACTGATTGATTTCAAGAACGGCTGCTTCCTTGTCATTGACATCGTCGACGGTGATCGCCTGGCCGCGGACGTACTTGCGCACGGTCACGTCGTCGTATCCGGTGATGTGCACGGTATCGCCGGCCTCACGGATGTCGCCCTCGTAATCGCGGTTGCACAGGCTCGGGAAGACGAGCTTCGCGCGCAGGGCTTCGAGGATGGCGGCGGACCATACCTCGGGGATGAAATTGGTGATTGCCATTGCTGGCCTCCTTACTTGCTGCGGCCTGCGAGCAGATCATCCAGACGGCCCTTGCGGCGCGCCTCATCGATCTGCTTCGGGGTCATGTTCTTCAGATCGTCCCTGGTAAGCTGTCCCGCCTGATGATCGCCATCGCGGACGCCCGACGGTGGGATGATTCCCGCCAGGCCAGCATTGTTCCCGCCTTGCGCGAGATACGGATGTGCCGTGACCAGGGCGTCGATCTTCTCGCCGATCGCCTGCTGGTCGTATCCTCCCTGATCGTCCGCGGTCAGGTCGGAGAAGTCGATGAGCTTCAATGCGTCGCCAGGATTGATGAGCTTGCCGGTCGCCGCGGCGGTGACGTTCGCCTGGAGCACCTGCTTCTGCAGGCCGGCGATGGTAGCCTGCGCGGAGTCGAATTCCTTGCCACGCTTCTCCCAGTCGGCCACCTGCTTCTCAAGGTCGTCCACTCGGTCGGCCTTCTCATAGGCGGCCTTGAGCTTCGCCTCGAGGTCGGTGTTGACCTTCTTCTGGCCGAGGAACTTGTCGTGCCAGTCGACGTGCGGCTCCTGCGCGCCCGGATCTCCGGTGTTCGGATCCTGCTGCTGTCCATCGGACATGATGATGTTTCCTTCCTTTTACTGGATGTATTTTTCGCCGTTGCTGGAAAGCCAGCGACGATACGAGTTCTCGGCCTTCGCCAGCACATCCGGCGTGACCGGACTGCCTGGCTGATAGGGATTGTGGCCGTCCAAAGCTGCCTCATAGCGGAGCCGCGCATTGAGCAGACGCTTCTGCGCCGCGGGCAGCTCCTCATGCCGTCCCTGACGGTATCCGTTGTCGTGCAGCCATTGGCTGCGGCGAAGCTCCGGCACCCGCTCGCGCCATTTGTCGGGCAGGATGTAGCCCTCGCGCTTCAGAAGTTCGATGGTCTGCTCGCGCGGGAGGTTGAAGCTGTAGATGCCTTCCGGCGTGAGCCTGCGCCTCTGGCGTTGGCCGTATTCGTATTTGCGGATCATGCGGCTCCACCCGTAACGGCTGGTGCCTTCGGACGTTGTCATGCGGATGTTGCCGCGTCCGATTGGCCGCATGCCTCGATGCGCGTTGACGACCTGGTAGATGTCGGCGCCGTCCCTGATGGCCTGCGCGTCGGCATGTCCGAAGACCTTGTCCTGCTCCTCTTCGCTCATGCCGTTGAAGCGGTCCATCGGCGATGTGATCCAGCCTTGTTTCTCGGCCTTTTCCCTGCCTTTGCAGGGAATGGTGCGACCGTGGCATTTCGGATGACGAAGGAAGTCGTTGTTGTGCCGGAAGTATTTTCCGGCGAGGATGGCGCATCGTGGGCAACAGTCGGGTGATTCGACGCGCACGTAGCCGACGCCGGAACGCTGGGTGATGCTGACGCCCATCGCGCTGATTGACGTGTCCTCGATGGCCTGCATGGCCATCTGGCGAAGCGTAGCACGACCTGCCATCATGGCATCGGATTCGCCCATGCCTGACTTGATGGCCGACAAAGTGCGCGTCACCGGGATATCGAAATATGATTCGAGGTCGATGCCGCTCGGTGCGAAACCCGTCCCGAAGGCGAGGGGATTCGCAATACCGTCAGGGCGCACGTAGTCGCCCTGTTCGGCGAGCATCAACGTGGACGAGTCCATCGCGTCGCTCGCGGCGCGGGTCTGCAGTGTGGCGAAGAGCGTTAGGAAATCGGCGTTTGTCCGATTCCAGCTGTCACGCACCCGTCGCGGATCCACGCCCTTCCACGTTTTGTCCGCCGCCCTCACGGCCAGCAGGCAGAGTCGGGCCAGTGTGTTGCGACTGTCCGACAGGCTCTCCAGCGTCACCGTCATCAGATGCACCTCCGACCTGCAGGCTGCGGGCTATCTCAGCCATCTCCGGATCGTGATTCTCGTCGTCCACCATGCGCATGATGCGTTTGATGTCCTCCGGACTCTGGCCCATCTGCTCGGCGATCCACTGCAGGGGGTAGCCGAGCTGCTTGTATTTGAGCATCGCGTCGGCCATCAGCGCCTCGGACCGGTATTGCGGTGTGGCGAACACGACCTTTGAATCCTCGAGGATGCGGGCTGATTCCTCATCGTCCTCGAGCATCATGGCCATCACGCACAATTCGCGCACCGGCTGACGCATGAAGCTGATACGCTCCAAGGTCTTCGACACGAGTCCGGCTTCCGCGACCTCGTAGCCGGTGGCCGGCACCTCCGCATTCGTCAGCAGATAATGGCCGGGCGTGCGTGTCTCTGCCGCGATGTGCTCGACGGCCTTCTGGATGATCGGCAGGAAAGCCTGCAGGTTGCTGGCGGTCCATTCGCCGATCGACACGTTGTCGCCGGTGATCTGCATGATGCGCTCCATGACCTGCTTGTCGAGGTTCACAGGACGCTCACCGACCTGCTCTCCGGTCGCCTTGTCGAAGACCGGCTCGGACAGGGAGTCGCCGCCGAGTATCACCCTCGCCGGCATGGACGCGAAGTCCAGGGCGTTGAGCGTGTAAGCCCAGCAGACGTTGACGGCGTCCTGCATCGATTCGACCTGCTCCACATCACTGATCGGCAGGTCGTCCAGGAGCATCTGATTGCGGAATTCGACCAATGGCACTCGTCCGAGAGGATTCTCGCGCGCCGAATCCGGAACGAACCGCCAGCCCTCAACGCCGGGCGGCAGACGGTTCCGCTCGTCGTCCCCGCCTGCACGCACGCGCACCACGTCGAACACCAGATCCGGCAGCAGCAGCGTGCCGAACTCGTGCTCCTCGTCGTAGCGGACCAGGAGGCCGGCGTCGACCTCTCCAGTGAGCGGATCATAGTGCACTGCCGCGCTGTCCGGATGCTCGAAGCTGATGCGCGCCCTGCCGTCAGGCATCGACGTGACCAGGCCAAACGCACGTCCGGTCGTGGTCATCATCAGAGCCGTCTCCTGCAGCTTGCGATCGCAGTCATTCCGCTCCCACACGCGCATCACGTGCGAATCCAATTCGCGGTCGTCATATGGGATGAAGCCCTTGAAGTGGATGCGTTCGACCGGCGCCTGCGCCACAGGCAGACACCAGTTGTCGGCGAAACCTGAGAACCGGTCCGCCATGTAGCGTTTGAATTCGTCGGACGCGAATTTCAGTGTGCCGCGCTTGCCACGCACATAATCCGTATGCTTCCTGATGCCCGGCCGACGGTTCTCGATCTTCAAGGCGAGAAGATTCGCCATGCGATTCACGTCATCGGCGGTACGAATCATTTAGAACCCCCTCGTAGTAGAACCAGTCAGCAGGTACGCCTTGCGTTTCCTGCCCCAACCGGCGGCACGTGCATCACATGCCGCCTCGTGCGCCAGCACGCACGTCACCGCCGCATCAATCTTCCGCGTCTGCTTCGGCTTGCCCAACCCGTAACGTTCGCCGGACTTGGCGAAGCGTCTTGCGTTGCGCATGTGCGTGATGGTGATCGGACACCCGTCCTGCGTGATCGCGTGATGCTGCAGGTCGGATTCGAAGCGTTTCAACGCTTCCCAGACGGCGGTGATACGGCTCGAACCGCTCATCGACCAGGGGATGAATTTCTTCGGCCCGTATTGGGAGTCCCATGCCTCGATCTGCGATTCCCACGACACCTCGTCGCGGAAACCGGGATCGCAATAGGCGCGGATAACCTTGTATCGGTCGTTGAGCTCGTCCATGGCGGCATTGACCTCGCTGCGCGGGATGCGTCCTCCCCACGTCTTCGGATTCCAGATCGTCGGACGGCGATCCTCGCCGTACCGTGGCGTGAAGATGAAACCCTCGCGCGTCTCGGCCTTGATGCATGTCCAGTCGTCGTTCTCGGAGCCGTCGAAGCCAAGACACACCTCGGTGCCTTTTGGCGGGTTCTCAAGCCAAAGCTCATGTTCCTGCATAGCAGCTCTCCCAGAGTCCATCCTCGAGCCATGCTCCACCACCCTGCACCATTCGGTTGCCAAAGAAGCGCTCGGCCTGTGCCGGGTCCTTCTCCATGAGCGCCTCGGCCTCCGCTTCGACGGAATCCAAAGGCACCCAGGGACTGCCGGCGTAGACCCATTCGAGGATCTTGCGGCGTTCGCGCCGGTTGTTGAAGCTGTATGGCGTACCGTCCTTGTGTCGCAAATCGGGATTCAGGTCGGGGTTGCGGTAGAAGATCCACACGTCCTTGCTGGCCGATTCGAACTGCTGTTGGGCGTACGAGTTCTCGCCGGGGTCGTAGGCGTTGGTCCAGAAGTGCGTTCTGCCGCCCATGCCTGCGGCGCCACGACGCTGCGTATCCGTCACGTCGAGCATCCCATTGGATTTCGTGTATAAACCGGCCTCGTCCTGTTCGGCGTCCGAGATCGGGTTGCCCAGACGGCTGGTGGCCGAGGCGGTCACCACGTCGATGCGGTCGAGGTCGAGATCGTCATCGTCCAGATTGATTCCGGGGCGCAGGATTCGGATGAAGCCCTCGCGCACCTTGAGCAGCCGCTTCAAGGGGCCGAGCCGGATCATCGCGACCAGTGGACGGTAGGCGTTGCGCACCTGGTCCTCGGAATTCGCGGTCAGCTGGATGAGCGGCGACGGGTGACGCATGCCCTTCGGCTCGCCCGGATTGTAGTGGTAGACCCATCCGCAGGGGCAGCCGTTGTCGGAGCAGCGGTACACGTCGCCGGGCTTCGCCCATCCGGCGAACACGACTGGGCCGCATGCCTCGAGTATGGCGCATGACGCCTCGGTCGGCCCCTTGCCGGTCTTCTGCGGGCCGATGCAGCCCGTCAGACGATATTGAAAAGCCTGGTTGAGGACCAGCGGATTATCGACCGTGACCTCCTCGGGCGGGACGAACTCCGCGTCCTCGCGCACACGCCACCTGTGCGCCGCATACCAGAACTGCCAGTCCGACCAGCAGAAGGGCTTGCCGCGAAGGATGCCGTCGGGCTGGCGCACATGCCGCCGCACCCAGGCGTCCTGCAGGTCGGCGAGGGTCGGGAAGTCGATGATCCAATCGTCGGCCATGTCACGCCCTCAACCGGCGTGGGAACTGGACGATCTTGGTGTCCATGCCGCTCTCCGCGGCCTCCGCGTCCGTGGCGGGCACCTCGTGTGCGGCCATGTCGACGTTGTCCTCGGAGATCTTCCAGCCGAGCGCCTGCAATCCGGCCTCCGACAGGCCGATGCGGTCCTCGAGCCGGATCTTGATCGCCACGTCCGCGGCCTTGGCCAATGAGCTCTCGCAGATGACGCATTCGCGGACATATGATGCGATCTGATAATGCAGATACCGAAGCTGCGGCTGTTTCCACGCGCGCGCCTGCGGCAGACGCCACAACTGCCTCCACAGTTCGGCCTCCCGGTCATTCCACGATTCCGAACCGGCCCTATCCTCGATCCATTCCTGCGAGTCCTTGTCGAAATAGCGGATCACGTAAGGCGGCAGCGGAAACTTCGGCGGCCGGCCCTTGTATTCCGTGTTCGGCAGACTGCGCAGGGTGTATCCCCTGCGTTCGCTCGCACCGCTCGACGGATCCGGCATCGGGCCAGACCTGACGCGTTTTCCTCCTCTTGGCATGTCTCCTCCATCGTCGGACGGCCTTGCGCCGTTCCTTCGCTGTGGGACGCAGGGCCTTTCGCCCGCCCCCTCTGAAACTTTTGAACCCTCCGCACCTCGGAGACAGCTCTCCGGCGGTTCCGCTACCCAAACTGTTAGGGGGTATCCCCGTGGGTGTTTTGATGGTTTGCTTCCGTTTGTTTTGCAACGGTTTTTGTTTGACTCGCTTGATGCTGCGATGAGTCGCGAATCGAATCGAAAAGACTTGGTCGTTTTCGTCTTTCGTGTCATTCGACGTGAGCGGCTGGCGTCGTCGGCTTGGCTTCGATGGAATTTTTGTTTTGGTGCCGAAGCCTGTGTGTGTCAGCTGAGGTTTTGTCTGTTGTTGAAGCCCGAAGGTTTCGTCCTTGCGGTCTTGCTGTCGTGGCAGCGCTTGCACAGGCCGCGCATGCGTTGCGGGTCGTTGGGGTCCAAACCTGCTTCGACGAGCTCGATGCGTTCGATCGGCCAATGGTCGGCTATGGTGCTGGGGGCGCCGCATAGTCCATGGTGCCTGCCGCATCCGTCCGGCCCGTCGCCGGGACAGACGCACCGCGGGTCCCTTGCCAGCACGCGGGCGCGTGCGAGGCGATGCGCTTTCGACGTGTATGGATTGCGGCCTCGTGTCCGGCGCTTGTCTTTGGCTTTCCTGCATTCGTCGCACAGTGAGCCGGAGGAGACCAGGTGTGGGCAACCGGAGGTGGAGCATACCTTGTACATCAATCCCCCATCATCACGTAAGCGCGGGATTGGCTTGCCTGTCGCTGTTGGTGTATGCCCACTCTGACGTGGAGTGGGCGGAGCGTGTCCGATATGCCGTTCGGACAGGACGGGATATAACCCAAGGAGTTAGGAGAATCCATCGGTGGATATGAAAAGGGTTCAAACCGTTTTCCGGTTTGAACCCTTTAATCCACTGACAATTCTGCCTTGCACTTTGAAAAATGTCAAATCACGTCATGCCGGGCGAGGCGCGCGTGTACGTCGGACAGGCGGTACAGCGGCTGTCCCTTCTCGTTTCTGCCGGCCGGTTGGACCCTGCCGCGCTTGCGCCACGAGTAGATCGTGTTCACGCTGCACTGGAACCCGCATTCGCGCAGCAGCTCCGCGCACTCCCCCGCCGTGAACGCCCTGCCGGATTCGATGCACTCCTTCAGGAACCCCAATCGCACGTCGACCACGCGATAAGCGTTGCCGCACACCGGACAATCAACGCTCACCGCGCCGACCTCCGCACTCAGCTCCACTCCACACAGAGGATTCAGGCACCTGCCGATGCCGTGCCTGGATGGTGGCACGTCGATGATGGCCAGCGTCTTGCGCGCCAACCGCTCCCAGTCATGCCAGATCAAACCGATGTCCGGCAGTCGGTTCAACCGCTGGCATGACCAGCATGCCTTGAGCATGTCGACGATGGACGGGACCGCGATGCTTGTGGCCCATGGCATGGCCGGCGGCGCATACAATCGACACCACAACGCCGTCACCGCATCCTCGATCTCCTGCAGATGGTCAACGACCGAGAGTCTGATCGGCGTGGGCGCGGACTGCAGGTTGACACGTCCAGGCTGGTGGCCTCCGTAATGCGCCGTCGAATCCAGGAACTCGCGCAGGGCTTGGATCCATGACGGATAGTCGTGGATCCATCCCCTCAAAGCGGTCTCGCACTTGTCGCACATCGTGGCCTGGATACGGCACTCCCCGCCGCACACTCGGCACATGCCGGCGAGCGCTGGCTTGTTTTGGTTGGTTTGTGTTGGTTGTGTCTGGTTTGGTGTTGGTTGGGATTCGTTGTTTTGTTCGTTCATTTGTTCGATTCCCTCCGGCGGGTGTAGTCTGGTTTGTGGTGATGCCAGGAGCCCGGCCGGAAGGTCGGGTTTCTTGTTATTCGCGGGTGTGTTGGATGATTGCTTTGATTTCCTCTTTGGGGACTTGTGGCATCAGTGGCGCGATCTCATCGAGGCTGTATCCGGCCTGATGCCATTTGATGATCATGTCCATGAGGGTTTTCTTGACTTTCATTTCGTTTCCCTTCGTATTTGCTGGATGATCGTCTCGTATGGTTTGCGGTGGAAGATGCGTATCCACCATTCGGGGCGGCGGCCCCATATGGTTTTGACTTCGGTGAGGGGAAACCATGATACGTACCATTTTTGGCAATTTCCGCAGTACAGCACCTCGCCTTCCTCCTTCGGTCTGGGATGCTCATGGTCGAACGCTGGCGGCCTTGGCACCAAATAACTTCGATTGCTCATTTTGTGTCCTTGAGTGTGATGCGTTTCATTCCTTCGCCGCCTTCATTTCTTGGACTTCACCGTCGAAAAAATCGATGATGAGATTGCAGATGGCGACCGCCGACGTTTTGAGCTGGGTTTTTTCCTCTTCGTTTTCGGCTTTGATGGCGAAAACGCCATCCTTGCTGTTGAAATTGATTCTCATTTCGTGTCCTTCGTGGTTGGGCGGACGGTGAATGCGACGAGTCCGGTCTCGGCATGGAACACCTTGGCCGGCTCGCCAGTCCTCAAGGACACGGCCTGCGCGTAGTCGCCAGCATCGTCGATGTTCTCGAACGTTCTGACGTCTTCCTGGATGACGACGTTGTAGCTCATCTTGCCGGCTCCTTGTCCGCGCCGCTCACATGGCTCCAGTCGCAGGACATGCCGCCTTGCTTCTCCCATGCGTAGACGACACAGTCCACTTTTCGCGTGTCCTGCAATGTGATGACGCATTCGTAGAAGCCGTCGGTGGTGCCTCCGTCGGTGCATTGCGAGTCGATGGGTTTGACCGCATGCGCCGGCGTGGATGCTTTGGTCGAGCTGCCGCATCCCGCGAGCGCGGCGCAGAGCACGAGGGTTATGGCGGTGAGTGTGGCGCATATGGTGTTTCTCATTGGTTTCATTCCTTTCCGTAGATGGCGAGGCTTCTGATGCCGTCGCCCATGCTGTTGGAACATGTGTTCGGATCATGGGCGATGATGTCGTTTCCGATGCCCTGGAAGCGGAGGCTGGCGGTGCCGTCCGGCCAGCGGATGAGTTCCAACCGGCCGTCGATGACGACGTCCTGGTCGGTGCGGGCGATGCAGCGGCGGCCGATCAGGATGGCCGGGTCGGCCGACCGCCACTTGTGCAATGGGACGATGATGCTCATTCCCGGCCACCCATCCAGCCGATCAGGAAGGCGAGCGCCAGGAGGATTATCGCGGTGTGGCTCATGCCGTTCCTCCGATCTCCGGGCTGGCCAGCATCTCGGTGATCGCGTCCTTGGCTATCAGGCGCCATGGTTCGCGGCCGTCGTCGTCGAGGTTTTCCCACGTGAGGTGTTTGCGGTGGCCGTTGGCGTGGAATCGGTTGTAGATGGCGTGCGCGACGGCGTATTGCGTGTCGAGGCTGATGACGAGCTGGTCTTGCTGGTCTTCGGTCATTGGTAGGTCTCCGGTCTTGGCGGTGCGAGCAGTGCGGCGATCGCGTAGCTGGCGAGGCTGGTGGCGAGCTCCGCGATGGTCAGTGCGGTGTGGATGGCGAGCCACGTGATTGGTGTCCACTGGTGGAGCGCCTGTCCGATGATCGCCCTGATGACGGCGTGCGGGATGAGCAGCAGCGCGAGGAGGGTGAACAGCGTGGCCATGGCGTCTCCGAGCCGGTCGGCGAGGTGGCTGATGGTCTTTCTCACTTGTGGTCTCCCGTCTTGACGGCGAGTGTCTCGAGCATGGCCTTGTAGTCTTTGATGTCGCGTGCGATGCAGGATTTCACCCGGTGCGGGCCGCTGTCGCCCTGGTATGGATCCGGGACGCCGAGCACGGTGACGAGTCGGCGGATGGTGGCCATGTCGTATTTGCGGTAGGTGAGCCACGCGTCAGGGTTGAGGTTGAGTCGGCGGAGGAAGTCAAGGTCGAAGTCCACGTTGGTCCCCGCGGGGACGAGGGAGAAGCGCTGGGAGAGCGAGTCAAGGAATTCCTCCACGGCGTTGGCCACGACGACCATGCTGTCATTGCGCACGGAGCCTCCCATGAGTTCGAACAGCAGGCCGTTGTCGGTGTGCATGGAGAAGGCGACGGGGCTCATGGACAGGAGGTCGAGTCTGTCCGGGCGGATGATGCGGGACAATGATCCGAACTTTTGTTCGCCCAGCATGTCGGTACATTCCATACCGATCTCCAATGGCAGGCTTTTGCGCCTGTCCACGCCTGTGGTCTCAAAGTCGATCCACAGCAGCGCCTCCGGTTTGCCGTTATTCTCGTGCATTTGTCATTCCTTCCGTTTGAATTGTCAATGTTTCGCGCATGGTCAATGGCGTGGCCGTGCCGTCCTGGTTGAGCCAGAGCCATCTCCCCTGCCAGTCGCGCACTGGGGTGGAGAGAGGATCTATGCCGAGCGGGACGATCAGTCCAAGCCGTTCGGCCTCAGCCACATGCTGGTGGACCCACCCATGGCAGCCGGTCGTACCCGAACCGCACAGCTCGACGATGTTGGCCGGACTGTGCCTCACATCCGGATCCGCCGCCCGCCGCAGTTGACGGTGATGGCCACTGCGTCCTGGCCAGCGTGACGGGTCATGGATGTTCGTCCCGCACCGCAGGCAATGCCAACCCTGCCGCTCCAAAGCGGCACGCTTCGAATCAGCAAACTCACTCACAACGCACCCCCTCCTGCATCAGACCGTCGACCAACACCAAACAAGCAGTGCAATTGGCCCTCAACCCGGCCGCCAACGCCACGATGCCGTCATCCGCCCTGCCACCGGCGAGCGCTCGCAGTTCGATTGTGCTGGCGGTCTGGGCGGTGTCGGTGAGGAGTTGGGCGAGTTTGTCGAGTTGTTCCCTGGTCATTGGTTGTTCTCCTCGTCTTCTTCGTTTTCGTCGGCTTCGCTGATGGCGGCGGCGAGCTGGTCGAGGTGGCTGGTTTCGTCGTCGGCGGGCGTGTAGCCGAGGTCTTGGAGGATTTGGTAGTAGCCGGTGATGCGTCTGCTGGTGTCGTTGACGGTGGTCCAGTCGGTCGGGTCGATGAACCATTCGATGCGTGCGGCGAGGATGGTCACGGCTTCCAGTGGCCAGTCGGCGGTCTGCAGGCTGATGCGCGCGGCCGTGGGGGCGTCCTCGGCGGCGATGCCGCTGATCTTCTCGTATTCCTTGCGGCTGCCGCTGTGTTCGTTCCAGCTGGTGAGGGCGTCGGTGAAGCCGTTTGGGAAGGGGTCGATGATCTGCAGGAGTCCGAGCCGGGCCGTGGTTTCGATGAGCTTGTCGCGTTTGATGCCGTGGAGATGGCCGTGGAGCCATGTCATGCGCTTGTCCGCAGCTGCGGCGGCGTATTCCTCGAGCGCGTGCCGGCGGGCGTCGCGTTCGGCTTGTTCGGCGGCTCGTCGGGCTTCCTTTTCGGCGTCGGCGGTCTTGTCGCGGCGGGTCCAGAGGTAGACCTGCTGCGAGACCGTGTGGATGGATACGGCTGCGGGGTTTTGTTCGCGGATCTTCTCGATGGCTTCTTCGGGGGTGCCGGTGGACGGGAACATGCAGCCGAGGTAGCGCCATTCCGGGTCGCTGTAGGGCTTTTCGGGGTCTGGGATGAGGTTGATGCCGTTGTCGGGCTCCACGAGGAGCGCGGCGACCGATTCGATCCATTGCCGGTCGCGGTCGTCGCGTTCGATGCGGCGGAGGATGTAGTCGAAGTTCGAGGTGCCGGCCGCCTGCGCGAGCTCCTTCTGCCTGTCCGGCTGGCCGTCATATCGCGCTATGGCCACGAGCTGGCCGATGGTGAGCTGGCTGAAATCGTCGCGGGTCGCTCTGACTTCGGTCTTGATGCTGGCGGCCTTGGCGCGGTCACGCACGTAGTCGCCGCTTCGGCCGAGCCGGTGGGCGACGCCGGCGGTGGTGGCTCCGAGGTCAAGCATGCCCTGGATGGCGTCGGCCTCCTCCAACGCGGTGAGCTGTTCGCGCTGGCAGTTCTCGGTGACCATGGCCTCCAACTGCTGCAACGGGTCTAAGTCAAGCACGAAACACGGCACGGCTCCGGTGCCGGCCTGCTTGCATGCGGCGAGACGACGATGGCCGGCAATGACACGATAGCGCTCGCCGTTGGGTACGACGGAGAGCGGCGAGAGCAGGCCGTTGGCTTTGATGCTGGCCGCGAGGTCGGTCACGTCGCCGATCTGCTTTCGTGGATTGTCCGGGTGGGGGTCGATGAGGCTGGTGTTGATGAGCTTGATTTCGTTGCTTTGGTAGTTGCTCATTGCTTCTCCTTGCTGGTTTCTTGGTTGAGTTCATCTGCGCATGCCTGGCACGCGAGATACCACTTGGAAGGGTTGCCTTCCCTGAGGCTGCCGCTGTGGTCGTATTCGTCCTCATGTGGATCCATGAGCTGGTGGACGTGTTCGCAGTTCCAGGTGTGCTTGTGCTGGCGCGTGGGTGTGATGGGTTCCGGCGCCCATGTCTCCCATTGGTCGCGGAGCCATGTGGCGAGTCGTGGGACCTGCCGTTGTGGCACGTGGCCGTCGTTGACGGCTCGCCGGTAGCGTCGGACGGCGGATTGGAGTCGGGCGAGCTGGACCGGGTTCTCGGTGATCGTCTCGACGAGGTCCCGCGCTTCGCGTTCGGCCTTGCGGCCTTTCGCGCCGATGGTGCCGGGGTAGGTTTCGGCGATGGCGGCGAAGGCGTCCGGCGTTTCGCTGGCGGTTTGCTTCGCGGTGCCGGCGGGAGGGGTCGGAGAGGGTATATCGGTATCGGTATCGGTTTTATGCCATGTTTTTGCTTGACTGTCCTCTAGCAACTTGCTAGACGGTTTGCTACCTGTCTCGCTACTGTTTTGCTCTCCGTTTGCTTGGCTGTTTTCTGGCAAGTCGCCAAACGTTTGCTTGGCTTTCTGGTTGGCCGCCTTGCGGCGTCCTCCCTTACTTCCCGCCTTGCGGCGCGCCTCGCGTTGCTCTTCGGTCAACACTCGGGGCTCCCTGCAGATGCCTTCGGCATAGACCGGACGCCATCCTCCGTCGTGCTCCTCCATGAGGCCCGAGTCGATGAGCTGCTGGAGCTGTTTCGGGGTGCCGCCGGCGTCCTTGAGGTCGAGCTTGTCGAAGTGGCCTGGATACGCGGCCGGGTCCTTGGCTTGCATCGAGACGCCTTTGGAGTGGATGACGCAGAGTTTGACCCACAGGCCCACGGTGGCGAGCGGCAGGCGGCGGATGCGCCTGTCGTCGGCCATCTGGTCGTCGATGATGAACCACATCTCTTCTTCTCCTTCCGGTGGTTCAGATTTCGCCGGTGTCCGGATCGACGGTCGCCTCCACGTCGCCGTCGTCCATGTCGAGGCTGCGGCGCAAATCGTCGATGAGGATCATCTGCCGTGACGTTGATGGCTTCGCGCACATGTTCTCCATGGCCAGTCCCGCGTCGAGAATGCGCTGCGCGAGGTCCGCGCAGTCGTACACGGCTTCGGTGATGGCGTGGATGCCGCCCCACTTGTCGATGTGCTCCTTCTTGGTGTGGGTGTCCATGACGGTGCGGCATGCCTTGAGCACGACGGCCGCGGCCTTGGTGACCTGCTGCGTCTTGCCGATGAGGTCGATGAGCGTGTCAGGTGTCGCTTCCTGCGGGATGAGCGCCTGTTGTTCGCTGGCTTTCATTGCTGCTCCTTTAGAATTCCGGTTCCTGATCCGGTTTGCCGAAGTCCCCAAATGACGATTGGTCGGACGCCGGCGCGCCCCACGGATCATCGGCCGGCGGCGCGGCGGGTTGCTGTGTCTGCGCCGACTGTTGCGGCCGTTGGCTCCAGCCACCGACGCCGGTGTTGACGGTCGGCTGCGGCGATGCGGGGTTGCCGTAGACAGGACCGCCCTGGCGGCTGATGCGGGCGACCTGCGCCGTCGCGTACCGCAGCGATGGCCCGATTTCGTCGACCGTCAGCTCCACGACGGTCCGATTAGTGCCGTCCTGCGCCTGATACGAGTGCTGTCGGAGTCTGCCCTGAGCGATGACGCGCATGCCCTTGGCCAATGACCGCACGCAATGCTGGGCGAGGTCATTCCATGCCGAACAGCGGAGGAAGAGCGCGTCTCCGTCCTCGTACTGGCCGGTATGCCGGTTGTACTGGCGTGGCGTGTTGGCGATGGTAAAGCTGGCGACCTGCGCACCCTGGCCAGTGGTCCTCAGTTCCGGATCCGCGGTGAGGTTGCCGACGATGGTGATGACGGTCTCCCCGATGGCCATGTCAGGCTCCCTTCACGTATCCGGCTGGCTCCGGGCCGAGCTGGCTGGGATCCTTGGCCTTCCATGCGCATTTCGCGCGGAGGCATCCGGCCTCGCGGTCGATGATGATGTCTCCGAAGCGCGCCGGAGCGACCAGCGTGAGATTCCAGCTGCGGTCGCGGTTGAGCGCGGATATGGTCTCGTACAATTCGCTGATGAGCTCTGCCGCCGTCATGCCGATGCTGGTCGGCGTGAGCGGCCATTCGAACCACCGCTCGCCTTCCGGCCTGGCTGCATTGCTTGGCATCGTGTGCCTCCTTTGGGATTGGATTGGATGTCGTGCCGGAGCGCGGAATCGAACCGCGCATCCATCCGCCGGCGTTATCGGAGCGCCGATCCATGGCACCCGCATCCTGTCGCGGGCTCCGGCGGGACGGACAGGAGGAGAAGAAGAAGATGACCCGTCCGGCCGGTTTTAGCGTCTTTCCCTTGACGGTTGGGTGGCTCCCGCATGGACGCGCATGACGAGACACGTCCATGCCGCAATGTGAGCGGAGCCATCCAAGTCCTTCACTTCTGCTGCTCCAGCCATCGCATGACGCGGGGATCCGAGCACAGGCGGCGCATGATGACGGCCGCCGGAATAAGCACTGCGACCGGCGCGGCGATGAGGTGTTCGATGGGATGCGTGCAGGCCGGTGTGCAGTACAGCACCCATATGGCGGCGATCCAGATGGCGGCGACGAGCTGGCAGAGGATGACATGTGCGAGCTTGGTCATGATTCCTCCTCGTCCATCTCGCGCAGCAGTCGGCCGATGCTGGCCTGCAGCGATTCAAGCGCCGCACGGCTGACTGTCACGCCGGCGAGGTGATTTTCGTCGGTGATGATGCTGATTCGTGCGGCCTGGACGTCGGCTTCGCAACTGCGGTCGCGAACGACGGCGACCGCGTATGAGCTTTGCGGCTTCTTGGTTTCCTTGCGCATTGTTGTCTGTCCTTAGTGTCGGCGCGTTCCGGCGTTGGCATCGAATTCCTCGATGCTGGCGACGCTGACCATGAGCTTGCCGTGGTATCCGCTTGGCTGACGCATCTTGATGCGTCCGGCCCTTGCCCACTTACGGAGAGTCTTTTGATCGACGCCGCCGAGCATCGCGCTGGCTTGCTTGAGACTGACCCATCGCGGCGCATATGCCGTTTGTCTGACGGCTTCCTTGGCTATCTCGTGGGCGAGCGCCACTGGGTCGAGGAGTGGTTTTTCCATGGTGGTTGCGTCCGGCATGGAGCATCCCTTCTCAAGCGACGTCGGCGAGCGCCGGCATTTTGATTTCGAATCGGTCGGCGAGGAAGTCGATTGGCTTGTAGCCTGTGTTGGAGGCGAATGCGTCGATTTCGCTGAGTTTGAGTTCGACGGTGCCGTTGATGCGTCGGCTGGCCATGTCGATTGATTGGTGCCAGACTTCGGCCACTTTGGCGACCGGGATATTCTGAGCGGCCATGACCGCACGAATCCTCGCCGATGCCATGTCGTTGATGTTTCCGTATGTCATGTTTCCTCCTTAACAGTCCACATTATGCGCGCAATTGCGCGCACTGTCAAATTAAAACACGCGCATTTCTACTCACCTGCGCGCATGTCAGCGCAATTGCGCGCTATAATGATGGATGTGGGTAGCAAAAAAATAGAAGTAAGCCCATTCGGTCGGCAGGTGAGCAAGGCCATAAGATCCGAAATGGGAATCCACAGAATGTCAGGCAGGGAACTTGCAAAGACAATAGGAAGAGGTGAGACATATGTGAGAGAACGCGTCGGCGACGAAAAGGAATGGGCGCTTAGCGACATCGCAAAAATCTGCGACGCATGGGGCATGAGTCCCGAAGAGCTCATATCGAGGGCCTCGCAGTAGACGACACACCCCTGCAGCTACTTTGCGGCAGGGGTGTTGTCTTATCTAAGCTTGGAGTGGGCAATTGAAGAAGAGAAAGGGACGCCATGTCATTGAAGAATGGTCTGAAAATCCACCAGCCACACAAGCTGGAAACGAAAATCAAAGCTCTGACGAAGAGCGATGTGAGCTTCAAATCGGCGGCATGCGTATGCGTGGCGCTGGTGTGTCTCTCCGTGCTGATCACAGCTCCGATAGCGCACACAATCGGCGTCAGGTCGGCGGCCGTGAAACAAGTGGCCAAGAGCATGGCGGCCGACAAAAAAGACTACTCGAAGCTCATTAAGGATTACAACAATCTTGTCGACGAATACAACGGAATCGCCGACGAATACAACGACGCCAAGGACGCGATCGCCGAAGCGGACAACGTGAAGTCCGGCATCAAGGACCTCAATGCACAGCACGACGACCTGCAGAAGAAGGTGGACGCGAAGAAGGCCGAGCTGCAGTCCCTGACCGGCCAAGTGGACCAAGCGAAGAAGAATTCCATCTCCGACGGCGTGTGGCAGGTCGGCAAGGACATCGACGCCGGCACATATCGCGCCACAAGCCAGGTAGGAAGCGACTGCTATTGGGAGATCTCGACCGACAACGGCGACAACATCGTCCAGAACGATTTCCCTGGCGGCGGCTATCCGGAAGTCACGGTAGGCAATGGCCAGCAGCTCAAAATCAGCTCCTGCGGAACCATGACCAAGCAGTAAATGAACCAATACAGTCACAGCCCGGCAGTATGTGCCGGGCTTTTTCTTTGCCTACTCCCCCGCCTCTAGCTCTGCCAGACGCGCGCGGAGCCGGGCGATCTCCTTATCCTTGTCGCTCTCAGCCGAGACTGTGACGTCCCGCTGCGGCGTGGTGATGCTGGCGGCCACCTTGTCGGCGAGCGCGCGTTGTCTGTCCTTGCTGAGTCGTTGGTAGTGCATGGCCATGGTGGCGGTGCTGTGTCCGGCAGCAGCCATGAGTTCGCGGACGGTGGCGCCCTGCTGTGCGAGCATGGTGAGCGCTGTGGCGCGGAGGTCATGGAATCGGAGGTCTTCGCGTCCGGCCTGTCGTCGTGCTTTGATGTAGGCTTCGCGCATGGCGTCCGTGCTGATCGGCCTGTCCTGGTCTAGCGGGCTGGGGAATATCCATGCGTCCGGCTTGGTGGCCACATATTCGGCGAGGTGTTCCTTGATCTCGGGGATGACGGCCTCCGGTATCGGCTCGGTGCGCCTGCTTCTGGCGGTCTTCGGTGGTCCGGCGATGACGCGGGCGCGGGTGAGTCTGGTGCGGCGGATGTGGATGAGACGGTTGTCGAGGTCGATGTCGCCGCGTTGGAGGGCGCAGACCTCGCCGATGCGCAGGCCTCCGCAGGAGATGGCGAGGGTGATGGCGAGCTGGAATTTCCGTGGCATCGCGTCGTGGATCAGTCTGAGCTGCTGTGGTGTGGCGGCGGGTGTCTCCTCCCTGGGTGCGGGCTTGCGTACCTGCATGGCGAATGGGGATTTGGCGATGACGGCGATGCCGTCCTGGTCTGGGGTCGCGGCGGCGTCGAGGATCTGGCGGAGCTTGGACAGCAGCTCTCGGCCGACGTATGGGTGGTCCTTCGGCAGTGTGGCCGCATAGCGCTCGATGTCGGCGGAGGTTATCTTGCCGATCGGCATGCCGCCGAACGCGTCGATGAGCCGTTTGACCGTGCATCTGATGCCGTAGATGGTGTTGGCGTGCAGTCCTTCGCCCTCCCGTGTCTTCAGCCATTTCGCCGTGTATTCGGCGAAGGTGAGCGCGTGGTCCTTGGCCTTGCGCTTGGCGATGCGCTCCGGCTCCCACACGTCGGCCTCGATGCGTCGTCTCGCCCTGGTCAGCCAAGCAGCGGCCTCGTCCCTGCCGTCCTGGGTGCAGGGGAAGGTGGCGGTCTGCCTGTTCGGCAGGTCCGGCCATTCCGAAAAGGCAGATACTGGCGTAAGATAGGAGGCCTCTATCCATTTCGGATTGGCCTTGCTTGGCTTGACGACGATCTTGCCGAACTTCCTGACCATGACACATCCCCCGGTTGAGGTGGTGGAGCTTTACCACTCGAATTACCACTCCAATTGTGGCGTATGAGTCTATTTTTGGTCAAAAATTCCCGCGTTTCAAAATGGCGTATCGATGATATGTACGCTGGAAACGGCTTGATTCCAACGTTTTTGTGGAGCGCGCGTCGGCGAGCGCTATTTGTTCCAGTTTTCCAGCAGACATACCGGGTGGTCATGATGCGCATGCTGCTTGAGGGGCGGACCTACGACAAACTTCCCGTGAGCCGTTTCCTCTACCCGATCACCACGCGCAAATGGTTGTCGATGGCGAAGGTGATGCTGCTCGAGAACGTGTTCCTGTTCCTGTGGACGTTCACCATCATCGGCGCGTTCATCAAACCGTATTCCTACCGTATGGTGCCCTACATCGTCGCCGAAAATCCGAATATCGGGGCACGGGAGGCCATCAGCCTGTCCAGGCGCATGATGAAGGGTCACAAGTGGGAGTGTTTCGTGGCCGACCTGTCGTTCCTTGGCTGGTGGCTGCTCAATCTGTTCACGCTCGGCTTGAGCGGCATCTTCTATTCCAACGGCTATAACGCGGCGTTTTTCGTCGAATATTACGTGCATGTGCGCGGATTGTCCAAGGATTCGGGATTGGAGGGAAGCGAGCTGCTCAGCGACGAATACCTGTACAGCAAGGCCTCCGCTGAGACATTGCATGCCGCGTATGGTGATGTTGCCGAAACGGTGGAGCAGTTGTCCAGCAATCTTGTTCCGGTGGACAAGCCGAACGGTTTCGTCGGGTTCCTGTCCGAATGGTTGGGCGTGCGTATCCTGCATGCGCGGTCGGTGACCAAGTATGAGGAGTATCGCGAGCAACTGCATCAGATCGATACCGGCAGGGAGATTCTGAACGGCGCTATCTATCCTGGTCGTCTGGCTCCGGCGCCGATGGCGTTCCGGTTCCGCGAATCCCGCACCGTCAGCTCCGATCGCAGCTATTCGTTGGTCAATCTGGTCATGATGTTCTTCATCTTCTGTTTCGTGGGATGGGTATGGGAGGTGAGCCTCGCCTTCATTTCCGAAGGAACGTTCGTGAATCGTGGCACGCTGCATGGGCCATGGCTGCCGATCTATGGCACCGGCGGAGTGATTATCCTTATTCTGCTGAAGAAGTTGAGGAAGAAGCCCTTGTTCGAGTTCCTGGCCGCCATGGTCTTGTGTGGCGGGTTGGAGTACTTCTCGTCCTGGTATCTGGAGAAGACCCACGGAGGACAACGCTGGTGGGATTACACCGGTTATTTTCTCAATCTCAATGGTCGTATCTGTGCCGAGGGTCTGCTGACGTTTGGTTTGGGCGGTTTGGCGATCGTGTATCTGCTGGCTCCTGCATTGGACAACTTGCTGAGTCGTATCGATACAAGAAAGCTCACCGTTGTGGCCGTCGTGCTTCTGGCGTTCTACTGTGTGGACCAGGCGTATTCGGCGCAGCATCCGAACATTGGTGCCGGCATCACCGATTACAAGGGGTCGGCCACATCGCAAGTACCGTAGCCCCTATCCGATGTGATGCATAAAGGGATTTTGCCCGTCAGCGTGCGCAACGCAGGTTGGCGGGGCAAATCGTTTTTGGACACATGCTATACGACACGTGTGGCCGGTGGAAACTTACTTTCGGCGCAGCATCTCACGCACGGTTTCCATGATCTTGCTGTATTTGGTGGAGTCCGTGGAACGCATGCGTGGGAAGGAGCGGATCATACGACGTTGCTGCCAATTCAACGCGGAAGAGACAAGCTGACGCATATTGGCAACACGTTCCTGCGACGATTCCGACAAATCATGCATCTTCTCGCGGAATTCCTCTTTGCCCCACTGCCAGGAGTCTCCGGCCTTCTCCGCACGCTCCTGCACCGCTTCGCTGAATTTGGCGAGACGCTCGGACAGGCCGACGATACCCACCACGGTGACGATGGTGTCGATGATAACGACGATGGCGGCGACCGCGCATATCACGTGCACGGCAAGCAGCGGAATCATGGCGGTGAGCCGTTCGACCTGCGGCTGGACCACATCGATGATCAATACTCCGCCGAATCCGAATACGATTGCGCCGAGCAGACAGATGCGGCCTTGGATGTTGAATCGGTAATGGCTGTAATCCCACCATCTGGCATGGAACAGCTTTTCCATGCCCCAAGAGGTGATGTATTCGAGTATGCTCGCGCCGAATGAGGAGATAAGGAAAATCTCGATGGGATTCGTGAAGTCATGCAACAGCACGATCGCAAGCACCGCGCCGCATCCGTAAATTGGGCACAACGGCCCGTTAAGGAAACCACGGTTGACCCATCGACGTTCCGAAACGGACACGAGAACCGACTCGTACACCCATCCGATGAAAGCGTATAACAGGAACCAAAGGAACAAATATTCGAGTGTGAGCGCCACAGCCATCAGCTCCTGTCCGTCGGTTGCTCGGATGCGGGTTTGTCGAAACGATCGAAAGAGAGCGTTTCCTTCGTGGCGCTGATTTTGTCGGCCGCGGTGACAAGGTATCCTTCGATGTACTTCGGCGGATAGGGAGTCAATGGGAACATGTGATGTTCGATGCTGTCCCGTTCGATCTGGTTGAGTTTGAAATCCCGTATGGCGTTGCGCATGGCCGTTTCACCATGTGTGAATCCGTGTAGCCGATGGGTGCCGTTGTCCCAGTCATGCCAATCGTAAAGGAAGTAATCATGGAGCAAAGCGGCGCGAATCAACGAACGTAGATCAACCCTATTCCACAGGTGCAGTCTGTCTGCCAGCCAGACGGACAGACAAGCCACACGAATGGAATGGGCGAATGTGGTGACCACGCCATGCTGGTAGCAGACCCTTTCGATGGCCATGTGGTCATGTTCCAGGATCTCCCGGCCGTGCGTGTAGACCAGCCGTCGTATCTGCGTGCGCGTCAACAGCACCGCTTTTTGCTCCTTGCTTAATAGGGATTACTTGAGCAGGGATTCGGGCGACTTGTATGCGGAACCGTCGGACACGGAGTTGGCGAAGGCGCGTAGCTGCTCGATGGTGGTCTTGGCGGAAACGATCTGTTCGCGCACGCGCAGCGGGGAGGTGCCTCCCTTGCCGTTGCGGGCGGAGACGGAGCCTTCGGTGGACAGCACTTCACGCACCTGCGGGGCCTTGTCCGCCGGCAGGAAGTCCTTGAACACGTTGATGAAGTCCTCGTCGGTCAAATCCCACAGCTCCTGACCACGGTCTTCGGCAATCTTGACGCAGGCGCCGGAAAGCTCGTGCGCGTGACGGAACGGCACACCGTTCTTGACGAGCCATTCGGCGATGTCGGTGGCGAGGGCGAAACCGGTCGGGGCTTCGGCTTCGAGGCGTTCCTTGTCGAAGACCATGGTGGCGAGCAGGCCGGTGAACGCCGGCAGCAGCACTTCAAGCGTGTCCACTTGGTCGAATACGGCTTCCTTGTCTTCCTGCAGGTCGCGCGCGTAGGCTGTCGGCAGGCCTTTCAAGGTGGCGAGCAGGCCAGTCAGGTCGCCGATGAGTCGTCCGGACTTGCCGCGAGTGAGTTCGGCGATGTCCGGATTCTTCTTCTGCGGCATGATGGACGAGCCGGTGGAGTAGGCATCATCAAGACGCACGAACGCGAATTCCTGGGTGTTCCAGATGATGATCTCTTCGGACAGGCGGCTCAGATCGACACCGGTCATGGCGGCGATGAAGGCGAATTCGGCGACCAGATCACGGCTGGCGGTGCCGTCGATGGAGTTGGCGGTCACCTTGGAGAAGCCCAGCTCACGGGCCACAGCCACCGGTTCGAGTCCAAGGGTGTTGCCGGCGAGGGCACCGGAGCCGTACGGGCTGGCGTCGATGCGCTTATCCCAATCGGCGAGACGTTCCACATCACGCAGTAGCGGCCACACGTGGGCCATGAGCTGGTGGGCGAGCAGAACCGGTTGGGCGTGCTGCATATGCGTACGTCCCGGCATGACGGTGCGACCGGCTTTTTCGGACTGCTCGATCAGTGTTGCGGCGAGACCGAGCAGCATTTTGGCGATGATGCGGCTGTGGCGGCGCAGCCACATGCGGATGAGCGCGGCGATCTGATCGTTGCGGGAACGGCCGGCGCGGAGCTTGCCGCCGAGTTCGTCACCTGCGATTTGAAGCAGGCCGCGTTCGAGTGCAGTGGCCTCGTCCTCGTCATCCTCGATCGGAGCGAATGCTCCGGAATCCACGCGGCGCTGCAGCTCGTCAAGGGCGTCTTCCATGCGCTGCAGCTCATCGGCGGTCAGCAGTCCGGCGCGGCCCAGTGCACGGGCATGGGCGCGCGAACCGGCGATATCGTCATCGGCGAGTCGCCAGTCGAATTGGGTGGACTTGCTCAGCCGTGCGAGTTCCGGCGACGGACCAGACTTGAAACGGCCGCCCCACAGGGCAAGATGCTCACCATTAGTAGTGCTCTCGGTCATTGTTTTTCCAAATCTCCTTGCAGATATGACTGAGGGAGAGCTTACCAGTCAGGATGGTCCCGACGGTACGCTCTCCCCCATTATCAAGACGATTCACAACGTGAATCCGGATGATGCTTACTCGACGCTGTTCTCCGGAACCTCGATGCCGTTGCCGAACTTGACGTCGCGGGCTGCGGCCACGCGGCTCGGCAGACCATAGATGTCGATGAAGCCGTTGGAGGACTTCTGGTCGAAGCTGTCGCCGGAATCGTAGGTGGCCAGGTTGTAGTCGTACAGCGAGCTGTCGGAGCGACGGCCGGTCACGACGGCGCGGCCACCGTGCAGAACCATGCGAATCTCGCCGGAGACGTACTTCTGGGTGTCTTCGATGAAGGCGTTCAGGGACTGGGTTGCCGGGGAGAACCACTGCGCGTCGTAGACCAGTTCGGCCCAGCGCTTGTCGATGTCGCGCTTGATGCGGTGCTGCTCGCGTTCGAGGCAGCAGTTCTCGAGTTCCTGGTGGGCGGTGATCAGCGCCACTGCGCCCGGAGCCTCGTACAGCTCGCGGGACTTGATGCCTACCAGACGATCCTCAATCAAATCGATACGGCCGATGCCCTGCGCGCCTGCACGACGGTTCATCTCTTCGATGGCCTGCAGCGGAGTGACGTCATGACCGTCGATCTTGACCGGGACGCCCTGCTTGAATTCGATGACGACCTCATCCTCGACCGGTGGGAACGCCGGATCGTCGGTGTAGGAGTAGCAGTCCTTGGTCGGACCGTTCCACGGATCCTCGAGGAAACCGGTCTCGATGGCGCGGCCCCACACGTTCTGGTCGATGGAGAACGGGCTCTTCTCGGTCTGCACGATCGGCAGCTTGTGTTCCTTGGCGAAGGCGATCTCGACGTCGCGGGTCAGAGACAGGTCGCGAATCGGGCTGATGGCCTTCAGCGTCGGGTCGATGGAGGCGATGGAGACCTCGAAACGAACCTGATCGTTGCCCTTGCCGGTGCAGCCGTGGGAAATGGTGTCAGCGCCGAACTGGTGGGCGGCACGGACGAGATGCTTGGAAATCAGCGGACGGGAGATGGCGGAGACCAGCGGGTACACGCCTTCGTACATGGCGTTGGCCTTCAGGGCCTTCATGCAGTATTCGTTGGCGAATTCATCACGGGCATCGACCACGTAGGCTTCGACCGCACCGCATGCCAGCGCGCGCTGCTTGATGGTTTCGAGGCTTTCGCCGCCCTGGCCGACGTCGAGGGACACGGCCACAACATCCTTGCCGGTGCGTTCCTTCAGATACGAAATGGCGACGGAGGTGTCAAGACCACCGGAGTACGCCAGGACGAGACGATTCTGATCGCTCATGGTTTCCCTTTCTAACATCCAACGTTATTCATCAGTATATGCACAGCTCTGTATATTTATGCATATTTGGTGCGTCGTGTCCACTATATGGCTATTCACGCTTTGGAAGCGACATCAAGCAGCCATTGCGCACGCCGTTTGGCGACATCATCCTCGGAGCAGATAACCATGACCGTGTCATCTCCGGCGATGGTGCCAAGCACGCCTTCGATGGGCTGCTTATCGATGACGCTGGCCACATATTGCGCGGCGCCGGATGGCGTGTGCACGACCACGAGATTACGTGCCGCGGCCACGGATGTGACCAGTCCGGACAGTACCCGGCTAATCTGCTGCTCGGTTTTGGCGTCCGGGTTAGAAGCCGGATGTTCATCAATGTTCTGTTTGCCGACGGCGTAGGCCACGGTTCCGTCGGCAAGACGGGTCTTCGTGGCGTGAATCTCATCGAGATCACGGCTCAGCGTGGCCTGCGTCACCTCGATGCCCTGGTCGGCGAGAATCTGCGACAGTTGCGATTGCGAGGTGACGATGCGCGTCAGCAGCGCCTGCTCAATGGCGCTCAGTCGAGCGGTTCGTGTGGCAGGACGCTGCAACGCGGGAGTGTGGTCAGTCATCAGACCAGCAGGCTTTCATCGCCACGGGCCTTGCCGGCCAACCAGGTCAGCAACGCCTTCTGGGCGTGCAGACGGTTGCCTGCCTCATCCCAAACCACGGACTGAGGGCCATCGATAACCTCGGCGGTGACCTCCTTGCCGCGATATGCAGGCAGGCAGTGCTGGAAGATGGCGTCGTCCTTGGCCTTGGCCATGAGTTCGGCGTTCACCTGGTAATCCCAGAACGGCTTGGAACGGACAGCGTATTCCGCTTCCTCGCCCATGGAGACCCACGTGTCGGTGAAGACGCAATCGGCTCCGGCAACAGCCTCATTCGGATCAGTAGTGACGAGGATGGAGCCGCCGGTCTCAGAGGCAATCGCTTCGGCATCGGCAACGATCTGCGGATCCGGCAGGTATCCGTACGGTCCTGCCACACGCACGTTCATGCCCGCCACAGCGCCGCCGAGCAGGTAGGAGTTGGACATGTTGTTGGCCGCGTCGCCAAGATAGGCGATGGTCTGGTTCTTGAGGTTGTCTACACCGCCGCGATGTTCCGCGATGGTCTGGAAGTCAGCAAGAATCTGGCACGGATGGAATTCGTCGGTCAGTGCGTTCACCACCGGATGGGTGGAGTACTTGGCCATTTCCGCAACACGGTCCTGACCAAAGGTGCGCCACACCACGCCGTAGGCCATACGGTCAAGCACGCGAGCCGTGTCGGCCACCGGTTCGCCACGGCCCAGCTGGGAGCCGGACTTGTCAATGACCAGCGGATAGCCACCGAGTTCGGCCACGCCAATGGAGAAGCTGGAGCGGGTACGGGTACTGGGCTTGTCGAAAATCACGGCGATGCCCTGCGGGCCAGCGAACGGCTGGTGATAGAAACGGTTCTTGTGGAACTTGATGGCCAGTTCCAGCACCTGCTTCTGTTCTTCGTGGTTCAGATCGTCATCGCGCAGCATATGGCGCAGTTCAGGGGTTGCCATTGGTATAGAGGCTCCTTTCAAATTCTTCGGGTTCGTCCGAGATCAGTCGTTAGGCAGGTCGGACGGAATCTTGGCGAGGATGGACACCGCTTGATCGACGTCCTGAGCAGTGATGACCAGCGGCGGGGCGAGACGCAACGCATTCGGAGCCACCGCATTGACGATGAGACCGTGTTCCAAAGCCCAGTTCATGGCCGCATGCGAGCAGGGGTGGGCAAGTTCGATGGCGTCGAGCAGGCCACGGCCACGCACGGAGACGAATAGCGGATTACCGCAGGAGGCGATACCGTCGCGCAGCTGCTTGCCGCGTTCTTCGGCGTTGTCCACGAGGTTGTCCTCTTCGATGACTCCCAGCGTTGCCAATGCCGCCGAAGCGCCCAATGGATTGCCTGCGAAAGTGGAGCCGTGGGAACCCGGGGTGAACAGCGCGGACAGTTCGGCGCCGAAGGAAATCATGCCGCCCATCGGGAAACCACCGCCAACGCCCTTGGCGAAAGTGACGATGTCCGGGGTCACACCGCCGGAAAGATCCTCACGCTGGAAGGCGAACCATGCTCCGGTGCGTCCGATGCCGGTCTGCACTTCGTCGATGATGAGGAGCGCCTTATGTTCGTCGCACAGTTTGCGGGCGGCCTTCACATAGTCCGCTCCGAGCGGCATCACACCGGCCTCGCCCTGGATAAGCTCCATGATGACGGCCGCGACCGGCCCTTTGCCGTACTTGCCCTGACCGGTTTCGGCGAAAGCGTCGTGCAAGGCTTCGACGTTGCCGGCCTCCACAAATTCGATGTTCGGTACCAGCGGCTCGAATTTCTCACGGATGGCGGGCTTCCACGTTGCGGACAGCGCGCCCATGGTACGGCCGTGGAAACCGTGGGTCATGGAGATGATGCGTGCCGGTTTGCCGCCGATCTCAGGCGACGCGCCCGGCAGGGTGCGCCCGTAGAGCTTGGCGAGCTTCAGCGCCGCCTCGTTACCTTCCGCGCCGGAATTGCCGAAGTAGACGCGGGAACCTTCCGGAGCGCCCGCGAGCTTGACGAGTTTGGCGGCGAGCTTGATCTGCGGTTCGGTGGCGAAGTAGTTGCTCACATGCGCGGCCTTGGCGGCCTGCTCGCTGACGGCCTTCACCCACTTCGGATGGGCGTATCCGAGTGCGTTGACGGCGATGCCTGCAAGGAAATCGAGATATTCATTGCCGTCGACATCCCAGATGTGGGCGCCCTCACCGTGGTCCATCACGCGCAGGGGCGTGCCAAACACGTTCATATGCACCTGGGAGTACTCTCCCAGCCACTTGGCATCTTCAGTGCCGAGTGTTTCCAGTTGTTCAGTTGCCATAGGAACTCCTCATTTCAATACCGTCCTCGGGCACGACCATGGTGCCGATGCCGTCGGTGGTGAAGATCTCGTTCAGGATGGAATGCGGTTTGCGACCGTCGATGATATGGGCCCGCGGAACACCCCCGTCGATGGCGCGCACGCAGGCTTCCATCTTCGGACGCATGCCGCTTTCCAGGTCGGGGAGCATATCGCGCAGATTCTCCACGCCGATGCGGCCAATCAGGGAGTCGCGGTCCGGCCAATCGGCATACAGACCATCGACGTCGGTCAACACGACCAGCTTGCTGGCTCCAAGGGCCGCGGCAAGGGCGGCCGCGGCGGAGTCGGCGTTCACGTTGAGCACTTCGGTGGCATCGTCTTCATTCGGCGCCACGGAGGAGACCACCGGAATACGTCCGGCGTTGATTAGATCCTCCACGGCGGACGCGTCGACGCTTACCACGTCGCCGACCAAGCCGATATCGGTGGGTTTGCCGTCAATGACCGGTTTGCGCTGCATGGCCGAGAACAGGGCGCCGTCCTCGCCGGACAGTCCGACCGCGAATGGACCGTGCGCGTTGATCAGGCCAACGAGTTCACGGGACACCTTGCCGGTCAGCACCATGCGGACCACATCCATGGCTTCCGGAGTGGTGACACGCAATCCGCCCTTGAATTCGGACTTGATACCCAGGGCCTTAAGCATTTGGGAGATCTGCGGACCGCCACCGTGCACCACGACCGGGTGCAGTCCCACCTGACGCAGGAACACCATGTCTTCGGCGAAGCAGGCTTTCAGATGATTGTCGATCATCGCATTGCCGCCATATTTGATGACGATGCGTTGTCCGGCGAATTCCTCCAGCCACGGCAGCGCTTCGATAAGCACTTCCGCCTTCTGGTCGGCGCGCAGGTCGGTGTGCACGTCGAAGTGGAATCCAGGTCCTTTGAGTTCTTTGGCCATTCCTATTCGATCAGCTTTCGTAGTCAGCGTTGATGTGTACGTATTCGTGGGTCAGATCGTCGGTCCAGACGGTCGCTTCCGCTTCTCCGGCGTTCAGGTCGATGTCGATGTGCACCTCGCGTGGGGTCATGTCCACTTCGGAGCGGTCGCGTCCGGCTCCGCCGTTTTCGCAGATGCGTACGCCGTTGACGTCCACCGTGACCTTTTCGGAATCGTATGGTGCGACGTCGGACGGCACGGTGCCAAGGGAGCTGACGATACGGCCCCAGTTCGGATCGTTGCCGGAGATGGCGCATTTGAGCAGATTGGACGCTGCGACCGCGCGGCCGCATGCCAGAGCGGCTTCTTCGGTGGTCGCGCCGGTAACTTTGACACGGATGTCATGGCTTGCGCCTTCGCCGTCGCCGATGATCTGGCGGGCGAGCGAGGCGGTGGCCTTGGCCACGAGCTCGTTGAACTCGTCCGGTTCCGGTTCGATGCCGGACGCGCCGGAAGCCAGCAGCAGCACGGTGTCGTTGGTGGACATGCAGCCGTCCACGTCGATGCGGTTGAACGACATTTCGACTCCGGCGTTCAAGGCGGCTTGAAGCTGTCCGGCGGTCACGACGGCATCGGTGGTGATGACGCACAGCATGGTGGCCAGCTGCGGGGCGATCATGCCGGAACCCTTGACCATGCCACCGATACGGAAGCCGTTGGAACCTTCCAGCTCGACGGTTTTCGGCTTGGTGTCGGTGGTCATGATGGCGTGCGACGCATCGGCTCCGGCTTCGGCGGTATCGGCAAGGGTTTCAAATGCCTTGTCCGCGCCGGACAGCACGTTGTCGAGCGGCAGCAATTCGCCGATGAGACCAGTGGAACATACGGCCACGTCTTCGGCTTTGGCGCCGATGAGGCTGGCGACCTTTTCAGCGGTGGCCTTGGACTGCTCGTATCCTGGCTTGCCGGTGCATGCGTTGGCGCCGCCGGAGTTCAGAATCACGGCCTTCACATGGCCGTCGGATACGATGTTCCTCGACCACTGCACAGGAGCCGCGCAGAAACGGTTCGAGGTGAACACGCCGGCAGCGGCGTCAAGCGGTCCATTGTTGACCACGAGAGCCAGATCCTTCTTGCCTTCGACCGCGGAAATGCCAGCTGCCACGCCAGCTGCGGAAAAACCTTGTGCGAACGTTACGCTCACGGTGCCACTCCAATCTTCGTCAATCCTGCATCCTCAGGAAGTCCCAATGCCACATTCAGCGATTGCACGGCCTGTCCGGCGGTTCCTCGGTTGAGGTTGTCGATGGCCGCGAATGCCAGCAGGCGGCCGGCATGATGGTCGACGACCACTTGAATGTGGGCCGCGTTAGAACCGATGATGTTGGCGGTGGCCGGCATTACGCCTTCAGGCAGCACCACCATGAAATCCTGGCCTTCGTATGCGTCCAGCCAGACCTGGCGAATCTCGGCATCCGTCATGCCAAGCGCTTTGTCGGTGAGTTTGGCGGAAACGGTGGCGAGAATGCCACGCGCCATCGGCGCGAGAATCGGCGTGAAGGCGAGGGTGTAATCGTCCGCCTCCGCAGCACTCTTGCCGGCCGCGTGCGCGAAGTTCTGCAGGATCTCCGGAATGTGGCGGTGCGTACCGCCTACCGAATACGGCAGTGCGGAGCCGAACGCCTCAGCCGCAAGCAGATTGGTGCGCTTGAGGTTCTTGCCGGCGCCGGAATAACCGACCACCAAATCAGCCACGATGTCTTTCGGTTCGACAAGACCCTGCGCAATGCCCGGTTGCAAAGCCAGCGTGGTCGCAGTGACGTTGCAGCCCGGTCCCGCAATGCGCTTGGTGCCGGGAAGCGCTTCACGCTGACGACTGTAGGAGCCGTCTGTCTCGATGCCGGTGATGAGTTCCGGCATGCCGTAGGTCCAATGCTGGTAGAAGTCACCGCCGTAGAACGCGTCCCATGCGCTCTTCTCCTCAAGGCGGTGATCGGCACCCAGATCCACCACCACTGCGTTCGGATCAAGCTGGGAAGCCAATGCTCCGGAAGCGCCGTGCGGCAATGCCAGGATGATTACGTCATGGCCGTTGAGCACTTCCGGCGTGGTGTCCTCGACCACGAGGTCCGCCAACTGCGGAATGTGCGGCATATGCTTGCCAAGCTTGTCCCCCACCGAAGAATGTCCGGCGACGCAGGTCACTTCGAAATTCGGGTGTGCCGCGAGTATGCGCAACGCCTCACCACCCGCGTATCCAGTCGCGCCAGCCACGGCTACCGTGTATTTGGCCATGTCACGTCTCTTTTCCTTGACTCGTTGAAACACATTCAGCATACACTTTATGCACTACATTGCATAATTATGCAGTTCAATCGTGTCGGATAGTGATCACCGCCCATAACGGGACCGTTCAGACGAACATAAAAAGATTGGTTTCAGGCGGGAATCGAGCTGGAATCACCACTTTGGCCACTGCCACCGAACATGTACTGCATCATCTGGTTATACAAATCGGCTGTGGAAATGCCGTGAACCGTCATCCAAATCACCGCAATGGTGTACAGCACGTTGATAATCAGCGCTGCCACGCCAAGCGCGTAGCCTTTCATATGCAGTTTTTTGGTACGCCACATGGCGATGGCGCCCATCACCGCAGGGATGACCGGTACCGGCAGGAATAGTGCGAACACGAACGAGATGATCGCATAGCTATCCCAATGGCCGTACAGGGGGTTCTGGCTGGGATCATTCGGGTTGATGGGATATATGCCGGGCTGTTGGTATGGATTCGGCCCATACTGGCTTGGCCCGTATTGATTTGGTCCATACTGATAGCCATTGGGCTGGCCTGATTGCTGCCGTCCCGATGCATCATATGGATTCGCCGGATACCCGTTCTGCATATACGGATTCGTCTGCGGCCGCTGCGCCGTTTGTTGTGCATCGTCCTCCGACTTGGGCTGTTCGGGAGCCCCATACATGTATGGATTGTAGTTCGCCGGATACTGGTTGGACATCGCGCCATATTCAGGCTGGTTGTACTGTCCGAATTCCGGCTGTGCCGACTGGTCCGACGACGAAGACGACGAAACCGGAGCAGCCCCGGCCGCCTCCTGCCCTTCGTCGGGGTTGATCGGCTGGTTCTGCTCCGGTTCGTTCATGTCGTCCTCTTTATCTTTTTGGTTACTTCGATGGACTTGACGTGTCAGGCACGCAGTTGCGCGCCCAGCTTCTCGGCCGCATCCACGATGCGCTTGCGAATGGCTTCGCTGTCCTCGGAGGTCAGCGTCTTGTCCTCAGCGCGGAACGTGACGGCGTATGCGAGGGACTTCAATCCCTCACCCAGCTGATCACCGGTGTACACGTCGAACAGGTCGATGCTCTCCAAGCTGTTGCCGGCGGCTTCGACGATGGTCTTCTCGAGTTCGGCGGCGGTGACGTCCGTCGACACGGTGAAGGCCAGATCCTGCTTGACCGGCGGGAAGGTGGAAATCGGCTTGGCCTGCACCGGCTTGCCGCTCAAGGTGGCGAACAGCGCGGTCAGGTTCAGTTCGAACGCGGCGGAATGGGCCGGGAAGCCCAACGCCTCGTTGACATGCGGGTGAAGCTCGCCGACCATGCCGACGAACGTGTCACCTGCCATCACACGTGCCGCACGGCCCGGATGCCACTGCGCGGGTACGTCCTCAGCCTTCGGCTGGTCCAACGTGAGCTTTGCGCCGATGCGGTCGGAAATACGCTGCACGGCTTCAACTGCGGCGGACCAGTCCACGGCACGGCGATCGCCCATCCAGCCGGAGTCGACGGCGTTGCCGGTCAGAATGCCGGCGACGTGCATCGGCTGGTCCGGCAGGCCTGCGTCAAGCGCGGCCAACTGCTCGTCGGTCGGCTTGACGGCACCCGGCAACGCCGGAATCGCCGGAGCGTTCGGATCCCACAGGTAGACGTGTCCGATTTCGTACAGCGACACGTTTTCCACGCCACGGCGCAGGTTACGCTGCACGGTCTGCGCGAGGGTCGGGATGATGTCGCGACGCAGGAACGGGCGATCGCCGGCCAGTGGGTTGGCAATTTCGACGCTGACCTTCTTGGTGGCGTCGGCGTCAAGTGCGAAGTTCTTGTAGTCTTCGTCGCCCACGAACGGATAGCTCAGGGTCTCCACCATGCCGTATTCGGCGAGTTCGTCGGCCACCTGGCGCTTGCGCAGCTGCTCGGCGGTCAGTCCGACCTTGCCTTCGACCGGTGCCGGCGGCACGGTGACCGGAATCTCATCGTAGCCGACCAGACGGGCCACTTCCTCCACCAGATCGCACGGTTCGTTGAGGTCCGGACGCCAGCTCGGCGGAGTCACGGAGAACTCACCGTTGCCACCGCCGGCCACAGTGCAGCCGATATCGGTGAGAATGTCGCTGATGGTGTTCACGTCAGTGTCCAGTCCCGCCACGCGGGCCACTTCGGACGCCTTGAACAGAATCGGACGACGATTGCAGACGGTGTTGTAATCAGTCGGGTGCTCGCTCGGCTCGCCGTTGCCGTACTTGACCAGAAGCTCGGCGGCCATCTGGGCGGCAGCCGGCTGCAGCTGATCATCCACGCCACGCTCGAAACGACGGGACGCTTCGGACGGAATCTTGTGACGACGTGCGGAACGCGCGATCGATACTTGGTCGAAATGAGCGGATTCCAGCAGGATGTTCTTAGTTTCAGCAGTGACCTCGCCATACAGGCCGCCCATCACGCCGGCGATGCCAAGCACACGGGAGCCACGCTCGCCGTTCGGCGAGTCGGTGATCAGCAGGTCTTCGACGCTCAGGTCATGATCCTTGCCGTCCAATGTGGTGAGCTTCTCACCTTCGTTGGCGCGGCGCACGACGATCGGTCCTTCAATCTTGTCCAGATCGTAGGCGTGCATCGGCTGGCCAAGATCAAGCATCACGTAATTGGTGACGTCCACCGCCAAAGAGATGGAGCGCATGCCTGCGCGGATTAGGCGGCGGCGCATCCAGTTCGGCGTGTGGCTTGCCGGGTCGAAACCACGCACGGCGCGCGCGTAGTAGCGATCGCAGCCGACCACACCGTGAATCGGATTCTTGTCGTCGACGATCACTTCGATGTCGCTCTTGACACCTTCCGGCAGACCCTGAGTGACGGGCGCCTTCTTGCCGAGGGCGGTTGCCGGATCAGTGTAGACGGCGCCAGTGGAATGGTGGTATTCGCGGGCCACGCCACGGTAGGAGAACGCGTAGCCGCGATCCGGAGTGATGTTGATTTCCAGCAGCGGCTGGTCCAGGTGCAGCAGATGCATGGCGTCATCGCCCGGCTGGAGCTTTTCGTATTCCTCCGGGGTGAAGCCGTACTTGCGTAGCAGGATGATGCCGTCGTGGTTATCACCCAGACCAAGCTCGCGCTCGGAGGCGCACATGCCGTTGGAGATGTGGCCGTAGGTCTTGCGCGGTTCGATCTTGAAATCGCCCGGCAGCACGGCGCCCGGCAGGGTCACGACAACCTTCTCGCCGGCTGCCATGTTCGGAGCTCCGCAGATGATGCCGCGTGGCACCTTGTTGCCGTTTTCATCGGTCTCGTTGTATTCGTCACCGACATCCACATGGCACCAGTTGATGATCTTGCCGTTCTTCTGCGGTTCCGGAGTGGCGTCGACCACATAGCCGACGACGATCGGGCCGGTGACCTGGGAGGTGTGGATCTCTTCCTCTTCGAGGCCGACCTTCACCAGATCCTTGGCAAGCTGTTCATACGTAAGGCCTTCCGGAACCTCGACATGGTCCTTGAGCCAATCAATGTCAACCATTGGCATGGGTCAATCACTCCCCCATCACAAACTGTTCGCTGAATCGCACGTCGCCTTCCACCAGGTCGTGCATGTCGTTGATGTCGTGGCGCAGCAGCAGGGTACGTTCAACGCCGACGCCGAAGGCGAAGCCGGTGTAGACCTCAGGATCGAGGCCTGCGGACTTCAGCACGTTCGGGTTGACCATGCCGCAGCCGCCCCATTCAAGCCAACCGGCGCCGCCCTTCTTATCGGGGAACCACAGGTCGAGCTCGGCGCTCGGCTCGGTGAACGGGAAGTAGCTCGGACGCAGACGGGTTTTGGCTTCCGGGCCGAACATGGCCACGGCAAGCTTGTCGAGCACGCCCTTCAAATCGGCCATGGTCAGATGCTTGTCCACGGCGAGGGCCTCCACCTGATGGAACACCGGGGTGTGGGTGGCGTCAAGTTCGTCGGTACGGAACACACGGCCCGGGCAGGCGATGTACAGCGGCACGCCACGGGTGATGAGTCCACGGACCTGATCGGACGAAGTCTGGGTGCGCAGCACCATGTTGGAGCCGACGAAGCCCGCGGCGTCCTTGGCCTGATTGCCCTTGACGTAGAAGGTGTCCTGCATCTGGCGGGCCGGATGGTCCGGACCGAAGTTCAGCGCGTCGAAGTCATACCATTCGGTTTCCACTTCCGGACCGTCGGAAATCTGCCAGCCCATGGAGATAAAGAAGTCCTCGACATCCTCCATCAGCTTCGGCAGCGGATGGCGGGCGCCAAGCGGCTTGCGGTTGACCGGCAAGGTCATATCCACGGTTTCGGCAGCAAGCTCGCGGGCCTCTTCTTCGGCCTTGACTTGCTTTTCCTTGGTGCCGAACGCACGACCGAAGTCGGCGCGAAGCTTGCCCATGAGCTTACCGGCGTCTTTCTTCTGGTCCTTCGGCAACGCGCCGATGGCCTTGCTGGCCTGCGTCATCGCGGATTCCGCTCCGGCGTACTGCGTCTTGATGGCTTTCAATTCCTCCATTGTGGAGGCGTTTTCGATTTTCGCGATGCCCTCGGCAACCGCATCGGTTACCGCTTGGGCGTCGAATACCGCACCCTCTGCCACGAGATACCTTTCTTATCAACCGTTTGTTTTACGCATAAAACGCGCAATTCCAACGTTTTTACGACTTCACATTCTTTCAACATGACTCGACATAGCCAAGCTCAGCAGCATCACCGCCGCGCTGGTGCCGAGATTGAGCGATTCCGCCTTGCCGTAGATGGGAATCGACACGATTCTGTCGACGCGTTCCAACACATCCTGGGTCAGCCCGCGCGCCTCGTTGCCAAACAGCACCGTCTTGGCTTGCGCAAGTGATTGCGGTACGGCAAGCACGTCCGTAAGCGGTTCCGGCGGCCGTGCGTCGGTACCATACACGTCGGCGGCGTACACGGCGAGTCCACGTTCCGCACACCAATCGAAATACTCGTCCGTGCCCATGGAGACGACCGGCAGATGGAACAGCGAGCCGGCAGTGGAACGAATCACCTTCGGGTTGAAGATGTCCACGCAGTCGTCCACCAGCACCACGCCCGCGCAACCGGCCGCATCCGCGGAACGAATCACGGTGCCGGCGTTGCCCGGATCGCGCACCTGCCAGAACGCGGCGACCATCGTGCGTTCGTCGGAATCGCCATCAATGACGGCGGAATCGAGGAAAGCGCGCATGTCGGCGACGGCGAGCACTCCCTGCGCGTCGGAGCTCATGTGCTGCATGACGGCATGCGTCACCTTATGCACGTAAGCACCGGCCTGCATGGCCTTGCCGGCCATCTGCGCCACGGTAGGCGTGATGAAAGCCGCGTCCGGTTCGGCGGAGACGACCTCCACATACAGATCCTCGACGATGTCGGGATGCCAGGAGAGCAGTTCACGTACCGACTGCGGTCCTTCCACCATGAACCTGCCGGACCGCTTGCGGCCTTTCCTGTCGGCAAGTTCGGAGACCCTGCGGACGCGTTCGGCCCTTGGGTTTGCAATGACTTCGGATTTCATAGGCATACGCGTTAGCCTAACACCTTCGAAGCGGTTGGCGACGCGGCCATGTCATGTTTCGAGGCGTCCAGAAAACATCCAGCCACATCCCAGCGCGAACAAAGCGTCTTTCTGTTGTATGCCAGATACAACTTTTACCATCAGCATAAACGCCGATCGCGAGCGGCGCGGAACCATCAATCGCTCATATCTATCGAAACACATAAGGAAACAGCCATGTTCGTCGTCAAAAACGCATGGAAAAGCGTCACCCGCAACAAGGGACGCAATATGCTCATCATCGTCATCGTGACCATCATCGCCGCTGCCGCCACAATCGGCCTATCCATCCGGCAGGCGGCCGCCACCGCAAGAAGCAGCGGATTAGATAACACCACCGTCACCGCGCAGATCAGCCTTGATCGCGGCAAACTCATTTCCGAATCGCGCGAGCAGTCCAAGTCGGATTCCGATTCGTCCGATGCTTCCGCCAAACCTGACTTCGACGCCATGCGTTCCGCTTTGGCCGACAAGCAGTTTTCGCTTGCCGACTATCAGAAGTACGCGAAGGCTTCATCCGCGGTGAAATCCACATATTATATGGAGACCACGGGGTTGGCGGCGACCGACGATTTCCAGCCGGTCACCGATTCGTCCGGTTCGGATTCCTCCAGCTCGTCCGGCTCGTCCAATATGAAGGATTCGTCTGATACCGCCGGTACGGATAACAGCACCCGTCAGGATGAACAGTCCGGTGGCCCCGACGGACAAATGGGCGACGTCGCGGGCAGCAAAGACGGCGCGGGCATGGTCAGCGGCGATTTCTCCCTAATCGGCTTCTCCAGCGACGAGGCCGTCGCCAACGCCTCCAATGGCAGCTTCACGATGGTGAAGGGCAAGGTGTTCGGCTATGACGCGAGCAGTGATGGCGATGCCATCATCTCCAAATCGCTCGCCGACCGTTCCTGACAATCCAATCGCACGTTTTTCCTGGAAAGGACCTCCCATGACAACGAATTCCGCGAATACCGCCAATACGGCAATCGCAAAAGAAGCCGCCGAGACCAACGGCGCACAATCGCAGCAGACCGACCCGCCTACGCTGCAGCTGGATAACGTCAGTTATGCCTACACCAAAGGCGGCAAACGCGTGCTGAAAAACATCAGCCACGATTTCCAAGCCGGCAAGGTGCATGCCATCACCGGACCGTCCGGAGCGGGCAAGACCACGCTGCTATCACTGATCTCGGGACTGGCGAATCCCACGGAAGGGATGGTGCTGGTCGACGGCACCGACCTGTCGGAACGAGACCGATACCGTTTTCGCAGCCATGACATCGGCGTGATCTTCCAAAGCTTCAACCTGCTGCCGAACCTTACGGTCGCGGAGAACATCATCCTGTCGATGGACGCGTCCGGCAAATCGTTCGACAAGCCGAAGAAAGCAATCGTCGAAGAATTGCTCAAACAGGTGCATCTGCCGAAGGAATACGCAAACGAGCGGATTCTGCACCTGTCCGGCGGCGAACAGCAGCGTGTGGTGATCACCCGCGCGTTAAGCTATGGTCCTTCCATCATCGTCGCGGACGAGCCGACCGGCAATCTCGATCCGGCCACGCAGGACGACATCATGGGCATCTTCCGTATGTTGGCGCATGACGAGCACCGTTGCGTCATCATCGTCACGCACAGTCCGGAAGTGGCGAAGACGTCCGACGAGGTGTTCGAGCTGGCTCCCATCAGGCGTCGCAGATAAGCGTCGGCAGCTTCTCGAAAAGAAATACGGCATGCGTCCCCATGCAACGGACACGCATGCCGTATTTTTTCCTGTTTCGGTTGGACGGTGGCGTTATGATTGGGCGCGTCGAAGTACAGGGGGTGCCGAATACGGCTGAGACGGGCGACCGCCCGGACCCTTGACCTGATCAAGGTAATGCTTGCGTAGGAACAGTACCGGCAAAACGCGTCGCGTCCCGTAAAGACGATCTCCGTTTGTATTTCGGCTTGTGCACATACCCAATGGAAGTCGAGAAGGGACACCATGGCCAACGAAAAGCCATCGACGCAGACGCAGCCGCACGGCGATGCCGCAACCAGAAAGAAAACCGAAACGAGCGTGGCGGAAGCCGGTTCGTCAGCCGAAAAGAAGGTCACGCCGAAGAACGCCCTGCTGGGATTGCAGCATGTGCTCGTATCAAACGTGTGGCTTGATCCGGTGTTCGTGGCGGGCGCCATCGGTCTGCCGTTGGCATTGTCGTCGAACATGGTGAACGCCATTTTCATCGTCTCCGGCCTGGTCACGCTTATCCAGGTCACGAAACTGGTGCGCCTGCCCATCGTTCAGGGTCCTTCCGCGGCGTTCGACGCGCTGATGATCGCCGCCGGCACCGCCGGATCACTTGCCGCGGCCGGCACGTCCATCTTCATCAGCTCGCTGATTTTCCTGGTGCTGTGCCTGACGCGTGTGATCGAGAAGCTGCGGTTCCTGTTCGCCCCGATCGTATCGGGCGTGATCATCTTCCTCGTCGGCGTCTCCCTGTCGGGATTCACATTGAGCGAGTTCCTTGGCGGCGCGCCGGGAGACAAGGGCTTCGCCGATCCGAAGACGCTGGCCGTCTCCATCATCACCTGCGTGCTGGTGGTGGTGCTTTCCCAGTTCGGCAAGGGCATGGTGAAGGCGCTGTCGTATCTGATCGCACTGGTCGTGGGCACCGCGCTGTCTCTGGCGTTCGGCATGGCCGACTTCTCCGCGGTAGCCTCCAAGCCGTGGCTCGGCCTGCCCAAGTTCATGCCGTATGGCGGTTTCGATTTCAACGCGGCGATTTTCGTACCGTTCTTCATCGCCTATCTGGTGGCCATCATGGAAGCCCTCGGCGTGTATCAGGCGGCCACGGAGATCCAAGGCACGAAGCTCCAGGACCGCCAGGTGCGTTACGGTCTTGCCGGAGAGGCCGCCGGTTCGGCGATCTCCTCGCTGATCGGCGGTTTCACCACCACCGCGTATCCGCAGAACGTGGCGCTGCTCAAAGTCACCGACGAAGGCAAGACCCGCACCCGCGTGCCGGTGATCATTGCCGGCGTGGTGTTCGTGGTGTTTGGTTTCATTCCGAAGGCGGGCGCAGTGCTGTCGCTCATCCCATCCCCCGTGATCGGCGGCATCTTCCTGCCGGCCGCCGCAAGCCTCATCAGCACCGGCTTCAACACGCTGCGCAAGGTGGAAAGCGACGACCGCACCCAAGTGGTGATCGGCCTTTCCCTGCTGCTTGGCATCGCCCTGCCGAACGCGTTGAGCGGTCTTGAAGGAGGAGCGCACGTGTTCTTCTCGAATTCGATTCTGGTCGGCGCGTTCAGCGTCGTGATTCTCAAGGCCCTCATCATCGACCTGCCGAACTTTATCGCACGACACGCAGACGAGCGGACGAAACAAGCGGAATAATCGAAAGCATCCGAATAATCCGACAACCATACGACGGAAAGGACATGGCATGAGCATGGGGCAATCGCAGGAATCCACGAACATCGACGAGACGAAGGAAACCATCAAACGGGAGGTGCTCGACTTCATCGCACAATACGGCTGCGGCAAGGCGCCCGATGAGGCGTTCGACACGCTGGCGAAGCATATCTTCGCCTTTCAATTCGAGCGCAACCTCCCATACCGCGCCTACTGCATGTCCAAACGCGTGACGCCGCAGACGCTCGCCAACTGGATGCAGATTCCCCCCATGCCGGTGGACGGCTTCAAAATGCTGACGCTCACCTCCGTGCCCGAACAGGATTGCGAAGCGGTGTTCACCACCAGCGGTACCACGCATCCCGGTCAACGCGGGCGCAACTTCCACCCCGACCTGCAGGTGTGGGACGAGTCGATGATCGTGCCGTTCAGGCATTTCATCATGCCCGACCGCGAGCGCATCCGCATCGCGGTCCTCTCCCCCGCATGGGACATGAACGAGCATTCGTCGCTGTCCCGATATCTGACCCGCGCCGTGGAGCAGTGCGGCGCCGAAGGCAGCGGCTTCTTCTTCCATGAGGATGGCCTTGATTTCACGGGCGTCGAGCGCTTCCTCGACGAGGCCGCGGCCGACGGCGAACCGGTGATGCTTATGGGCGCCTCCTCCGCCTACCTGTATCTGCTGGATTATCTGGACAAGCAGGGCAAGACCTACGCTCTGGCCGCCGATTCCCGCGTGTTCGATACGGGCGGTTTCAAAAGCACGCGCACCGACATGACGGTCGACGACCTGTATGCGGCGTTCGAACGAGTGTTCGGCGTGAAGCGCTCGCATTGCGTGAACATGTATGGCATGACGGAGTTGAGTTCGCAGATCTACGATCAGAACATCCTGTCCTATTACACGGATGGTTCGTCGAATTATCTCAAAGCCACGCCGTCGTGGGTGCGTTCGGTGTTCCTCGATCCGGCTTCGCTTACGCCGGTCGCCGATGGCGAGCAGGGTGTGATCGCGCATTATGATCTGGCGAATTGGAATTCGTGCCTGGCTATTCTGACGGAGGATCTGGGTGTGCGCACCGAACATGGCTATGTGCTGAACGGTCGTGCGAAGGGCGCCGAGGCGCGTGGCTGTTCGATCACCGTCGACGAGGTGATGGCGGCCAACGCATGAGCGACGTCGACATTTTCCACGCGCCGCGGGATTTCGAGTTCCATGATTTCGACACACGCAACGTCACGGCGTCCGATGGCGGCACGGCGACGTTGCGTTTCCCCCGTCTCGACGCCGATGCCGTGCATGCGCTGGCGGCGTCGGTGCGGCGGCATCGCGCCGAGAAACTGGCGCGGTATTCCACGGACGGGATCGTCGACGTGATCGCGCGCGCCGTAGAATTGTGGACGGATCCGGAATATCCGGAACGTCGGCTTGCGGAGCGGCTCATGCCCGCGGTCACCGGCTATGACGCGTCCATGGTGCGTATCGAATTGAAGCGGTACATGCGCATGTTCCGTCGGCGTGAGCTGCTGCGTTTCGTGGATGACGAGTTGAATTGCCCGCAGATGCTTGACGAGTATCGCCCAAACCGTTCGGGCGGATACACGCGGCTGTACGGTCCGGAATTGTCGTTCCACGTGTTTTCCAGCAATGTGCCGGGCATTCCCGTGTGGAGCATGACGATGGGTCTGCTGACGAAAAGCGCGATTCTCGGCAAATCGTCGTTCGACGAGCCGCTGATGCCGGTGCTGTTCGCCCGTTCCCTGGCAAGCGTCGACCCCGATATGGCGGACGCTTTGGCGATTGTGCCTTGGCGTGGCGGCACCGTGGATTTGGAGGATGCCGCGATTGGCGAGGCGGATGCGGTGGTCGCGTACGGTTCGTCGCACACCACCGAGGCGATTCGCCCGCGCGTACGTGCCGGAAAGCCTTTCCTCAGCTACGGCGCGAAAATCGGCTTCTCGCTGATCGGCCGCGAGGCGCTTCGCGCCGACCTGTATGCCGGCACCGTGCATCGTATGGCAATCGACGTGGCCACATACGACCAGCAAAGCTGTCTGGCGCCGCAAACCATGTTCGTGGAACGTGGCGGCGCGATGTCTCCGGCGCAGGTCGCCGAACTGCTTGCCAGCGAATTGGACGGGCAGCAGCGCAAATATCCCCGTTCCACACCGTCCGAAGAGGAGTCCATGGCGATTCAGCGGTTGCGTTCCACCGCGCAGATGAAAGCGCTGATGCTGGGCGCCGGCCCGATGGCCGCCGCGGCCGGCAACGCGGATGATGCGCCGTCCGACGACCCGTTCGTGGTGCAGTCGCGTTCGGGCACCGACTGGACGGTGCTGTACTATCCGTCCATCGGCATGGCCGACTCGCTGTCCACACCACTGAACCGCACCGTCAACATCGTGGCGGTGGACCATGTCGAGGACGCGCTGCCCACGCTGCGCCCTTACGCGCAATGGTTGCAGACCTGCGGTGTGGCGCTCGCTCCGGACCGGCTGTTCGACGTGGCGCAACGCGTCGGCGAGACCGGCATCGACCGCATCTGCCCGGTAGGCGAGATGAATCGCGCGAAATCCGGCTGGCATCACGACGGCGGCTTCAATCTGCTTGATCTGGTGCATGCCGTCGATATCGAACGCAATACCGATATGTACTGTGATGGTTTCGATATGGATGTCGAATAATCACATTCAAGCAATCCCACGAAATACGTATACCCAAAAACGAAAGGAATTTCCATGCAGCAGTCCGATTCTCTGCCGTTGAAGGGACGTGTCGCATTGGTGACTGGCGCGAGCCGCGGCATCGGCGCGGCGATCGCGTTACGTCTGGTTCGCGCCGGCGCATGCGTGGCTATTAACTACGTCAGCGATGACGAGCGTGCGAAGCGGTGTGCGCAACGCATTATGGACGATTGTGAGGCGGCCGGTCGTGTGATCACCTGCAAGGCCGATGTCACCGACGCCGGACAGGTGCACGACATGGTATCCACGGTGGTCGCAACGTTCGGCGGATTGGACATTCTCGTCAATAACGCATTCGCCCGTTATTCGTTCGACCCACGCAATCGCAAGACCTTCGGTACCATCGGATGGTCCGATTACGCGGCACAGCTAGAAGGATGCCTCAAAGGCGCATACAACACCTGCGAAGCAGCGCTGCCGCAGATGAGGCGTCAGACCGGAGGACGCGTTATCAACATCTCTAGTAACCTCGTCGACTCCCCGATTGTGCCGTATCATGACTACACCGCTGCGAAAGGTGCGTTGGTAGGTTTCACCAGATCATTGGCGCAGGAGGCTGGGGCATGGGGCGTGACCGTGAACGCCATCGCGGCCGGGCTCACCGTTGGCACCGAATCGAGCCGTGCCACCACCGAGGATGTACGCGAGCGTATCATCGCATCCACCCCGTTGGGCAGACTCGCCACCGCCGATGATATCGCCGGAGCCGTGGCTATGCTGGCCAGCGATGACGCATCATTCATCACTGGCCAGACACTGCACGTCGACGGGGGCTTGGTGATGCGTTAAAGCGTGGTTTTGACTTTGGTTTGTGGCGCCAGCATATTCGTCGGCAAAGAAGGATGGTTATGAATATCACCGTGTATCTCGGTGCGCATGAGGGAAACGATCCCATATACAAGAAAGCCGTTGAGGAATTGGGCATATGGATTGCGGACAATGGCAACAGGCTGGTGTATGGCGGCTCCGATGAAGGATTGATGGCCGTGATCGCCGACACCGTACTCGCCCATGACGGCGACGTGACCGGTATCGAGGCGCAGATGTTTGTGGACAGAGGCGTTGCACACCATAACCTAACCCAACTGGTTGTCGTGCCGAATATCGTGGAACGCCGGACCCGCATGATTGAGCTTGGCGACGTGTTCATCGCTTTCCCTGGCGGCACGGGAACGTTGGAGGAAATCAGTGAGGTGGTGTCGAAAATTTGTCTTGACCAACTGACCCAACCCTGCATCTTCTATAATCTCAACGGCTTTTATGATGATATGAAGGCATTCCTACAGCACATGATCGATGCGGGCTTCTCCACCGCAGAACGTCAGCATGGTATCTATTTCGCGTCTAATCTGACCGAAATCGAACGCGTCATTGCAGCGCATAACGCATAGGAATCGGCAAACGTCAGACCACCGGCAGAACAGCGTGCAGAATCGTCATGAACGTCAGCCCGATAACGGCCGTGACGGTCAACGAGAAGCCTGCGAGTTTGGCGTTACCGGTCAGCGAATCAGTGAATTTTGTGGAGAAAATCGTTACCGGTGCGAATGCGGCCAGTACCATGATTTCTCGGACACGTTCATCCAACGGCAACAGGAACCATGCGGACAATGCGATGATGATGCTGAACAGGAATCGCCATGCGATAACTTTGCCTAGTTCCGAACGATCCTTATGACTGTCAGGGATCTCCATCATCAGGCCGATCATGGCCATTGCTGCGAAAGCGTTGGCGTTGGCGAACGGAGTGATGAGCGTGACGATCCAATGCGGCACACTCCATCCGGCGAACATGATCACCAGCATGAGCATATAGCAGTCGAACGAAATGGACGAGTAGAAATCGTGCGCGATATTCTTGATCTTCAGGCTCAATGGCAGGTTTTTGGTGGGGCTTCCCAAGTGCAGCAGCGAGCGGGTAATGGTCAGGGATGCGGCAGTGGCGATGATGGCGTTGCCTATATCGAGCATAATGACCGGCAGACCTGCGCTCGGTCCCATGAAGGTCTGCACCACCGGCAGACAAAACGCGCCGATATTCAATCCCGACGCGTTGAGCATTTGATAGGCACGGTAGCGTGGCTCGTCGCCACGTGAGCCGAAATACACGACGAACAGCGGAATAAGGCAGGCGAACAAGCCGAACACGACCAGCCACAACAGGTTCATCGGATGCTTATTCGTAGCGAAACTCATGATGATGGCGCATGGCAGGGTGAGGTTGAACACCAGCCCCTGCACCACTTTGTAGGATTTGTCAGAGAAGATATGGATGCGCTTAAGTAGATAGACGCTGATGATGACGAGCAGCAATGACCCAGCTTGGAACAACATACGGCCGAGTATAGGAGCATCGCCGACGCATCATGGAACCACCCGACACAATGTGACCGTACGACGCACAAAGATACTTGCATGTCCATGCCGCACGCCTCGAACTAAACGACTAGCTTAAAGCTTTACCGGAGAATCCCGAATAAACGCCGCGAGATAACGTATGACTCCCACACGAACCGTGACGGTTCGTATGGGAGTCATACGTTCAAAGCCACCGCATAAGTGACCTATAAGTGGCCTAAGCTATTCTGTCGAAATAAAAACGTAGTCGGCAGTAGGACTCAAGGGCGATGCGGCCGACCACCGTGCCGCGGCGGCACGGTGGTCGGAACCGGATGACGTACGCTAGTTACTCTCGGAGTCCGGAAACACGTCCCGCGTTCCTGAACTCCGAGGCGAATGTCTCCTCCGTGATAATTTCGGTGACCAGTGCGGAAATCAGTTTGTACAACGTGTTCTCCGCAGGATCCGCGTCATCGTCGATGGCCAGATTGATTCCCTCCTTGTCCAGGAGGGCGAGGGATACCGACATCGCGGTGCGCTTGTTGCCATCCGCGAACGAGTGGTCCTTTGCAAGATGGAAGACGAAATGCGCCACCTGTCCGAACAGATCGGGAAGTAGCCCCGACCTCCAACGCACTTCGTTGGAAAACCGCCGTTTTTGGCTATTTTCCAACGAAATCGGCTCGTTTCGAGGATGAAACCGGAAGCCGTTTTCCTGCTATATCCGGCTATCTCCGGCAGACGTAAGTACACCAATAAGTACACCTGGCGGATGGCCGCATAGCGAAACGGCATGGACGAAACGGAACACATGCCGAGATACACGCTGACGTTGGTCGACTCGACCGGCGCCATGGAACCGCTGATACTCATGGACGACGACCTGAAGTCAATCGCCGCGAAGCTGGAAGGGAGGGTGTCGGCCAAGACGCGCGGGCGCCGGCCACGCGGCACCGGCGGCATATCGGCCACGCCGAAGGGCTACAGGGCGTACTCGACGGTGACCGACCCGCTGACGGGCAAGGACCACCGTGTGTCTGGCTTCGGACGCACACGCTCGCAGGCCGAGGCGCGACTCAAGGAGAAGCTGGCCGAGTTCGACCGCACCCACCGCGTCGGCTACGTCAGGCCGCCCACCGTGGCCGAATGGTGCGACCACTGGCTGAACGACATCTGCAAACCCCACCTCAAACCCCGCACCTGGGGCACGTACGCGTCCGTCATCGAACGCAACGTCAAGCCCGCCATCGGCGCCGTCAGGCTCGACGAGCTCAAGCCCGCGCACTTCCGCCGCATGGAACGCTACGTCATGGAGGAGCAGGGCAAAAGCTCCGGCACCGCGGGCAGCGCGTGGCGCACCCTGCACAAGGCTCTGGAGGACGCCGTATTGGAGGGCGTCATCGAACGCAACCCCGCCGTCAAGGGCACCGCGCCCCGCGTGGCGTTGAAGGAACGCGCCGCCCTGACGCCCGAACAGGCCGCCGACCTCATCGCCGCGGAGACCGACGACACCTGGCGGCTCATGTGGATGCTGGCCTTCATGACCGGCATGCGCCAGGGCGAACGGCTGGGCCTGACCGAAGACGAACTCAGGCGCGACGGCGACCGGCTCATCATCCTGGTCGAATGGCAGGCCCAGCACCTGACGAAACGCGAGGTCGAGGGACTGCCCAAGGGCGTCGAATGCACGCCGCTCGGCAACGGCATGTACCGCACGCGCCCCAAGACCGAGAAGGGCCGCCGCGCCATACCATTGCCCGAGGCCCTCGCCGACCAGCTGCTCGCCTACATCGAACGCCACGGCGTGAACAAGGACGGCCTCGTGTTCCACGACGACGAGGGACTGCCCCTGACGGGCAGCGTGGAGCGCAGGCGCTGGTACCGGGCCCTGGACCGCGTCGGCCTGGGCCACGAGTACGTACCCCACTCCGCCCGCCACACCACCGCGACCATCCTGAACCGGCTCGGACTGGACGACGTGACCCGCACCGCCATCATGGGCCACAGCAAGGTCAGCACGACGAACGAGATCTACACACACGTCGAGCTCGACCGGCTCGTCGCCGCCACCGACGGCGTGGAGAGGGCCATCGAGGGCTAGGCGCGAAAAGACCCGCGGCCTATTCGGCAAGGCCGTGGGCCATGGGCGCGGAATGGCATGGGGACTTTCATGATCTTCCGTCGCGCGCCGACCAACCGGGGATGACGCCGGATGCGGGTCTCAGACGAGCCGCAGCTCCTTGCCTCCGGGCAGGGAGGCGGTGACGTGCAATGTTCCGCCGATGCCTTCGAGATAGCGTTTCAGCGTGTCCACCTTGATATGGTCCACGTCGCCCGACTCGATGACGCTTATCCTCTTCTGGCTGACCCCCAGGGCCTGCGCCAATCGCTTCTGGGTGACGTGTTCGGCCTTGCGGGCCTCCTTGAGCTCGTAGAGCCGGATCTCCTCCAACATGCGCCGTTTCTCGGCCTCGACCTCGTCGCGGGTGATGCCGCTGTCGGCCATGAACCGCTCCGGTGTGTAGCTCATCGGTCCGTCTCCTTTCCGTACCGCTCCTCCAGCCATACGAGATAGCGCCGTTCGGCTTCAGGTATGGCCTTCCGATACCATTTGTCCCATTTCCGCTGCTTGTCTCCGCCCACCAACATGATCGCCTTCCGCTTCGGATCGAACACGAACAGTATGCGTATCTCGCTTCTACCGGAAGATCCGGGCCTGAGCTCCTTCATCGAGGGGATGAGGCTCGACCCTTTTATCTTGCCGACTATCGGACGTTTGAGGTCAGGCCCCTGCTCCTCCAACAATGACACGGCGGCGAGTATCTGCACCCGCGATTTATGGTCGAGCGTGTTCAGCCAATCGGCTATGGGTTCCAATTCAACTTTCCACACACCCGCAAATATACCATATAAGGTATGTCCCCGCAAATCGGCGAAACAGCAAGGGCATACCGCAAAAAACACGCGAGAACACATCGCCAAAGGCGACGCCCCACGCCCGAGGCCACATGGCATCCGGCACCGGCCCCGCGGACGACAAGGCATGACGGCATCACGGGCGAACGCATGGGAGAAAAGACCGAAACAACGCTAGAGTGGACGGCATGGGAGACTTCGCAATGTTCGGCCGCGCGATGGCGGACCGCCATGGCGTCGGCATCATCGTCAGCATCGACTACCACGGCGCCTCCTACGACATACAGACGCCGCGACTGCTCTGCAAGCACCTGACCGCCGCCGAGGTCCACCCCGTACCCGCGGGACTGACACTGGCCCACCGGCTCGGCCCGGACGC
>OLSA01000105.1_pt1 | contig 65705 bp, 67 predicted proteins | sample 1672731 | NCBI WGS metagenome assembly OLSA01 (sample SAMEA3136718, study PRJEB25190) | human gut metagenome | biome: human gut; feature: human-associated habitat; material: faeces | place: Austria | collected 2013
TTAGCGTGTTGTCTCTCTTCTTTTTGCAGTGTTGCACTTCAAATTATAATCTGCCTCCCTCCTTTGTGTAAAGGGAGGGATTGTTTTGAATAAGCTGCAATTTTCCAAAATTGCCGGGTATTTTGAACTTTTACGCAACAATCCCTCAGTCACGGCTTCGCCGTGACAGCTCCCCTTACACAGGTGAGCCTTGAGACCGTGCATGACGGACTTTTTCGACAGACTGAAGGCTGAGCAAACGCGCTCAACCCTTTTTATATTGCATAAAAAACGAGCCGGAAGATTTTTTCCGGCTCGCTGTGTTGTTATGTTACGGCATGAGGCGATGGATTATCGCTATGCAGTCGTCGAGATCCATGATTCTCGGCACGGGGTAGAGGGGATTTGCCTCTTTGCATGCGCGCTTTGCGATGGTCTCGATGTCCTTCTCCTGAATTTTCTCGATCTTGTCGGGGATGTTCATTCTGGCGTTCATGTCTCTGATAGCCTGGATGAAGTCGAGAGCCTTCTGCTCGTCGGTCTGACCGGCTTTCGCAACGCCTGCGCACTCGCAGAGTCTTGCAAGGCGCTCATAGGCGGTCTCGCCGTAGAAGTCGAGGACATAGGGCAGGATAATGGCGTTAGCAAGTCCGTGTGGCACGCCGTAGAATCCGCCGAGGTTATGGGCTATAGCGTGGACGTTGCCGACATAAGCTCTCGTGAACGCGATGCCCGCATAGTGCGAAGCGAGGAGCATCTGCTCTCTTGCGTGGAGATCCTTACCGTTCTTGTAAGCTTCTTCGAGGTTCTCGAAGATGAGCTTGGTGGCGACTTCTGCCTTCTCGGAGGTGTCCTTGGTGTTGGAGTGGCCTATGTAGGCTTCAACCGCGTGGGTCAGAGCGTCCATACCGGTGGTCGAAGTGATGTGGGGCGGAAGACCGACTGTAAGCTCGGGATCGAGAACTGCGTACTTCGGACGGAGCACGGGATCGTTGAGCGCATACTTCTCGTGGGTCTTGGTGTCGGTAACAACGGCGGCGAGAGTGGTCTCGGAGCCGGTGCCGGCGGTGGTGGGAACCGCGAAGAACGGAGGCAGCTTCTTGCGTATTTTGAGCTGTCCGCGCATCTTCTGAACAGTCTTATTAGGGCAGACGACTCTTGCAGCCGCACCCTTGGCGCAGTCCATCGGAGAACCGCCGCCGAAAGCGATGAAGCCCTGGCAGCCGTTGTCAAGATAGAGCTTGCGGACTTCTTCGATATTGTCTATCGAGGGATTCGGCTGAGTCTTGTCATAGACGACATAATCGATACCGTCTGCCTTGAGACCCTCATAGAGGCCGTCGAGCAGGTTGAGTCCGGTAAGACCCTTGTCGGTGACGATCATCATCTTCGACAGACCCTTCTCCTTGATGACCTGCGGCAGCTTCTTGACGGAGCCGGGGCCGGAGATTATCTTGGGCGGAGTCCAGTCAAGGAAGTTGACGGCGATCCTGAAAACGCCCTGATAAAGCCTGTAGTACATGTGCTTGATTGACATTTCTATCACCCTTTGTTTAATGATGCTATTATTTTACATTATTCCCGCCGTTAAATCAATAAGCGGAGAACAAAAAACGGCTTGATTAAAGCTCAAAATCGCTCGCATCGAACTGCGGCAGCTCGACTGGCTGCTTCGGCTTGCGCTTGAGCGGGTCGTAGCGGAACGCGGAACAGCTTGAATCCTTCTGCATGACGCCCTTTTTCGGGCACAGTACTGTCTTGCCGTCCGGTGCGCAGCTCCCGAGCGAGCAGTATTCGCACGCGGGCGGTATGCTCTTTTTGTTGAGCAGTTTGCTTTTCAAAATTATCATCCTAAATGCTTTTTTTATTATTCTAACACTTTTTCTCGTTTGTATCAAGCTCTAATATCAGCATCGCGCCGCTCAAAAGCATCGCAAACGCGGCGGGCGCGGAGAAAGAGAACATCTGCGGAGCGCCTACCGAACCCAGCGAAACGGTGTTTACGGGACAAGGGAACAGACGGAGCAGTCCCTCACAGAACAGCGCGGCGAGAGCGGCGCAGACAAGGCGCGCGCAGAAAAAATACGGCAGCGGCGTCCCGCAGGTCTTTATGTGCCGCATTATCTGGCAGTGTACGCTCACTCCGCCCCAGCCGAGCACCGCCGCTATGGCGGGGATATTGAACACCCCGGCTGCCGAGGCACATCCCCCGGTGACTTCGAGCGTGCAGCTGAGAAGCAAACTCGCCCAGTCCGGCAGGCGCAGCAGGGGAATATATTGGGCGGCGCAGGCGAACATGACTATCCACGCGCATATTGAGATCATATTTTTCGTCCCCTCGGCGACCGCTTCTGTCAGCGCGCGGGAGAGCGGCAGACCGGAAATAGCCGGGGCGGCGTGCGCATCTGTCTCATTATGCGGGATGAACCGCGTCAGCACGCCGAGCGCGAGACTCGCGAGGGTGAGCGACACAAAAATTATGACTCCCGCCAGAACACTTCCGAGCATCCCCGCGCCGACTCCGCCGATAACAAACGCCGGACCTGCGTTGACGCAGAACAGGGTCATTCTCTGCGCGTCGCTCTGTGAGATGCGCCCGTCGGAAAATAGCGCGGCGGTCATTCCCGCGCCGACGGGGTAGCCCGCGACAAAGCTCATGCACGCCGCCGCGCCCGCGCTCCCGGGCAGGGCGAAAAGAACCCGCACGGGCTTTTCGAGAAATTTTCCGAGATAGCCGCACAGCCCCGAGCGCACGAAAAAAGCGGAGAGCACGCAGAACGGATAGAGCGACGGCACGGCGCTCGAAGCGCAGATAAGAAGCCCTTTTTTCACTCCCGCCGCGCTGACCGACGGCATGGCGACAATGAGCGCGGCTGCCGATAAAGTCGCCGCCAAAAGCGGCAGACGGCGCAGAGCCTTTTTCAAATACTCTCTCATGTCATCACCCCCTCAGTTATATTGATATTCACCCTGCGTTCTTTTTATTGCCGGGGGAGCATACATTATTTGGGAAAAGAGGGATGCACATGCCAAAACGCAGGGAGAGCGGGAAGATGCGCTCGGCGGCGGACATGATAAAAAAGATAAACGCGCTCGACTCGTCGAGAAAATATTCGCAGGTGCATGTCGAATTTTTCGGCAGGCGCGAGGCGAGCATAGACGGACTCTACGGCGTGCTCGAATATGACGGCGAGCGGATACGCCTGAGCGCCGGCAAAGAAGAGATAATTTTCTGCGGCAAAGGGCTCAGCATAGATGTTTTCGACCTCGGTCAGGCGGTCATACACGGGGAAATAATGAGCATGGAATTCTGCAAATAGGGGGCGGGAATATTTCTGATGTATTTAATTTCTTGCGCGGCTATGTCTGCATGAGGGCGAGCGGGGGATTCCCGGAACGCTTTCTGAATCTATGCTCGCGCGGGAATATTCCGTATTGGGATGTCTGCTGCACAAACGGCGTCGTTTTCGCGCGCACGACGCCCGAGGGCTACCGCATGATGCGCCCCTGCGCCAAAAAAGCGGGCATGCGCATGAAAATAGTCAAGAAGAGCGGTCTGCCTTTTCTGCTGTCAAAAAACCGCGTCCATGCAGGGCTTGCAGTCGGCGCGGTGTGCTTTATATTGATAACGGCGGCGCTCTCCGGGCGAATATGGACTGTCAATGTGACGGGCTGCGAGACAGTGCCGGAAGAGGATATAAGAGAGACGGTCGAGCGCTTCGGCGTCTATCCGGGGATGAGAAAAAAACAGCTCGACACGCACACGGTCGCCGAGGAGGCGATGTCCGCTCTGCCGGATGTTTCGTGGCTGTCTGTTAATATAGTCGGTTGTTCGGTCAATGTCGATGTGCGCGAGGGAGTCGGCAAGAGTGTCAAAAAAAATGATGCGCCGTGCGATATAGTCGCCGCGGCGGACGGGCAGATACAGACTCTCGAAATTTTCAGCGGCACTGCGATGCAGGAGCGAAACGCCGCCGTTTTAAAGGGCGACACGATAATCAGCGGAATCGTCGAAAACCGCGACGGCGGCATGAGCATGCGCCACGCCGCGGGGTATATCACCGCGCTGACAAAGCATACTTTTTCGACCTCTTCGCACAGCCTGCCGTCAAGGAAAATAAGCGATGTCAAGTCGCGTTACACTCTGCTGTTCTTTTCGCTTAAAATACCCCTCGGCTCGCGTATAGCCCCGGATTTCACTGAGGACAGATTTCTGACCCTCGGCGGTGAGAAGCTCCCGATAGGCATAAGAGCCGAGCGGAAATATATATTCGCGCCCGCAGACGCGACGGACGACAGCCTCTCCGATCTTATCACGCTTGAGGAGCACTTCTATAAATCTTCAAATAATCTGCGCGATATGCTCGTGATGAGCCGCACGACGACCGAGCGGCAGTCTGACGGCAGAGCAGTGTTTTTCAGCGAATACGGCTGCCTGCAAAATATCGGCGAGGAGAAGAAAATCGAGACGGAGAACTGACCGATGTTGAACGGCGGCGCGAGATGTGTTATTATAACGGCGGAGGTGGTTTTTTGTATTATCCGCGATTAAGAGATCTGCGCGAAGATCACGATATGGTTCAAAAAGAGGTTGCCGCTTTTCTCGGAATCGATCAGCGGGTATACAGCAACTATGAAACAGGAAAACGCGAGATACCGACTCGGTTTGTAATCTCGCTTGCGCGGCTCTATAATACCTCGACCGACTACATTCTCGGTATGACAAACGAGACAAGACCGTATAAATAACAGGCTCGATGTGCGAACACCGAGCCTGATTTTTTATTTGCTTTTGATGTCCGAGGGCTTTATGTCTATCGTCACATAATCGCCGTATTTCAGCTGGGCGGTCGTGATATTTGTCGGTATCTCGAAGATGAGATATCCGTCTATCGAGAGTCCCGCCGTCACGGGCGACGAGGATATGCGCTTGTAGCCCGAGAGAAAACGGCTGTCCTGCGCTATGCCGTTGACAACAAAATCGGTCTTTTCGTTGAGGCTTTCTTCTTCGCTGAGATTGTTCGTCAGTACGAGATGAACCGCAACATATCTGTAGCCCTTCTGTACCGTCCACGGGTAGCTGTCGACTTCCTTTATCTCGTCGCACAGCACGGTGTACATGGGCGTGACCGCCTTTTCGCCGAAGTTCACTTCGACCTTTTCGGGCACTGCTTCCGTCTCTTCGTAGTCGGAGAATTTTTCGGTGACAACTCCCGAAAGCAGATCGTCAACGCTGCCGCCCGAGATCTGGCGAATCACCGAAAAGGCGATAGATAGTATTATTATCAGCGCAATTACAACTATCGGGATGAGGCATCCCGCTTTCAGCGCGCGTGAATTTCTGACTGAATGTGCGCGCCCCGTGACATTCGTCACCGCGTCGAGTATCATCTTGCCGCGCTCGGCTTCTATCCGCTCCTGTTCGAGCTTGCGCTGCTTCTCGCGCGCCTCGCGCTCATAGGCTTCTTTTTTCTTCTGAGCCTCGCGCAGCTCTGCCTCCTTTGCCTTTCGGCTGTCCGCCAGCGGCGCGCCGCAGTTGGGGCAGGTGTCGTTCTTTTCGGCGTCGACGACCGATTCGCAGTATTCGCAGGTTACCTTCATCTTTTCTCCTCAATTCTTGCTCTTTGAGTTATCGTAGCATATTGCGCCGCCGTTTTCAAGTCCCGATAAGATTATATAAAAATAACGCGGCGCACACCGTTTGATGTACGCCGCGAATGTGTGTGGTTTTTATGCGAAGAATTATTCGCCGAAGTATCTCTTGAGAAGTCCTGCAAAAGCCTTGCCGTGTCTCGCCTCGTCGCGAGCCATCTCATGGACTGTGTCGTGGATAGCGTCGAGACCCTTTGCCTTTGCAAGCTTTGCAAGCTCGGTCTTGCCGAGGGTAGCGCCGTTCTCCGCCTCAACTCTCATCTCGAGGTTCTTCTTCGTCGAGTCGGTCACGACCTCGCCGAGAAGCTCGGCGAACTTGGCGGCGTGCTCAGCCTCTTCGTAAGCTGCCTTCTCCCAGTAGAGACCGATCTCGGGATAGCCCTCTCTGTGTGCGACTCTCGCCATTGCAAGATACATGCCGACCTCGCTGCACTCGCCTGCGAAGTTGTCTCTGAGTCCTTGGAGGATCTCGGGATCAACGTCCTTGGCAACGCCGACAACGTGCTCGGAAGCCCAGGTCATGCCCTCGTCCTGCTTGATAAACTTGGAGCCGTCAGCTCCGCAGAGGGGGCACTTGAAGCCCTCCGGAACAGAATCGCCTTCATAAACATAACCGCAAACGGGACATACGAATTTCATAATGATTTCTCCTTTACACTTTAAAAATTATTTTTATTGTAAAACTCCGGCGTCGTCATCCTCCGCCGTGTTTTGCTGACAATCGGGACAGAGTCCGTAATAGATGATCTTCTTGTGCCGCACGAGCAGCCCGAGCTCGGAAATATCTTCGGGCAGTCCGCGTTCGACTCCGAGATCGATTATCTTCGAGCATCGCTCGCAGATGAAGTGGCTGTGAGAATCGGTGTTGCCGTCATAGTGGATGCTCTTGTCGAGCGTCTCGAGCGTCGTTATCAGCCCCATATCACTGAGCAGGCTCAGATTGCGGTAGACGGTGCCGAGGCTTATCTTCGGCAGCTCGGCGCGCACACGCGAATATATCGTGTCCGCAGTCGGGTGATCGCGAGCCGCTTTTACGACTTTCAGAACAGTATCACGCTGTGACGAATATCTCATATTGCTTCCTCTCAGTTCATAATCAGTAACGATTACTGTTATTAGTATATCATACTTTCTCTGTTTGTCAACACTTTTTTAAAAAATTTTTTAAGGCGTGATCCGGTTTGTTGTGAAATATCTGATACCGAGAGAATAGAGGTGCTTCAGAGTGTCGGTGTTGTCTATCGTCCACGCGGCGAGCGGGATGCCCGCGTCAATGGCGGCGTTTATCACGCTGTCGGTGTTCTTCGCGTTGTTGCCGTTGAATGCCGCGCGCATATTGCCGTGATTTTTGCAAAAGTCAACGGCCTCGTCCGAAAGCTCGCTCGTCAGCAGCCAATAGGTCTGCTCGGGGCACTCCTTATATAATGTGTCGATTATATCCTTGTCAAACGAGATAACAATCGTGCTCTTGCCCCTCGCGGCGTAGTCTTTGAAGAACTCAACGAGCGAGTCGAGATTGTCTTTGCCGATGCTCTTTATTTCAATCATGGGCTTCACATCGGGATAGTATTCGTCGAGCAGAGCCATCGCCTCTTCGAATGTGGGGAGCTTTAGGTCGGTGTAGTTCTCTATATTTGCGCCGTTGTCGATTTTCAGCGCGCTGACTTCGTCGAGTGTATATTTGTTTATCTTGCCGTGACCGTTCGTCGTGCGCTTGAGATCGTCGTCGTGCATGACTATCCACTTGCCGTCGGAGGTCGGCTCGATATCGAACTCGACATAGTTATACTTCGCTTCGCACGCCGCCTTGAAAGCGGGGAGGGTGTTCTCCGGCTCGATTGCGCTCAGACCCCTGTGCGCTGTGAGCGTTATTTCATCGAGGTTTATCCCGCTGACGCTCTTTATCGAGACGGTCTCCTTCGGGCGAATTTTCTTCGTGTGGAACTTCGCGAACAGTCCGCCCGCAATGCCCGCTATCGCGACGGCGCAGAGCACGCAGATAAGTATCTTTGTTTTCTTTTTCATCATTTTTCTCCCTGTTTAAGTATTATTATTGTCTGCCCGGAATTGTCGCCCGGGCGAATTTCCTTTATCCTTTTTGATTCGAGCCCGCTTCGCACGAGGGACTGCAAAACCGTGCCGCCGTTGAAGCCGTGGATTATCTCAAGGCGCGTTATATTCGCCGAGCCGTTTTCGATTAGAGACTCGAGCCGGAATTTTGCTTCGCGCTCGCGCATGCCGTGAATGTCAACGCAAAGCGTGGAACCGTTTTTTCTCGTTATCTTCATTTTTGTCTCCGATTTTTTATTTTATTATATATAGTATAAATCACATAAATTTAAAAGTAAAATGAATTTTCTTCTTATTTTGTTATCCGGAGGAATTTTACGGAAAATCAGGGAAATAATATCCTCAAAAAACGGGCGGTGACAAAAAATGAAGGATTCACAGATAAGAGTGTGCGGCAGGGCGGCGCAGACGGACTCGGGAGCGGGCGGCGCCGTTATGTTCGGCTGTCTCGCGGCGGCTGTCGCCGGGGGATTCATGACCGCTGGGGCGCGGCTCCTGCTCAACGCCTCCGCAGTGACCTCCGCGCTATCTTCGGTGTCAAAGCTGCTCAGCCCCGCCGTCAATGCGGCGGCGTGCATTTTGCTGACCATAGCCGTCTCGGCTCTCATTGCGCCGCTGCGGCAGGGGATGAAGCGGTATTTCCTGCTCGGCGCGCTGGGGCAAAAACGCCGCGCCGCCGAATGTACCGCGGCGTTTCGCGGCAAACGCGCCTTTTCTGCGCTCCGCCTGCATATATCGCTCGCGGCGCTGAACCTCGTTTTGTGGATATTCTTTCTCCTGCCGGGCGCGGCTCTCGCGGCGGGCGGGATATATATGCTTCTCTCGTCAACTGTCGGCATTCTGACGATAGCTGCCGTGCTCACGGGGAGCATACTCATGCTTATATCGGGCTGCATATTCTGCTCCGGCGCGCGTCAGGCGTGGTCTGCGGCGGAGTATATTCTCGCCGCCGATCCGGATGTTTCAATAAAACAGGCTCTGCGCCAAAGCCGCGACATCATGCGCGGACACTGCCGCGCTTTCGCCCGATTCAAGGCGGGATTTGCTCTCTGGTTTCTCAGCTGTGTATTAATTCTTCCTGCATTTTTTGTCGTCCCGTATTACGGACAGTCCTGCGCGGTGTGGATGACGGAGACCTTGAATTTCAAAAATAAAGTTCTCCGAAAATAAACCGATTTGACAAAGATATACAAAAATATGTTGATTATACGCCATGAATTTGGTATTATATTCCGTGAAATAAATCGGGGCGCGGTAATCCGCCCCGGAACGGAGGACATACAATTGGAAAAGAAAAAGCTCGGAGGGCGGATTCTCTTCAACATCATCCTGTTCGGCTTCATCGGGCAGGTTGCGTGGGCTGTTGAGAACGTCTACTTCAACACATTCCTGTTCAACTACATCGGCGGCACAGCCGACGATATAGCAAAGATGGTCGCCGCGTCTGCGATAGCCGCAGTTGTGACCACATTCATCATGGGTACTCTCAGCGACAAGCTCGACCGCCGCAAAATCTTCATCAGCGGCGGCTACATAATCTGGGGCTTCACCGTCGCCGTGTTCGCATTCATCTCGCGCGAGAATATCGGAAAGCTCTTCAATATTTCCGATACCTCCAAGGTCGTCGCCGCAACGGTATGCGTCGTTATCATCATGGACTGCGTCATGACATTCTTCGGCTCGACCTCGAACGACGCCGCGTTCAACGCGTGGGTCACAGACGTTACCGTCCCCGAAAACCGCGGCACTGCCGAAGCCGTTCTGGCGCTTCTGCCTGTGTTCGCAACCGTTATAGTTACCGTCGCTTTCGGCGTCGGCGTTGAGGCGGCAGGCTATCCCGCATGCTTCATGTTCCTCGGCGCGCTCGTCACAATATGCGGAATCATCGGCCTGTTCTCGGTTAAGGATCCGCGCAAGGGCGTAAAACAGAGCACAAACTATTTCAGCGATCTTATCTACGGCTTCCGTCCGTCGGTTATAAAAAATAATGCGGCGCTCTATCTCTGCCTCGCGTCCGCCTGCATCTTCAACACCGCAGTTCAGGTGTTCATGCCCTACATATTCATCTATGTTCAGCACTATCTCAAATTTGACCTCAACACCTTCCAGATAACCACGCCCATAATCATCGGCGGCGCGGCGGCTGTTGTCGGTCTCGTCGTTGTAACTATCCTGCTCGGCAAGCTTCTCGACAAGGTCGGTAAGAGAATATTCGTCTTCCCCGCAGTTCTTCTCTTCGTCGCGGGACTCGTTGCCGTTTTCTTTGCAAAGACTCTTCTCACTTTCGTGCTCTTTGCGCTCATTATGATCCTCGGCTACGGTCTTCTTATGATAATCCTCAACGCTACAGTGCGCGATTACACTCCCGAGGATAAGGTCGGTCAGTTCCAGGGCGTCAGACTTCTGTTCACCGTCACTCTGCCCATGATAATCGGCCCGAAGGTCGGCAGCTGGACTATTTCCGAGTTCTCCGGCAGATATGAGCTGGGCACCATGCTCAACGAATACGGCGAGAGCACCCTCGTCCCGATCCCGACGATATTCCTCGTCTCCGCTATAATCGCGGTGCTTATAATCGTGCCGCTTATCTTCCTTGCAAAAGTCACCAAGGAGAAGAAGGCATGAAGAGAATAATATCTGCCATTCTCTGCGTTGTTATGTTGCTGTGCATCCTGCCGATGTCGGTCTTCGCACAAGATAAGGCGACGCCGCTGATACTCGTTCAGGGCTATTCCGGTCCCTCGCTGTTCTATGACCTCGGCGGCGAAAACGAGCATCAGGTCTGGGGCATCAATATGGATGACCTCAAAAAGATAGTCATTGCCCGTATCCCCGAGCTCGCAGGCGGTCTTGCCGGAGCGGCGTTCGGCGATTATGAAAGGCTCGTTAAAGTCGTAGGCGAGGCGGGAGTCGAGCTGCTCGAACCCCTGCGCTGCAACCCGGACGGCACTTCTAAATATGATCTTTCAGTCTATCCCGAGGGCGCGGCGAACACCCGCGCATCCGTCCTCAAGGCAAAAGGCGAGGACAAATACATAGCCGAAAAAGAGATCTCAGCCGATCTCATCGAGCGCATCGGCGCGGAGAACCACTTCACCTTCACCGAGGACTGGCGCATGGGTCAGGTCGAAAACGCTGCCAAGCTCGACAAGTTCATTCAGGAAGTGAAAGAGCTCACCGGAAGCCGGAAAGTCAATCTCTACGGACTCAGCCACGGCGGTCAGCTGACCGCGACATATCTCTATTATTACGGCGCAAAGGGCGATGTTGACCGCGCGATAATGGACGCTCCCGCGATAGGCGGCACTCAGCTCGTCGTTGACCTGTTCGAGGGCAACATCCATTTCGATGTCGCGACCCTTATCGAATATGTCGAGATAGGCTTCCGCAAGGAGTACGAATATGAGTGGCTCGTCGAGGCGTTCGGCTTCGACCGCCTCAATCAGGCGTTCAACGATATCATTCATCAGTATCTGCTCGATATAGTTATTAACTTTGGCAGTGTCTGGGATTTCGTTCCCCCCGACAAGTACGAGGAGTTCAAGGCAAAATATCTCGATCCCGTCGAGAATGCCGAATTGATAGCCAAGAGCGACGAGATGCACTACAACGCCATGGCTCACATGAGCGATGGCTTGAAGCGCGCTCAGGACGCCGGCACAAAGATAGCGATAATTGCAAATACCGAGCACGATATCGGCACGAGCACCGGAGTCAACTCCGACTATATCATCGACGTCCACTCGGCGTCCGGCGCATACTGCGCCCCGTTCGGCGAGAAGTTCCCGGCGGACTACAAAAAGCAGAACACGGTCTGCAATGACCCGACTCACTGGCACATCTCGCCCGAGCGCGATATCGATGCGAGCTGCGCGTATCTGCCCGAGAACACTTGGTTCGTCAACGGTCAGTTCCACGGAATGTGCCCGTGGGACAGATACACGAGGAATTTCTATCTGACATTCTTCTTCACGGACAGAATAACGGATGTCTACTCCGATCCCGAGTTCCCGCAGTTCAACCTCGGTCAGAACCCCGCGAACGGACTCTATGTCAAATTCGACAAGTCCCCGTCGGGCTTCCACACATCGAAAGACACCGCGCTGACTATAGAGAGCCTTTCAGAACAGTACGACACCGAGATAATCAGCGTCAAGGCGGACGGCATGGATGTTGATCTCTCGGCGAAGAACGGAACCGTTCTCAAAGTCGGCGAGAGCTGCAATATAGAGTTCAAAAAGCACTCCCTGCCCAAGAGCACCGAGGCGTTCACCGTAACGGTCGTCTATTCGCTCAAGAACGGTCAGGTGCCGTTTGTCAAGAGCCGCACATTTACATTTACGGCGATGAGCGACAGCGAGTATGACAACTATGTGTTCCTCTCGGGCAAGAAAAATACGCCCGGCAGCGCGTCAAACGGCGACGGAAAAACTCCGCTGACCCCGCAGACCGGCGCGCCGATAGCGGTATCCGCGATAACCCTCCTTGCCGGCGCGGCAATGCTGCCGATAGCCGGAAAGAAGAGAAAGAAATAATATTAGAGCTCAGGCATGGCATATGATTGCTGTGCCTGAGCTTGGTTTACACTGTATGAGAGGCAGTTGAGATGAATATCTGCGACAGATAATTGCCGCAATAGTGCAAATCGGCACAGCTGCATAGATTTATTACTTTAAGCGAAATAATTTCTCGGCATCGGCTTACGCCGAGCCGGCTCCCCTGCAGGGGAGCATAAATAGATTCTGCGATAAATCTCAATTTATCTGTCTAAGCTGACAAGCAAACATAAAAAAACCGACCGCACAAGCTTGCTGCGGTCGGTTACTGTCATATAGACATCTTTTTTATTTATTTCAGCTTTCCGTGTTCATTGAGAAAATCTTCGGTCAGCTGCGCCGCGTATGCGACGAGCTCGGGGCACGGGCGTTTTTTATAGTCCGCGGTGTTTCTCGGCTCGGGATCGGGGCCGGGCTGAGTTTTCACTCCCGCGAGCAGTTCGCGGCAGATTATCGAGCCCTCGCTCTCTTTGAACTTGTCCGCAAGGGCGCGGACATATGAGTAGAGTTCTTTCTTTGCCTGCGCGCCGTCGGGTTCGTCATAGCCGAAGAAGAGGCCTATCGCCATGAACATTCCGCTGACTCCGCCGCAGACCTCGCGCATTCTGCCCATTCCGCCGCCGAACGGCGCGGAGAGCCTGAGCGCGGTTTTGACATCGAGTCCCGCATCCTCCGCAAACGCGCCGAGCACCGCCTGAGAGCAGTTGTATCCATCGTTGAAAAGCTCGCGCGCCTTGTCCGCATGACCTGTTTTCATTTTAACGCACTTCCCTTTACTGAGGATTTTTCTCGCCCTTGTAGGTGTCGCTTATTTTTTGTCTCGCGTCCCTGACTTCGTTTATGCTCGCGACAAGAGCCTTGTCCGCGCTGCGCAGGACGCTGTCGGCGAAGTTGCTCGCGGCCTCGCGGATATCCGCAGACCACTTCTTCGCCCTCGCAAGAGTCTCGTTTGACTCCGCATTAGCCTTTTTGACTATATCATCCGCCTGGCGGGTCGCGTTGGAGAGCATCTCTTCAGCTCTCGCTATCGCGGAGTTGACGCGCTCGGTTGCCTCGTTCTGCGAATTGACCTTGAGCTGAGATGCATATGCGCGCGCCTGAGCGGTTATCTCGTTCTCGTCGAGAAGCTTGTTTGCCGTCTGCTGAGCCTTTTCAACTATCGCCGCCGCGTCGGATTTTGCCTTTGCAACGGTCTCTTCGGCAAGCTTGTTCGCGCTGTCGACGGTCTTCTGGGCGTTGGCGTTGGCGGCTGAGATTATCTGCTCGCTCTTCGCCTCGGTCTTTTCCACAAGAGTCTGAGCTTTCTCCTGAGCGCGGGCAACGGATGCCGCCGCGTCGCTCTTCGCCTTTTCGATTATCTCGCTTCGGTTGGCGGTTATCGACTTTGCCTGATCAACCTCCTCGGGAATTATTTCGCGCAGCTGCGCGATGCACTCGCGTATCTCCTCGGCGTTGACCGCAGTCTTTTTTGAAAGTGTTATCTTTGTGCCGCTGTCGAGAATATTCTCTATCTGCTCCAGAAGGGAATCTATGTTCATTTTGAAGCGCTCCTCTCTCTTATTCTTTTGACAATATCATCATGCACCTCGGGCGGGACAAAGTCCGAGATGTCCCCGCCGAACTCGCAGACCTGCTTGACGACGCTCGACGAGAGGTACATGTAATCCGAATTCGCCGTTATGAAAACGGTCTCGATATTCGGATTGAGTTTCTTGTTTGTCAGCGCCTGCTGGAATTCGTAGTCGAAATCCGAAACGGCGCGCAGACCCTTGACTATCGCTACAGCTCCCTTTTCCTGGGCATATGCGGCAAGAAGTCCGTCGTGCATATCGACAACAACATTGTCGAGATCCTTGACGCATCTTGTTATGAGCCCAACGCGCTCTATCGCGCTGAAATATGAATTGGGCTTGTGATAGTTGTGCATGACGACGACTATGACCCTGTCAAACATGCTCGCGGTGCGCCTGATTATATCAAGATGACCCTTGGTGACGGGGTCGAAGCTGCCGGGGCATATGGCTATTTTCATTCGTCCTCACCCTCCTTGCGGTAAACGGTGATTTTTATCTTTCCGTAGCGGTAGCTGCGATGGAATTTAAGCTCGCCGAAGCTCTCGGGCAGCTCCGAATCGACAGGAGTCTCGCATATTGCGCAGCCGCCGGCGGCAACAACATCGGAGAGCAGCTTCATCGAATCGACTACGAGTGAGCTCGCATATGGCGGATCGAGGAATACTATATCAAACTTGTCCTTCGTCAGCTTCAAGAACGAGAGCGCGTCGGTCTGAATGACCTTGGCGTTGTCGCCGAGCTTCGTGTGTTCGAGATTATATTTTACGGTGCTCAATGAGTCTTTCGACATATCGACAAATGTTGCCGACGCAGCGCCGCGGCTAAGAGCCTCGATACCGAGCTGACCCGAGCCTGCGAACAGATCAAGCACGCGCCTGCCCTCTATCTCAAACTGTATTATGCTGAAAACGGCCTCTTTGACGCGGTCGGTAGTCGGGCGGACATCCTCGCCCTCGAGCGTTCTGAGAACTCTGCCGCGTGCCGTGCCTGTTATAACTCTCATATCATCAGTTCCTTTATACTGCATTTATCTTTTCAATCTGCGGTTTTGCCGCACTGTTATACATATTATTACATTTATACGCGCCCGTGTCAAGATTCTGGATGCAGAGCGTCGTATATAGTCTGCGCCATGGAGTCGGAGATACCCGACACATTTTTGAGCTCGTCAACACTAGCATTTTTTATGGCGGTCACGGTCTTGAAATGCCGCAGGAGTGCCTTCGCCCGCGACGGTCCGACGCCGGGGATATCCGTCAATGTACTCGAGAGCGCGGAAGCCTTGTGCTTCTGCCTGTGATAGGTCACGGCGAAGCGGTGAACTTCCTCCTGTATTTCCGCAACGAGAGTGAACGCGCGGCGTTTTGAAGTGAACGCTATCTCGCCGCCGGATTTCGCTATCGCGCGCGTGCGATGGCTGCCGTCCTTGACCATTCCGAAAAGTGGGATGTTTTCAAGCCCGTGCTTTTTGAGTATCGGCTCGACTGCCGAAACCTGTCCCTTGCCGCCGTCGAGCAGAATAAGATCGGGCAGGCGGCCGAAGCCCTCGCCGCTCTCTTTTTCTTCCTCGTATCTCGTGAATCTTCTGTCGAGCACCTCCGCCATGGAGGCGTAATCGTCCTGACCGGTAAAGCCTTTTATCATGAATCGGCGGTAGCCGCGCCTGTAGGGCTCGCCGTTCCGGAAAACTATCATGCCCGCGACATTGTCGCTTCCGGCGGTGTGCGAGATATCATATGATTCGATGAATTCTGGCGCAGCGGGCAGTCCAAGCATACCCGCAAGCTCGTCGAGCGCGGCAGTCTTTCTGCCGGCGGTGCCTGTCAGCGGAGTCAGATACTGCGCGGCGTTTGAGCGGCACATCTCGAAAAGCTTCTTCTGCTCGCCCGCGGTGCTGTGGGATATTATGACTTTTTTGCCCTTCTTTTCGCTCAGCCACCGTTCGAGCAGCTCGCTGTCGGCAACCTCGCCGTCGACCGACACGCGGCGCGGGACAAAATCTCTTATCATATAGAAGCTGCGGATAAGCTCGGCGAGCGTCTCCGACGTATCCTCGGGCACATCGGTTATGAAATTCTCGCTGTCATAGAGCCTGCCGTCCGCAAAACGGAGCACGGAGAGACACGCCTTGCCGGACGACGCCGCGCCCGTGACGAGGGCAAAGACATCCTGCTCCCTGACATCGGCGGACATAACTTTCTGCTTGCCGCCGAGACGCTTTATCGCGGCTATTCTGTCGCGCAGGCGCGCCGCCTTTTCAAATTCAAGGTTTTCCGCCGCGTCCTCCATGCGCTTCTGAAGATCCGCGAGCGCGGCGGTTCCGCCCTCTTTTATAAACGCGAGAGCGTCCTCGACAGCTTCGTTATACTGCGAGAACGGCACCTTCCCGCTGCACACGCCGCTGCACTGGCCGATAAAGAAATTGAGGCACGGGCGGCTCTTCCCGAAGTCGCGCGGGAATACTTTGTTGCACTGCGGCAGGCGGAATATTTTTTTAGCCTCGTCAACGGTATTGCGCGCGGCAAACGAGCTCATATAAGGGCCGATATACTTTGCGCCGTCATCTTCACGCTGGAGCACGGCATATATGTTGCGCCACTTGCCGGGCGTGACTTTTATATATGAATAGCCCTTGTCGTCTTTTAAGAGAATATTATACTTCGGGGAATGCTGCTTTATAAGGCTGCATTCGAGCACGAGAGCTTCAAACTCGCTGTCGGTGAGAATGACATCGAAATCATCGACGTTTTCGACCATCTTGCGCACTTTTACCGTATGATTATGCTCTGAGCCGAAATACTGGCTGACTCGGTTTTTTAGTGCCTTCGCCTTGCCGACATATATTATCTCCGAGCTGCTGTTTTTCATCAGATAGACGCCGGGGGTCAACGGAAGCTGCATCGCCTTTTTGCGAAGCTCCTTGATTTTCGGGTTCATTCTCTCACCTGCCTTTTGATGCACATTTTTGACACATATATTATACTATAAAAATGTGCCGACGAACAGGGGCGCAAAAAAATTATATTTTGGGTCATTTTTCCGCAACAATTTGTTGCTATTATCAGAATGCGGGGATATATCTCCGCGGAAAGGAATATATAAAAGATGAAAACAATAGGCAACATTGTCTGGTTTATCTGCGGCGGATTTCTTGCGGCGCTGATGTGGCTGATGAGCGGTCTCATATGCTGCGTCACGGTCGTGGGCATACCGCTCGGCAAGCAGTGCTTCAAATTCGCGCGTCTGTCTGCGGCTCCGTTCGGCAAGGATATAAGATTCGGCGGCGGCGCGCCGAGCTTCATTGCCAATATTTTATGGATAATCCTGCTCGGCTGGGAGAACGCAGTCTACTGCGCCGCGATGGGCGTTGTCTGCTGCTGCACAATAATCGGCATCCCGCTCGGACTCCAGTATTTCAAATTCGCAAAGCTCGCATTCATGCCTTTCGGCTCAGAGGTGGTTGACTGCTGACATATGAAAAAACGAACGGCAAAAAGAATTCTCATCATCTGCCTTGTCATTGCCGCCGCGGCGGCTCTGATGGCGGGAATAGTTATGGACAGCATGCGCGTTGATGTCTGCCTCGACCCCGGTCACGGCGGAGACGACTCCGGCGCTCAATATGAGGGCAGACTCGAAAAGGACGACAATCTCGAGCTCGCGCTGGCGGTCGAAAAAGAGCTGGAAGCGCGCGGGGTCAAGGTCTGCATGACGCGCGACGACGATACTTTTATCTCCCTCGCCGGGCGGTGCAGAAAGGCGAATATCCGTCAGGCGAAGCTCTTTGTTGCGCTTCACCGCAACAGCGCAGAGAATGCGCACGGCGTTGAAATATGGATTCATTCGGACTCGCCGCCCAAGGACACCGCGCTCGCGCAGAATATCTGCGACGCACTCGCCACCGCCGGGATATCCGAAAACAGGGGCGTTAAGTCCGGCTTTGCGCGCGAGGACGGAGAGAACTATTTCGTCAATAGCCGCACGAATATGCCAAGCTGCCTCGCCGAGATCGGCTTCATAACCGACGACGGCGACAACCGCCTGTTCGACGACAACCTCGAATCCTACGCCGAGGCGATAGCGGACGGAATAGCAAAGACGCTGAATGAGATATAAAACCGACCTATAAATCATAGGTCGGTTTTACTGTTTTATGAACACCTGCTGAATATATGGCTGATTTTATCTTGTCAATACTTTGACCCACTTGAATCGGTTGACCTTGACCGCCGCGACGAAGCATTTTAAAATCTGATCCGCCTTGAGCAGGGCGAAGGTGACCGCGGGCGGGAACTTGAAATAAAACGCCGAGAGCGCGGAGAGCGGGAGCACGATGCACCACATGAATACGATATCGTTGAAAAAGACGAAATTCGTATCTCCACCGCCCGAGACTATGCCCGTGAGGCACGGCATTTCATACGCTGTGCCTATCGCCGTGACGCAGAGGATAAGCACAAATATATTTGCAAGCTCCGCCGTCTCAACCGAGGCGTTATAGACCGAAATTATCGGCTTTCGGACTAAAAACAGCACAAATGAAGTCAGCACGCCGATAATTAAAAACATCAGCTGCATGGTCTTTGCGCCGCTCTTGACCTTTTTCATGTCTCCCTCGCCGACCGCCATGCCCGTCATGACGCGCGCCGCGTCACCTGTCGCATAGGCAATGACCGAGGTGCACTGGAACAGCGTCTGCGCTATGCTTGACGCCGCGATGCCGGAGGCTCCGAGCCTGCCGAGTATCGCCGCCTGAACGGACATCGCAACGCCCCAAGAGACATTTGAGAGCAGAAGCGGCACGCCCGATTTCATGAAGTCGGCTATATAACTGCGCTCGAGCGCGAAAACATCTTTGATTCTGAGCTTGAGCTTCTTGTCGATGAATCTGCAATAGATTATGCTCGCGATAAACTCGACTGCCCTCGAAGTCAGCGTCGCATATGCAGCGCCCTTCACTCCAAGCTCGGGCGCGCCGAAGTGGCCGTAGATGAGAGTATAGTTGAGGCAGATATTTATAAGCAGGGTCGAGAGCGAGATGTAGAAGCCTATTCTTACCGTCTCGACGCTGCGCATGACTCCGAGCAGAGAGTTTGAAATCGAGAACATCAGATATGAAAATACCATTATTTTTAGGTATTCCACGCCAGCCGGAATGATGCTCTGCTCGTTTGTCAGCAGTCCCATGACCCCATAGGGCACGAACCAGACTATCGCGGACATAATCGCGCTGAGCAATAAGCTTATCCAGAAGCCGACCGCGAACACGCGCTTTATCGGCTCGGTTTGACGCTTACCCCAGTACTGCGAGATGATAACGCCCATTCCGGACGCGGTGCCCGTGACGACCATCTGCAGAAGAAACTGTACCTGATTCGCTATCGCAACGCCGCTGAGCGCCGTCTCGCTGTAAGCTCCGAGCATGATATTGTCCGCGAGATTGACGCCGTAGACGATAAGATTCTGGAGCGCTATCGTCATGGTCATCGTGAAGAAGTCGCGGTAAAATTTCTTGTCGCGTACCAACATTTTTATTCCCCCAAAAGACACATACCGCCGTATTATAGCACTTACCGCGCGGTTTGACAACACCCGACGGATATACTATAATCTTGTCGAAACCTATATGGGAGATGTTGAAATGAAAAAGCTCAGAAATATATTCTGCGCGGCTCTTGCGCTGCTGCTCGCAATGTCCTGCGCGGCGTGCTCGAAGAATGCCGATAACGAGACTACCTCAGGCACAGAGCCGGACACGCAGGTCACTGTTATATCCGCCGACGGCACAACGGCAAAGACCGTTATTTCAAACGACGGCGGCACGATCGCACAAAATGGCGAGACGAAAAATCAACCCGCGGCGGGCGGAGACAATGCTCAGGAGCCGGAGAGCCCGGATGGCGGCTCGGGTCAGCGCGAAACCGTGCGCGTCACGATAACCGAGGGCATGACTCTGACTCAGATATTCAAAAAGCTCGAGGCAAACGGCGTGTGCTCTTTTAACGATTTGATGAAGACCGCCGAGAGCTACGACTACAGCTACTATCCGCTTATCGCCGCAAGGCCGGCAAACACAAGGGCGTTCAAACTCGAAGGATATCTCTTCCCGAACACCTACGACTTTTATAAAAACGAGAAGCCGCAGGATGCGATAGGGCGTTTCCTGCGCGTGGGCGAAAAATACATAACCTCTGCCGACAGGGCAAAGGCAAAATCCATGGGCTATTCGATGGATCAGGTGCTGACCGTCGCGTCGATAATCGAAAAAGAGGGCGCGAACCCCAACGAAGTCAGAAAGATAGCCGCCGTCATATACAACCGCCTCAAGGCGGGTATGCAGCTGCAGATGGATTCGGGAATCTACTATATCGAACGCAGCGTCAAACCCTATATCTCCGGCGACGTCAACCGCTACAACAGCCTGTATAATATGTACAAATGCAAGGGTCTGCCCGCAGGTCCGATATGCAACCCCGGCGCGCGGACGATAAATGCGGCACTCGATCCGGCGGATGTATCTTATCGCTATTTTTGCCACGACTCGAGTGCAAAATACTACTATGCCGACACATATGAGGAACATCTCGAAAATCTGAAGAAAGCCGGAATTGCATCATAAGTTGCAAAAATGTCGGATAATTCACAGAAAATTTAAGTTTTGATTCTCCTTCGGGTATAAAAATGGACTTTGGGTGATATAATTGTACTAAAGTACATTTTTGTACTCGGAGGACAGTTTTTATGAAAAGAACACAGCTGAAAGACAGGCAATTACCCGACTACACACGGGGAGAAGAGATATTCAACATGGTCACGCACATAGTCGGCGGCGGACTGGCGGTAGTCATACTCGTCGCCTGCGTGACGGTCGCGGCGCTCCACGGGAGCATATCGGGAGTCATAACCTCGATAGTCTACGGGCTGTCGATGATAATGCTCTACACCATGTCGAGCGTCTATCACGGCGTGCCGCGCGGCTACGCGAAGAAAGTCCTGCAGGTCATCGACCACTGTACGGTATATTTTCTGATAGTAGGAACATACACGCCGATCGCGGTCTGCGGACTGACAAAAGTCAACAAAGCAGTCGGCTGGACGGTGTTCGGCATCGTCTGGGCTCTCGCGGCGGTGGCGATAACGCTAACGGCGATAGACCTCAAAAAATTCCGCGTATTCTCGATGATATGCTACATGGGCATGGGCTGGTGCATAATCTTCGCCGTCGTGCCGACATATCATGCGCTGGGGCTCGGCGGATTCCTCCTGCTCGTCGCAGGCGGTCTGCTCTACACATTCGGCGCGATACTCTACGGGCTCGGGATAAAGCATCGATATATGCACTCGGTTTTCCATATCTTTGTTATCCTCGGCAGCCTCGCGCACTTCTTCTGCATAGTGCTCTATGTGCTGTGAGAAATGAAAATCGCAATCATGCAGCCGCAACAATTTAAACTGCTGCGGTTGTTTTTTCGTTTATGTGATGGAGAAAGCAGGGGCGTTACAGATGCCGTCAATGACAAGTGCGCCGATGCTGTAAATCTCAATTTATAATAACCCCAAACAAAAAAGCCAAGCTGCAAAACACAGCTTGGCTTTGAATTTTTTTGCTTTAGTTACTGCTTGGGCGAGAAGTAGACTTTTCCGGGTTCGAGTGTCTTGCCGTAGATGCTGTAGAGCTCGTGGACGGTGACGAACTCAAATCCCTCGGCGTGCAGCTCGGCGGCTATCTGCTCGAATGCGTCGGCGGTCATGTCGTAGAGATCGTGCATGAGGACTATCTCGCCTCCGGTCGCGTGGTCGACGACGGAGGAGATTATCTTCTGCATGTCCGCGTTGCGCTGAGCCTGAGTTCTGCCCGACCCCTGCCTGTCCTTATATTTCCAGTCCTCGGTGTCAATGCACCACTGGATGAGCGGGAGGTCGAAGTCCTTCTGAATTCCCTTGTAGTCGCCGTAGGGGACTCTGAATAGAGTCGGCTCAACGCCGATGACCTCTTTGACTATGGCGTTCGTCTTGTTTATCTCCTTCTTGCGCTCCTGCGCGCTTATCTTTCTGAGATTTGCGTGGCTCCATGAGTGGTTGCCTATTTCGCATCCCATCGAGTAGGCGCGCTTGACCTCTGCCGAGTAGCTTCCGACGCGCGTGCCGAGGACGAAGAACGTCGCCTTGCCGTTGTATTTCTGGAGCGTGTCGAGGATTCGGTTGGTCGCGATCTTGCTCGGACCGTCGTCGAATGTGAACGCGATATATTTGACCCCCGCGGGGAGATTCGGCTTTTTGTGCTGCGTTGTGCTCTCGGGCTTGGTTGAACTTTGCTGTGTGGTTTCTGTGACTGCCTCTGCGCCGAGCAGAACCTTTGCAGTTTCGGTCGAGAATATAGGTTTTATATCATTGAGCTGGAATACAGCTTCAACGCAGCCTTTGTCTTCGTCGAAGAGAACGCCGGAGTCAAAATAGAATGTTAAGCTGTCGGAACTTATCGAGAATTTTGTGAAGTTCTTTTTATCGGCAGAGGTGTTCTGTTTGAATTTATCCGAGCCTACGCCCGCATTGAACAGGCGGTTGGCGGTGAAATAGGATACAACCCGCGTGCTGGCGATTTTCTCGTAGCCGTCAGAAAAAATATCGTCCGCGCTCAGCTGCTTGCCGGAAGGGATATCAAAGACGAGCGTCTCTATGCTGTCCGTCTTGATGCTCTTGTCTGGAATGTCGGTCTTTATCTCGAACACGATGCTGACATATTTGTTCTTGCCGTTGTCCGTCACAAGATAGCTCTTGTAGTCGGCACTCAGCGTCGGCAGTTCGCCCTTGGGCTTCGAGTTCGGCACTTCTTTGACAAACCCGTCGGCTATCGCCTGCGCCGCCGCTTTTATCCGGCTGTCTATCGCCTCAACGCCTATCGCGGGGTAGTGAATGCCATAGGCGTAGTGATTTTCGTATGTTATCATCGACTGTGTCTCGCCGACCTCCCTGTCCTGGGCGGTGTGCTGGAACTTGAGACTCAGCTCCTCTTTCTGTTTATCGCTTTTGACCGCACAGCCCGCCGCGCCGAATATAAACAGCACGGTGCACATCAGAGCCGTGAGACGGCGAAATAATTTTTTCATATCGTTTTTCCTTTCCGTAAAAACTTACGAACAGCTGATATTTATTATAGTATAAAATGTCGAACTTTGCAACAAAAGCGCGCAAACTGTAACCTACTGTTACACTCTGTTATGGATTTGTAATTTGTGCGGGTGTCTATATCCTATTCACTAAAACGGCTGAATTGACCTCAAAACTGCAGATAAATGCCGCGAAAGCCTGTCTTTTTTTGTCTTTTGTTCCGAAATCGGCGCGGATATGGCTATTTTTCTTTTTGAGAGTAACAATTTATCGGCATTTTAGTATAATAAAGTATCTTCAATTTTAAAAGGGGAGAGCCTTATGACAAAAGTCGTCAAGTTCGGCGGAACTTCGCTCGCAGAGGCGAAGCAGTTTCTCAAGGTCGCCGATATAATCAGATCAGATCCCGACCGCCGCTATGTCGTGCCTTCTGCGCCCGGCAAGCGTTTCAGCGGAGATACAAAAGTTACCGATATGTTCTACGCCTGCTACGATTCCGCATCGAGAGGCGGCGATTTTGAAGAGATATTCCAGAAGATAAAGAACCGCTACAATGATATAATTTCCGGACTCGGGCTCGATATGTCTCTCGAAGATGATTTTGAGCATATACGCCTCAATTTTATCGGACGCGCCGGCCGCGACTATGCCGCATCGAGAGGCGAGTACCTCAACGGCAAGATAGTTGCAAAGCTGCTCGGCTTCGCGTTTATAGATGCCGCCGATGTTATATTCTTCGACGAGAGCGGCAAATACGACGCAAAGCGCACGATACCCATTCTGCGCGAGCGCCTGAGCTATACTGAGTACGCAGTCATTCCCGGCTTCTACGGTTCGATGCCCAATGATACTATCCGCACATTTTCTCGCGGCGGTTCGGATATAACAGGTTCGATAGTTGCGGCGGCGGCCGATGCCGATCTCTATGAGAACTGGACGGATGTCTCGGGCTTCCTCATCGCCGACCCGCGCGTCGTTGATGATCCGCAGGTCATGAAGACTGTTACATACAGGGAGCTGCGCGAGCTTTCGTATATGGGCGCGACTGTTATTCACGAGGACGCGATATTCCCCGTCATGCAGAAGAAGATTCCGATCAGAATAAAGAACACCAACTCCCCGGAGGACGCCGGCACGCTTATCCTTGCCGACACTGACGAGCCCGCCGAGAACACTGTCACCGGCGTGGCGGGGCGCAAGGGCTTCTCTTCGATAAACATTGAAAAATACCGCATCCACGACGAGTGCGGAGCGGTGCGCAAGATGCTCGAGGTGCTCGAGGAGCACGGCGTGAACTTCGAGCATATCCCCTCGGGAATCGACAACTTCAGCATCGTTGTTGAGACTACGAGCCTCGGCGACGAGACGGATGATATAGTCTACGATATAAAGAAAGTCACTTCGGCGAGCAGCGTGACGGTCGAGAACGGCATCGCACTCATCGCAGTCGTCGGACGCTCGATGAAGTCCACGCGCGGCGTTGCGGGCACGATATTCTCGAGCCTCGCCAAGGAGAACATCAACATAAAGATGATCGACCAGGGCTCGAGCGAGATAAACATCGTCATCGCCGTCGCGGAGCGCGACTACGAGCGCACGATAAACACGATATATTCGGCATTCGTGAAATAAATAAAACGACCGGCGGCGGGGAAAAGTCCCTGCCGCCGGAGCTGTTATTTGAAGAATATCAGTGAAAAGTGAAGAGGTAAGAGTGAAGAAGTAAAAACGACAAGCATTGAATGCTTGCCGTTTTTGGCCCGCCCGGAGGGATTCGAACCCCCGGCCTTCAGAATCGGAATCTGCTGCGATATCCAGCTTCGCTACGGGCGGATGTGCGGATATTATAGCACAGAAGAAAGCCGGAAGCAAGAGCGGCGGACGCGCGGCGCGAAAATATTTTTCCGACGGTCAACAAAATTGAAAAAAGCTCTTGCAAAAAAGCGAAGTCTCGCTTATAATATATGAGCTGTTGATTTTTCTGCTACTGTGGCTCAGTTGGTAGAGCAGCTGATTCGTAATCAGCAGGTCGCCGGTTCGAGTCCGGCCAGTAGCTCCAGAAAAGGCACTTGCTTTTGCAGGTGCTTTTTCTTTTTTTATTTTGCTTGTTGTACTGTACTTTGATAAAAATAAAAACAGCCTTTGTCAAAGACAAAGACTGTTTATGGAGCGGATGACGAGGCTCGAACTCGCTACCTCCACCTTGGCAAGGTGGCGCTCTACCGGATGAGCTACATCCGCAACTGCAAGAGAGATTATAGCAAAGAGACTTGCCTTTGTCAAGAAAAAATTGAAGTTTTTCGTATTTTTATTTTGAGCTTTTAAAAGACCCGGAGTTTCTGAATTTGGATAGGCTGAAAATCGCGGTAAATAACAATTGACAAATAAACTAACCCTCAAAAACATTTAATTTTTTGGGGATAGTTTTATGGTTGTTTCAATTTGTTGCAAACAATCAAATTTCCCGGCCGCAGTAAATTTTAATATTTTCTTACTATTTTGCCGTCAAACAGTTTTTCAAATTCTTCGAGAGTTCCTTGTGTGAGCAAATCTTTTTGACAAACAAAGTTTCCGCTTTTCTTCCCCATCGGAAATGATAAAAAGTAGAACTCCCCGTAATCATAAGCTGTTTTTACTAATTCGACACCTCTGCTCTCGCTTTGTTTATCGGAAATACAAATGAGATTATTATCTATAACATATATTCTTTTAGGAGTTATTTCTTTTCTTCCCTTTGGGGTTTTAATGCGAACCGCTATCATGGCATATGCAAAAACCGCACAATATCCGTAAAATATTGAAAATGTCTGAAAAGTTCTCATCAGCATAAAAATCAAAGGCAATACCATTACCAAACCAAAAATAAATGCGTTTTGCATATAAGTAACATGCTTTTTAAAAAAGAATTTTTCTGATGCTCCAGTAAGATATCCGTTGAATTCGATCATATATTTCTCCTCATTGTACTTTATTTTGAAAAGCAAATAACAGAATACTTGATAAGACCAACGACTAAACCGCGGAGGGCTATCGCTCCGCATATTAAAGTCTCAAACACTTTTAATTACACACAGCAGATATAAATATTATATATAAGCAGTGCAATCAGAAGCAACCAAAAGCCTATCTTCATTGCATTCGCTTTGAAAAGATGCTTTTTTCTGTATGCAATTATTTTTTCGTAGTCCGCTTCGGGAATATGACGGGTTAGATAAATATAATACATGGCACTTGACAGCCATACATACACATGAAATTGCTCGCCGTTGCCTTTATGAAATTGCGGACTTATATTTTCCAACAGATCTACATCGTCCCATTTTTTTACTCGAGCCTTGCTGTAGAAATGTCTTGTAAGTATAAAATACTTAAAGCCTTCTTTGGCAGCTGCTTTTTGAAAAATCAGTATGCATCCGAATTTTATTTTGACTATCTGATATCCGGATTCATACATTCTGTTCAGATAATCTCTCAGTCTTTCAATTCGAGTCAACGCAAAAGGAAAAAATCTTATAAGATTTTTTTGATTATCCATTTCATCAATCCCTTTGTTAAAAACTTTTTACGGCAGATACAACTCCGGTTGCTGTTTTTTTATAAGTTTAAAAACTCCCCGAATTTTGCATCGATATTGTGAGACTCGGGCTGCGATTTTGTATAAGACAAAATCATATCTTCCCACATTTTCTTGTATTGTTCGTATGTTGAATCCAATAACACGATAGTCTGCGGCTCCATATTGCCGGTTTCCTCGAACACATTCATTACGCTGAATGGCAGGAAGTGTTTGTTTCCCGAAAAAGCGAGACCGGAAATCTCTTTCCAATAAACTTTTCGGGGAGAATTGCGTCCCTGTTTAAAAACGAAAAAATCGTCGTGGATTTCAATATAATCTCCTGCGCCCATTATCGTATAAATCGTTATAAAAGCAAACGGGATTATTGCGCATACCAGCGCTGTCAACAGCACTCGTATTGAATAAAACCTGATTATCACTGCGATTGCGATAAGAAGAATTGCAAGACATATCGATAGCAGCAGCACCAAACTTTTTGAATTCCTTTTGTACTTCTTATTCATTGATATCCTTTCTAATACTTACAGCAGATAGTCCCAAAGTGCTGTGTACCCTATAAATATTATATAGAACAAAACGCCGATACATATTGTGAAAAAACACAGTATACCGTGCCATGGCTGCTTTTTAACTTTTATACTTAACAAAATCATAAATAAAACTATCAAAGATAAAGCAAACAACGACACTGCATCAAATGCTATACTGTTTCCCCAAAGTCCCGGAATGGATGGTGCTATAGCAAATATCAGCATCGATATGACAGGAAGCAGTATCATAATTTTAGTAGATGTTTTTGTTTTCTTGATTTTTTCAAAAAGTTCGGCAATTTTTTTCTTGAGCAAAGTCAATCATCCTTTTTGTGATTTGTTATGTTCGGCTTTTTTGCGAAAACTGATAACCAAATATATTGCAAGTACCGCCAGCCACAACATTGAAATCAAAATTCCTATTTTAACTATGTAATCAAGAAGCGGCATTTGATATATCACTTTGCCGTCGTCTTTTACTATTCTGCTTCTGCCAAAGTTTTTTGTATTTTGTAGGTATTTCCATTCAATGAGAAAGAGTTTTTGTCTTTTTTAAGTTTATTGAACAGCGAAGTATCCTCATCCTCATAGCTGCTGATAACATTTCCGTTCAGATCCGTGATATAAACGGTCTCGGCAGTTGATATCAAAATTTCATCATTTTGAATAGTGAAAGCATAGGCTCTTGACGTGTGCGCGTCAACGGAATATAACAAAGAGCCTTCTTTGTATACATTGATTTTGCCGTACTCGCCCAAATATAAATTCTCGTTTGAGTCCAGCGCAAACCCCTCATATGAAGTGACTACCGTACCGGAACCTATCAATGATATTGAGATAAGCATAACAAAGAAAATTATAAATAATGAAACTATCGAAAAAAGTGATAAACGCTTCATCTTTTTTTCACCGTTCAATCCTGCTTTGCTGTTTTACTATTTTGTTTCCCATCCCTGCCAATAAGATTGCGCTCGGCGTTGACGATGAAGTCCTGGATGTTTGTCACAACGCCCGTGATGCTCAGGCTTCCTCTGTCCTTGAGCTTGTTGACGGCGAACTCCGACACATCGACAACATAGAAATATACGGGTCTGACAATGCCGTCCACCACCTGATATGACGGGGTCATGTTGCCCGTCGCTATCGTGTGCAGCTGAGTGGCGAGGGCTATTACCGTCGTCGCCTCGCTCGTGTGCTTGCGCATGGCGTCCTGCGCGTCGTATACATTCGGTATCACATCGGGAAGAGGACCGTCGTCGCGGATGGAGCCCGCGAGCACATAGGGGATATTGTTCCTGACGAGCGCCTGCATGATGCCCGTGCGGACGTTGTTCTGCTCGACATAGTTCTTTATTCCGCCCGCTTTGCGGACAAGGTTTATCGTGTGCAGGTGATGGTAGTGTCCGTTGGGGACATTGTGCTTTGTGTATATGTCCTGCCCGAGCCCGGTGTGGAACAGATCGCCCTCGAGGTCGTGCGTCGCGAGAGCGTTGCCCGCAAAGAGCGCGTCGCAGTAGCCGTTGTTGATGAGCGACTCCATGGCGGCGCGGGAGTCGTGGTCGAACACGCAGGCGGGTCCCAGCACCCAGACTATCTTACCGTGGTCTCGGTCGTGGCGCAGGATATCATAGAGGCGGTCGTAGTCGCGGGAATACGAAGTCTCGCGGCTCTGTCCCATCCTGAACGCGAACGCCTGATCGACGCTGTTCTCCGGGGCGGAGAAACCGTCCGCGTGGACAAAGATGCCGTCTCTGCCGTTGTCCGTGCGGTTGACGACTACCTCGTCGCCCTTTTTTATGTTCCTCATCTCGACGGCGTAGGGCATGCCGCCTTTTATCACGACGGAGCAGTCCATGCGGCTGCCCGTGAGCATCTTCCACTCGCCGTTTATTTTGAAATATTCTGGATATATCGTAGTCGCGTAGAAATTCTCCGGGATGTAGCCGTCCCCCGCCTTTTCGGTCGTCACATCGGGGAATGATATAAACGGCTCGCGGTCGAATTTCGGGGGAGTATATTTTTCCGGCTTGAACATAGTATCACCTGTTTTTATTTTTGTTTATTATATAATATCATGCGCGCTGTTTGTGTGTAGTGCTTTATTGATATCCTTGGCAAGTAGCCTGTATCCACTGCAATGCTTCCTGATACATTCCTCAAAATGTGTCTACACAAGATGAGCCTTAAAAATGTCCAGAACCTCTAAGGATAAATTGCAGTAATTGTTGATATTTGTACTTAAATTAGAACTTCGGATATTTGATAATAACCTAGCATAGTAGGAATCAAATATTACACTTTGGGCATCGCCCCATGGTGATGCGTTTGGATTTATCTTTCTTCCTCTTAATAGCTCATTGGCAAAAGTAAATGTCACCTCATAACAGTCCAAAAGGTCAATTTGCCCGTCACTATATGTAAGGATATACTCAGGAATAGAAGCTTTTAAGAATTCTTTAATCGTACTTATCTCTTCTTTTGATAACAGTTTCATGCACATTCCCTCACTGATAGAAAAACGAACGTATAAGTCTAGATTGAGAATAGAAGCCGCCCACTCTCAATCCTTTAAATCTCAAGCTACCTGAACTCATTAACTTACCTATTTTATTACACTTGTTTCATGATGCTGCGGCATCATCTGTATAAGTAATAACATTTTTAGCTATGGTCTTCTTTCCCTCCTGAATGGCATGCCGTCTTTTATCACGACGGAGCAGTCCATGCGGCTGCCAGTGAGCATCTTCCACTCGCCGTTTATCTTGAAATATTCGGGGTATATTGTAGTTGCGTAAAAATTCTCCGGGATGTAGCCGTCCCCTGCTTTTTCGGTCGTCACATCGGGGAATGATATAAACGGCTCGCGGTCGAATTTCGGGGGAGTATATTTTTCCGGCTTGAACATAGTATCACCTATTTTTATTTTTGTTTAGTATATAATATCATGCGCGGGGGTATAAATCAATCGCGGGATTGACACAAAGCGTCACGGACTATATAATCCATATGTAGGAAATTATATATCGGAGGGTCAATATGCGCAGTATTATATTCAGATGGGTCATGCGCTTTGCCGCGGCTACGGTGAACTCGTGCTCAAAAACGCAACCGACCCCAACACAGTCGTTTTCTATGAGATAAGAGTCAAATAACCCTAACGGAGGAATTGATATGAAATTCTGTGATATGCCATATGAGAGAATAGATGTCAAGGCGGCGACCGAAGCGCTCGATGCGGCGGCGGAACGCCTCAGCGCGGCAAAGACTCTCGAAGAGGCGGAGAAAGCTTTTGCAGAGCGTGAAAAAATAATCTCCCATGTTCAGACGATGAGCACGATAGCCTATATCCGCCACACCGTCAACACCCTCGATGAGTTCTATGAGAAAGAGAACGACTTCAACGACGAAAACGCCCCGCTTATTGAGCAGAGCGAGCAGAAGTTTACCGAGGCGATGCTCGGAAGCCCGCTTCGCGCACAGCTTGAAGAGAAATACGGCAAGCTGATGTTCGTCAATGCGGAGCTTTCGCGCAAGTGCTTCTCGCCCGAGATAATCCCCGATTTACAGGAGGAAAACAAGCTTTCGAGCGAATATCAGAAGCTGATAGCCTCGGCGCAGATAGATTTCAACGGCGAAAAGCTGAGCCTCTCTCAGCTCGGCGCATATAAAGAGAATGCCAAACGCGATGTTCGCCGCGCGGCATACGAGGCGGAGAGCGGGTTCTATATGGCTCATGGCGACGAGCTCGACAGGATTTTTGACAGCCTTGTAAAATGCCGCACCCGCATTGCAAAGGAACTCGGCTTCAACACCTTCACCGAGCTTGCATATTGCCGCCAGACGCGCAACTGCTATGACGCGAAAGATGTTTCGGATTTCCGCTCGCGCATCGTGCGCGACATAGTGCCGGTCGTCTGCCGCCTCAAGGATATGCAAAAAAAACGCATCGGCATAGATGACATGAAAATATACGACGACCCGTTCGCCTTTAAAGAGGGCAACCCGAAGCCCGACGGTTCGTCCGAGGATATCCTCGCCGCGGGAAAGAAAATGTATGAGCAGATGAGCCCCGAGACGGGGGAGTTCATAAACTTTATGTATGACAACGCCCTCATGGATGTCCTGAGCGCAAAGGGCAAGGCTGCGGGCGGCTACTGCACGGAGATACTCGAATACAAGTCGCCGTTCATCTTCTCGAATTTCAACGGCACTTCGGGCGATGTCGATGTGCTTACCCACGAGGCGGGTCACGCATTCGCCTATTACAGCGTCAGAGACAAAATGGAGCTTTGCGATCAGATAAGCCCGACTATGGAGTCGTGCGAAGTCCATTCGATGTCCATGGAGTTCTTTGCGTGGCCGTGGCACGAGCTGTTTTACGGCTCGGATGCCGTGCGCTCGCGATTTGTCCATCTTGAAAGCGCGCTGGTCTTTTTGCCCTACGGCACGATGGTTGACGAGTTCCAGCACATTGTCTATGACTCGCCGGAGCTGACTCCCGCAGAGAGAAACGAAAAGTGGCTCGCACTCGAGCGAAAGTACCGCCCGTATATGAACTTCGGCGATGTCGATTTCTATTCAAATGGACGCGGTTGGCAGAGACAGCTGCACATCTATCTCTATCCGTTCTATTATATCGACTACTGCCTCGCGCAGACTGCGGCGCTCGAATTCTGGTCGCTGAGCCAAAAAGATTATAAAGACGCGTGGCAGAGATATCTGCGTTTTGTATCCTTCGGCGGGAAGAAGAGCTTCAAGGAGCTCTGCGCCGCCGCTGGCATAGACGATCCGTTCGGCGAGCACGCATTGAACGGCGTCGCACGGACGGCGAACGCATGGCTCGATTCAAACGGTTGAAAGAGATCGCGAAATGTGATAAAATATACAGGTAATTTTTGTATATTCTGATGTGAGGAGTATAAGATGTTTAAGTACAGAATGTCCGTCATCGTCCCCGTCTATAACTGCGAGGACTATCTCGCTTCGTGCCTTGACAGCCTTCTGCGGCAGACCATAAGCAAGGACGAACTTGAAGTTCTGCTGATAGACGACGGCTCAAAGGACGGCAGTCTCGGCATATGCAAAGAATATGCCGAAAAATATGATATTTTCAAGGTGTTCTCGCTCGAAAACGGCGGCGTTTCGGCAACGAGAAATTTCGGTATCGAGCACTCGCAGGGTCAGTATATAACCTATCTCGACTCCGACGATACGCTTACCGACAATACGCTCAAGACGGTCGCCGATTTCTTCGACAGGCATTTTGACGAGATCGATCTTGTGACCTACAAGATAGTTCCGTATTACGGCGAGCAGAAGTTCGCCCTGCACTACAGATACAAGCTCCTCAAAAAGACGGGCGTCTATGACCTCGAGGATCCCGAATATTGCTATATAACGCAGACGACGATGAACATCTGCGTCAAGAATCTCGGCGAGGGGAAGAATGTTCTTTTCGATACCTCGCTCGCATTCCATGAGGATCAGAAATACTGCTTCGATGTTCTCAGTGACAAACTCAAAATCGGCTTCTGCAGCCGCCCGGAGTATCTCTATCTGCGCCGCCCCGGCAGCACGACGGGTAAAAAAGGCTACGCCTATTATATCTTTGAAAACACCATGGCTATGTGGGAGGAGATGTTCGGCAGATACGAAGGTCATGTGCCGTCTTATCTCCAGTCGCTCTATATCAATGATATAAACTGGAAGAGCACGCAGGATATCCTGCTGCCCTACAGCTATCCGAAAGATGAGTTCGACAGAGCAGTCGGCAGGATAAATGCCCTGCTCGACAGAGTTGATGACAGCGTCATTCTCAACCACCCGTATATGGATCTTTATCACAAGCATTTTCTGCTCAGGATAAAGGGCTGCGACAAGATGAGTGTCGCAGCGGACAAAAAGAATCTGCGCGTGCTCTATGACGGCGAGGAGGTTTACAGTGCCGACAAGGTGCCGATAGTCGTCAACTCGTTCAAAGTGTTCGGCGAAACTCTGCGCGTGGACGCATTTTTGAAGTGCGTCATATTTGACTATGTCGAAAAGCCGCGCGTGTTTATAATAAAAGACGGCGCGCGCGAGGAGATTGAACTGACTCACTCGAACTACGAATATTACCGCGCGGGGATAAAGACCGCCACATTCTGGCGCATGCGCTTTGATATCGATGTCACAAAGACAAAGAAATTCGAGCTTGAGGTCGAGACCTGCGGCAATACTTACAAGCTCTCTTATTATTTCGGCCCCCATGTTCCGCTGACTCAGGACAAGGGGCAGAAAATATTCTTCAGAGACAACAGGCGCTATAAAGAGAAAAACGGAGTGTTCACTATCTCTTCGTCTCCGGCTCTCAACAATGCATTTTATAAACTGCTCGTGGCGTTTTACAATATGCTCTATTTCGGCTTGAAGAATCCGAGAATAGTGTATAACCGCCTGCTTGCGCTGACTTTTAAAGGCAGCGACCCCATATGGCTCTATCTTGACCGTTACGGCGTGTTTGACAACGCATACGATCAGTTCAAGCACGATTTTTCCAAAAAAGACGGCGTTAAGCGCTATTATATCCTCAACGACTGCGACCGCGACAAGCTCGACGAGCGCTTCACTCCCGAGGAGAAAAAGAACGTTGTGATGTTCCATTCGAAGCTTCATAAGCAGCTGTATTTCAACTGCGACAAGATAATCACATCGTTCTCGAATCTCTCAAATGTCTCGCCTTTCGGGGCGGGTCCGACCCGCTGGTATGCCGACCTTGTAAAATTCGAGCTGGTCTATCTCCAGCACGGCATACTCCACGCGTCGCTCAGAAGCCTCTATGACAAGGAGCATTGCTCGATAGACAGAGTTGTAGTGTCGAGCGGCTTCGAGATAGAGAACTTCCAGAAGAACTACGGCTTTGCGGAGCGCGAGCTTATAAAGAGCTGCATGCCGCGATATGACAGCATGGAGCCCAGCGGAAAAAAGAAAAATAGAATTGTGTTCTCGCCATCGTGGCGCAGCAATCTTATCGGTGCGCTTGTCAACAACGAGCGCGAAGTGCTGCCCGAGGTGTTCATGGAGTCCGATTTCTTCAAGCAGGTCTCGGCGTTCCTCAATTCCGAGAGACTGCACGACATGCTCGAGAAAAACGATCTCTATCTCGACTTCAAGAACCACCCGATATTCAAATGCTACAACCATCTGTTTGATATAAAGAACGACAGGGTCTGCACGGACAACTTCGACACGAATATAGACGAGTACAGACTGATGATAACGGACTATTCTTCGATAGTTTTTGACTCCGTCTATCTCAACTGCCCCGTGCTCTATTTCGTGCCGGACTATGAGCTGTTCTTAGCGGGCGTGTCGCATAACTATAGGCAGCTCGACCTGCCGCTTGAAAACGGCTTCGGACCGTTTTCGCAGGATGCGGACACTCTGCTCGACCATCTTGAAGAATATATAAACAACGGCTTTGCCCCGCAGGAGCCCTATGCCTCGCGCATGAAGGATTTCTTCCTCTACAGAGACGACCACTGCTGCGACAGGCTCTATGACGCAATGATAAACGACTGAAAACGGAGAAAAACATGACAGGGATTCTGCTCATTGACAAGCCCGAGGGCATGACATCGTTCGTTGCGGCGGCGCGTGTCCGCCGAATGACGGGTGTCAAAAAGACCGGGCACACCGGGACGCTCGACCCCATGGCGACAGGCGTTCTGCCCGTCCTGCTCGGCGGAGCGACCCGCTTTTGCGAACTGCTCCCGTCGCACGACAAGGCGTATATCGCATCTTTAAGGCTCGGCACCGTTACCGACACGCTCGATATCACCGGTGAAGTGCTCGAAACGCGGGAGGTAAACGCCTCGCGCGCGGATTTTGAATCCGCATTGCAGAGCTTTTCGGGCACGATAGAGCAGGTGCCGCCGATGTATTCCGCCATCTCGCAAAACGGCGTGAGATTATATAAACTCGCGCGGCAGGGGATAGAAGTCGAGCGCGAGAGCAGGACTGTTAATATTTCTTCGATATCACTTGTTGGCTGCGACGAAAAAAACGGCGAATATACAATATCCGTCGAGTGCTCGGCGGGCACATATATCCGCTCGCTCGTCGCCGATATCGGCGAAAAGCTCGGCTGCGGAGCCGTTATGACTGCGCTGCGCCGCACAAAGGCAAACGGGTTTCCGATAGACGGATGCATAACCCTCGATGAGCTTGCGGAACTCGCGCAGAGCGGCAAAATCGAAGAAAAAATTATCCCGATCGAGCAGGCTCTCGACTCTTACAGATTCGTGACCGTCACCGAGCCGCAGGCGCGGAGATTCAAAAACGGCGGTGAGCTGAGCCTTGAGCGACTCTATCTCAAAGCCCCGCAGGAAAACGAGCTTGTGCGCGTTATTGCGCCGGGAAACGAATTTCTCGGCATGGGCGAAATATCTGACGGCGAGATAAAAGTAAAGAGACTGCTGATAAAATAACAGCTGATATATTTGATATCTGTCGATAGGGGTGTGCCATATGTACGACCTTGAGAAAGAAAAACGCGAGGCTGTTAAGGCGGGCGAACGCGCGCTTGCGAGCCTCAAAAGCGCAAAAAGTAAGCTCGATGAAGCGAAGAGCTGGGGAGTCGTGGATATACTCGGCGGCGGTATTGTCTCGTCGCTTATCAAGCGCTCGAAGATGGACGATGCGAACGCCTACATGGAGCAGGCGAAGAGAGATCTCGCGAGGTTCGGCAAGGAGCTTCGTGATGTGGAAGACTTCAAAGACCTCGGAATAAAAACCGACGGCTTTTTCTCCTTTGCCGACTGGTTCATGGACAGCACCTTTGCCGATTTTGTCATGCAGGACAGGATAAACAACGCGAGGGATCAGGTGAACAAAGCCATCGACCGTGTCGAAAGTGTTCTCAGCCGATTAAAAGCAAAATAATATAAAAGTATCGCCGCCGGAGGTATAAACTCCGACGGCGGTTTATTTTAGCTGTACTGAGTTATGCAAAATAAAACAGCCGCTCGGAGTATCTCTCCGGGCGGCTGATTCGATTAAAAATCCGGGTGGGGTTCGCCGTGGCGGTACTTGTCCATAATGTCTTTGAACACATCGCCGTTTGACGGGGGAGTCCAGGTTATCGCGTTCGCTCCCGCTTCGACGGTGGCGATTATGCTCTCCTCCGTTGGACCGCCTGTCGCGATTATCGGGATATCCGGGAAACGCTCCCTGATGCTGCGCACGACCTGCGGCGTTCTGCCGGCTGCTGATATGTTCAGAATGCTGACGCCCGCGTCGATGCGCCCCTGAATGTCCTCGTCCTCGCTGAGCACGGTGACAACTATCGGCACGTCTATAGTTCTGTGCAGCTCTTTTATCGTCTCGTTTCTCGTCGGCGCGTTGACGACAACGCCTATCGCGCCCTGAAACTCGGCGTGCAGGGCGAGGTTGACGACTCTGTGACCCTGCGTCAGTCCTCCGCCGACTCCGACAAAGACCGGCACGTCCGCCGCCACCATGACAGCCTGGGTTATCACGGGCTGAGGGGTGAACGGATAGACTGCGATGACCGCGTCCGCGTTAGTGTTTCTGATGATGCTCGCGTCGGTTGAAAAAAGCACCGACTTGATCCGTCTGCCGAGTATTTTGATTCCGCTGCAGCGATAAATCGGCTCGGGAACTTTGAGCATGAAGTCTCTGAGACTTCCCTTGATCTCCGGTATGTTCTGCTCCGGCATAACATCAATTCCTTTCTCTTTCATCCGGCGCCGCAAAGAAAAATCTTGCATTGCGCAAAAAGCGGCATATAATATATGTGCGGGAGCCGCAGATTTTTCTGAACGCGCCGTTTATGTTAATTGATTTCTATTATTTGTAATTATAACATAAGTATAACATATTTCTAAACTTCGGTCAATTACAGAGAAGAATCAAGCGAGAAAAGGGGTATTTGCATGAGCTTTGAAAAAATAGATATCTGCGATATAAAAGACAGTTTTACGCGCCTTGTAAGAGATGACTGGGCGCTGCTGACCGCCGGCAAAGCGGACGATTATAATACCATGACCGTCAGCTGGGGCATGACAGGCGAGCTGTGGGGCAAGGATGTTGTCGCGGTTTTCGTGCGCCCGCAGAGATACACATATGAATTCATGGAGAAGTACGGCGATTTTACGCTCTCGTTTTTTGGCGGCGAATATAAAAAGGCGCTCTCCTTCTGCGGCGCGAAGAGCGGGCGCGACTATGACAAGGCTAAAGAGTGCAGTTTGAGTGCTGTAGCGCTTGGCGGGAGCGTGGCGTTTGAAGAGGCGAATTTAATTATAGCCTGCAAAAAGATAGCTTTTGCGGATATGGATCCGTCGAAGTTTTTGGTGCCCGAGATAGAGAAAAACTACCATAACGGCGACTATCACCGTATTTATATCGGCGAGATAACAGAGGTGTGCAAAAAAGTTTAAGATTTTTTAAAAAAGTTTGAAAAAAGCCCTTGACTTTTGTCGCGGGATGTTGTATTATAGTCGAGCACTTGAGAGAGCGGTCATACAGAAATCGCTCCGAAGTCGGTGCCTATAACGATGAGGGTCCACCCGTTCCCATTCCGAACACGGTAGTTAAGCTCACTCGTGCTGACAATACTCGGAGGGCAGCCTCCCGGGAAGATAAGTCGACGCCGACATAAATTACCGCCCACTAATACTGGGCGGTAGTAACATTCCTCCTTAGCTCAGTCGGTAGAGCATGCGGCTGTTAACCGCAGGGTCGTTGGTTCGAGTCCAACAGGGGGAGCCATCTCAGAAGCCTTGAGCCTTAACGGGTTCAGGGCTTTTTCATTTTCTAAAATAGCTCGAAATTCCCATGTGTCTAACATTTTATCTAACACTTTTTAATGTTTCAATGTGAATATTTTGCGTTATTTTTGTGTATTGACATTACCATTGATTGTGGTATAATCAATTTGGCGAATAAAAGTTGATTTTCTGAAACTTTAATACTTTTGATATTGATGTTAATTTGTAAGTGCAAAAAAAATACATACGAATACTTGTGTTCCAGTTATGCCCAATAACATATTTAAAATAAAAAAAGCTGCCCTGTTTCCTTTTAACAAAGAAATGCATAGTATCTTGCGATTCGAAGATAAACTGGACTTTGAAATCACTGATGTATATGATACAAAATATTCGTTGCGAGTTGGAAAGAACACTAACAAAGAAGTCAAGAGTGACTCCTCAGGGCATATTATCAAGAACATTGAAAAAATCGATTGGGACAGCTTTGACACATTGATTCTTGGTCATATCGACATGCTTATATTGCAAATGAAATCGTATGACTTCAAAAATAACCTGATTTCAGAAGCGCTACGGCATAATAAGCAGATATATTCTTTTGACGACTTAGGTCAAATCGTGAAAAACAATAAGAGAGTGCAAAGTCCAACAATACTGCCAGAACATCTCCCTCCTTTTCGATATGAAAAGCTACACGAAAATATTGTCCCCGTAGTTGGAGTTTTCGGCACAGGAGGACGCCAAGGCAAATTCACTTTACAAGTCACTTTGAGAAACTGTCTGCGGAATAAAGGCTTTAAGGTAGGTCAAATCGGCACAGAACCAAGTGCACTACTTTTTGGAATGGAGTATGTTTTCCCTATCGGATATAATAGTGTTTATTCTTTGCGCATACACGATTACGATGTTATAAGATATCTAAACGAAACTATACATAAACTGGAGGATACCCGGTGTGATATTATCTTGGTTGGATCCCAATCCGCTAGTGTGAATATCTATCCGAACCATCTCTACTATTATAATATTTTTCAAACAAATTTTTTAATGGGCACGCGCCCCGATGCTATTATTTTAAGTATTTCCATGAATGATACTTATGAATATATTGAAAAAACGATCTCATTTCTTGAATCAACCGTTGAATGTGAAGTAATTGCACTTTGCCTTTTTCCCGTGGTACAGACCTTTGACTGGGCGGGACCCGTGGGTCCAAGCAATATTATTTCAAAAGAATCATTCCAGAATGTAAAAAAAGATCTATATGATCATTTTAATTTACCTACATTTCTTTTGGGAGAAGAAGCCCAGATGATGGACTTAACAAATGAGATTATTTCATATTTTTCCCAAGAATCATAGATAACAGAAACACCGTAATATTTACACAAAACCACTTCTTAACAACAGAAAGGAGTGATTGCATAGTCTGCACAAGACCAAACGTCTCGATTAGTCTTATGCTGCTATGCAACATATATTTTATAATGAAAAAACGATTTAAAAATTTTTGGCATGGAATTCGTTTTATGCTACAATACACCAAGAAATTAAATCCCGCAGTATTTGTGCCTACATTTTTTCTTGTTATTCTTGAAATCGCGAAAACCTTTTCTTCAATCCTTCTCCCTCAATATTTTATTGATGATATTACAAACAGGTCATCAATTAGACAGACTATGTTTCATCTAGCCATATTAATAATTGCAATTTTTGGCATTCAGATTTTCAGAGCCGCTATTACCCCTTATATTTTAAAGGCGTATAACCAAGGTGATGCAAATACAGCTTTGGATTACGCATTTCATTATGTGAAAATGGAGTATAAAGACCAGGAAAATGATGAAATTCGCAATACACAAGAAAAACTGCGCCGCAATGTAACTGCAAATGGATTCGTAGCAGATGATTTGTCTGGATTTTTTATTAATCTGTTTTTAGTCATTGGCTTTTCTTTCATTATGGTAAGGCTGCATGTTCTAATCTATCTCGTCTTCTTTGTGATTGCAATATGCAATTATGAATTTGAGAAAAAAAGAGAACGATACAAATACGAATATGACCAAAATATCTCCAAGACTCAGAGAAAGCTTACCTATCTTTTTGAGATTCTCATTGATTTTCAATATGCAAAAGAAATGCGTATCAATCAAGCATCTAAATGGGCAAGCGATAAAATTGATAAAGAGGTAAAAGAATATAATCAAAAGTTAAGTGCACATACAAAAAAACTCTGCCAGCTTAACTTTTTTGAAACAGTTTTATTAGCGATAATTAATGCCGTTTCGTATGGATATGTTGTATATCTTGTATATAATGGCTCTATTTCAATTGGGCAAATGACAATGTATATTGGGACAATGCTTGCTTTTGCTCAGGCTGTTGGAGGACTGTTAGCAAGTGTAAATCGTCTGAACATGTTTTCAGTATATGTAAAAGATTACGAGACATATCTAGAAAACGTAACCTCTTCTAATAAATCGCTTCTTGCACAAACTTCATCCCAAAAAGAAGGTAGTTATGATATCGAGTTTGTAGATGTAAGTTTTAAGTATCCAAATTCAAATACCTTCGCATTGCAAAATATTAGCTTAAAAATTTGCACTGGAGAAAAGGTAGCGCTCATTGGCCTTAATGGATCGGGGAAAACCACCTTCGTAAAGCTTTTATGTAAAATTTATCAGCCGACAACTGGAAAAATACTACTAAACGGAACAGACATAAATGAAATTTCTTCCTCTGAATATGCAAAAATCATATCTGTCGTTTTTCAGGATTATAAAATTTTTTCCTTCACGTTTAAGGACAACATTATACTTTCTGGTGAAGATGATATAGCAAAGCTAGATGAGGCAACACGAGACAGCGGTCTTGAAGATAAGATATCTTTACTCCCTGACAGATATGAGACTTATATTAATAAAGATTTTAGTGAAGATGGAATTGAGCTTTCAGGTGGCGAGGGTCAGAAACTAGCACTAGCCAGAGTTCTTTATAAAAATTCACCTATTGTTATTTTGGATGAACCAACTGCAGCAGTAGATGCAATTGCAGAACAGCGTATGTATGAACAAATCAGTCAACTCACAAAAAATAAAACCACCATCTTTATCTCGCACCGAATGTCTTCAACAAAATTCTGTGATTCTATTTATGTGTTTGATGGAGGAAAGATTGACTCTGTTGGTGGACATGATAAGCTACTACAAAAACAAGGAATTTATGAAGATATGTTCATGAAGCAATCCCTGTACTATAAAACGTGATTGTCGCTGCCTTTTAATTTTCAGGAGAAAGGAATCATAGTTTTATGAGCAAGAAAAAAACTCCCATCTTATCCAATTTGTTTTTTTTGCTAAAGTTTATATGGAAAATAAATAAGAGGATTTATGCGTTGAATATCTTTAAAGTGGTGTTGGATATCGCACAAAGTCTAACTACTGTAATTTTTTTGCGATATATCGTACAGTACATTATTATAGACAAGAACTGGACTCTGACAGCTATATTTGTTGGAGCGCTTGTGGTCTCTCTTGGAATCACGCAAATTCTTTCGTCCGTGATAGAACCTATTCTAAGAAAAGATATGGATTTGCTTGAAAAACAGATTCTCACGCAAGTAGGCATGACCGCCATAAAAATGGATTATTTTGAAATGGAGAAACCGTTTGCAAAAGATTTGCTTCAACTGGCACAAGATCCGGGAAAGTTCGTTGGTGTGCTTGAAAATGTAATTGTTTCCATTTCTACATTTGTTACAATTATTGGTCTTGCTGCAACCATTCTTGCTGTAGACAAGATATTGATTGTTCCTCTGCTTGTCGCAATCGTATTGATCCTTTTATCCGAAAAAGTAAAGGCTTTAAACTGGACTAAATGGAAGAACCTTGTTATCCCACCACTCAGACGAACAAATTATGTTTTGGGGCTACTTAAAAACCCCATATACGGAAAAGAAGTCCGCATTAATGCAATTCAGGAATGGCTCTATGACAGAGCAGAAGAAAATTGTACGGAGTATCTAAAAACAAAAAAGAAATATGATCTAAGTTGCAGAAAATTCAGCATATTCTCAATTCTAATTAATTTTCTTCTATTTTCTTTTTTGACTTCGTTTGTTGTATATGTAATTTATAAAGACATTATTCAGATTGACGAAGCCGTGCTTGTTATCACCGCAGCCGTATCGTTATCAAGTATATCCGAACAATTTTCGAACGCCTTTTCTGATTTAATGAAGAGTGGAACGTTTGTTACCGATTTCAGAACTTGCGTGAATCTTTCTCTAAAAAAAGAAGCTGAAAATCAAAACAAACCTTTCTTGTCAGAAAATAAATCACGCATGGAAATTGTATTTGACCATGTTTCGTTTCGATACCCTGGCAAGGAACAATATATCTTGCAAGACTTCAGTTTAAAGATTCATGCGGGGGAAAAAATTGCTATTGTTGGGTTGAATGGATCCGGAAAAACCACTCTTGTAAAATTACTTTGTCGTTTTTATATTCCAGATGAGGGACAAATTCTTCTCAACGGCAGAAATATATATGAATATAATGAGGAAGAATATAATTCATTTATTTCGGCCGTGTTTCAAGATTACAAATTATTTTCATTCTCTTTGAAAGATAATATTTTACTTGGCAAAACTGAAAATCCTGAAGACATAAATATAGCCTTGAAAAAAAGTGGATTCTCTCAAAGACTAAAAACTTTAGATAATGGCCTTGATACTTTGTATAGCAAAGAGTTTGATAAAAATGGCGTTGAATTATCGGGAGGCGAAAGCCAAAAGCTAGCTATTGCACGCGCCTGCTATAAAGATGCCCCTATTATTATTTTAGATGAACCAACCGCCTCGCTGGATGCTGTTGCGGAATATGAAATTTACGCAGGATTCGAAAAATTGGTTGAAAATAAAACTGCAATTATTATATCTCATAGACTCTCTTCAACACATTTTTGTGATAGAATTATCGTAATAAATAATGGCACCGTTTTTGAAGACGGAACACATCAGAGCCTTATGGCAAAAGAATCAGGAATTTATAAAAAAATGTTTACCACCCAAGCTGCCCATTATTTTAGCGATCCTACTACGGTAGCTGTTGTAGACTAAAGTAAGACCATCAACTTAAATGGTGCAATATGTGGATTTGTAATTTCTGAAATCGAGGAGGGAATATTTTTCTCTTCACTACACAGTGAAGGCTCTGCTAGGCATATAGCAGTTTGATTTGAAATCAAACATACACTTGGCTTAATGATTGAAAGACCGATTAAGCGGCTTTGTCAATAAAAGTGTGTAAGTTTTTTAAGAAGTCAGATAAATGATGTTTTTGACCGCCTTTGGAGTGGAGCATAGCGAAACGAAAAAGGCGGTCAAAACGGCGTCAGATTAAGTGCTCGTATTTCTCAATACGGGCTTTAATTTTGTCGTTGGTCGCAAGCTGATTTCTGACCATAGCCCAATTCTGCACTTTACTGCCATTCCATTTTTTGTAGAGCTCGGTAATTCTGAGATAGAGCAATTTAAGAAGTGCGTTTTCGTTTGGAAAGGCACCTTTTTTGGTAACCTTTCTGAAACTGGAATTGATGCTTTCAACAGCATTCGTGGTGTACATAACTTTTCTTACTGCACTTCCGTAATCGAAAAGCTGCTCTACATGATTGAAATTCCGTTTCCATACATCCACTGCCCCAGGATACTGTGACCTACGCAGCTCAGCTGTGCTCTTCAGCGTATTAGGTGTTTTGATAAGCGTGTATACGCCACCTTCAAAACCGAAGTATTTACCGAGCACCTCGTCAGATACCGGATATTCCACAGGCTGTCCAAGTATTATTCCCACCAGCTCGCCGTCTTTTATAGCCACGCAGTCATTGAAGTTAAGGTCTGAGTCTTTATATCCAAAGCGAATATACCTATTTCTGCCGGCTTTATTAAACTCCGCCACCGAGTATTTAAAGGTTACATTTATTACGCGCGAGGTATACTCTTTCTTTCTTCCGTAAAAGCTGAAGTTAGTGCGGCGATACACTTTCTCATAAACCTCGCGCAGTTTTATCTGATCTAAACTGTAATCGAGTGTGTTGGCATATCGTCTATAATTGACCTTGCCGTCTTTATCCACCAACGAATAACCTGTGTCGGGGTACAGCTCATTTGTTATGTATATATCCTTAGCGTCGATACCCGGTATATATATTGTATTACCTATAGTTAATTCTCCTCATCCATATCCGTATTTATGGCTTGATTTCCATAGTCTATGTAAGCGACCTCATCCCAACTGCCGTGGCAGGGATAGTCGTTGTCGTCGTTGCCGCAGCGGTTAATCCACGGGCAACCCTCACAAAACCCTCTATTCAACTTCTTTCTCTAATCCTTTCTGTAAAATGCCGTTCACACCTCTTCCCTAAATATCAGCCATATCTCATTTCGTCCGAGTTTTGCTGTCTATATATTACAAACTTCGGTTTAAAGTGTCCCGGTAGGGTAGTTTATGCCCCAAGTCTAACATCTTATCTTTACTGGTTCTTTCACGCGCATACCATAGGTGCGCCGATAAACCCCTTTTCTATAAGCTTCTTGTGGAAGAACTGCTTGCCCTGCGGCGTAAAGAGCACCCTTACCGATACGATATCCGACTTAGTGTACCAATCTTTTGTCTCGAATAAGCCCTCGTTGCTCTTCTTTGCGTAAGGACGAAGCTGTTTGGTCGGAGTGCGGTACAGGTACTTTTCATCTATCAGAAAGTTAACGAACTTACGCTCAGAGATACCAAGTTCTTTGGCGGTGTCTCGAAGCCCTGTACATTTATTAGGGCTAACAAACGTGTCGTAGAAGTCCGCCTTCGGCTGAGCGACATCGAGCTCGCTTTGCAGACCAGAAATTTTGGCTTCCGCTAATCTAAGTTTGCCTTCTGCAAATTTAAGTGCTCTCGCCATTATCATGTCTGGATCGTTCCACGCTTTTTCGATTTGTAAAAAATATTGCCTCGCCTGCTTACCCCTTTTGTTGCGCTGAAGCATACAGATCTCTTTTGCCATATCGATGGTGAGCTGCGCATCCTGTCTCGGCTTGCCCGGTAAGCCGTCAGACCTATTCGACAAAAATGTCGAATAGTCCTCTCCCTCAGCAAAACCGTATTCGCACATTTTCGGGAACCATTTGTCATAGGGAGTTCCGACTTCAAGAAATTCGTGCAGATCTCTCGCTAAGACCGTAGGTCTGTCGCTTTCATAGTTGATTTTGATTAATTCATTCATTTCATTTTCTCCTTATTTATAATGTTAAAATTTGCAGGGGGTCACATTTGCGTACCCCCCCTATATTTTTGTATGACTTTTGCTCATTTTTGAGCTAAAGTACTGTATCGGCAGTTGAGGGGGTGACAGATTTGGACACCCCTTGCCATAGTGGCATACCGTCGCGATTTACGACGGTATTTTTTTGACCCATTGTCGCCCTAAGTTGAACTTAGCCCGCTCGTCCTCGTCGAGACGGCTTGTCGCTATTGTAGGGTTGCTTAAGTCGAGAGCTCTACAGTCGGCGAAATGCCGATTCAGCTTATTTTCGTAGCCCACGCAACCCCGAAAAATAACCTCGCCCTGTGTTCTGATGAGTCCTCATTATAGGGAGTCGCATTTTGTTACACCCTTACTAATAAATCACGGCTTTAACATAAGTCGTCGTTTTGCTCTTGTAGTTGAGACCACTACCCTAATTCAAGGGGATGGTGTTACCCACATTTTTGCCGGGAAGCTATTTGACATTTTTGTCTAACAGCCCCACATCACTTCTCCGCCCTGTACTTCGCTAACGCCGCCGTCGCCTTGCGTTTCTGTTCCTCAGAGACGCTTCGAGCGGCGTTCTTTCTTATAGTAACTGCGGAAGGGATAGCCTTTAGAATCATCCCGCACACAGTGCCGTCGTCGTAAACCGTCTGCTCTATAGGAGTCCAACCCTTACGCAGCGCGGCATTGAAGTCTTTCGGAACGGTGCTGTCCATCGTCCATCCGTCGCCACTTCTATATATGTGTGTCTCTCGCTCACTCACAGATATCTTACTCGTAATCTTCTTCGTCTTTATCTCCATTCTGAACCCTCTCCATCCAATCTTTTAAAAGTGTCCTCATTCTTCTGCTCGGCACATACAGCCATATCTCTTCTCCGCGTCTTATAGCCGATCTCCATATCCACTGCAACATAGTTGAAAGAGCGTACATATCTTGGTCTACCTCTACACCAAATTTCTCATACACACGCCTCTCCGCGACATTCATAAACAGGTTAACGGCGTAGGCAAGATACCTCTTGTTGATATATGAGTTAGTAGCCCTCTCGTTGAAGACGACGTAACTCTTGGTGTAACCTCTGCCTTTCACCTTGTTGCAAGCGCTCTTATAGGTTCCCCACATACGCTCGTCCGCCTTGCACCCGCGCCATATATTGTTATAGCAGTTAAATATATGGTCTTTTACTGTCTTAAGTTCGCCGTCCTCACCAGCCTTGCGTCTCTGATACCAGTTCATAGACAGCGCATGGGGTGGGTCGCCTATATGGTTGAGTTTTGGCGACTCTACTATATGTATAAGGTCTTTGATATGTTTAGTGTATTCCGGCACATAATCAACGTTGTCCGAGAAGCGATAAACTCCGTCCTTTAGCGACACACCTATATAGGTATAGGGAATATTATAGATCTTCATAAAATAACAAAGGCTTTGCCCGCCAAATAGATACGTCAGCACAAACACTTCGTCAAATGAGGTTAGAAGCTCCGGGGTTAAAGCCCAGTAGTAGAGCTTTTGCCCCCCTTGACCTTTAACACCAATAACGGCGCGAGACTGAAGCATCTTCATTTCATCAAAAAACTTACCCTCGTCGTACTCTTTGCCAGTGCTCTGATACATTCCATCTCCCGATGTTAAAAAACCAGTAGCCTCAAGCATCTGCATATCGTTTGCTTTAAGCCCACTCTCGACAAGAACCTCCAAGCTCTCATCTATAATGAGGGTATAGCCAAGCTCCTTTACCTTTTTTAGAGTGTCTGTGCTGTAGTTCTTAAAAGCGGCGTGGGTTGTCGTTATGTTGCGCCCCTCGCTTATAAGAGCTGCTGTGTGCTCCGTCTTTCTGAAATGGTATTCGCTCAGCTTGTTGCTCGGCTCAACGAAGTGCAGCTCCGGGCAGCCCTCTTTGATACGATTGCTCTCCGCCAGATACGGCGTGATGTAAATGAATTTCTTTCCCCTGTGTTCGTTCATATAAGTAATGGCAGCTTCGGTTTTGCCGGTACCCATAATCGCGTCGCATACTTTTACGCTGATAATAGTTCCTCCTTAGAATTTAATACTTTTTGTAAAAAAAATGTCTTAAAATGGCTCACAGCCCTTGTGTATCAAGGCATCTGAGCACCCCCTCTTTATAAAAGCATATTCTGTTATGTGAAGGTCACAAGTCCACTAACGTGTCCTTGCTCGCCACATAATTCCGCCTACGGAGTAGGCGGGAGGCTACGCTATACCACCTCGGGAGAAGTTCTCTTCGCAAGCTTCGCTAACTTCTCTTCGGAGATACCGCTGACGCCTCCCTCAAACATCTCCGTAGGCGGGTGGAAGGCTTCGCCTTATTTCTAAAGGAAGACTGCATCCTCGGTTCGCTCCATCTTGAGGCGAACTCAGCAAGCCTTTAACTGCGCTACGCTCCGTTTCCGTTCGCCTTATTAGTGTCGCTCACCTCGGATTTGCCTTGAAACGGCTTACGCCGTAGCCTGTACCACCATGTTATGTATATAACTTACACCCGAGGTTGGCTGATTTACCAAAATCTGAAGGTTAAATTTATGAATAAATTATTAACAGAAGTAGAGGGTAGAAGCTTGGCGCGTAGCGATAAACATAAATAAAAAAAACGCGCCCTTCGGCGCGTAAGACGATCGTACATATATAGAACTTGTAGAAGCTTTCCTCAAAGACGTCAGCCTGTACATACCAACCCTATAGGCTTATACCACGAACGAAAGACCGCTCGTAAGGTAGACTTTAGGGATTTTAGCCTGTACCACATCTTTATCTCGGATGCTCGTAGGGGTAACTTTGTGCGTAGAGCGGGCTTTTACCAGTTTTTTTAAAATTTTAAAAAGCACCAATCTACCTGACCCGTAGAAGATACCCTCCACTATGGGCGGGATTTGTGTAGTTCTGAGGGTCTATTTTGACGACGTGTGAGTGGGGTTGATTAACTAAGCGGTTTTTCACGATTATTTTTCTGCTATAGGTTTAAAATAGCCCCCTTGCGGGGGATAATCCATAAAGGCGGATTTTATGGATTATTATACCTATATAGTCGAGGTATACAAGCTATGATATTTTAGTGTTATATAAGCATTATTTTTTGTTGTATTTACAACGACAACGACAACACAACACAACAACCCTTCAACCCTTCGTCGTCGTCGTCAATATTATATGTCTATAAAGCAAAATAAAAAATACCTATGCATCAAAAAATAAATTCCGATGTGTATAGGTATTATATTATATATTATATATTGGCTCTATAGGTACAATATTATACATAATAGCGCGCGTATAGCTTGCCGTCGGCGGGAGCGTCGCACGGCGTAGCCGTGCCCCGAAGTCCCGCACAAGCGTTATGTGCTATTATAGAATATTATATATCGTTGATTGGTAGGTGCAGCACGGCGCGGAGTGCATCGGGGGATATATGCGCGGCAGCGGCTACGGTGTTAATAGCTGCACTCAGGCTCACGGGCTCAGGCTCAGGGATCGGGCGTTCGAGTAGAGTGTCAACGGATATATTAAGATAATCACATATCCGCGCAATAGATTTATAGTTAGGCGTGCTATCATTTTTTTGCATTTGCTGCACGGCGTTCACATTGATGCTTAATTCTTTTAGCATACTTTTTATTGTTATATTTTGCCGCATACACTCTTTTTTTATCTTCTCCGCAATAATAGCGTTGTTGTAGTTGTTGATGTTAGACAATGTAATGCCTCCAAAATATATGATTATATGTGCAATAGTTACAAAGATGCAGAAATACACAAATTCTTTGCTTTTATTTCTTTTTTGAGTATATAATCAAGAGATTCCGTGCTATACTATGGGCGTACTCAAGGGACAGCCCCGACGGACAAGCCGCCGACAACGAGCCGTTGAGCCGTGCGGATAAGGCGCGTGGGGTATCTTGTAAAGTACAGTCATCATTTTATCATGACTTGTCGCTTTTGGCAAGCACTTTTGAACCTTGAAAACATAATCGCGAAGCGGAGCAACGGCGGAGCGTGGGAATGCTCCAATGCCGCAAGCGTGGGAACGCTTAAAGCCGCCGCCGATACGATTATACCATACGCGCCGCGCATGTCGCTGTTATTATGCGCGGAGCCGCTCAATGGCAAGAGCGGAGCATGGGAGGAACGAACGGAAGGGCGTCATATCTTATCAGTACAGACGCGCACCGTGACGGGCGCGCCCGTGGGCGAAAATTATAACAGAAGGCAGCCGCCGCCGTAAGGTAATGAAAAAGCGAGAAGAGCGGAGCGGGCGCATTGTGCGCCCGTGGAGCGCGCAAACTGTCAAATAGCGCGCTGAAACGACGGATGATATTTTTTTTAGCAGATGTCGAGCGCATGAGCTTTTGCGGCTCGTGCGCTTTTATGTGCTAAAAAGCACAAAAAATTTTACTTTAAAGGGAGCAAACAAAAATGTTCAGAATTGAAAACGCCATCAAAGAAAACCGCAAAGAGTCCCGCGCCATCAGCGCGACAATGTACAAGAACGACAAGCACGCCGTCGAAGTTATTGACAATTGGAAAAACGCCGTTGAGTCTTTACGGCTTGCCGTGAGCCGTTACGCAGTCGCGGCGCATGAAGATAGAGAACACGACGCGGATGAAGTTTTTACACGCTATAAAACAGTACTTGCATTTTTTACCGATAAGAGCGCGGGGAAGAAACTTCACGCCGAAAAAAATGACCTTGAATCACTGCTAACATTCTGCGGCTCATATCGTAAAATCAACCGCGACGCCGACAAGAAGGAATTTTTGCCCTATGCGGCAGTAACATTCCGTAACTTGTTCGAGAAATTCATTGCAGATCGCCTTGATAAAGTCGCGCATAAAACTGCGGAAGAAATAGAAGCAGAAAAAGCCGCACGCCGTGAAGCAAGGAAGGCAGAGCGCGCCGCCAAAAAAGCCGCGGAAAAAGCAAAAACGGCAAAGAAAATTGACCCGAAGCCCGAAAAAGCCGCCGAAAATGCAAAGAACGCCGCGAAAAAATCGAGTGCAAAGGCTCAGACAAAAGCAAAGGCAACAAAAGCGGCATAAAAAATTTTACGCTCAAAAGTGAAATTAAATCAAAACTAAAAATCTAAATAAGAAAGGAAATTTAAAATCATGCGCTATTACAAAGTTAAACCGGAATACGATGGGACCCACAAGAACCCACTCATACACAACGGTAACATTTTAATCGGAGGTGAGCTTTATACGGAATCAGAACGAATTAAGATGCGATTCGTGCCAGATAAGTGTTTCGATGTCGTGGATATCCCACACGACAAAACTAAATTTATATTCGGCGCAAGATTTGCATTTGGAATCTAAATCAGAAAGGAATCGAAAATCATGGTAAACACTATACAGAATGATTATGTCATGCAGGCAAATGAGTTTTCAGAACGAAACGGAATTGAAATCAAAATCACTTTTAAGGAACGAAATTCAAATCCGATGTGGGAGGAAAATTATTTGCGAAACTGCTATTCGGTTTATATCCGAAACACAAACAGCGGAGCGGTTATGTGCGTGACATTTTGGGATTCCATATATAACACAACACACAATATCACGCCGACTTGCTACGACATTCTCGCGTGTTTGACGAAGTATGATCCCGGAAACTATGAGGATTTTTGTTCGGAATTTGGGTATGAAACCGAAACCGAAAATCAGTTCGGCAGACTAACGCGAAATCCGAACGCTTATAAGATTTGGAAGGCGTGTTGTCACGAATGGGAAGGAGTAAAGCGCGTATTCGGAGAAAATGAAATACTCGAAGAACTGCGCGAAATAAGCTAAAGAAAATCACTTCGGAAATTGGTAATGAAATTATATTCCCGAAGTGTTTCTATTCTCAAAACATAATCTAAATGCTACAAAATCGAAATGAAAATGAAAGGAGCGAATATTTTACTATGTCATACGAAAAGTTTGTAAAGGGAGTGGTGTGGAGAGTCGGATTTGAAACGAAAATCCGTTTTGAAAACGACGGCGAAAAGTATACGGCATACATAACGGGCGGAATTATTATCTACGGAAATAGCATATCCGCTCTTGTATTGGTGCGCTGGGGCGACGGTCATTCGGCGCGAATAAAATTAGAGGAGGAAAGGAAATCATGAGCTATAGTACCTATGGGGTCGAAGTTGAAAAGCAAAACGGTTTGGTAATCGGAAAGCATTTCAACAATCTCGATGATGCTACGTGTGTAGCCGAACGGGCTGTGTATGAGCGCGGCTGCGTGTGGTCGTGCGTATATATGCCTAACGGCGATATCTATGTTGAGTATGAGATGTAAATCGAATACAGCGTTAGCTAATACGAGATGTAAATTATCTGATATTTTGGTAAATCACCGAAATCGTGGTATAAGATAGGGCTACCCTAAATCAGAAAGGAAATGAATTATGAAAATCGAAAAGAAAGCGGAAAATCGTATAAATTTTGGTGAGGTTCAACGTGGGGATATGTTCCGGGGTGATGACGATCGCTATTATATGAAACTAATTAGCGAAAGTTGCTGTGCCTACGCTGTCAATCTTGATACTGGGATATTGACAGGGTTTAGCGACGATGAACCCGTGACCCTGATGCCTAACGCAAAAATAGTAATTTAAAATCAGAAAGGAAATCAAAATGAAAACAGAGAATGAATCACTTATGGATGCTCTTAAAAAGGCTGGCTATCCGCAAGAGCAGGTGTTCAATCATTGCTCGGATTTATATATATACCTTACACCACTTACGAAAAGAGTTGTCGATAAGTGGTTTAAGGAAAACAAGCTTAATAAAAGTTTGTTTGTCGATACATTTAGAGATCAAATCACGGGTAAGCCAATGTATGATATTGCGTTCCAGTACACGCCGTACTGGGAGAAGAGAATGGAGGATCTGAAATGAAAATGATTTTTGTTGTGGTTGTCACTGCCGAAAACGGAAAGTATTTCGCCTTCGCCGACACGATAGCGACGGGTAATAACTTAATCGCCATACTTAAAAGATACAACGCTGATATATGCCATTTATGCGAAAGCCGTAGAGAGGCGGAGGAATTGGCGCGAAAATGGAATGAGGCGTATAGACAAAACGGTACAAACTTATTTTAAATCAGAAAGGGAATCAAAATGGAATTGAGATTTGCAATCACAACTGTAATTGAAATTGCCTTCGTCGTCGCGTTTTTGTATGCGCTGTGGCACGAGGGTAAAATTATAGCTTTCGAGGAACGGATGGAGGATGCCGTAGCTCGATGGCTTGCAAAGAAAATCATAAACAGAAGGAGGAAAGCTGCGGTTGACAGAAGAAGACAGAATGAAAAGGTTCGTTAAACACAAAATCAAAGTCCTAAAGGAATTGGGCGTGAGTTTGACAACCGAAGATGAAAAGCGTTTGGCGACGGCTTCCAGTTATATCGCTGTAGATAATATGGCGAGAACGATGATTCAGAAATTAAATTAAAATTAAGGAGGAAAATGAAATGAATAAGGTTATCAAGGGAAAGAAATACAACACAGAAACTGCAAAGGAAATTTGCGACAGAACAAGCTACTGCAACGGAACGCCGAGCAGTTGGACAACTCTTTATCAGAAGAAAACCGGTGAGTTCTTTATAGCTCGAATATCCAGCGGCATGAATTGCTGGGACACGGAAAACAAAATCACACCGATCGGTATCGATGAAGCAAAGGTGTTTGCTGAAGAGAACATGGATGCGGATGGCTATGAGTCCGTGTTCGGTGAAGTCGAAGAGTAAAAGGAAAGGAGAATTGAAAATGAAAAATGGTTTAACAATCAAAGATGCGACTGAACGCTGGGTTCACGAAATGAACGCAATCCCACAAAACATAATCGAGAAGCTGATGAACATCGGCGACGAGGACATCTACGAGGATGGTCGGTATCACATCCAGCTTGACAATGACTCGTGGACGGATGCAGAGCGCGATGACTTTGAGGTCGAGTACGATGATGCTCTTCCGATGTGGGGTACAATGTGGTCGTTTGGCGACTCCGCAGATGATTGGTGGCTTGAAGAAGGAAATGGAATCAAAATCATGTCGGAGTGCGGGTTTAGAATTTACGAATCTGATGAGTTCGGATATTTTTTTGGCATAGACGGAGCGGGCTACGATTTCTACGATGCACACTGGATTCCGCTCTATAAGGCAAGAGGGCTTCAATGGCACGACCCAGTAGCGGAGCAGGAATACCAAATGTTAAGCAAAGGGTATAAGAAAGAAAAATTGGGCGCGAATACATACTGGATGGACAAAAACAATAATGTAATTGAAGAAGTAATCAAAGACTATTTTAACTTTTCTTACAATGATATGGATGAGAGCGCTGGTCCCAGTTACTATGATTGTCCGAAAGGAATACTTGATATGCTTACCCCTACGGAGTATGAGTGAGCAAAGGAATGGCGAGAGCGCTGCTATGAGAATATAAAAAAGAAAAAGAGTCCAGACGCACTCAACAATCTGCCAATCGGAAGTGAAATCAAATTTACTTTGTGGGACGGTACTGAAAAACGGTTGGTAAAGCATCCGGCTGCGTATCAGTTTAGTCGTCCGTTTTGGATGAATTTAAATGAATATACATATGTGACGGCAAATAGAATCCCTAAAAACTATGAAGTAATAAGAAGAGGCGCGTAACCATGTTTGATTATTGATAATATTAATTCAAAAAGGAGAATTAAAATGCCAAATTGGGTAACAAATCGAATTGTGTTTCACGGAAATCAGGAGAATATAGACAGGGTTATGCAGTACATAAAAGGAAATGGGTCTAAAATCGACTTCAACAAAATTATTCCAATGCCCGACAACATTTATCGCGGCGATTTAGGCAAGAGGGAGAGGGAGTTGTACGGCTCAAATAATTGGTATGATTGGAGTGTGGCGAATTGGGGCACGAAATGGAACGCGCAGCACTCCTCACTCAACAACAAGAATACGCTGTGGTTTGACACGGCGTGGAGCTGCCCTATACCCGTACTCAATAAGCTTGCAGAAATATGCTGCATAAACGATGTTAGGTTTGAAGGGGAATGGGCTAACGAGGATTGCGGTTGTGATGTTGGCGTGTTTTGGAGCGACAACTGTGTAGACGAAAACTGTGATTTTTATTATAAACCCATAGACGACGAGACAGACGAAGCATATGACATATATGTAAAACTCAAAGGTGAGAGTGATTGTATGGGTAAGGACGGCGATGGACATTGGATCCGTTACGATTGTGATACTTGCCCAAACAAAGACAAATGCTGAAACAAAATGACAAACAGAAAGGAATTAAATTTGAAATGAAATTAAAATTTGATTTAGGAATGCAGGTCATGACGCAGGGTATAGCAAATATACTCGGTGACGGTAAAATTTGCGAGGAGCTGCTCGACGCTTTCGGGCGATACACAAAGTGCGATTGGGGTGATATCCCCGAAGAGGACAAGGCTTTAAACGACGAGGCGGTTCGGGTAGGCGATGGACGAACGCTCGCCGCATATAACACAAGTAAGGGCGAGATTTGGATAATCACAGACTTCGGCGACGAGGGTAATGTGACGACCATGCTGTTGCCGGAGGAGTATTGAAAATGAGTGATGAAACAAAGGCTTTACTCATAGATGGCGATACCGTAAATAAGGCATTAGAATCAATAGGGGTTGCTGCGGCTAACGTTGCTAATACAAATCGTGCCCTTGCCGATATACTTAAAGATGTCAATCATCGTTTCGAAGAGCAATTTAATATTGATATAGAAACGAGAAAAGAAAAAGAGAAAGAGCTTGATGAGATGAGAGCTTCGGGCAAGTTTGTTTCTGTTATGGTTTTTGACCAGACGAATAAGCAGAGAAATTATCAGTATGTCGGTGAAACTTACTCGGGAGAGACGGTAGTTGGCAGTATCGTTTATGATGAGGGGACTTACATTTATGACCCCAGATATTATATCTATACTTTAGCCAACCTTAATACTTCTGCGGGCGGCGAAGTAGACGACCATAATATGCGTAGAGTTGAGGTGCGCCCTGATTCTATTCGTCCGTACACACAGATTGAAAAAATTAAGGAAGAGCTGCGAAGGGGTCACTGTATAGAGCTTGTTCGTAATCTCTCTGATAGTCTTTCTGATAAGTCAATATGTATTATTGCGAATGAAAAAGAAATTCCTTATGAGCTTTGGTTTAGAAAGAAAACTAAAATGAAGAAATTTGGAGGTAAATGAAAATGAATGGAAGAGATTTAAGCAACCGTCTTCTTTACACAGGAATGCAAAAGGACGCAAGAAAACTGGCGCTTAAAGATAAAATGGCAACAGCGGAAGAGCTTGCACTTATGAGCGAACTGGAAATATGCGACTTAATCGAACGAGACTATAATATCATTATGAGCGGAGATGAGAAAGTCCTTTTGATTTCAAAAGATAAAATGGACGAATTTGAGCAAATGGCTGTATATTTATGTCGATAAGGAGGCAAATGAAAATGTATAAACTTGACTTTTACACAGCGATATCTAACAAAAACGACCCTAAGACCCTTAATCTCTTTGAGCGGGTCAGCGGTTATGGACAGGTAGTAAGAACTCCACGAGGAAGAGAAATCGAATTTGGTTTTGATAAGCGGAGTGACGGATGGTATGTAACCGATGTTGCTTCCGGTATGAGGATTCCTAAAAAATATGACACAAGGATGAAAGCGCTCGCCGCTCTTAACGCAGAGCTGCTTAGTAAGGTTGATAAGGCAGTAGAGAGTAATACATACAAAGCTGTAGTGAAAGCTCTTAGCGAATTTAAAACAAATTCGGAGGTAGCGTGATATGACGGTGTATGAAGTGTTGGAAACATATTGCAAAAACTGTGCACACAACGGTAATTGTTGGAAGCCGTGTGCGGCGGCGGCATCGGCGGTAATGAGCGACAAAAAGGTGAAAGCAAAGACGGTGGTGAGTTTATGATACTGAATACGACATATTGCAGACGAGCTTTTACCGGTGTGTATTGTGAACATATGGACGGAAATGTGTGTGTTAGACAATCCGGCGAGTGTGAGTTTCAGTACGGAGCGGGTAGACGACGAGAAGTTGCAGCTCAAAAGGAATCGGATTCTGATTTAAAAAACGAAAACAAAAGGAGAATGTAAATGAACATCAAAGTAAAAATCTGTGATAAAGCTATCGAGCTTATTGATCTGTTGGCTAATATGCCGCTCGCTGATGATGAATTTGTTGATGAGGTAATAGACGGTATTCGGTACAACGAGCCGTACCGAATAGAAGCAATTAGAGATGAGGTACAGAATGGCTGAAGAAATATACTATTACATAATGGACAAGCATGGAGTAATCTATGGTAGAAGTACAAGTAAAACTCGACTTCAGGAGAAAATGAAAAACAATTTCACCGAAGCTGTTATACGGAAGTTAGGAATAGAAATCGTTGAGGTGTATGATAGCATCTGAGCTATCGTAAGTAAAAAATAATATGGGAGAGGAAGATTAAAATAATTAAGAGAGGAGAAATCTACTTGGTTTCGCTGGACGGAGTGGGGTCTGAACAACGGAACACAAGACCTGCGATTATAGTGCAAAACGATGTGGGAAATGCCCACTCGCCGACGACGGTTATCGTACCTTTATCGACAAAAATAAAACCGTCTATGGCGACGACGCACGTTAAAATAACAAGTGAGCAGGGCGTAAGAGATGAATCGGAAGCGTTATGTGAACAACTGAGAGTGGTAGACAAATCGAGATTAGGAAGGAGAGTGGGTAAAATCACCGACGAATCGATTATGACGGATATAACAAGAAAAATAAAAGTAGTGTGCGGCTGTTAATTGGAGGGGAAAATGGAACATCAAACAGTAGTAGCAAAAACGAAAAATGGAGATGAGTTTGTGGCTTGTTCCGGTATCGGAAGCAAGCTCTGCTCAATACATAGCTGTGAGTCGTGTCCTAAGATGAAATCAATTCGGGACAGCGCAAATAAGCTTGGATATGCCGGAAAAGGAAATGACTTTGCAGAGCTATTAAATTATCTATTCGATAAGGAGTGTGAACAGTTTGGAAATTATGCTGTTATGGAGGTGTGTATGTCAGATTGACTCAATTCAAAGTAAAAGAGTTCAAGAGAATCTTACGGGATAACGGCTATAAGGAGGTGAGGTGTTGCGGTAGCCATCAAACTTGGAGCAATGGTGCAAGCAAAATTACTTTGCCGACGGTTAAGCTGAGTCCTGTTATAGCGGCTCGACTCATAAAGGAAAATGATTTGAGTGTCCGATAAAAGTGACAACTTACAACAGGAAAAAATTCCCTGTTGACAAGAGAATTTTTTTGGACTATAATAAAAAATGCAAATGGAACAAATGTTCGATTAAAGTTCGATTAATGAAAGGAGAAATTTGTAAAATGGGATTTTTGGGTTCATTTCTTGGTCTGATTGGTGCTTCGGCGGTGTTTGTTGGAGCCGATGTTAAAGAGCGTTGGGACGAAATAGATAGAGAGCGGCAGCGCATTGCGGCAAACCCCGCACCGCCTCCGGAGATGAGGGGAAATTTAAGAGATAAATATGAATCTGAATGGCACAGAGGCGATAACACTCACTTCCCGGAAGAATATCTTCCAGCTCTTGAGAGCGATCCAGAGGTACTTTACTGGTGGATTGAGCTTCTTGCAGAGCGTGAGATAAGGCGTCAGGGTTATCGCGGTTATCCTATCAGTATTCAGGGCAATTTCAATCGAGTGTATAATGCTTGGAAGGAGCGTCAGAATTGGGTCAGATAACCAGTGTTGATGTTAATAAAGACATACTTATTGATAGTCTGAAAGCCCAGAACGCAAGACTAAAAAAGCTTCTCCGCGAAACAGCAGAAGAGCGAGACAGATATAAATCCTTGTGGGAAACAAATCGGATTCAAAATGAATTTTCAGAAAAGGAGCGAAAAGCAAATCGGCGATTAGAACAAGAGAAAAAACAAGAGCGGTTGCTGTCCGGTGTAAAATCGGACGGCGTTCCAATAGCTCATGCGGCGGATTCGATTCGTTCCTATGATGAAATGTGTGTTGTGCTGGATAAGCTCAAAAACACAGGACGAATGGGAATACGAAACTGGGCTATGTTCCGTTGCGGCATTTGCTTCGGTCTTAGAGCAAGCGACCTCGTTAAATTAAAATGGGGGTGGATCATGGACGACGACGGCGAGTTCAGAGACCGTATACCCGTAGTCGAGAGCAAGACATCTAAAATCAATCGGTGTTTCATTTCAGATGCGATAAAGGAAACGCTTACAGAATATCGCAAGTGGCTCGGCGGACGCAACTGTTCTCCCGATGATTATATCTTCTCGAAGAACAACGGCGGGAGACTACAGGAGCAAAGCTATTCACGATATCTCAAAAGCGCGGGAAAGGAAGCGGGGTTGCCGATACACATCTCGTCTCACACCATGAGGAAATCATTTGCCAATATAGTGCTGTGTTGTCACGACGGCGGGGCAAGCGATAACACCATACGAGACATTCAGGGATTATTAGGACATGCAGATGTTCGAGTTACAATGAAATATTTAAAGGAAACAACGCTCAGATATGACGCCGCAAGAAAAGAAGTTTCAGATTTTGTGCTCGGCAGAACCGATGTAAACGAGTTGGTCATAACCCAGCAAAAGAATAATGACGATGTTTACAAAGTGTGTATGGAAATTCTTGAAAAAGTTGCGTAAATTTTGCGCGAAAAGGTTGTTTGCTCCGGCGCCGAGGCGGGCGAGCTTTATATGCTGTATGCCTATGTCGGTGACATGGACTTCAAATATATAGACCAGTCGGTCGCCGATGCCGGAGGCAGCGTAACCTTCAATTATTATCCGATGGATTGTGATGAAGAGCTGACCGTCAAGGTCGTGGGAAAATTCAACGGAGAAATTCAGGAAAAATCAGTTGAACCTCAGGCGCAGTGCGTATCTTCCATTGCTCTGAGCGAAGATTATATTGAACTCAACGTCGGAGCCGAACACAGGCTCAAAGCTGTTCTTGAACCACTGTATGCCACAAACCGGTCTGTCACATGGTCATCCTCCGATGACAACATAGTCACAGTGGACGAAAACGGTGTTGTGACTGCGGTTGCTCCCGGTGAAGCGGAAATCACCGTCACAACAGCGGAACGCGGCTTCACCGCCGCCGAGTTTAAGGCGGCACAAACCGATGGTTGGGAGAAACAGTATCAGTACAAAGTCGGTAAGAAAAAGGTGTATATGGCTCCGTCTGCTGCCGAGGCACAAGGGCTTGTTCGAGCAGATAAACATCCCAAAAGCACCCGCTACGGCAGACAGAACCCCATCTCCGAGCGCTGGAACAGTGAGGAACATCTTGCGGCATGGCGGGCGGCATGGGCTGACGTGCCCAACCGCTATCTGGAACGCGCCGGGCGGGAGGAACGCATTGACCACCGAAGCAACGCCGCACGGGGGCTGGATGAGATTCCTACTATCCATGAAGGTGTGACGGCGCAGGCGTTGGAGCGCAAGGGGATCATCTCTGACCGCTGCGAAATCAACCGGCAGATCAAAGCCGACAATGCGCTGCTGCGTGAACTGAAAGCGACGGTCAAGAAGCTGATGCAGGCGGTAAAGAATACGGTTCCTGCCATAGCAGAGGCAATGGAAAAGCTACGTAGCAGCATACTGATTTTCAGTTATCAGCTTCGTTATATCGGTATGGGTAAAAACAGCATGGGCAAGCGTATCAAGGCCGTCAAGCCGGAACTTGAACGCTATACAGGCTTGGTGCAGCAGATTAAGGAAAAGAGCAAGGAACACAAATCGCTGGTTGCAGAGAAAAAGGAATTGCTAATATATCATGTGAAACGCCACAAGGCACTGGCTGTCCGCATTGCAGAGCTGACGGAAGAATTGGAGGAACTGCGTTCCGAAAAGGCACTCCTTTTGCAAAAATTTGAGTATGCGGAGGATGCAGGCGCAGAAGCGTTCCGCAAGGATATTGCCATCATGGAGTCCGGTCTGAAAAGACTGGAGGCACAGGAGCAAAATACGCTGCTGAATTAGATAAGGTTCTGGCTGAATATGCCGAGCTGAAAGCGCAGGCCGTGGATCTTGACCCGGTGGAGCTGTACAAAGCACGGAATGCAATCCGTCCTGTGCAGGAAAAGGAGGTAGAACAGCAATTAGAGGGCACCATGCACGAGAAGCCTTCCCTTATTATGCTGCTCAGCGCCAAGCAGGAAGCGTCTCGTCTGCTTGGAGAGGATGCGGAGAATCGGCAGGCGCGGCAGATGGTTATGCAGCGGCAGAAAGAACAGAGAACAGTTCCGCAGAATCAGTCCAAGAAAAAAGAGCATTGGGAGAGATAACGTCAGGCGGCGGCTGCACCGTAGCAGTCGCCGTCCATGTTATTCGATCTCCTGCTCCAGATCGGCAAAAAGATTTGAAGCAAAGAACTCCTGAATCGTGATACCCAAGCCATCGCATAGCTTTTTGATGGTTGAAATCGTGGCACTGTTGTTGCGTCCGCTGACAATATTATTGACAGTCGATTGCGTGACACCGCTCATGTTGCACAGTTTGTTGATGGAAATATCTCGCTCCCGGCATAACTCTATAATTCTCTCTTTGACAGCCTCTCCGATATTCATAGCACTCTCTCCTCTTACAGAGAAAGCATATCCGAAAGCACTTGAAAAGATTAACCCTTTTGAGTTATAATTATCTCAAAAGGGTTAATTGGAAGTTTTGGCGGCTGGCTTACAATCTATTTATTCAATGGATTGGAGGTCAGATTATGAACTATGGCTATGCAAGGGTCTCGTCAAAGGAGCAAAACGAACAGCGTCAAATGATTGCGCTGACGGAGTTTGGGATTGCCAAAAAGAACATTTATATGGACAAGCAGTCCGGAAAAAACTTTGACCGCCCCCGATACAAGCGTCTCGTAAAAAAGCTGCGCCCCGGCGATCTGCTGGTCATACAGAGTATTGACCGGCTGGGCCGCAACTATGGGGAGATTCTGGAGCAGTGGCGGGTCATCACCAAGGAAAAGCGGGTGGACATCGTTGTCCTGGACATGCCTTTGCTGGACACGCGGGCCCGGGGCCAAGACCTGACAGGCACCTTCATCGCCGACTTGGTGCTGCAAATTTTATCCTATGTGGCGCAGACGGAGCGGGAGATGATCCGCAAGCGGCAGGCAGAGGGAATTGCGGCGGCCAAGGCCCGGGGTGTGAAGTTCGGGCGGAGGCCGAAAGAAAAACCGCCGGAATATCCGGCGGTTTTGAAAGCGTGGCAAAGCGGCGAATTATCCGCAAGAGCAGCGGCAAAATGCCTCGGTATTACCCATCAGACATTTCAGAGCTGGGCGAAATTTAGCGAATGACGGTAAATAAAGTACAGGTTAGTGTCCACCGCTTTTTTTAGCAAGAATTTTGGTATATGCTTGAAACTGGCAGTTCCCAATGGTATAATTATATAAACTAGAGTAGGTTTTACGACAAACGTCTTTATACTTAGCGGCCGGGTAAAATTCTGTACTTTGCTCCCCACGTTTGCACATTCAGAAAATGATGATTTGTATATGAATAGCAATAATACGTAGCATTTCGAAATACATAGCACTACACCATAAGAAAAAAGGAGAGATATCACATGAAACAAAAACTCATCGCACTCATACTGGTACTGTGCAGCGTAGGAGCGCTGTTGGTGCCGCAGGTCATGGCTGAGGAGAAGCCGGTAAGCCGCATCGAATGGGTGCGGCAGTTGGTCAAGGCCTTTGACATGACCGTGGAGGAGGACAACTACCCTGACAACTATTACAGTGACATGGAGGAGACGTCCGCAGGCTACCGCGACCTGCTGGTGGCAGTGGAGTTCGGTGTCATTGATTTGGAGGCCGGGTCGGCATTTGAACCAGACCAGCCCGCCACCCGCGAATTTGCAGCCCACACGCTGAATTTCTGCCTGGGCTTCCAGTTGGACCAGGGAGCGGAATATACCTACGCCGAATCCGCCGAGGCCAGCTATCCGGATGACCTGCAGGTGGCCGTAAACCGCGGATGGTTCGCCCTGCAGGACGGCAAGGTCCTGCCCCAACAGACCCTGACATCCACCGAGGCCACCGCCATGCTCAAGGACGCCGCGGCGGTGATTGCCGGAGATAAAGTCGACGTTGGTCATAACAATTCCTTTACATACGAAAGCGGTGTTGTGGAAATCCCTGAGTCCACGCCTGTGGAAATCAACGAGGACGGTACCATCACCGTTGTGGACCTTCCCGCTGCTGTGAAGGTGGGAACAACATTTGTAATCTATCGGGGCGGGTTCCCGAAGGGCTATAAAGCGGTCAGTATCCGCGAAGACGGACAGACATCGGTGCTTACCGTGGAGAAGGTCGCTCTTGACAGCATTCTGAGCAGTGCTGACGCGGAGGGCCGGGTACAGGGCGACCTGGCGGATTTTGAACCGGCTGATGGTGTAGACATTGCGTATATCTTCTCAGACGGGTCGGAGACAACTGACCGCACACAAGCTGCCCGAGCGACGAAGCACATCAAGGATATTGTTTTGAACAAAACGATCAGTGGCGTTGCGGTGTCGGCGACCCTTTCCGAGCTGTCCTTGGACTATGGACTCTCCGGCGGGCCGACTACGCCTGTATCTGCTCGCGTTATTCTCAACGGAGATGCCTCAATTTCCAGCACTATTCCTTTCTCTGCCCCCGCTTCTATTGAGTTGGGGTATGTCCCCGTAGGATTTTTCGGCAGCATCACCATTACGGCCGATATTGGTGTGGATGGCACGATTACCTTGAGCTATGGCTGCAGCTTCAGCATGGGCGTTTCCTATTCCAGCATGGACGGCTTCCGCGCCATTGCGAATTTTAGTAAAGAAAGTTTTTCTCTGGCCGCTAATTTCAACGTGCATGCGGGATTAAAGGTTGCCGCCAATATCACCAATCTTGAATTCATTTACGGCACCATTTACGCCAGGATCGGAGCTCAGTGCAATTACATGGTAGTTCCCCACAGCGAACCGGAATATCCGGACCTGTGTGTGGGGACAGACTCCTGGCTGTACGCAAATGTTGGACTCAACGTGGGTGTTTCCTGCTGGAAGATCAATAAGTCCTACAGCAAACAGATAGACATCTGGAGCCGGAGCAACAGTCCCATCCGCACTGTCTCCCACCTTGAGGACAACGTTTGGGTTCCCTCCTGCACCTGTGACACCACTGGTGTGTTCGGGCGCTATTTCACTCCTATCAACTCACGGTATTACAACGACGGCCGGCGCGATGTGGTGAATATGCCCACATATACATACACCGTCGATGGGGATGGAAACGCCACGATTACCGGCTACAGCGGCGGCGTGGCGGCGCTGTTCATCCCCGAAACCATTGACGGACACACCGTGACGGCAATTGGTTATAGAGCTTTCAAGGGCAACTTACGGCTGGCTGCAGTAACGATTCCGGACACGATAACGGAGATTGGGCAGGATGCGTTCAGTGGCTGCACTGGATTGACGAGTATAAAGTTGCCGAAGAATTTAAAAATATTGGGGGATGAGTCTTTTAGAGACTGCACCGGGCTGACATCGGTATTGATTCCCAAGACTGTGGAAAATACACACTATTATTACGATGGGATTTATGGTCCATTCCGAGGATGCGATAATCTGCAGGAGGTTAAGTTTGAAGACGGAATGACGAGGATTCCTAACTTAATACTTGGCTTTTGCGGAGCAAAGCTGAATATTGTCATTCCGGATAGTGTAACAGAGATCGGGGAGGCCGCGTTTTTGAACAGCGGCATAGTTGCAGTAACGATTCCGGATACGGTAACAGAAATTGAAGAAGATGCATTTAGAGGCTGCACCGGATTGACGGATATAAAACTGCCGGATTCTGTTGTAAACATAGGAACAAAGATATTTGCCAACTGCACCAGTCTTACAGATGTAACCCTGCCCAACGCTTGGGAATTGATCCCAGCCTCCACCTTTGAAGGCTGCACGGCACTGGAGAAACTGGTGCTGCCGGAGTCTGTGCAGTATATCCGGGACGGTGCCTTCAAAAACTGCACCGCGCTGAAGGAGATCGTATGGAGCAAGGCTCCGGAGCTCATCGATTCTAATGCGTTCTACAATTGCGACGCCATCACGGAAATGGACATCCCGGCCACGGTTACCTCTGTGGGTTATCAGGCGTTTTACGACTGCGATGGGCTGACAAAAATCACCATCCCCGACGGCGTGACGTCGCTGGGCGATTCCGTGTTCTATGACTGCGACGCTCTGACGGATGTGAAGCTGGGCGCCGGCATCACGACCATCCCCGCCTCCGCTTTCCGGCACTGCGACGCACTGGAGCAGCTGACGGTGCCCCGGCGCGTGACAGCCATCAAGGACAACGCCTTCAAGGATTCTGTCAAGTTCAGCTCCATTACCATCCCCCGCAGCGTCACCAGCATTTCCGCCAACGCTTTCAGCTACCTGGACAAGCTGACGATTTACGGCGTGGCCGGAACGTATGCCGAGACCTTCGCCAATACCAACAGCATCAAATTCGTGGACCGGCAGGTCTCCGCCACCTCTGCCAGCCTGGACCAGACGGCCCTGACCCTGAACAAGGGCGCTTCCGGCCAGCTGACGCTGACGGTAACGCCGGAGGATTTCACCGACGAGGTGGTTTGGAAAAGCAGCGACACCGCTGTGGTGACGGTCAGCGATACCGGCCTGGTAAAGGCCGTGGGCGTGGGCACCGCCACCATCAAGGTCAGTGTGGGCAAGGCCAGCGCCAGCTGCAAGGTAACGGTGCTGCAGCCTGTGACCAGCATTTCCCTGAACCGGTCCTCGCTGACGATGGAGGCAACGGATACCTTCCAGCTTCAGGCCAGCGTGTATCCCTCCAATGCCGCCGATCAGCGGGTCCAGTGGACCAGCTCCGATCCTGCCGTGGCATCCGTGGATGAAAACGGTTTGGTGACAGCGCTGAAAAAAGGCACAGCTACCGTTACAGCCGCTGCGCTGGACGGCAGCGGCGTGACGAGGACCTGCCAGGTTACTGTCAGCAACACTGCTTACATCTGCACCCAGCCGGAGCAGATGGAGAGTCCCCACGATTATCCGGGCAGCTGCACGGATGTCTGGCTGTACACCAGCCCCGGGGCACAGAAGCTGTATGTGACCTTCGATGAGCGGACCTGCATGGAGGACGGCTTCGACTATTTGTACATTTATGACGGAAACGGGCAGCAGGTCGGTAAATACACCGGCACAGAGCTGGCCGGAACCACTGTCACGGTCCCCGGTGATACGGTGAAGATTCAGATAAACAGCGACGGTTCCGGTAGCGAGTGGGGCTTCAAGGTTACGGGCATCCGGGCAGAGGCCTCCGCGGTAGTTGTGAACCCCATCGGTGGGGACAATGCGCCGGCGTGCCAGGTAGACGGGCAGACGCTGACGGTGACCTGCGACCGAGCCTGCGTGGCGGCGTATAAGGATGCGGATGGGAACTACGTCCGCCTGATCCCCACCGCCAACGCCAACG